>Ga0182735_1001716_pt1 | contig 14303 bp, 12 predicted proteins | sample eDN5th30CKraftMG_FD_128524 | JGI IMG/M metagenome (GOLD analysis project Ga0182735, IMG submission 128524) | Enriched Miracle-Growth compost microbial communities from Emeryville, California, USA - eDNA 5th pass 30_C Kraft MG (version 2) (version 2) ... | reverse complement strand
TCCGCTGGAGCGTCGACGGATTCCTCCGGTCCGGGAAGCTCGAGGACGCGCAGGCCGCTGCGGTCCGTGCGCTCGTCCTGGGCGCCGCGGCGAAGAGCGGCTATGCGGTGATCGACGCGTCGCACGACTGGCAGGACATCGACGACGCCGTCGTGACGGTGGCGATCCGCTCGCGGACCTACGAGCTCTGCACGGCGCATTGGTGCGGGTTCACGACGGAGATCGACACCGACACGACCGACCCGCTGGGCGCGATCAGGGACTTCTTCGGCGGCGCGGCACCCGTCTACACGAACCTGCGCCCGGCGACCTGGGAGGATGCCTCACGGTTCGGATATCCCGTAGGCCTGTGAGATGGTGGTAGAGACTCGGTACGCCCCTCCCCGGGAGCGTGGGCGTGCGTCGAGCCCGCGCGGGGGTCGCCTCGCCGAGGTGCAGGCGCTGCGGACCATCGCGGTGATGCTGGTGGTGATCTACCACGTCTGGCCCTACCGGCTTCCCAGCGGCTTCGTCGGCGTCGACGTGTTCTTCGTGATCTCCGGGTTCCTCATCACGTCGCATCTCGTGCGGGAGGTGCAGCGGACCGGGACGATCGCCGTCACATCGTTCTGGGCTCGACGCGTCCGGCGACTGCTGCCGGCCTCGTTCCTCGTGCTCGCCGTGTGCGTCGTCCTGCTGTGGACCGTGTACCCCGCCGTGTTCCGCTGGCCTGGCATGGAGCAGATCGCCTTCGCTGCCGTGTACGCCCTGAACTGGCTGCTCGGGGTGAACGCGGTCGATTACCTGCATGCCCGCGACTCCGCGACGCTCGTCCAGCACTTCTGGTCGTTGTCGGTCGAGGAGCAGTTCTACATCCTCTGGCCGCTGCTCCTGATCCTCGCGCTGTTCGTGGCCTCCCGACTATGGCGGCGCCGCGTGACCCGGCCGCAGCCGGTGCGCCCGGAGACGACCGTGCTCGTCGTGGCGACGCTGGTCGTGGTCGCATCGTTCGTCTACTCGGTGGTGATGAGCCACGACAACCCGGCCTTCGCGTACTTCGACACGGGGACCCGCGCGTGGGAGCTCGGGCTCGGCGCGGTGTTCGCAGCGCTCCTGTCACGGTGGCCGGACCAGGTCGCCCGGATCCGCGCGCTGCCCGTGCTCGCGCGAGGAGGACTCGGCCTCGTGGCCGGATTCGTCCTGATCGCGTCCTCCGCCTTCCTCATCGGGCCGAATCAGGAGTTCCCCGGTTGGGTGGCGATCTTTCCCACAATCGGCGCGCTGCTGGTCATCGCCGTCGGGATGCCGGAAACGTCCTGGCTTCGCACGCTCATCGTCTGGCGTCCGGTGCAGTACGTCGGGGATGTCTCGTACGAGCTGTACCTCGTCCACTGGCCACTGCTGGTGACCTTCGGCGTGGTCCTCGGGGTAGCCCCGAACTGGTGGCAGGGACTGATCCTGATCGCGTTCGCGGTGCTGCTGGCCGCGGTGCTCCACAGCGTGGTCGACCTGCTGCCGCGGCTGTGGAAGGCGATGTGGGCCCGGCGTCGTGTCGCGTTCGCGTTCGCGGCGGTCGGGGCGATCGTCTTCGGCGTCGCGGCCGGCGCCACGCTCCTGTGGCAGCAGGACCGTGTCGCCGCAGCCTCGAGCGTCCGCGATCAGCTCGCGAGCGCCGCCCGCTCATCCGCTCCCGGCCCGGGGGATCCGCTCGCTTGTGTCGGCGCCGCAGCGATGCTCAGCGGGGCAGACTGCGCGGACAGATTCACGATGACAGACGACATCGACCTCGCAGCCGCCGCGTCCGACCTCGATCGCCAGAACTGGTGCCTCACCTGGTACGACCAGGACTGGCTGCAGTGCGAGCGGGGCGACCTCACCGCGACCAACGGCACGATCGCCCTCGTCGGAGACTCCCACGCGGGGGCCTGGACGGGGGCGATGGACACGTACTTCCGTGAGCGCGGCTGGAAGATCGTCACCTACACCCGGTTCGGCTGCAGCGGGCTCGAGCAGCCCGTGCCCGAGCTGAGCGGCTCCACGGACGCGGGGAGGACCTGGGACGCATGCGTGACGTGGGCCGAGCGCGTACGTGCAGAGATCGCTGAGCGGTCGGACATCGACGCTGTCGTCCTCACGAACTGGCAGCTCTCGAAGGCGGGCCCGGACGGGCCTGGGCTGCCGCCTCGGCTCACGCCTGCGATCATCGCCAACTCACTGCAGCAGCTCGCCTCCACCGGGAAGCCGCTCGTCTACCTCGAGGACGCGCCCAACACCGTCGGCTCCTCGGTGCCGGAGTGCCTCGCGGGGGCGAAGGACGTAGTGGCGCCATGCTCCACCTTGCGGAGTGAGCGATACGACCCCACGCTCATGCAGCAGGGGATCGCCGAGTCCGGCCTCGACGTCGGATACGTGCCCACGGTGGATGCGTACTGCGACGCCGAGAGGTGCTATTCCGTCATCGGCGGCGTCGTGGTCTATCCCGATGACAACCACATCAGCGACACCTGGGCGCGGAGCCTGATGCCGTACGTCGGGCCCGAGATACTGGCCGACATCGAGGCGCGCACGGCGTCCTAGGTCGGGCCGCGTGGGAGGGACGTCGTGAGCGAGAAGGCAGTGGTCGTCACCGGTGCCGGCGGATACGTCGGGCGGCACGTCGTGCGTGCCGTCGCCGAACTCGGATACCGGCCGGTGGCGATCGCCCGGCAGGTCCGGGAGGGCGAACTGGATCCGGGGGCGCACGTCGTGGAGGCGAACGTGCTCGACCCGGGATTCGACCTCGGCGCGCTCGTACCGCTCGGAGACATCGCCGCCGTCGTCCACCTCGCGTGGCAGGACGGCTTCGTGCACAACGCGCCGTCGCACATGGCGAACCTCTCCGCCCATTACGGATTCCTCACCGGCCTCGCCGATGCGGGAGTCCGGCGGATCGCCGCACTCGGCACGATGCACGAGGTCGGCTACTGGGAGGGGGCGATCAGCGCCGACACTCCGACGAACCCGCTCACGCTCTACGGGGTCGCGAAGGACGCGCTGCGCCGGGCCACCCTCCTCAGCATCGGCGACCGGGCGGAGTACGTCTGGCTTCGCGCGTACTACATCCTCGGCGACGACCGGCGGAACCGCTCCATCTTCGCGAAGCTGCTCGAGGCGGCCGACCGCGGCGACACGACGTTCCCCTTCACGACGGGCAAGACCCTGTACGACTTCATCGACGTCGCGGAGCTCGGACGGCAGATCGCCGTGGCGGCCACCACGGCGGGCGTCACCGGAGTGCTGAACGTCTGCACCGGCGAGCCGGAGTCGCTCGCCAGCCGGGTGGAGCGATTCATCGTGGAGCACGATCTGGGGCTCGAGCTCCGTTACGGCGCCTTCCCGGACCGGCCCTACGACTCGCCCGGCATCTGGGGCGACGCGACGGCGATCACCGCGCTGATGGCCACGTCCCCGTTCTCGAAGGAGGCATGATGGCGCTCGAATACGGCAAGCCGCTCGCCGTGCACGAGACGACGATCCCGGGGGTGCTGCTGTTCGACCTCCCGGTGCACGGCGACAACCGCGGCTGGTTCAAGGAGAACTGGCAGCGGGAGAAGATGCTCGCCCTCGGGCTGCCGGACTTCGGTCCGGTGCAGAACAACATCTCGTTCAACGACGCGGCGGGCACCACGCGCGGCATCCATGCCGAGCCGTGGGACAAGTTCGTCTCCATCGCGGTCGGCTCCGTCTTCGGCGCGTGGGTCGACCTCCGCGAAGGCGACACCTTCGGCGCGGTGTTCACCGCCGAGCTCGACCCGTCGACGGCGATCTACGTCCCCCGCGGGGTCGGGAACTCGTATCAGACCCTCGAGGCGAACACCGCGTACACGTACCTCGTCAACGATCACTGGAGCGCGGGCAAGGTCGGGGAGTACTCGTTCCTCAACCTCGCGGACGAGACCGTGCGGATCCCGTGGCCGATCCCGCTGGATCGGGCGGAGCTCTCCGAGAAGGACCGGCGTCACCCGCGTCTCGCCGGGGTCACCCCGCTGCGCTGAGATAGTCGGCGAGCGTCCGGCGGATGCCCTCCCGGAGCGGCACGAACGCCTCGACGTCCACGAGCTCGCGCAGGCGGGTGATGTCCGGAGCACGTCGTGCCACACTGCCTGCCGGAGCGGGATGCTCGGTGATGCGACCGGTCCAGCCAGCCTCCTCCATGATCACCCGGGCGAGCTCGAGCATGCTGATCTCGGTCGGGCCGCCGATGTTGACGACCTCGCCGACAGCGTGGGCGGCGACGTCGATGACCGCCCGCACCGCGTCGTCGACGTAGATGAAACTCCGGGTCTGCGTCGAGCCGTACAGCTCGTACACCCCCTTCTTCGCCCGGTTGATGAAGTCTGGGATGACGTGGTGGACGCCCATGCGCGGGCCGTACGCGTTGTGGAACCGGCCGACGACGACGGGGATGCCGGTCTGCGCCTGCGCGGCGAAGCAGGCGATCTCGCCGTGGAGCTTCGAGGCGCCGTACGACCAGCGCACGTTCTTCGGATCGTCGATCGACAGGGGCACCTCCTCGGCGGTCGGCACCGGCCAGCCGAAGGTGGTGACGGTCGACGCGTACGACTCGCTGGACCCTGCGTAGAAGAAGAACGCCGGGTGGTCGTCCGCGAAGCGGTCGAGCAGGGCGAGGGTCGGGATCGTCGAGTGCCTGAGCGTGTTCCAGGGCTGGTCGTAGAAGTTCTGCGTCCCGTTGAGCGCGGCGAGGTGATAGACGCCGGCGACCGAGGGCAGGGTCGAGACCGCCGCCGGATCGTTGAGGTCCATGCGGACGACCTCGACACCGGCGAGGGCGGCGAGCCGTGCGAACTGCGCCTCCGCGTTCGCGTGGACGCCGAGATCGACCGCGAGCACGCGTTCGCCCCGTTCCGCGAGGAGCCGGGTCAGGTGGAAGCCGAGGAAGCCGGCGGCGCCGGTGACGAGAAGGGGTTTGGTCATGCGCCGGCGTTCATCCGTCCGAGGGTCCTGATCCGGAGGTCGTCTCGCTGGTACGCGGATGCGTGCAGCTGGTTCCACAGATCGACCACGACGGCGCGGGGGCGGGCGTGGGCCGTGATCGCCTCGCCGAAGTCGGCCGTGCCGAACTGCTCGTGATTCGTCTGGATCACGACGAGGTCGCCCTGCAGCGCGGCCTCCCGCGTCGTGGGCTCGACGCCGATGCTGCGTGCGTCGGCGTCGCTCACCAGCGGGTCCCACCCGAGCACCCGGATGCCGGGCCAGCGCCTCTTCAGCTGCGAGGCGAACGTCTCGGCCATGGAGCCGCGCACGTCGGACGTCTCGGGACGTCCCTTGAACGCAAGACCGACGATGGCCGCCGTCTTCGGCGAGAAGGAGCCGGACACCGCGGAGAAAACGTGGCCGACCAGGCTCTCGTTCGTGCGGCGGATCGAGACGGCCAGCGGCGCCTCGGTGCCGAACATCTGCGCCGAGTCGGCGAGGATCCACGCGTCCTTCTCCAGGCACGGGCCGGCGACGGGCCCGGGCCTCGCGACGTTCATCCGCTCATAGCCGAAGTTCGCGGCGTGGATGACGTCGAACACGTCGATCCCGAGGGTGTCGGCGAGGTAGGCCAGCTCGTTCGCGAAGGCGAACTGCATGTCGCGGTAGGTGTTGCTGGCGAGCTTCGTGAGCTCCGCGGCCTCGACCGTGCCGACCGTCACGATCTCCACGCCGAGCCGGGAGAACAGAGCGCTCGCCGACTCCACCGAGTCACGATCGATCCCGCCGACCACCTGCGGCAGCGAGTGCAACTCCTCCAGCGCACGTCCCTCGATCGTGCGCTCCGGGCACATCGCCAGCGCGAACCGCTTGCCGGACGAGGCCAGGATGGGCATCGCGACGGAGCGGGTGGTCCCGATGCGGACGGTCGAGCGGAGGATGACCAGCGCTCCGTCGGGCATGCCGGCCGCGACGCGGGCGACCGCGCTCTCCAGATCGGCCAGGGAGGTCCGTCCGTCGTGAAGCGGTGTGCCCACGGTGATCGCGTAGGCCGACGCCGCCGGAAGCGGTTCGTCGAGGCCGACGACGCGGAGGCGCCCTCGAGCGGACACCTCGGCGATCGCCCGATCGAGGCCCGCCTCGTGGAACGGCGCCCTGCCGGCGTTGATCCTCTCGGTGATCGCCTCACTGCGCTCCACGCCCGCGACAGTGAGGCCGCGCAGTGCGAATGCCGTCGCCAGGGTGAGACCCACATAGCCCATGCCGACGACGCAGAGATCGACCTGCTCATCGTTCATGCTCATCGTCCGTCAATCGTTGAGAGGCGGGCGCCCGCGGTCACGAAGTCCTTCCAGGCCTGCGCGCTCGCCGTGCGGCTGTACGTCGAGGACATGACGCTTCTCAGCGCGTCCGATGCACCGTTCCACGCTACCGGGTCTCGGAGATAGCGCAGCGTCTGCTGCGCGAGGCGAGCGGGCTTGTCGGAGGGCTCGACGACCGCGTTCAGGGCGGCGGCACCGCGCATGCCGAACTCCGTCGCCACGACGGGGACGCCGCTGGCGGCGGGCTGCGCCAGCTTCATGTTCACGCCACTGCCCTTGAAGACGGGGTTGATGAACACCCGTGCCCCGTCGAGGAGCGGCTGGACCTCATCGATGCGGCCGAGATACGTGACGCCATCGGTCTGCTCGAGGATGCGCAGGAGGCCGCCGGATGCGCCGCGACCCGCGACCGCGAGCTCCGCGGCGGGCAGTGATCGGCGAACGTCCGGCCAGACCCGCTGCACGTACCACTGGAGCCCCGCCGCCGTGTGCGGCATGGTCAGCGAGCCGACGAACGCGGCCCGGGGCTGCCGGGCGTCGAACGGCGGGGTCGAAGCGGCCGTCTCCGCGACGAGTGCCGGGACGACCGCCGTGCGCTTGCCGATCCTCGCGTAGCGACGTGCGTCGTCCGGCGAGATGAGGGCCACCGCCTCCACCGGCTCGAGCAGGCGTCGGAACGCGGTCCTGAGCAGCCTGGCTTCGGAGCGGAGTGCTCGCGCCTCCTCGGCGGAGGCGCTGTCGGATGCGGCGCTCTTCATGTAGGAGATCTCGTCGTTCTGGCTCCGCAGCAGCAGCGGGGCGCGCGACGACTCGGCGATCCACCGGCCGAGGAGCAGGCCGGCCTCGCGATCCGCGATGATCGCCGTCGGGATCGGCTGCGTGTCGAGGAACGCGCGCAGCGCTCGCAGGCTCTCCTCGTCCGGGAGCCGGACGGATGAGGCGCGGGGAGCCCATGGATGTGTCCGCTCCGCGATCTCGAGCGGCCGCTGCAGCGTGAAGTGGACGGCGCTCACGAACTCGAACGAGTAGTGCCCGGCCATGTCGGGAGGCTGCGGGGCGTCGACGGAGACCACGAGCGAGACGGTCACTCCGGCGGCTCTCAGCGCCTTGACGTCGTTCGACATCACGAGACGCCCGCCGTGGTCCGTCGGCAAGATGGACTCGTCTGCGATGAAGATGACGTGCATCTGCTCCCTGGCCCTTCCGTGGCGAGACGATCTGCGAGCGCGTCCTTCCGCTCACACCCGGCAGACGTGTCGCCCTTCTCGCGGACGCCTCGTCGCGTCCTCGTCCGGGCCCGGCTACGCCCGCCCGATCTTACTGGACGTTCCTCCGGGCGGCCCGGAGGCGGGCGGTCACCTGCCTCGCTCCAGCGCCTTCAGCAGGTACGTGCCGTAGCCGCTCTTCACGAGCGGCTCCGCCCGCTCGCGCAACTCGTCGTCGGTGAGGAACCCGAGACGCCACGCGACCTCCTCGGGACAGCCGATCGAGAGCCCCTGCCGCTTCTCGACCGTGCGGATGAACTCGGTCGCCTCGCTCAGGGAGTCGAAGGTGCCCGTATCGAGCCATGCCGTCCCGCGGGGGAGGACCTCCACCTTGAGCGTGCCGCGGCGCAGATACTCGCGGTTCACGTCGGTGATCTCCAGCTCGCCTCGCGGCGACGGCTCGAGGCCCTTGGCGATCTCGACGACGTCGTTGTCGTAGAAGTACAGGCCGGGGACCGCATAGTTGCTCCTCGGCGTCGCAGGCTTCTCCTCGAGGGAGACGACGTTCCCCTCCTCGTCGAACTCCACCACGCCGTACGCGGTCGGGTCGTCCACCCAGTACCCGAACACGACGCCGCCCGTCAGCTCCGTGTAGTTGCGGAAGCGCGTGCCCATGCCTTGGCCGTAGAAGATGTTGTCGCCCAGCACCAGGGCGACCGACTCCGATCCGATGTGATCCTCGCCGAGGATGAACGCCTGCGCGAGGCCGTCCGGCGACGGCTGCTGCGTATAGCTGATGGACACCCCGAAGCGGGAGCCGTCGCCCAGGAGCCGTTCGAACTGCTCGGCGTCGTGCGGCGTGGTGATGACCAGGATGTCTCGGATGCCGGCCAGGATCAGGGTGGACAGCGGGTAGTAGATCATCGGCTTGTCGTAGACCGGGACGAGCTGCTTCGAGACGCCGATCGTGATCGGGTGCAGCCGGGAGCCGGTGCCACCCGCGAGGATGATGCCACGCATTGGTTCAGTCTCGCGCACAACGACGACCCGCACCAATCCCGCAGAAGGCCTCCACTACCCTGGTGATCCATGAGCAGACTCCTCGTCACCGGCGGAGCCGGCTTCATCGGGTCCAATTTCGTCCGTCATGTCGTGGCGCACACGGATCACCACGTCACGGTGCTGGACAAGCTGACGTACGCGGGGAATCGCGCCTCTCTCGACGGGCTTCCGGGCACCCGGGTCGCGTTCGTGCAGGGGGACATCGCGGATGCCCCGCTCGTGGACCGGCTGTTCGCCGAGGCGGACGCGGTCGTCCACTATGCCGCAGAGTCGCACAACGACAACTCCCTGAACGACCCGCGGCCGTTCCTCGACACGAACATCGTCGGCACGTACGTACTGCTCGAGGCCGCACGTCGCCACGGCACGCGGTTCCACCACATCTCCACCGACGAGGTGTACGGGGACCTGGAGCTGGACGATCCCGCTCGGTTCACCGAGACGACACCGTACAACCCTTCGTCGCCGTATTCGTCGACGAAGGCGAGCAGCGACCTGCTCGTGCGCGCCTGGGTGCGCTCCTTCGGCGTGCGCGCGACGATCTCGAACTGCTCGAACAACTACGGCCCGCATCAGCACGTCGAGAAGTTCATCCCCCGGCAGATCACGAACGTGATCCGCGGCATCCGCCCGAAGCTGTACGGCGCAGGCGCGAACGTCCGGGACTGGATCCACGCGGACGATCACTCCTCCGCCGTGCTCACGATCCTCGAGAAGGGCGAGCTCGGTCAGACCTACCTCATCGGCGCCGACGGGGAGAAGAGCAACAGGGAGGTCGTGGAGCTGATCCTCGAGCTCATGGGGCAGCCGCGCGACGCCTACGACCGGGTCGCCGACCGTGCCGGGCACGATCTGCGCTACGCCATCGACTCCACCCGGCTGCGCACCGAGCTGGGCTGGCGGCCGTCCTACCGCGATTTCGCCGACGGGCTGGCGGCGACGATCCAGTGGTACCGCGACAACGAGGCATGGTGGGCGCCGGCCAAGGATGCGACCGAGGCGTTCTACACCGCGAAGGGCCAGTGATCAGACCGGTCAGGAGATCGCTGAGACGGCGTTCCCCTCGACGGCGATCCGCAGATGGCCGATCGCGCGGGGGTCGGGCGCGACGTTGAACGACGTCGCCTGCATGATGTTGTAGAGCGTCTGCCCGTCATCGTCGATGAGGGTCGCGTTGACGAAGTACTTGCCCCCGCCGAAGGCGGGGCTCTTCAGGGCGAACACGACCTCGCCGTCGCCCTCGAGCGCCGGGACGGGCATGTCGAGCCAGTCGCTCCCGGTGGCGAACACCTTCTGGCCCATCGTGTCGTCGATCTGGATCCTGCACACCCAGGAGTCGAGTCGATCGGCCTCCACGGCGATGCGGATCTCGAGGTCGTCCCCGGGCTGCACGGTCTCGCCCGCGCCGCGACCGACCGCGACGGCGGTCACCTCGGTGATCGCCCCTGCGCGCCGCTGCTGCTCGGTCGCGATGTCCGCCTTCTCGCCGATTCTTCGCTCCTCCAGCAGGTCCCGGAACCGGGCGACGGCGACCGTCGGCTCTCCGTCGTACAGCACATGCCCCTTGTCCAGGAGGACACAGCGGCTGCAGAGGTCCACGACCTGGTCGAGCGCGTGGCTGACGAGGATGATGGTCCGGCCCTGGCGCTGGAAGTCGCGGATGCGGTCCATGCACTTGCGCTGGAACGCCTCGTCCCCTACGGCGAGCACCTCGTCCACCAGCAGGACGTCCGGGTCGGTGTGCACCGCCACCGCGAACGCGAGCCGCACGTACATCCCGGAGGAGTAGAACTTCACCTGAGTGTCGATGAAGTCGCCGATGGCGGCGAAGGCCACGATCTCGTCGAACCGCGCCTCCGTCTCCTCCCGGCTGAGACCCAGCACCGAGGCGTTGAGGAAGACGTTCTCGCGCCCGGTGAGGTCGGGGTGGAAGCCGGCCCCCAGCTCGAGGAGCGCGGCGAGGCGGCCACGCTCCTCGACCGTCCCGGTGGTGGGCTGGATGATGCCGCCGATCACCTTGAGCAGGGTGCTCTTGCCGGAGCCGTTGTGGCCGATGAGGCCGATCGTCTCGCCCGCGAAGATGTCGAGGGTGACGTCCCGCAGCGCCCAGAAGTCCTGCTTGTGCCGGCGTCCCGCCCTCCCGAGCGTCACGATCCGCTCCTTGATGGACGAGTCCTTGCGGATCGTGAAGCGCTTGGACACGCCGTCGATCCGTGCGACTTCAGGGCGGGGGGCGGTGTCGGGCGTCACCGCGGGAGAGTGGGGCATTCTCAGAGCTCCTGAGCGAAGTTTCCCTGCAGCCGGAGGAAGATCCGGTGGCAGACGAACAGCAGGACGACGCCCACGACGAAGGCGATCCCGAGGCGCAGCAGCAGTCCACCGGGCCAGGCGAGATCGTCGCCCGCCACCCAGAACGCGCGCTGGAACCCCAGCACGGCGAGGGTCAACGGGTTGTCCGTGTAGACCTCCAGCAGGACCGGTGACGGGATGAGCGACTTGACCATCTCCCACGAGTACACGACGGGGCTGGCCCAGAAGAGCAGCATCGTCACGACCTCGACCAGGTACTGGGTGTCGCGAAGATACACGTTGACCGCGCTGAACAGCAGCGCGAGCGCCGTTCCGTAGACGACGAGGACGAGCAGCGCCGGGATCGCGTAGAAGAACTGCCAGTGCAGCGGCGGCTTCAGGACGAGGAACGTCGCGCCCAGGAGGACGATGAGCTGGATGCCGAAGTTGAACAGCGCCGATCCCACGCTCGACAGGGGGAAGACCTCGCGGGGCAGGTACACCTTCTTGACGAGCCCGGCGTTGCTGAGCACGGAGCCGGTTCCGCCGACGACGATCTCGGTGAACAGCCCCACCGCGGACAGACCCGCGAAGACGTACACCGCGAAGTCGGGGATGCTCTTGGCGGCGCCCAGGAACTGTCCCATGACGATGAAGTAGATGGCGAGCTGGATCAGAGGCCGGATCAGCGACCAGAAGAAGCCCAGTGCCGAGTCCTTGTACCGTGCCTTGAGGTCCCGGCGCACCAGCAGTCCGAGCATCTCACGTTGGGAGAGGACGCTTCGGATCGCTCCCCAGCCGGCCCCGCGACCGCTCGCCGCGCCCACCGGATGCAGCGGAGTCGCCGCCAGTCGCCGCAGCCGCGACGCGGCCTCCTCGTTTGCTGTCACCATTTGCGACGATCCTACAGCGAGCACCCCCGACGACCCTGGGCCTCTAGGGCTCGGCGCGGGGCACGGGACGGAAGACGATCCGCTCGTACGTGACGTAGCGGAAGACCGTCGCGAGGATCTGGCCGATGATCGTGCCGGAGATGTTGTCGGGCACCGGGCCCTCGAGGCCGAGGACGTAGCGGGAGAACGCGAGGCAGCCGAGCTGCAGGCCGATCGCGACGAGGTTGAACAGGACGAACAGGACGTAGCGCGACCAGCGGTGCGGCAGGTGCCGGTCGTTGAACGTCCAGTACCGGTTGCCGACGTACGTCACGATCGTCGCGACGACGATCGCGATGATCTTGGCGACGAGGGGCTGGTCGTAGAGCGGGCCGACGCCGGTCACCCAGAAGGCGAGGAGGTTGAACACGGTCGCGTCCACGAGGAACGCGACGCCGCCGACGACGAGGAACGCGGCGCCCTGCTTCGCGCGCTTCATCAGCGACTCTCCGCTCACGCGCGGGTGCTCCTGACTCGAGGGGACGAGGGCGGTTCGTGTTAGCCTTGACCGGTTTCGCCGTGCGACCACGGCCCGAACACGAAGATCCGATTCTACCCGCGGAGCGAGCCCCAGCATGTCATCGGCCCCGGTGGTCGCGGCCGTCGTGCCGTGCTACAACGAAGAGCTCTCCGTCGCCGCCGTCGTCCGCGATCTCAAGGCGGCCGTGCCGGACATCGTCGTCTACGTCTACGACAACAACAGCACCGACCGCACCGCGGAGATCGCCGCCGAGGCGGGCGCCGTCGTGCGGCGGGAGACGACGAAGGGCAAGGGCAACGTCGTCCGGCGGGCGTTCGCGGACGTCGAGGCCGACATCTACGTCATGATCGACGGTGACGACACGTACGACGCGTCGGCCCTGCCCGCCATGATCCGGACCCTTCGCGAGGGGCCGTACGATCATGTGCTGGGCGTGCGGCAGGAGACGACGGGCACCGCGTACCGGCCGGGCCACGCGCTCGGCAACAAGGGCTTCAACTGGCTCGTCGGGAACGTCTTCGGGGTTCAGGTCTCCGACATGCTCAGCGGATACCGCGTCATGTCACGGCGGTTCGTCAAGAGCTTCCCCGCGCTCTCCCGCGAGTTCGAGATCGAGACGGAGCTGACGGTGCACGCCATGAGCGTCCGGGTGCCGCAGACCGAGGTCGCGGTGGGCTTCAAGGACCGGCCGCCGGGGAGCGAGAGCAAGCTGCGCACCTACCACGACGGCTTCCGCATCCTGTCGCTGATCGTGCAGCTGATCCGTCATGAGCGTCCTCTGTTCTTCTACAGCGTCATGGGCGCGATCCTGGCGCTCGTCGGCATCGTCATCGGCATCCCCGTCATCGTCGAGTACTTCGACACGGGCCTCGTGCCGCGTCTGCCGACGGCGATCCTCGCGCTCGGACTCGTCCTGTGCGGCGCGCTGGCGTGGACGATCGGACTCGTCCTCGACGGCGTCATGAAGGCGCGGCGCGAGTTCAGCAGACTGAACTACCTCCTCCACTCGCCGCCGGCGTAGCGCGTGTCGTCCGGGGGATGGGCGGCCGCCGCCCGCGAGGCCGTCGCCGTCGTCATCGTCGCCGCGGGTCTCGCGCTCGGCGTCCGCGCGTTCGCCGCGTCCGGCTCCGAGGCGCTGTCGGGGGGTGTCGCGGCCGGCGCCGCGCTCGTGTACCTCGTCGGGGCGGTGCCGGCCGTGCGGGCGCGGATGCCGCGGGGCGACATGCGCGGACGAGCGTGTCTCGCGACGACGGCGGCGGTGCTGTCGGTCCTTCTGACCGTCGCGCTGGTCTATCGCCGCTACGGGGGACCCGGCCCGGTCGTCGGGTCGGCGACGGCGCTGGCGACGGCGGTCCTGCTGACCGCGGCGGTGGCCCTTCTCCTCGTCCGCCTCGTCGGGCTGGCACGCGTCGCGGGCGGGGCCCTCTCGCGGTGGCGTGCGCTGGAGGCGCTGCGCGCGACGGCGCCGTGGCGGTACGGATGGATCCTCCTCGCGCTCGCCGTGCTCTGGCTTCCCGCGATCGTCCTCCTCGCCCCCGGATCGGTGACCTACGACGGCGCCCGACAGCTCGACGAGCTGATCGGCGCGCAGATCCCCGAGCTGGGCTTCACCTACTCCCCGACCAACCACCATCCGTGGTTCGCGACGCTGTGGCAGGGCGCCCTGTTCCGCGCGGGCCTCGTCGTGTCCGGTGGGGACGTCAACGCGGGGCTGCTCGTGCACTCGCTCGTGCTCGTCGCGGCCTCGCTCCTCACCTATGCGTACGTCGTCGCGCGGATCCAGCGGCTCACGGGCGACCGCGTCTGGACGCTCGTCGCCACGCTGTTCTTCGGCGTGCTCCCGCACTTCGCGAACTACGCGATGCTCTACGAGAAGACCGGCTGGTACCAGCTCGCGATCATCTGGTTCTTCCTGGGCGTCGTCGACGTCGCGACGCGCTCCGCTCCGTCCGCGCTGCGGGTCGCGGAGCTCGCCGTGGGCGGCGCGCTCGTCGCGCTGTTCCGCTCGAACGGCGTCTACGTCGTGCTGCCGGCGCTCGTCGTGCTCGCGCTCCTTCTG
>Ga0182735_1001711_pt1 | contig 14317 bp, 13 predicted proteins | sample eDN5th30CKraftMG_FD_128524 | JGI IMG/M metagenome (GOLD analysis project Ga0182735, IMG submission 128524) | Enriched Miracle-Growth compost microbial communities from Emeryville, California, USA - eDNA 5th pass 30_C Kraft MG (version 2) (version 2) ... | reverse complement strand
GGTATCACCGTATTTTTGTTTATAAAATAAGAGAGATGATGGCAGTTAAACAAACCATTGCATTTATTGGCGCCGCAGATGGATTATCTACAGCTTTAGTGAAGAAGCTTGCAGAAGCAAATTACCCTTTGCTATTTGTATCGAATGACGGGTACCGGTATCAGCAATTTACAGATCAGGTTAAAAGAGATATTCCTAATGCCGATATAGAAATTACCGATTGTGCGAAGGAAGGCTGTTGGGAAGCAGATATTATTGCTCTTTTTGATAATACAGCACTTGAAAGAGAGCTTCTTGAAAGAATAGAAATTGTTGCTACTCAAAAGGTAGTGATTGCTATTTCTGCTTTTGGCAAGGAAGCTTCTACTTCAATTAGGGTCAAAGAGCTGCAGCAGATGTTACCCAATTCAAAGGTTATACAATTATTGTACAATGATCCGGCCGGACTTGAGCTTTTAGTTGCAGGCGAAGGCAAAGAAGCGATTGACCTGGTTTCAACACTGTTTGAGAACGCAGGCTTTATAATTACAAAAAAGATTTAAGGCGGTATTACGTCTTCCTTTATAATTAAGATGATTATGAAAAACGAAAAGAATATTATGCTATGTGATCCGGAAACAGGAATCTGTGAAGTGCCGGTTAAACAATCAACAAATATAGAAACGAATATTTCTTCTAAAAATAAACCTGTACGTGTTCTCTATTTTACTGATCCCATTTGTTCTTCCTGTTGGGGTATAGAACCTCAATTACGTAAATTGAAGTTGGAATATGGTGATTTTTTTGAGATGGAATACCGCATGGGTGGACTGCTTGCCGGGTGGAATACCTATGGCGGAAGTGATGTCAGCAATCCGAATGATGTAGCTGTACATTGGGAAGAAGCAGGTGCTTTCTATGAAATGCCCATTGATGGAGATGTTTGGATAGAAGATCCTTTATCGTCTTCTTATCCTCCGTCTATTGCTTTTAAGGCTGCGCAGCTACAGAATCATAATAAGGCATTGGATTTCCTGAGAAGAATAAAAGAGATGGTATTTCTTGAAAAGAAGAATATTGAAAGATGGGAAAACCTGGAGATTGCAGCTTCTCAAGCTGGCCTCGATGCAGAGCAGCTCAGAATTGATTTTGAGGGAAAAGGGAAAGAATTGTTCAATCAGGACTTAGCATTGGCAGGTCAGTTGGGAGTAAGGGGTTTTCCTACTATCTTTTTTACAGATGAAGATGACAACCGGTTTAAAGTATACGGCTCAAAGCCTTATGAAAGTTATGAGCAGGCTTTGTTGAAGTTATATCCTGGAGCTGTGAAACATACCATTGATACAAGCTTTGAGAATATCTTCAGTCACTACTCTACGCTTACTTCAAAAGAGTTTGGGGTATTAACCGATCGGAATAAAGATGTTGCAGAAGATTTCTTAAATGAGCTATATAAACAAAATAAACTAGGTAAATACGTCTCGAAGAACGGCGTATTGTGGACTAATAAATAATTGATTATGACAAATATAAAAGAGCAGGACTACATGATGCCTGCGCAAACACATATTGGTCATGTACATTTAAAAGTATCGGATTTAGAACGAGCCCTTGGCTTTTATCGTGACCTGTTAGGCTTTGAACTTACTACCATGTATGGTGATCAGGCTGCATTTATTTCAGCAGGAGGTTATCACCATCACATTGGTTTAAATACCTGGCATAGTAAAGGATCCGGTCCGGCTCCTGTAAACACGGTAGGATTGTATCATACAGCGATCGTTTATCCGACCAGGAAGGATCTGGCTGCTATCCTGAAGCGATTGATCGAAGCAGGATATCCATTATCCGGGGCAAGCGATCACGGGGTTTCTGAAGCCCTTTACCTAAATGACCCGGATGGAAACGGTGTGGAGTTATATTGGGACAGACCGAGAGAAGAATGGCCTCGTAACCCGGATGGTTCAGTTATTATGTATACGAAGGCATTGGATTTACGTAATCTTTTATCGGAACTTGATTAATAATTCGGTTCTTTGTAGGACATGAACATTAGAAGATCCAAAGGGAATGAAAGTTTTACGTATTGTAAGCAATATAACCACTTCGAAAATTTCAGCAGCTAAGCAGTTTTATCAGGACATACTGGGCCTTGATCTGTTGATGGATCTAGGCTGGATTGCCACTTACGGGTCTAATGAGAAAATGAATGTTCAAATTAGTTTTGCAAGCCAGGGAGGGTCGGAGACAGTTACTCCTGATATTTCAATTGAGGTTGATGATGTAGACTTGGCTTACGAACTTATGCAGAAGGCAGGCTTCAAAATAGAGTATGGGCCTGTTAATGAAACCTGGGGTGTTCGAAGATTTTATGTTCGGGATCCTTTTGATAAGCTCGTTAATATTCTTGCGCATAAGCCTCTGGTTTCTTAGCTTGCTTTCTCCAGTAATAATAAAAAGGTAATCCGGATAAGATCAGTCCAATTCCAATAATGGATTTATTAGGAGATTCTAAGAAAGAAACGCTTAATAAGATCAGGCAGAAAATAACAAATATAACCGGAACAAAAGGATAGCCTATGGTTTTGTAGGGTCGGTGTAGTGCTTTGTTTTTATAGCGTAATATGATTACTCCAAACACAATCAGGCCATAAAATACAAATGCAGCGATAACGATCAAATCGGTCAGTAAATCGAATGATCCTGAAAAAACTAAAAGGCAAGCCCATATACATTGGTATATTAATGAATTAGAAGGAGTATTGTTTTTAGGATGGCATTTTGCAGCACCTCTAAAGAATAACCTGTTTTGTGCCATTGCATAATAAATTCTGGATGAAACCAAAATAGTAGCATTGGTACAGCCGAATGTTGAAACAAGGATCATGGCTCCGATTATATAGGCACCGCCATTCCCGAACAGCTTATTGATTACGACAATTGCCGCAATATTATTCTGATCTGCATTTACGGCCGTGAGCATTTCGTCAATTGGCATTACATAAAGGTAACTGAAATTAATAATCGCATACAGGGTGATGATCAGAAGGGTGCCTATGATCATTGCCCGGGGCAGTGTTTTATGAGGCTCTTCCAGCTCTTCACCGATAAAGCTTAAGGTGATCCAGCCTTCATATCCCCAAAAGGCATTCCTCATGGCTATAACCATCGCGCCGAAAAAGCCAAGAAAGGTAAAGCCGGTTGCAGGGTAGTTCACCGATACCGTTTCAAATGTTTCCAGGCTGCCAATGCTGCTAGTTAATGCTACACAAGAAATAACAACAATACAAACCGTAATGATAAAAGTAAATATCAGGCTTACATAGCCGCCTTTCTTAGCCCCTCTGATGTTCACAAGTGTTAGGATAAGAATGAGGATGGAAGCGACCGTTTTTGCTCCTATATTGTCAAAAGGCTGTATGATACCAAAAAAAGTGATGGATTCAAGCTCCGGAGATAGACGTGGCAAGCTGATAAAAGTATTGATGGCTCCGGCAAAAACAAAGGCAATGGAAGATATGGCAGCAGTTTGAATCACCGTAAAAGATGCCCAGCCATACAAGAAAGATATCGTTTTGCCATATATTTTTTCCAGCCATGAAAAAGGTCCGCCCGAGTCGGGGAACAGAGTTCCGAGCTCAGCAATGCTTAGTATACCAAAGAGCACAATTAAACCTGCAGAAATCCAGGCAATAATTACCAGAGTAGGAGAGTGCAGGCCTTCTGCCATAGGAGCGACTTTCTTAAAGACGCCTGAACCAATTATGGAGCTCATTACAATAATAACCGCCATTTTTAATCCAAATGACCGAAGCAGTCCGGTTTGCGGGATGTTTTTCATATGCTTATTGTGCTATAAATACAGGAATATCAACTCGGTGTCTTAATCTGTTTACAGTTTCTCCATAGACAAAGTCCTTGATGCCGCGATGTCCGTGACTGCCAACCACCAGGATATCTGCCTTATTTTCTTTACATATTTTTGTAATGGCACGTACCCTGTTTTCATGGCTAAGGTAATAGCTGGCCTTATATCCCTTGTCCTGAAATATCTTAAGATACTTATCCATTCTTTCCTCATCGTGCCGTTTTTCATAATCATCGGTATCTTCACCCATGATTCGGGACGAGGCACTTTCCACAATATGAATCAAAATGAACTCGGTGTCCGTTTGTGCAAGCATAAGCGCATAGGCTACAACTTGCTTATCGGAAACAGAGTAATCCAATGCCAAAGCGATACGTTGTATTGCGGGTACTTTAACTGTTTTTAATTCCCTGAACGGAGGATGTACTTCAATATTAGGCTTTCTTTTGTTTTTCATCAGTGGATAGATTACCGTCATGATCAATAAACAGAGCAGGCTGAAAGCACCAATGAGTAAGCCAAAGGCGGCCCATGGATTACGAGTATCTTCGAGCCAGCCGGTCACTTCCTGATAGATCAGCTGAAAATTCAGGAAGGAGATTATGGCAGCGATCAGCCAAGAAATAACCTTTACGGGTAGTGAAATAACAAAGATGCCCATCCTGTTTTTATCACTCACAAAATGTATTAGTGGAATTACAGCAAAAGCAAGCTGCATGCTTAAAAGAACCTGGCTAAATATTAACAACGGACCTACCTCCTCATCGCCAGCTATATAGATTACTAATAAAGCAGGAACTATGGCTAATAAGCGTGTAAGCATTCTTCTGAGAACCGGGCTTATTCGCAAACGGAGATAGCCTTCCATCACCACTTGTCCGGCCAAGGTACCTGTCACAGTAGAGCTTTGTCCGGCTAATATCAGCGCCACGGCAAATAAGCGCGGTGCCCATTCGCTTCCTAAAGTAGGTGCTAATAGTTTGTACGCATCTTCCAATTCGGCTACGTTATTCATTCCATTCTGATGAAAAGCTGAAGCTGCAAGGATCAGGATGGCTGCATTAATCAGGAACGCCAGGTTAAGGGCGATAGCGCTGTCCCAGAAGTTATATTTTAATGCCTTTCTGATTGACCTCTCATCCCGGTTGATGATCCGCGTTTGTACAAGTGCTGAATGCAGGTAGAGATTGTGAGGCATTACCGTGGCACCTATAATACCGATGCTGATGTATAATGCGGCACTATTGGGAATGGAAGGAATAAAGCCTTGCATGATCTCTCCGACATCCGGTTTGGCTAAGACCAGCTCGACCAAAAAACAGGCTCCGATTAAGAAGATCAGGCTAAGAATGAACATTTCCATTTTACGCATACCTAATCTTTGCAGATAAAGCAACAGGAAGGTATCCAGAAAGCTTATTCCTACTCCCCATAACAGGTCGAGGCCGAATAAAAGGTTTAAACCAATAGCCATACCCAGTATCTCTGCCAGGTCGCAGGCGGCAATGGCAATTTCCGCCAGGATGTAGAGGATAAAATTCATTCCCCGCGGGTAAGTTTCGCGGTTACATTGTGCCAGATCTTTACCCCAGACAATACCCAGGCGGGCAGAAAGGCTTTGCAACAGCAGCGCCATGATGTTGCTCATCAGTAAAACCCAGATCAATGTATAGCCAAACTGGCTTCCGCCAGCCAGATCGGTGGCCCAGTTGCCCGGATCCATATAACCTACACTGATCAAGTAAGCTGGTCCAAAAAAGCCTAATACCTTTCTGAATTTTGATTTTGTGTCTTGTACAGATATACTGTGATACACATCATGAAGTGATTTTTCCTGATCGGTCACGCTAATAAGGTTGCTTTTTTGTATGACGGTTGGTTAAATATAATATTTAGTTATATTATATTCAGCGGATTGCAAGAATAATCTGAAAGATTTTTTTGATCAGGAGAAGCGATCCTGCTTTAGCAGGGATATCACTTCAGGCCAGTTATTAGCCCTGGTGTGGTGGTTGTAGCTGACATTATGAAAAGCATGAAACATAATGGTTTTTCCTTTAAAGTTATCCAGGTTTTTTATGTGGTCATCAACCATATAATCCGTATTGATGATATTTTTATTTCCACAGAAAATGATGTTTTTCCAGCTTATAAAAGGGAAATGAGTGTTTAACCAGCTCAGTTTCTCAGAAAGGCTCAATGGGAATTCCATGGCCGCTGAAACGATATAAACTTCAAAGTCTTCCATCAGTGTTTTAAGAGCGTCAACTGCACCTTCCATAACAGGCACAGAAAGGAAAAAGCCGGATGTTCTTGCAAATTTCCTGATCAAACCCTTTTCTGGGAATGCATTATCTTCATTACGCCCTTGTAAATCTTCTCTTGTTATTTGTATTCCGTAGTCCCGTAAGTACCAGCTTATAAATTGTGCTTCAACATCGGCTATAACACCGTCCATATCAATGGCAATGGTTTTTTTAGTGTATTCCATGTAATTGTTCAATAATTCTTGCCGTTCAAAATAAGTATTATTTTAGATAGAAGAGCTTATTCTTCTTTAGTATATCCAAGAAAGGCAATTTCGTGCATGTTTTTTATCAGATGTGTTTTTCGGTTAGCTAACAGGTATAGGTTACCGCTGATATCCACAATATGACTGTATAAATGATCAGTTATTAAAAAGCCTTTATCTTTCTTCTCTTCTATGATTAGTGTTTTAACAGCTTCAATTACTAAGGGTGTTAAATGTGAAAATGGTTCATCTAATAGAATAAACTTAGATCTTGATTTTATAATGATGTAAGCTTCAACCAATCTCCTCTGGCCACCGGACAATTCGTTTACAGAACTATTATATTTCGTTTTAAAATCAATGAAGAGTTTTTCAAACATGGAAAAGTCCAGGTTATAATCTGAAAATATTCTCTTTAAGGTTAAATGTTTTGGAATGAAATTACTCTGAGGCAGGTATTTGATCAGGCGTATCCATACTTTCAATTTGGCATCGTAGTTAACTCTTCTTTTGAAAAAGTATGTTTACGAAATAAATAACTCCTGCCATAAACAAGCTAGCACCGATCAGCATGAATATTACACTTATCTGTTCGTATATAAATAACCAGGCTAAGCGCATGGACATCCCACCGATCAGGATAATTATTCCCCCAAGCAATAATTTTTTATTCCTTTTCATTATTGGTCATACCTTAACTACATAACACTTTATTTTATTAAAGTTTTATGTAGTTAGCAACTATTCAACAAAAAAGGTAAGAAAGATGCTGTTTAGAAGGATCCGGGTTATGTGCCGGAAACTTTTCCATTTGATTATTAAGATCCGGAGCTTATTTAAACGATCTTTTTCCGATGAACAAAATCCCCGAAATGTTCTCCATTAAGCTTTTCCTGTGCATAGCTTTTCAGTATAGGTCTCAAAGATTCAAGGATCTCGTCCTCCGAAAGCATTTCTTTGTAGAGGGTATTTAAACGATCGCCATTATGGCTGGCGCCCAGGTATAGATTGTATGCGCCTACTGCTCTTCCTATGAGACCGATTTCACCCAGCGCAGAGCGTGCACAGCCATTCGGACAGCCGGTCATTCGGATATTAATGGGCTCGTTTTCTAATCCTGCTTCCCTGATAGTCAGATCCAGCTTATCAATCAAAGAAGGCAGGTAACGTTCCGATTCAGCAAAAGCCAATCCACAGGTTCCCAGCGCTACGCAAGCCATGGAGTTTAATCGCAGACCTGTATTTTGCGGGTTATTTAAAACTCCATACTCGCTAAGAATCTCTTCAACAGTGATTAAAGCTCCTTTATCTATATTTCCGATGATCAGGTTCTGATTTCCGGTAAGCCTCAGATCGCATTGAACCCGCTTGGCAATTTCACGGATCGCAGTTTTTAATGCATAGCCTTTTTTGTCCTTTACCCGCCCGTTTTCAACAAAGAGGGTATAGAACAGCTTTCCGTTATGGCCTTCTGTCCATCCATAGGTATCACCGTTCGTGGTAAATTCAAAAGGACGGGAAGGCTCTAGCTCATATCCTAACCTTGCATGCAATTCGCCTGTAAACCAGTCCAATCCCCGGTTATCGATCGTATATTTCAATCGCGCATTCTTGCGGTTCAGCCGATTTCCGTAATCACGCTGAATGGCAATAACTGTTTCTGCCACTTCCTGAACTTTTTCAGGAGGAATGAACCCGATTACATCGGATAAACGGGGATAGGTCTTTGCATCTCCAAAAGTGCTGCCCATACCTCCGCCAACACCAACATTGAAACCGAGAAGCTTTCCGTCTTTTTCGATCGTGATAAAACCCAGGTCACTGGCAAAAAAGTCGATATCATTATGCGGCGGAGTTGCAAAGCCGATCTTAAATTTCCGGGGCAGATAGGTAGAATGATACAGAGGCTCTGCATCTTCCGAACCGGCAACCTGTTCCTGATCCAGCCAGATTTCATAGTAAGCTTTGGTATGCGGCTGGAAATAGTCGCTTAGTTTTTTTGCAAGCCCATACACCTCTTCATGAACGTAAGAAAGATAAGGGTTGGGGTTACACATTACATTCCGGTTTACATCCCCGCAGGTTGCAATGGTGGTGAGCAAGGCCTTATTCACCGCTTGAATGGTCTTCTTCAGGTTTCTTTTCAGAATGCCGTGAAATTGAAAAGACTGGCGTGTGGTAAGCTTCAGCGTGCCGTTGCCATATTGATCGGCAAGCTCATCCAGCACCAGCCATTGAGCAGGTGTGGTTATACCTCCTGTCGCACGAACGCGGGTCATGAATTGATACAGCGGTTCCAGCTTCTGCCTTTTACGTTCTTTTTCCAGGTCACGGTCAAATTGCAGATAAGAACCATGGAATTTGATAAGCTTCGCATCCTCAGGCGTTACAGATCCCGTCAATGTATTATTGAGGCTTTCTATGATGGTGCCCCGTAAATAGTTACTTCCGCCTTTTAAGTGTTCTTCCTGCGAAACCTCTTCGCTGGCAATTATATTATCCATTTTGTTGCTGTGTGTAAATTATCGTATTGAGAGTCTTCTGCATCTAATAGATGTCTGTTTGGTAACGGTTCGTTTGCTGCATGGCTTTTACATATTCCTCTGCCTTGTCTTTTGTCAAACCTCCATGAGTTTGGATGATGTTTTTTAAGGCAGAATCCACGTCCTTAGCCATTCGTTGCGCGTCTCCGCAAACATAAAAGTGTGCACCATTCTCCAGCCAGTTAAAGAGCTCTTTACCTTGCTCCATCATCTTGTGTTGAACATAGACTTTTCTTTCCTGATCTCTGGAGAAAGCCACATCTGCTTTCGTCAGAACGCCGTCTTTCAGGTATTGCAACCACTCTGCCTGGTATAGAAAATCTGTAGTAAAGTTCCTTTCGCCAAAGAATAGCCATGATTTTCCATTGGCTTCCGTTAGCTCACGATGCTGCATAAACGAACGATAGGGGGCTACACCGGTTCCTGCACCCACCATGATAATCGGTGAATCCGGATTGGCAGGAAGCTTAAACCGGGTATTAGGGTCAATAAAGACCTTTACCTGCTCATCGGTATGGACACGGTCAGACAGGAATGATGAGCAGAAGCCCTCTTTATACCGGCCGTAACCTTCGTAGCGAACTACGGATACTACAATGTGAACCTCATCATCAACTGCTTCCTGGCTGGAGGCAATGGAGTACATTCTGGGTGTATTCTTCCGTAAGATGGAAATCAAATCATCCGGAGATAATTGATATGGAGCTTCCTGCAAGAGGTCGTAGATATCACGTCCGTGGATGTATTCCGCAATAGAGCCATTGTCGGAAACGATCTTCTGTAAGCGTTCGTTGGCGCTAAGCTCTGCATAGTGCTTCAGAGATACAGCGGTTAAGGGAGTAAGCTCATAATCATCGCTCAAAGCATCAAATAAGCTTTTCTCTCCATGGTGTGTGGTAACCCGTTCCTCTCCGGAGAATTTACATAAATTTAAGATGCCGTCTATTAATCGTTTTGAATTGATCGCATAGATCCCCAATGCATCACCGGGTTCGTAATGCAATTCCGATCCTTTTAGATCCAGTTCCAGGTGGATGGTTTCCTTGCCGGAATTACGACCGTTAAGATTGATCTTATTTAAGATCGTAGCTGGAAACGGATTCTTACGATTGTAAATTGAACCGGATGGAGCAAGAGCCTGCTGTACAGCTATGGCAGCTTGTGCACTTTCCCCGGTATCAGCTTTCAGCTTGGAAATTACTTCCTGCAGCCATTCTGCATGGCCATCCTCGTAATCTACATCGCATTCTACCCGTTTGGCGATCCGGTTAGCGCCTAATTTCTCAAGCACCTCGTCAAACTGGATACCTGCATGGCAGAATTCAGTATAGCTACTATCGCCCAAAGCCAAAACCGAGTAGTCGATGTGTTTCAGATCAGGAGCTTTTGAACTATGCAGAAAAGCGTGCAATTCTTCTGCCTCGGGAGGAGGATCGCCCAACCCATGCGTACTGACGATTATAAGTAATTTCTTGATCGTTTTGAGCTCCCGGGTCTTAAAAGAGCCCATATCTGCAACTTTAGTCTCAAAGCCGGCTTCACCGATCGCCTTTGCCGATTGCTTTGCTAAGCTTTCGCTGTTTCCAGTGTGGGTACCATAGAGTATCCACACAGGATCAGCTGAAACAGGTTTAGTAAAAGAAGAAGTTGCATTTTGTAAAAGAGGATCTGTTCCTGTTAAAAATCCGCGTAGCCATTGAAGCTGATTCTCCTGAAGTTCAGAAAACAGCTTGTTAAACGCTTTGGCTTGATCATCAGAAAAAGGCCCTCTTTTAAAGCCTGTTTCCCAGTCCATATATTAAAGATTTGGTTGAGGAGTGTAACGTAAATAAGGATTAACTACCCGGTGGCCTTTTGGAAAATTCTTAGGGATATCTTCATCTTTAACAGCGGTAGAGATCACAACATCTTGTCCGACTTGCCAATCAACCGGAGTACCAACGCTGTATTCACTGGTTAATTGAAGCGAATCCAGCACACGTAGAATCTCTGCGTAGTTTCTGCCGGTTGATGCAGGGTAAGTGATGGTAGCTTTGATCTTCTTATCCGGACCGATAAAGAATACCGATCTCACCGGTGCGGTTGAAGATGTATTCGGATGGATCATGCCGTATAATTCGGCTACTTTACGATCCGGATCTGCGATAACCGGGAAGTTAACAGTAGTGTTTTGCGTAGCATTGATGTCTTTTACCCAGCCCTCGTGTGAGCTCAGGTCATTAACACTTACAAAAATTACTTTGGTATTTCTCTTATCAAATTCAGCTTTTAATTGTGCTGTACGGCCAAGCTCGGTAGTACAAATAGGTGTGAAATCTGCCGGGTGTGAAAATAAAATTGCCCATCCGTTGCCAATCCATTCGTGGAAATTAATATCGCCACTTGTTGTTGTTGCACTGAAATCAGGAGCAGTGTCTCCAATTTGTAGACTCATTTTTATTTATTATTTAAGGTTAAACATTTAATTCTTGACGGCATGTGTATCCAACTTGATCTCTTCCCGCAGAAATTTGATAAAGTAATCGAAGTAAACCGGGTAGTCGCGGTTACGGATCCTCGCGATGTATTGCTGGCGGAAAAAGCCTTCCGGGTTGATTTTGATCGCTTTAATATCATCGTTTAAATAAGGCTGCAGTGCCCAGTTTGCCAGAACAATCACACCCATGTTGGCTTTCACCAATTCGATGGATGCTTCGGTAAGCGGAAGCACGATCAGCTTTTTAGGATTGATACCTTTGGGAGTCAGCTGCGTTCTGAAAATCGAAACCGTATCCAGTGGCAAAGAGTGGATGATCAGCGAGACATCCTGGAAGTCTTCCGCTTCTACGTATTCCCGGTTAGCCCAGGGATGATGATTGCAGACCACCGCCAGCATTTCATCTGAAAAGAGCTGCACAAATTCAACCTGCTCGATCTGTTCCGGATTGCTGGTTATCGCCAGGTCCAACTCGCCTTCAATCAGCTTTTCTATCGGCCGGTGAGTCGCTTCAAATACAATCTCTATCTCAACATTCGGAAATTCACCTTTGAATTTCTTAAGAACGGCCGGCAGCCAGTGATAGCTGGTATAGCATTCTGTGCTGATGCGAATAACCCCGTTTTCACCGTTCATCATCTTTTTAATCTCAGATTCGGCAGAATCCAGCTCCTTAATTACCTTATTTGCAACTGCATAGAGCTTTTTTCCGACCGGAGTGAGGATCAGCTTTTTATTTCTTCGGTAGAAGACCAGCGTTCCTACTTGTAATTCTGCTTCTTTCAGCTGATAGCTTAGAGCGCTTTGCGATAAATGCAGCACATCCATTGCTCTTGTGATGCTGCCTTCTTCAACGATTGCCTTGATTAATCTGAGATATCGTATTTCCATTGCGCTTGATTGATCAAATGTAGGTCTTGATAAATAACATCAAGAGGGATTTGTATGAAAGTTTTTAATGTATGTCATGCAATTTACTGATAATAACTATGGATTTTATAGTCTATAATAAAGCAGCTAAAAATAAGCAGCCAATAATTACATTTTGATGAAGATTTTTGAATACGTTCTTTTAATTGATCGAAGTCCTGTTGGTTGGTTCCTGGGTTGTATCTCCGTTATTTGGTGCTAAATAGCGCAGATACAAAGCAGTCACTACGCACTCACTACGGAAGCATGTAGAACAAGGTATGAGCAAGGCTAGATAAAAGGTACTGGAAATGCTTATTTTTATAAAGTATACAAAAATAGTAGATTTTATTTTGCGGTATGAAAAACTTGTTTTATTATTGTCGACTAATTCAGTAGACAATATATGAAAACAGAAATAACTCCAATTTTTAACCCACACAGAGTCTTTGTCGTTTATGATAGCTTGTGTTGAAGCAGCCTTAGATTCAACAGTAAACAAGTAATTATATCGTAATCAAATTTTAAAGATCAAAGACAAATCATGAAATCAATTCATACTTTATTTTTTATTTTATTCCTGGGCAGTACGGTGCTGTTCTCAGGTTTTACCTTTGCGCAGGGTACCATAAGCGGCGTGATCAAGCGCAGTAACGGAGCTCCGATACCCAATGCAACCGTGCTGATCCGAGGCACGAACATTTCTGTAAGCGCTGATGAGAATGGTGCATTCAGCATCAATTCAAGACAGGAGCCGCCATTCTATCTCCAGGTCAGTTCGGTTGGATACAAAGCACAGGATTTCCAGATCTTACAGTTTCAGGATGCACCTTTGGAATTGATCCTGCTTGAAAGTGCTTTGCTGGATGAGATCGTTGTAACCTCCAGAAGGCGTTCGGAGGCTTTACAGGAAGTTCCTATCCCGGTTTCTGTGGTAGGGGGTACGCAGATCGAGCAATCAGGCGCATTCAATGTGAACCGGGTGAAAGAGCTTATTCCGTCAGTACAGCTTTATACGTCCAACCCGCGGAATACGGGAATCAATATCCGTGGAATCGGTTCACCGTTCGGACTTACGAATGATGGCCTTGACCCGGGTGTAGGTTTCTATGTAGATGGTGTGTATTATGCACGTCCGGCTGCTGCTACACTTGATTTTATTGATGTAGAACGTATTGAAGTATTGCGTGGGCCCCAAGGTACTTTGTTTGGTAAGAACACCAGCGCGGGTGCATTCAATATCGTTACAAGAAAGGCCAGCTTCATACCGGAAACTACGTTTGAAACCAGCTTTGGAAACTATGGGTATATTCAGGCGAAGGCCTCTATAACAGGCCCTTTGAGTGACAAGCTTGCCGGGCGTCTTTCCTTTTCAGGAACACAACGTGATGGATTGGTTGATAATGTCAGAACCGGAAAGGCTACCAATGACATCAATAACTTAGGTTTCAGGGCTCAGCTGCTTTACAGGCCTTCTGAAAATCTATCCATAACCCTGGCAGGGGATGTGACTGATCAAAAACCGGATGGCTATGCACAGGTTGTTGCCGGTGTGGCGCCAACGCTTCGACCTGCATATCGCCAGTTTGATGCGATCATTACCGACCTGGGTTATACCTTGCCAAGTCTGAATGCTTTTGACCGTAAGATCGACCATGATACACCATGGAGATCTGGCAATCAATTAGGTGGCGTTTCTCTGAACGTGGATGCGAAATTAGGGCCGGGTACTCTAACTTCTACTACGGCATGGCGCTATTGGAACTGGGATCCGTCAAATGACCGGGATTTTACGGGTTTGCAGGCGCTGTCAAAATCACAAAATCCATCGAAGCATAAGAACTGGTCGCAGGAAGTTCGTTATGCAGGTGAGCTTTCTTCTAATTTAAGTGGGGTAGTAGGTATATTTTACATTGATCAGGAGGTCAAGACTACCGGTACGGAGGAATCCGGTTCAGCGCAGGCACGATTCTCGAAAAGCTCGACCGGTGCAAATCCCAATACGCCCGGTGTAACCAATGATGAATTAT
>Ga0182735_1001709_pt1 | contig 14321 bp, 16 predicted proteins | sample eDN5th30CKraftMG_FD_128524 | JGI IMG/M metagenome (GOLD analysis project Ga0182735, IMG submission 128524) | Enriched Miracle-Growth compost microbial communities from Emeryville, California, USA - eDNA 5th pass 30_C Kraft MG (version 2) (version 2) ... | reverse complement strand
GACGCCATCATCGACGCCGCCTGCGACGCATGGCGAAAACTCATCGCGCAGCCGCAGCAGATCACATCAATCGGTATGCGGACTTGGGCGCATGAGGGTCACTTGTGAAGGCCGTTGGTATAACCGGATTGTTGAACGGCTACCGTATTTTGGTGGAACTGCAATCCATCGGCTGACGATCTGATATTTCCTGAAACGGGAGAAGGTCGATGACCAGATTTCTAACTGCCAGTGCGGCGATCTTGTTGAGTGGTCTTGCCACGACTGCGATGGCGCAGAACAGCGGCAAGTCCGGCCAGCCGGCGAACAATTGGGGCCAGCAGGTAAAGGGCTGCAACGCAGGCGGTTGCTATCCGGGCGGCGAAAAGCGCGGGGAATATGTACGCGGCCAGGCCCAGGACGACGAAGGCCCGGGATATGGCGCCGAGATCCACGACCTTGCCCATCCCGGCAAGAGCGCGCCCAAGTCGATGAACCACGGATGACCGCCCGCCCTGTCCGCCAGCGGCGCCGGTCCGTGCGACGAAACCGCTATTCTTCAGCGAAGGTGCCGGAAACGGAACCCGTACTTCCCGTCACTGTACAGGCAGGAACTGTTCGCCCCCGCTCGCGTTGAATGCCGGTCAATAGACTGGAGGAAATCATGGATCGAAGACTGTTCCTCACCGGAATGTTCGGCCTTGCCGGAGCGGCGGCGCTTGCCACCGCGGTGAAGCCGGGAGCCGCCATAGCAGGGATTCCAGCCAACTCCGGCGGCATTCTCAGCGAGCTCGACGCGCCGCTGGATGCCGACACTGTAGAAGACGTCCAGTACCGCCGGGACGAGGACCGCCGTCGGCGCGATTGGTATTATCGCAGGCATCACCACCGGCGGCCGCGCAGGCGGCGTGTCTGGCACACGGTCTGCCGGCGCGTGCGTCGGCATGGCAGGTGGCACCGGCGATGCTGGCGGGAGCGTGTATGGCGCTACTGGTAGGAAGTCTTTTCCACGCTGGACATACTGCCTGACCCCGGTTCCGGCCGGGGTCTCGTTTCAGGTCCGTTATTTGCGATCGGGCCAATTGTCGGCGGCCAAGCCCATCGCAACGCCGATCGCGATACCGACGCCCATCGCGACATTTTCCGACACGACTCCAACGACGGAACCGACCGCAATGCCAATGGCGAGTTTCTCGTTGCGCATCTTCTTTCCCCGGGAGTGGCTACGGGAACAACACCCCTTGAGCAGGATCGTTCCTGCAACGCTGCTCCGCTCGGCCTCCTGCCTCCGGCGGCTCTGCTGCCGGCGATGCAACCTCCTGCGCGTATCCGCGTTCCAGAACGTATGGCAAGTGGCCGGGGAGGCTGCGGTGCATTTCAGCGTCAGCGTATGGGTGAGGGACGGCGAGATCGGGGTCAGCCCGATATCCACCGTCGAGGAAGCCCGGGCCTTTATCAAGGAGTGGCCCTTGGACAAGCGCGGCCCCCTTTATTTCGTCGCCTCGAACTCCCTGGAATCGGCGATGAGCGGGTCGATTGCCGCCGACGAGGCCAGGGCGCGTTTCATGGATTTTTGCGACGAGGCAGGGGTCCTAGCCGAGGGCAGGATCGCCCTCTGATCTCGCGCTTCGTGTAGGAGCGCCGTCCGCGGAAAAAACATGCAACCTACCGGCGGCTGGCGCATTTCACTCCTGCTCTATCGGTGAAAGAGGCATGTCGTGCCAACTCGAATGACGATCCGGACCTCTCTTGGTCCTCGACGAAGCGTCGATTGCGTCGCTGACGCCGCCCGCGCCCTCGCAAGCGTGAACTGGCCCAAAAAGGACAGCGCCCGGTATCGGGAAACCGCCCGGATAGTCGACGACGCGCTGTTCGGCCACTGCAACCCCACGACGGCGCTCGAAGCGTTCCGAAAACTTGCCGCCGAGGATGGCGTCCTCATCAAATTACGTCCGGCGACGCAGGATCCGCCGCCGTGATGATCACCGGCACCACTACGTGCCTGATGCGCTTTTCCCTAGTCAGGTCGGTGGCGATCTCATCGGCATGGAACCGGCCCGGGGTTACGTCGACCAGTTTGCCGGCCGCCGTGTACACACCGAACCATGCGACGGGCTTGGGCATCTGGGACCTCCTTGACGTTGTAAGTCGCTGACCACATATCGATATCGGGTGCCGGCCATTATCGGCCAGGTGCCTGAATCGAAACTCGAAATTCGTTCGACTTGGAGGATCTGATGAACGATCGGATGTTCGACAGCCCTGTTTTCGTAAAGCAGGGAACAGGTATGGTCCAGGAAATAGGGTGCCTCGAAGACGCACTCGAATTTCTCTACGAATGGCCGAAGAAACGGCGCGGCCCGATCTACCATACTGCGCTTCGCGCGTGCCAGCGGGCCTTCGACAGCGATTATCCGCTGTCCTGCGCCAAACAGGCGTTTGCCGGCTTTGCCAGATCGGCCAATATTCTCGAAGACATTAGCGCCCCGATACCGTGGACGACCTACAACTCGGGCCGCAGCGGCGGGATTACAGCCTAGGCGCACCGCCGATACCTTCGCAACCGCTCCATGAACCCCCCTCGCTTTGCGGTGCGCTACCGCAAGGCGGGCGGGCCCTGAAGGGTTGCCGCGCTTCAGGCGGTGTCCTGGATGACCAGGGTCAGCGTGCCCGTCGGATCGACGGCGGCCGCCACCACCTGCGAGATGTCGAGCCCGCTCTGGGCAAGCATCGTCATGGCCACGGGCGAGGATAGGACCGACGAATGCAGTGCGCGCAGGTCGTCCACGCTGGTGTCGCGCAGCTTAGCCTCGACGACGCCCTTCACCTCGGGAGGCAGGTCCTCGAGCCGGACGATATCGATGGCGGTTACGTTCTGCTCCGGCGCGGGGCCCGGCATCTGCTGCATGGACGGCGGGGCGGGATGTTGATCCGTTGGCGCCTGTGCTGTCGCCGGCGTGCCGACGATAACGGAAAGGGCGGCAACGAGCGTGAGAATACGCATGGCTTCGCCTTTCGTGTTGTGCAGGCATAACCCGTTCGGACGGATCAGGTTCCGGATTTTCAGCGCATGCTTACGGAACGATGGGGAACACGGCAGCCCGTGGCGCGTTCGGTTTCATGGCTACGGACCATGGAAAGCGTCGCCAGGAGGGGAGGGCAGCAGCAAGGAGGTCGCCATGCCGAAGAAATGGTCGGCTGAGGTCACCGAGAAAAGCGATGCCCTCTCGCTCGAGGAGCACATCTTCGAATCCGACGATCCCGCCCGTATCGCGCGTTCGCTGAAGCGGTCGGCCGAGAACAGCCACAGGCGCAAGTCGGAGCCGTTCCGCTCGGCGATGTCGATGCTGACCTTCTACATCAACCGCGCCGGCAAGAACCTTCCGGCGGAACAGAAGAAGGTGCTGGAGAGGGCCAAGGTCGAATTGCGCAAGGAGTTCGGGCGCGACACGTCCTGACAGGCCCGGGGCTCACTCCGTTTGGCCCAGCATCCGGCCGATCATCCCCAACGGATGCCGAAGCGGGCGTCCGGCAAGGCGTTTGCCCTGGCAGCGGCAGGAAAAGCCGGTGGCCGTGACCGCATCGCCGTCGATCTCCCGTCGCCAGGACAGGTCGAACAGCCTGGTCGATACCTCCTGATGCCGCTTTTGATGGCCGAAAAGGCCCGCCATGCCGCAGCATCCGGTGGGTGGCGTCTCGACTTCCATGCCCAGCGCGGCAAAAACCTCGCGCCATTGGCCGGCCGCTTGCGGCATTGCCGTCGCCTCGGTGCAATGCTGGAGTATCTTGACCGCCGCGCCCGGCCGCGCCTGCGGAAACTTACGGGTTTTCGATTCCTCGGCGAGGAATTCCTGCGGCGCCCACACCTTCGGAAGCACTATCCGGGCCCTGGCATATTCCTGGCGCAGCATCATGTCGAAGGCCGGCTCGAACGCGACGAGCGGCGCGCCGGTGGCCGCGGCCTTGTCGAGCAGGGCGGCGAGACGTTTCGCCATGCGAGAAAAACCCTGCATGTCGCCGGCATTGTGCGCGGCCTTGCCGGCAGGGCGCATCTCAAGCAGGCGCGGCCGGTAGCCGAGCGCGGCAAAGCCCGCGATCGCATCCTCCTGAGCCTCGCGGTCGAACAGCGCGGTGAACCAGTCCTGCACCAGGATGACGGTGCTGTCCGGCAGGGGCTGCCCGAGATCGGATTCCGTCAGCCGGAGGGCGGCTGAGGGTCGAGGCGCAAGGGTGTCGGGCAGGTCGACGCTGCCTGTCAACGCGGCGCCGACCTTCGTCGCCAGCGGCCATAGCGGCGCGAGCACGGGCGCCAGGCGCAAGGTCAACGGGCTGATGCGTTCGGCCGCCAGCGTCAGCCGGTCGGCCAAGGGCCGGGGGTGGCGCGCGAAATAATCGGCATAGAAGGCGGTGCGCATGGAAGGGATGTCGACCTGCACCGGGCAACTCGACGCACAGGCCTTGCACCCCAGGCAGGTGTCGAGCACGCCGAGCAGGCTTTCCTCGCGTTCGGCAAGGTCGGGAGCGTTCGCGTTGCGTGCGCCGTGCCAGTCGCGCAGCGCGTCGGCCCGGCCCTTGGGGCTGTGACGGACATCGGCGCTGGCCTTGAAGCTCGGGCACATCGGCGTCGCGGCGGCGTAGCTCAGGCATTGCGCGTTGCCGTTGCAGCGGAACGCCTTGGTGAGCGGGTCGCCCTCCGGCGCGTTGAAGGCGCGGAACGGGGTGGAGGCGATCCCCATGATCGGCGTGTCGTTGGAAACCAGCTTGCCGGGATTGAACCTTCCGGCCGGATCGAAAGCCGCCTTGACGCCCTGCAAGGCGCGGTAGGCTTCGGGTCCGATCCAGTCGCGCAGATAGGCGCCGCGCACCCCCTTGCCATGTTCGCCCCAAAAAATGCCGCCATATTTGCGCGTCAGCGCGAAGACGGCGTCGGAGATTTCGACCAGCCGCTCGCGATCTCCCTCGCAGTCGATGTTCAGCGCCGGTCGGATATGCAGGCAGCCGACATCGATGTGGCCGTAAAGGCCGAAGCCCAGGCCGTTGCGGGACAGCAGGGCGAGGAATTCTTCGACGAAGGCGGGCAGGTTTTCCGGGGGCACCACCGCGTCTTCGACGAAGGCGATGGGACGGGCCGGCCCATCGACCTTGCCGAGAAGCCCGACGCCGGCGGAGCGGATCGCCCACAGTTCCCTGATTTCCGATAAATCGCGCGCGACATGGGTGGCGCTTGCGCCAGGCAGGGTGGCGAGGATGTCACGGCACTGGCGCACCCTGGCGTCGACCTGCGCGGCATCCGCGCCGTTGATCTCGATGAAGATATAGGCCACGCGCTGCCCGGCCGCCGCGCGCAGGCCGGCCGGCAGCCGGGCAAGGATGCCGGCCCGGTCCGCGATCGCCTGCACCGTCTCGTCCATCACTTCGACGGCTGTCGGGTCAGCCGCCACCAGCGCCGGCGCAGCGGCGAGCGCGTTGGACAGGCTGTCGAAGCCCACGACGATCAGGCGCTTCTCCGGTTCGATGCGGCGCAGCCGGACCCGGATGCGCGCGATGAGGCCAAGCGTTCCTTCCGCTCCGAGGAACAGGCGCCACCATTCGAAGCCGCCTGCCTCGGGGCAGGCCCGTTCCAGGTCGTATCCGGTGAAGCGGCGGTTCAGCTTCGGCGTGTGTTCGATGAAGGCTCGCCGCCCGGCACGGGCCGCCGCCTCGGCCTCGGCCAGCATATCGAGCGCCCATTCCGGTGGCTTCGCCATGCTGGACAGGAGGCCCTGCGGACGGGCGATCTCGAGGCCCAGAATGTTGTCGGAGGTCTTGCCGTAGACACGCGAGCCCTTGCCGGAGGCGTCGGTGCTGACCATGCCGCCTATGGTACAGCGCGTCGAGGTCGAGGTTTCGGGAGCGAAGAACCAGCCCGACGGGCGGATGTGTTCGTTGAGGTCGTCCAGCACCATGCCGGGCTCGACATCGGCCCAGCCTTCCTCGGCGTTCAGTTCGATGAGCCGGCTCATGTGCCGGCGCAGATCGACGATGACGCCATGGTTCAGGCTCTGCCCGTTCGTGCCGGTGCCGCCGCCGCGCCCGGTGATGGCGACGCCGCGGAACTCCGGCGTTTCCGTTACACTCAGCAGCGTCACCATGTCCTGCGCGTTGTGCGGCGCGACCACGAGGTCCGGCCGGATCTGGTATACGGAATTGTCGGTGGACATGGCCGCCAGCATGGCGCTGTCGTTCTCGATATCGCCCGAAAACCCCGCGCGGCGGAGCGCATCCGGCAGGCGGCCGAACCTGTCGTCGTCGATTCGCGTGGTGGTCAAGGCGGTGTCATTCGCAGCGGGTAGGGGCCGATGTGCCAACCCTACTTGACACGAAGCCGATATTCATAAAATCAGTATTATATGAAGATAAATTCGGAGAACATGAATATAAACCTGCGCCATATCCGGGCGCTTCAGGCCATTTCGCGCGAGGGCACGTTTGCGGCGGCGGCTTCGGTGCTGGGCATCGTGCCCTCGGCGCTGACGGAGGTCGTGCGCCAGCTCGAAGCCTCGATCGGCGCGCCGCTGTTCGACCGCGCCATGCGCCCGCCGGCGATCACGCCGCTGGGCAAGGCTTTCCTGGAGGAGAGCGAACCGCTCCTGGAGGGCATGGACCGCGCGATCACGCGCCTTCGCCAGAACGCCGGACTTGAGCAGGGCACGCTTTCCATCGGCGCCTCACCGTCGGCGATCTCGGAGCTGATCGCGCCGGTGCTGGCGACGTTCCTGGAAGGCAATCCCGGCACGCGCTGCGTGCTTCACGACGATATCGCCGAAAGCCTGGCGGAACTCGTTTCCACCGGTCGGCTGGACCTCGCCGTCGCCGGCCGCGCGCTGCGCTCGCCCGACCTGCGTCAGCGCGAAATCATGCGCGATCCCTTCGGTCTTGCCTGCCTGGCGGTGCATCCCTTTGCCGCGCAAGGTGCGGTGAACCTCGCGGACATCAGGGCCGATGACCTGATCGGGCTCGATTCCAGCACGGGAACGCAGCAACTGTTGATGCGCTGCCCCGAGATTCCCGCAGCGTTTCACGGCGGCAGGCTCGGCGCCCACTCCACCATCGCCCAACTGTGCATGATCCGCGCCGGCCTCGGGATGGCGCTGCTGCCCCGCAATGCGGTGGCGCTGTTCCGCGACCCTGCGATCGCCTTCGTGGAGATCGCCGACCTCGACCTGTGGCGCACCCTCTACCTGCTGGAGCCGGCGCGGCGTACGGTTTCGGGCGCCGCGCGAGCGTTCATTGCCCTGCTGGAGGAACGCGTGGGGTTGGAGAATGAGATGCCCTTGCGAGGCTGAGGCTCAGAGCGGGGCGTCATCCGGCATCGACCAGTCCTGTTCCTCGATCCAGCGGCAGAAGGCGGAAATCGCCGGCAGGCGCCGGTGGGTCCTGGGAAGAACCAGGTGGAAGCCGGGAACCTGTGCCGGCGACATGTCCTGCATGACGTTGCGGCCGAAGGGCGCTACGATCTTGCCGAGCTTGAGGTCCTCGAGCGCGTCGATGGTCGAAATCAGCCCGACGCCCAGCCCTTCCACCGTCGCGCGCCGCATGGTCGCGGCGTCCTGGAAGCGGATGCCGCCGGGCGCTTCCTCGCTGGAAACGCCGAGATGGCGCAGCACATCCATCCACAGCCGGTCCGACAGAACCGGGTGCAGCAGCGGCAGGTCGAGCAGGTCCTGTGGCGAACGGATCTGGCGGGCCAGCGCCGGCGTGCAGCACACCACCTTCTGGTCGCGCAGCAGCAGCGTGCTTTCGTAGGGCGCCCATTCGCTGTAGCCCCACTGGATGGCGACATCGACGTCGTCGCGGATGAAATCGGGCAGTTCCACCATCGTCGTCAGGCGGATGTCGGCGTCCGGCATCAGCTCGCGGAACCTCGCCAGTCGGCCGAGAAGGTAGCGCGTGGCGAAATAGGGACTGACATTGAGATTGATGCGCTTGCGGTGCGAACCCTTGGTGACGCGCAGCACGCCCTCGGTCAGCTCGTCGAAGGCGGACTGGACGAAGTGGGCGAGCAGGATCGCGTGTTCCGTCGGTTCGATCGCCCGCCCCTTGCGGTCGAACAGTTCGACGGCGAGGATATCCTCGAGCAGCTTTATCTGCTGGCTGACCGCCTGCGGCGATACCAGCAGTTCGTCGGCCGCGCTGCGGAAACTGCGGTGGCGCACCACGGTGTGGAACACGCGCAGGGCGTTGAGCGGGGGAAGGCGGAATGGCCGCTCGCTCGCCGCGGCGCCCTTTTTGAGAATGCCGAGGCGATGCGCCCGTTCCGATCCTTCGGTTCCTTCGTCCCGCATATCCTCTCAGATCACCGCTTTCTCCAGGAACGGCCGGTTTTCGACAATACGCTCATAGCCTACTTCCGACAGGTCCAGCGTGCGGTATTGGCCGTAGACGATCAGTTCCGAAACGCCGCGCCCGGTGGCCGGGCTCTGTTGCAGGCCATGCCCGGAAAACCCGTTCGCGAAAATGAAGTTCTGCACGTCCGGATGGCGGCCGACAACGAGATTGTGGTCAAGCACGTTGAAATCATAGTGCCCGGCCCATTGATTGACCACCTTGATCGCCTCGAAGGCGGGGGAGCGCCCGGCGAGCGCCGGCCAGATGATTTCTTCGAATTCCTCGTAGCGCGGCTCGAAGTCGTCGAAATCTGCCGCCGGGTCCTCGACCGGCGGGCAGCCGGCCAGGAAGAACCTGCCTTCCGGCCGGCAGAACACGCCCGATGGATCGATCATGAGAGGCAACCGGCCGCCATTCACCGTGGCGCTGCCTTCCGGCGTCTCAGCGCAGTCGAAGACGAAGATCGTGCGCTTGCGCGGCTCGACCGGAATGTCGAGCCCCGCCATCCTGGCGGTAAGGGCCGCCCGTGGGCCGGACGCGTTGACGACGGTACCGGTCTCGACACGCGCGCCCGACCTCAGCCGGACGGCGGTGACGCGGCCGCCCTCCCGATCGATGCCGACGACCTCGTCGGTCACATAGTCGGCCCCTAGTTCCCGCGCCTTGGCCCTGAAACCGTGCAGGAGGCCCGTGTTGTTGAACCAGCCTTCCCCGGAGCGGCCGTAGGAGGCCAGCAGGATGTCCTCGACGTTGAGATGCGGGAAGGCGTTGGCGAGTTCGTCGCGGTTCCACAGGACGACATCGGCGCCGCAGGCTTTCTGCACCGCGTGGTTCTCGCGCAGCACCATCTCCTGTTCCGGCGAACCGGCGAGAAACAGGTAGCCGCCCGGGTGGAAGCCCAGATCCGGCTCTGCCTCACCGGCCACCTGCATCCGATCCGCGAAGGTACGGATGAACTCGCTGCCGAACTGGCTGATCTTGACGTTAATCGGGTTGGAGAACTGCGTGCGGATGGACGAGGACGACAGCGACGTGGCCGCCTTCAGGTAGGTCGGGTCGCGCTCGACCACGAGGACACTGCCGTCGAAATCGGGATTGGCGGCAAGGAAATAGGCGATGGCCGAGCCGATCACCGCGCCGCCGACGATGACGACGTCGTAGCGGTCGTTCATCACTTGGCCTCGTCGTCCGGGTGGCCGAGGTCGACGAACCAGCCGCCCAGTCGCTGCACCGCCGGCGCATGCGGATCGGGCGGCGGCGTCCTTGCTTCCACTGCCGCGCGGTGGCGTTCGGAACTGTCCTGCGGATGGAAGCCGAGATGCGCGCTCAGCCGGTCGTCGACCGGACGGACGCGGTTGTCGGAAATGCCGAAGGCGACGGTGTGCCCGGTGCTCGGCGCAGTAAGCGCCGCTTCGACCAGCCTGATGCAGTCGTCGAAGCTCAGCCAGGACCACAGCATGCGCCGGTCGGCGGGCTCCGGGAACGAGGAGAAGATGCGCAGGTTGACGCTTTCGATGCCGAACTTGTCCCAATAGAGCTGGCCGAGGTCTTCCACGAAGCATTTGGACAGGCCGTAGAGGCTGTCCGGGCGATGCGGGGAACGGGCGTCGATATTGTCCTCGAGACGGTGATAGCCGATGGCGTGCACGGAGGAGGCATAGACGACGCGCCTGACGCCGTTCTGGCGCGCGCCTTCGTAGATGTTGTAGCTGCCGCGGATATTGGAATCGAGGATGGTTTCCCACGCCGTTTCCAGCGGTGCGCCGCCGAAATGAAGGATGGCGTCCACCCCCCGGGTCATTTCCAGCACGCGTTCCTTGTCCGACAGCTCGCAGATGACGGCCTGCTCGTTGGCTTGCAGGTCGGCGATCTCCTTGTGGTCGGAAAGGCGCAGCGTGCGAGCGAGCGGCGCAAGCCCTCGGCGAAGTTCCGTGCCGAGCCGGCCGGCGGCGCCGGTGAGCAGGAGCGTGTCGAAAACGGGAGTTGTCATGCGTCGGCCTTTGCAGGTTCAAGCTTTGCGATCGACCGCGCGATGCGCGCGATCGCGTCCGTCAGCACGGCGTCGGACGTTGCGGTGGAGATGCGGAAGAAGGGCGATAGGCCGTAGGCGGCTCCGGGCACGGACCCGACATGCGCTTCGTTGAGCAGGTAGTCGGACACGGCGGCATCCGTATCCAGGATGCGCCCGGCGGGAGTCCGCCGCCCGATCAGCCCGCGGCAGCCGATATAGGCGTAGAAGGCGCCCTCGGGCGGCGCCAGCGACAGCTCCGGGATTGCGGCGATGCCGGCGACGACGAGGTCGCGCCGCTGCTGGAACGCGGAGCGGAACCCGGCCACGCAATCCTGCGGCCCGGTCAGCGCCGCCAGCGCGGCAGCCTGCATGGGGGCGGCAACCGACGTGCAGCTCTGGCTCTGGACGGTGTTCATGGCCTTGATCAACGGTGCCGGGCCGGCCGCATAGCCGACGCGCCAGCCGGTCATGGCGTAGGCCTTGGCGACGCCGTTGACGATCAGCGTCTGCTCTTTCAGCTCCGGGCAGGCGGCGCCGAAGGAGGCGAAGGAGCGGCCGTCGAAGATGATATGCTCGTAAATCTCGTCGGACAGCACAAGCACGCGCGGATGGCGCTTGAGAACCGCGCCGAGGGCTCGCAACTCCTCCGCACTGTAAACGGCGCCGGAAGGGTTGCCGGGCGTGTTCAGGAACAGCCATTTCGTGCGCGGCGTGATCGCCGCCTCGAGGTCTTCCGGCCGCAGCCGGAAACCCGCTTCGGCCGGGCAGTCGACGATGACGGGCTGGCCGCCGAGCAGTTTCACCATTTCCGGATAGGAGACGAAATAGGGCGTCGGGATGATGGCTTCGTCGCCGGGCTCCAAGGTCGCCATCAGCGCATTGAAGATGATCTGCTTGGCGCCGTTGGCGACGACGATATCGTCGACCGTTACGTCGAGGCCGTTTTCGCGGCGGAACTTTTCGGCCACGGCCTCGCGCAGCGCCGGCGTGCCGCCAGCCGCCGTATAGTGCGTTTCGCCGGCCAGCATGGCGGCGTGGCAGGCCTCCACGATGTGGCGCGGGGTCGGAAAATCCGGTTCCCCGAGGCCAAGGTCGATCACGTCGATGCCCTTGGCGCGCAGCGCCCGGGCCGCCTGTGAAGCGGCCATGGAGGCGGACGGCTTCACCGCCGACAGCCGCTCCGCGATGTGGTTCATCGTGCCTTCTCCGTAATGTAGCCCCTGGAGATGTCGCTGACTCTCGCCTGCGCCTCCCGCTCTTCGGCCCGGCCGTAGCCGCCGCCGCCCGGCAGTTGCAGGACAAGCCGCCGCCCCGCCGGCACGTGCTGCCAGCCTTTTGGCCTGAGTTTGGTGCCGTCGTCCAGCGTCACCGATCCCGGCAGGCCGTCGGCTCCGCCATCGCGCCCGCGCGCCGGGTGGCCGACCCGGTCGAACATGGCGGAAAAGTCGAATTCATGGCCGGGGGCGGCGCCGATCTCGATCGACTGGCCGAGCCCGCCGCGATACTTGCCGGCGCCGCCCGAATCCGGCCGCAGTTCCTTCTGCCAGACGATGATCGGGCCGGTATGCTCGGTCGCCTCGACCGGCATGGTCATGACGCCGGACGGGAAGGCGGTCGCCGAAAGCCCGTCCAGGTTGGGCCGCGCGCCCATGCCGCCGGAGTTGAACATCAGGATTTCGGCGCTGCGGCCTTCCCGGCCTGCGGCGGGGCGCGCCGAAATGTGGATGTTCCACAGCGCCGCCGCGCCTTCCGCCTGGATCTGCCCGGGCAAGGCCTTTGCCAGCGCGCCGAGCACGAGGTCCGGCACCATGTGGCCGATGACGTGACGCAGGCTCACCGGGGCGGGCCGCCTGGCGTTGAGGATGTTGGGCGGCGACGAAACGGTGAAAAGCTCCAGCGACGCCCAGTTGTTGGGAATGTCGGGCGCCATCACGCATTTCAGCGCATAGGAGGCATAGGCCTTGGAATAGATGATCGGGACGTTGATGCCCCAGCGGCTCATGGAGTCCGTGCCGGTGAAGTCGACATTGACCACGTCGTCGGCGATGCGCACGCAGGCGGCAAGCCGCACCGGCTGGTCGTAGCCGTCGATGGTCATGTCGTTGGACCATTCGCCCTTCGGCAGCGCGCGGATGCGCTCCAGCGTCGCCGTGCGCGTGCGGGTGAAGATGAACTCCCCGAGCGTGTCGAGCGACGTCAGCCCGGTTTCCTGCATCATGTCGACGAGCCGCCGGTGGCCGACATCGTTGCAGGCGGCGAGCGAGTAGAAGTCGCCGACCACCTGGTTGGGCTCGCGCACATTGGCGCGCAGGATGTTGACCAGATCGCGGTTGACCTTGCCCCGCTCGGCGAACTTCATGATCGGGATCTGGATGCCTTCCTCGTAGACGGACTTGCCGTCCGCGCCGAAGCCGCGCCCGCCGACATCGACCACATGCGCCGTGCAGGCAAAGAAGCCGACCAGGTCGTCGCCGAGGAAGGACGGCGAGACCATGGTGATGTCGTGCAGGTGACCGGTACCCTTCCACGGGTCGTTGGTGACATAGGTGTCGCCGGGGTACATCTCCTCGCGCGGGATTTCCGCCATGAAGTTCAGCACCGCTTCCGCCATGGTGTTGACGTGGCCGGGCGTCCCGGTGACGGCCTGTGCCAGCATGCGGCCCGTCGGGTCGAACACGCCGGCGGAAAGGTCGCCCGCCTCGCGCACCGAGGTCGAGAACGCCGTGCGCAGCAGGGTGAGCGCTTGCTCCTCGACGACGGAGATCAGCCGGTTCCACATCACCTGCATGCGGATTTCCTGGGTGGCGTCGCTCATGCTGCTATTTCCTTGCGCAGGAGGAGAAGCGCGCCGTCGTCCTGCATGACCACGTCGAAAGGCGAGGTGACGACGGTCGAGGTCTCGCGCTCTATGATCACCGCGGGACCGCTGACGCGCGCACCGGGGGACAGCGTGTGGCGCTCGACGATGGCGGTAGCGAGGCTTTCGCCGCGCACCGGATCGAAGACGCCGCGCCTGACGGATGGCTCGACCGCCGAGCGGCCCTCGGTGAGCGTGAGGCGTTCCGGCGCCGGGCGCTCGTCCTGCGCCTTCACCGACCAGGTGACGATCTCCATTTCGAGGCCGCGGAGACCATCGATGGCGCGGCCGAAGAAGCGCGCATAGTTTTGCCGGAAGCTGTCGCGGATGAGTTCGGCATCCGCCGCCGTGAACGCACGATCGGGCAGGGTGACGGGGATTTCCCATCCCTGGCCGACATAGCGCATGAAGGCGGTGATCTCGCGCACGATCCTACCGTCCGTGCCGCTGCGCACGAACCCTTCCGCCGTGGCCTTCAGGCCGTCGAGCAGGGCATTCACTTCCGAGGCGTCGAAATCCGACAGGCGCATCACCCTTGATGCCAGCGCCTCGTAGCCGAACGGCGCCTTGAGGAAGCCGATGGCCGATCCCACCCCCGCGCCGGACGGGATGAGGCATCGGCCGATGCCGAGCTTCTCGCACAGCCGCGCCGCGTGGAGGGGGGCCGCGCCGCCGAAGGCGATCATGACGTTGTCGGAAATGTTCTTGCCGTTCTCCACCGCGTGCACGCGGGCGGCGTTGGCCATGTTCTCGTCCACCACCTCGCAGATGCCGAAGGCCGCCGCCTCGGTGGAAAGGCCGAGCTTGCCGGCGACGTCGCGCTCCACCGCCTGCGCGGCATTCGCCACGGAAAGCCGGATCGCCCCGCCGGCGAAATTGTCCGGGTCGAGCTTGCCCAGAAGAAGGTCGGCGTCGGTGATCGCCGGCCGCTCGCCGCCGCGCTGGTAGCAGGCCGGGCCGGGTTCCGAGGCCGCCGATTCTGGCCCGGTCTGGATGCGGCCCATGGCATCGACCCAGGCGATGGAGCCGCCGCCGGCGCCGATCTCGATCATCTCGATCACCGGAATGGAGATCGGCATGCCCGAGCCCTTGCAGAAGCGGTAGGTG
>Ga0182735_1001706_pt1 | contig 14343 bp, 13 predicted proteins | sample eDN5th30CKraftMG_FD_128524 | JGI IMG/M metagenome (GOLD analysis project Ga0182735, IMG submission 128524) | Enriched Miracle-Growth compost microbial communities from Emeryville, California, USA - eDNA 5th pass 30_C Kraft MG (version 2) (version 2) ... | reverse complement strand
GATTTCGCATTTTCATGATCCTGGCGTGCGCGCCGGGATACTTCTTCAATATCGGGGATAAGAAATTTGAAGTCAGGCATGGCGGCGCATTCTTATTCGGGTAAAGATTCCAGCCTAACAAATCGACTATTTGCACTTCAAGGCACTTTCTGCAGTACCCGGATAGCAGCCTTAGCGTCGCAGAAGCTGCTGGAGATCGTATGAAATGACGCCGTAGCACTCATGCAGGGCCGACACGTACAGATCCATGAGTAGGTATGCAGCGCCCAGCACGATGAGGGGCCAGATGATGAGAACTGCGATGAGGTCTCGGATCACGCTTTCACCCGCGGACGCTCTGTTTGCGATGGGCCATGCTCGCAGATCTCTTCGACGAGCTGACGCACAGATTCAACTTGACCTTGCGTCATGCCAGCCTTGGCCAGCAACGTCATAGAGGCCTCGATCGCTCGTTTTCGCTTGGCGGTTTCGAGGTCGTGCCCTTCACCCACCCAGAGCTCAGTCAGCCCCTTTTCTGGAGATTCATCCAGGTTGCGGAACTCAATCGGTCCCGCCTTGCAGAGGGGGGTTAGGTTGGAAGCAAGCTTCTGCACGGCATCGACATATTGCTCATCAGCCAGTCCTGAGCATTCGATCGAGATCTCACGCGGGAAACCACAGTGATCGGTGACGATGCGGAACTGATCTTCGTCGCCCTCCCGGCCGAACTGGAAGCCGCCGAGCTGCACCTTCACTTCGGAGGAGTGAAAGCCGCGCTCATGGAGCAGCGGCGTGAATGCGTCAATCAGCGCCTGGGTACTCGCCGCAGGAAGGCATTGCAGATGCACGGATAGGGCATGGCGAAAGAGTTTCATGGTGAGATCACATCACGGGCGATTGATTGCGTTAGCGGCTCCCAGCACGGCGATTGAGCCGAGCAAGTAGCCATTGGCACCTGGACGTCAGGAGGTTCAGTACTCTGGTATTTATACAACAGAGTTGATAGTATAAAAAGTATACATCAAACGTTTTGGATCGAGAATTTATGAGTAAGCTTGGAACCCTCGGCTGGTCGGCCAACGGCGTACGTGAATTTCTCGATGAAGTCGCTCCGGTGTTAATGCGCGGAGCTGTGCTCACTGGGCTTCAGGTCGAGCGCGATCGGGGGATCGTCCACTATGAAATCACTGTGGAACGCGATCAGGCCCTGGAGGTACTCGGCTATTTGCCACAGGAAGATGAGTGGCTTGATATGGTCGAAGATGCGCTGCCTTGGCGCGAGCGCCTGGTAAGCGGGCAAACCTTAGGAGAGCAGGTCATGCCCGTGGGGGATTCCGGCGCTGGGCGTGAGGTGGATTATTTGCTGCAACTGCTTTCGACAGTGGCCAAACTTGCGCGCGAGGGCCAGACAGACACCCTACATCGCGCGCCGGTGCCAAAGGGCTGATAATGCCAGCCACGCCTCAAGCCGAAGCCGCGCTCGAGATGCTGTCTGAGCGTGAGCAAGAGCTTTTAGACTCGATCGTGATGCAGTATCGGCAGGGCGTGCCATTCAAATGGCCCACCGTTTCCCCCTCACTCATCAGCGGCGTGTGGGAGCATTACACTCGAACTGGTCTGGTGCTCGACGACGGCCGCTTTGAGCGGATCGTTGCGGGCATTCGCGACTGTGTCCTCCTCCTGAGGATCTGCACCATCCTGGCTGGCCACGAGTCGTACTCGGCAGAGGATTACTATGGGCTTGAAGGAAATGTCGACGCGATGTGGGAATGGGTGGCAGCCACCGCGCCCTCTGAGCCCATCAGCGATTACGGCATGCGTCCCCTTGAAGACGCGCTCTTTGCTGCACTGAGCACGCCGAGCAACCGAATGGGCGAAAAGCTCAAACATGTCGATCGAATGCTGCACATCGCGCACCGGCGTGGAGATCTTTCCGCGCTACTGGTGACGGGGGGACGAAAATCGGTGCTGCACCTGCCAGAGGTGGACGATGAGGATGTGCATACTGACGCGCGCAGGTGTCGCCCAGTTGCTTAGCCGGTTCTCAGATGGAGCTGTGATTTGCACCTAGGTTATTGATTTCTAAGATTTTTGTAAGGTATTGGCTCTTGGAGGCGGAAACCTATCAAAAGTCTTTGTTTTCAAAGGGGTAGGTTGTATTGCCGAGATTGTCTGGGAACGCTATTTCGGAGTGTATGATCTCCCCAGGGACAAATCAGCGAAGAATTCCCACATGGTCAAAAATCTATTATCTGTCGGGTGCCTCCTGGCCGGACTGGTCGGCTGTCAAGCGGCCTCAGGGGTCTACTCGATTCTTGATCTGAAGAAAGAGGCTGACGGAAGGGCTGTCTTTGAGAGCGAGTTGAATGCCCAAGACGCAGCGATGTGCCTTATGCCGCACATTGAGAAAACCGTCTTCTACGTGTCTAAGAACACGCTCAATGTGCTAATCCAGCCATTCGGTCGAAAGGCGGAGTCTTGGCGCCTCTTTGCGACCGATCATAGCTATACCCAATATGTGATTGAGATCACTCCCTCCGGCTCTGGCTCGTCTGCAACGCTGTATTACCGTGACACGCGTTGGTACACCGATTTAGTGAACAACTTCAAATCCGGAATGGAAGCGTGCAAAAACTGACCTGATCTCCACGAATCGCCATTGCCTTGCCGCCCAGGGATTGAGCTGTTTTTTGGCAGAGGCATGGCGAGAACGGCTGCAGGCCAGCATCGATCAATATAAAACTCAGCGATCCCGGCTTTCCTGGATAGTCCATTGTGTCGAGCGCGCGAAGCCGGGCGCTTAGGCTGCCGGCCGCTGGCGATGGCGCAAGTCCTGGTCGTATTGACGCTCAAAGATGCCGCAGTCGACACGCAGGTTGGTTCTCACCACTGCATCGATCTGGTCTGGTGAGAGGTGGCGCAACTGGGCGCCTTGCTGCGCCGTGTCGGTGTGCTCAGCCACAACAAGGGAGGGCCCTTGAGTGGTGTCGATACCGACATAAAGATTGGCCGGCAGCCCGAGCGTACTCGTGGCCCGAGGCAGGCGATATTCGCGACCCACGACGATGCGCACAGGCGTGGGCTGCTCAGGTACTGATACCTCGCCATTGTGGTAACGCTTGACGCCATCTTCGGTATAGAAGTCGATGGGAGCAAGCGCGATATTGGTCGCTTCCTCAAAGAGTCGCAGCGCTTCAAATTCATCCACGATACGCATGTCTCGAGGATGCGTCGTAACGGGGGAGTGAATCTCACGTTCGAAGTACCAACGTGACAGACCGAAGTGAAATCCCACCGTAACGATGTCGAAATGTCCACTGGGCAGGCCTCGCCGGTGGGCCTGAACGAGCGTGGACGGGCTCACCGACAGGGGAGTGACGTAGGGGGGTGGGGCGATGCGCAGCTCGTAGGACATGATCGAATTTATGGTTCAGTTTTGTGCGTACAGAATACCAGCGATTTACCCTTTTGGAGTGTCCATACTGGTCGACTCTTCGGCCTCAATGGCGCCTTGAACACAGTCCTTCAAGGACTCAAAGGCCTGGGGGTGAAGTGGTTCGAGAATCTTTTTCACGCCGTTGAGCGCGCGCGATACGTGTTCCAGGCCTTTTGGCGGCAACGCAAAGACTGCCCGCTCGACTTCGCCGGGGTGATTTTCCTCAAGCATCGCCAATAAGCTGCTAGCCTGTTCAAGATCCTTGAGGGACTTGTCGAAGAAGTTCACCCTCATCTGCGATGTGGCCATCTTGTGGATAGCAAATCGTGCTGGATCTGGCACGCGCACAGGTACGACACCATGCCTTGATGCCAGAGCTCCGATGAAGGTGTCCTCCAGAAGGTAATCCAGCAGTGGAAGGGTGGTAGCGTACGCGTTGAGTTCAGGCACGCGAACAAAAGCGATTTCGTCGTCAGGAGAGGGGACCAGTAGATCCACTCGCAGCTGCGATGGTCCACGCTCTTTCCAGGACGTGGGGGGATCGCCATGGTTAAAGGGCGGCACGGGCACAAAATCGATCCCCGTCTGCATCAGAAGGCTCGCCAGATTCATTGGCGGGACTGCCAGCAGATGATGGCGCGACAAGTCAACGTCGTCTGTCCTGTAGCCACTCGCTTTGATCCCGAGGGTGTTGAGCAACACCCCGTAGGCATGACTGCCCACCAAGGTGAGGCCCTCTTGGAAGAGCCCCGCGTTGTAGATCGCCGCGGCGACGCCGTATGCCTTTGGGGGCGCGAGCTGGTAACCGAGCTTGGCCAGTTCTCTTGTGCGCTCGATGAGGTTCTTGCTTACCTCGATCTGTTCCCGCAGCTCCTGTGCCTTGTCCTGCGCAGCGGGGTCATCGACCCTACCGACTGACACCTGCACGCGCTTGCCAGTGGCTGCCATGAAGTGCTGATGGACGATGTATTCGTACCCAGCAGAACTCAACCTGATCAGCCCGCCGGGGGCCCCCAACAAGACAGTTTGCTGCTCTTGTGCGCTTTGCGAGAGCGCAGACCATGATGCTTGGAACGCGGCTCCATGGAGCTTATATAGGGACATATCAACACCCCGACTCTGGTGGTTTTTCATCACTTTTTCAAAAAATGATGAAAAACGCAAGTCTGGCGTATTTGTTTTGGTCTAGAACGAGGAGCGCTGAGCGCGGCAGCCTCAAAAAGTAGGGCGGGATTGCTCATCCCGCCCAGCCTTTTAAGATTGCTCGGACTGAACCGGCGCTTGGCCGGAATCGGTCGGCTCGGCACTCGATTCACCGTCCTCTTCCGAAGTGTCGCGCAGGGCGGTTGTGGCGCTTACCAGCGTAGCACCTTCATCCAGGTTCATGAGGATGACGCCCGAGGCAGCTCTGCCGGTTTCCCGGATGTCGGCCACGGCCACGCGGTTGGACACCCCGTTGGAGGCCAGCATGATCAGATCCTGGGTCGTGTTCACCCCCATTGCGGCTACGAGCTTGCCCGTTTTCTGGTTGGCCTTGAAGGCGATCACGCCACCGCCGGCGCGGCCCTGGAGGGGAAATTCGGACAACGGGGTGCGTTTGCCCACGCCGCGTTCGCCCACGCAAAGCAGATCAATGCCCTGGTCATTGCCACCGGGAATGATTGCTGCACCCACCACCACATCGCGAAAGTCGAGCTTGATGCCGCGTACGCCGCCCGCGGTACGACCCATGGTGCGCACGTCACTGGCTGCAAAGCGAATTGACTTGCCTGCATCCGAGACGAGCACAACGTGGTCTGTGTCGCGCACCGTGAAGGCGCCAACCAGTTCGTCGCCGTCGTCCAGGCCCACGCCCTTGATCCCGCCGCGACGTGTGGCGTTCTCGTAGCTTTGCAGATCCGTGCGTTTGACCTGTCCGCTGCGGGTCACCGTGAGCACGCTCAGCTCTGGGTCCGCCTCAGGCAGCGACAGCACGGCAGCGATCTCTTCGTCCAGACCGTCGATCACATTGCGGATGTGCCGGCCCTTGGTGGTAAGCGTGCCCTCGGGGATCAGGTAGGTCTTGATACCATGGACCTGGCCGGAGTCAGTAAAGACCATAAGATTGTCATGGGAATGGCTCTGACGCAGGAAAGTGATCGAGTCGTCATCATCCACGCTGATGGCGGATTTGCCGCGCGTGCCACGGTTCTGGCTGCGCAATGCATTGACCGGCAGGCGCTTGATGTACCCCTTCTCGGTCATGGTGATCAGCACGTCCTCGCGCGGGATCATATCTTCGCGAGTGATGTCCGACAGGCCCGCAGCGATCTCGGTTCGGCGGTCGTTGCCGTATCGGTCGGCGATCTGGCCGAGCTCTTCGTGCATGATCTCCCTGATGCGCGCCGGACTTTCGATGATTTCCGTGAGCGATGCCACGCGCGCGGTGACCTCAGCGTGTTCCTTGCGGATGGAGTCGATCTCCATGCCGGTCAGCTTTTGCAGCCGCAGATCGAGAATCGACTGGGCCTGGGCTTCGTCCACACCGAGGAGGGTCACCAGGCCGGCCTTGGCGTCAGCCGGCGAAGGGGCGCTACGGATCAGGGCGATCACCTGGTCGAGCATGCCCAGCGCCTTCATATAGGCTTCCAAGATGTGCAACCGGGCCAGAGCCTGTTTGCGCTCGAACACGTAGCGGGCGTGCACGACCTGATGGCGAAATTCCACCCAGCGTTCAATGACTTCGCGCAGTCCGATCTGCCGGGGGCGCCCGCCGTCGAGCACCACCACGTTGTAGGAGAAACTCACCTCGAGGTCCGTTTTGGAAGCAAGGTCGGAAAAGATGGCCTCTGCGGACTCGTCCTTGCGCAGGGCGATATAGATGCGTACGCCATCCTTGTTGGATTCGTCGCGCAGATCGGTAATGCCGTCGACCTTCTTTTCGCGGACCAGCTGCGCGATTGTGGCAACCAGCCGGGCCTTGTTGACCTGGTAAGGAAGCTCGTCGATCACGATGGCCTTGGCCCCGCGCCCACGGTCTTCCTCGTGCCAGCGCGAGCGCACCTTGACGCGGCCCCGGCCGCATTCCACTGCCTGGGCAAACCCATCCATGCCGTGCACGAGCGCGCGGGTGGGAAAATCCGGGCCTTTGAGAGTCTGGATGACATCCAGGTCAGTCGCGTCGGGTTTTTCAATGAGCAGGCGCGCCGTTTCGCAGACTTCACGCAGGTTGTGCGGGGGAACGCTTGAGGCCATGCCAACTGCGATGCCTTCCACCCCATTGACCAGCAGGTTCGGGTAGGGCATGGGCAGCACGGAGGGCTCTTGCTCGCTACCATCGTAGTTAGGGTTCCAGGAGACGGTGTCCTTCTCCAGGTCAGAGAAGAACTCGCTCGTGATCTTGGCCAGGCGCATTTCGGTGTACCGCATGGCTGCCGGCATGTCGCCGTCGATCGAGCCAAAGTTGCCTTGGCCGTCGATGAGCGGGGTAGACATCGAGAATTCCTGGGCCATGCGCACCGCGGCGCCGTAAACCGACGAATCCCCGTGAGGGTGGTACTTGCCGATCACATCACCTACCGTGCGTGCGGACTTGCGGTAGGCCTTGTTGTGCGTGTTACCCGATTCGTGCATCGCGAAGAGGATGCGGCGGTGTACGGGCTTTAACCCGTCGCGCACGTCGGGCAGGGCCCGATCGGTGATGACAGACATGGAATAGTCGAGAAAACTTTGCTGCATCACAGGCCTGACCAGCTGGTCAATAATGCGCAAGTCCTTGCCCTCGGTTGGGAAGGGGGCTTCAATGGTGTCCGACATAGTTTCTTGAGACTCGATTCGAGGAAAGCTTGCGCTCCGAAGAGAACAAGAGTGATTGATGGTATGAAATCAGAATATCAAAAGTGATTTGAGATATTCAATGAATTTGCCGAGCAAGCCTTTAGACTGCCATTGGAGCGGTCAACGCTGGGTGATGCTCGTAGCCCTCGAGCGCGAAGTCTGAGGGTTCCACTTGATCGAGCCATTGGGGCTCGTATTCGCCGGTGATGCTGAAATCGGGAATCCGATTGGAAAGTACCAGGCGAGGTGCGGGAAACGGCGTGCGCTTGAGCTGCTCCTGCAACATCGGGATGTGGTTCTCGTAGATGTGCGCATCTCCCACCTGGTAGACGAGCTGAGACGGGGTGTAGCCGGCAAGCCGACCAAAAAGGTGCAGCAGCGCAGCGCCTTCTGTAATGTTGAACGGCGCGCCCAGCCCCAGGTCATTGGAGCGGATGTACATGCATAGTGAGATCTCGCGCTTTTGCTGGTTCACAAGGAACTGATAGAGCAGGTGGCAAGGCGGCAGCGCCATTTCGTCGAGCTGAGCCGGGTTCCATGCGTGAAAGAGAATGCGCCGGCTGCCGGGGTCTTTCATGATGGTGTCTAGGCACTCGCGCACCTGGTCTACATTACGATGCAGGAGGACGCGTTTATGACGGTGCACGTCGATCACTTCGCCCAGCTCCACCACCTTGCCGGCGATCTGGTACCCGCGGGCAAGTGCATCATGGATGCGCGCCTCCCCCTGGGGATCAGCCTGACTAATGACCTTGTAAGCGGGCCACGAGCGCCACTGCTTGCCATAGACGGGGCCTAGGTCGTCCTCGCCCGCGCGGAATGGATTATTCAGCCACAATGAGTTCTCATTGGCGTTCTGATCCCATACCTTGCAGCCCAGATCACGAAAATCACCTGCGCTCGTGTAGCCGCGCAGAAACCCGACCAGTTCCCCGATGGCAGTCTTGAAGGCGAGCTTCTTGGTCGTGACGGCAGGAAACCCACGGCGCAGGTCAAAGCGCATCATTGCGCCTGGATAACTGATGGTGCGAATGCCGGTACGGTTCTCTTGCCAGGAACCTTCCGACATGACAGTTTTAACGAGTTCTAGGTATTGCTGCATGGGGATGAGAATGGGTGTGGAGTGCTGGAAAGCGGATTAGCCTAGACGCGCGGCCCTCATGACATCGCCCTTAACGTGGCAACGTAGAATTAGGGTCCGCTTTGACGAGGCGTTCTTACTAGCAAGTGGCATTGATGCCCAGGTTTTCTTAGGCGTCGACGCGGGCGTATACGGCGTTTTCTTCAATGTACGCACGGCGAGGAGGCACATCAGGGCCCATGAGCAGGTCGAAGACGTCATCTTCAGGACGACCCTCGGGCACGTCCTCGAGATCCGCACCGGTGTTGGCCTGCTCGCTGGCGGTAACCGATTCGGGATTGCTTGCCGCGGGCTGCTCGTAACACAGGCGAGTCAGTGTGCGGGTTGCGGGGTTCATGGTCGTCTCCCACAGCTGCTCGGGATTCATTTCTCCAAGCCCCTTGAACCGCTGCACGTCATAACCATTGCGGCCATTCTTGGCAAAGAACTCTTCCAGTTCGGTGTCATTACGAATCCAGATTGGGTCACCCTTGCCCTTGACCACGCGGTACAGCGGTGGATTGGCCATGTAGACGTGGCCGCGCTCGATCAGCTCGGGCATATAGCAGTGGATGAGAGTGAGCAGCAGCGTCACGATGTGCGCACCATCCACGTCCGCATCGGTCATGAAAATGATCTTGTGGTATCGCAGCTTGTTGATGTCAAAGGCGCTCGCGGCGCCGCAGCCAAAAGCCTGCACGATATTGTCGATCTCGTCGGACTTCAGCCCCTTGGCAACATCATCCAGCCGCAGCACGTTCAAGGGCTTACCTTTCAACGGCAGAATCGCCTGGGTGCGTCGATCGCGTCCCTGCTTGGCGGAGCCGCCGGCCGAGTCGCCCTCGACCAGGTACAGCTCGCACTGAGCTGGGTCTGTTTCTTGGCAGTCGGCAAGCTTACCGGGCAGGGTACCCACGGCCAGTGGGCTTTTGCGCTCGACCTGGTCGCGTGCCCGGTCAGCCGCGGCGCGGGCCTTGGCTGCACGCTCGGCGCGCAGAATGACAGCCTTGGCTTCCTTGGGGTTTTCCTCGAAGAAGCGGGTAAGCGCTTGGTAGGTGACCGAGGATACGGCGCCGTTGCATTCCGTGTTGGCGAGCTTGTCCTTCGTCTGGCCGGCAAAGCGCGGCTCAGACAAGCGCACCGAAATAGCGGCGACCAGGCCTTCGCGGACGTCGTCAGCGATCAACGGTTCCTTGATGAGCTTGTTGTCTTCGGCGTACTTGTTATATGCACGCAAAAGGGCGGCGCGAAAGCCGGCGTCGTGGCTGCCGCCGTTGGGTGTGGTGATGTTGTTGGCAAATGAGAGGATGGCGCTCGTGCGCTCGTTGTGCACTCGGAAAGCGAGCATCACCTCGACCGGCCCGGCATTGGTCTGCACGGTCTGATGGGCTGTCACCTCAGGCAGGATGGGCGGGGTGCGCACATCGGTAGCGATGTTGAGGATTTGCGAGAAGGAGTCAGCCTTCCAGTGCTCGGTGCTGCCGTCGCGCTCATCGACCAGGGTGATGGCGAGACCAGGGTTCAGGTGCGCGCGCATGGAAAGCGATCGGGCGATCACTTCCTTGCTGAAGGCCAGCGCAGGCTCGCCATCTTCGGGTTTGAAGATCGTGAGATCAGGCCAAAAGCGGATCGTGGTACCAGTGCGCGAGCTTTCGCCGGCCACATGCAGGGTGTTTGCCGGATGCCCGCCGTCGATAAACTGCTGCTCGTAGCGCTTGCCATCGCGCTCGATGGTCATTTCAAAGCGGGTTGACAGGGCGTTTACGACCGAGGCGCCCACGCCATGCAAGCCGCCAGAGGTCTTGTAGGCGCTCTGGCCGGTCTCGTTTTCGAACTTGCCGCCGGCGTGCAGTACGGTCATTACAACCGTGGCCGTGGCGATCTTTTCTTCGGGGTGGATGTCGACAGGAATGCCGCGGCCGTTGTCACCAACCGAGAGCGATCCATCGCCGTGAATCGTGACAGTGATCTCTGAACAGTGTCCCGCCATGTGCTCGTCGATCGAGTTGTCGACGATCTCCCAGGCCATGTGGTGATAGCCCTTGTGATTGGTGTCCCCAATATACATGCCGGGGCGCTTACGGACGGCCTCAAGGCCGCGCAGCACTTTGATTTTGCTGCCGTCGTAGTCAGTTTCAGAGGTGTGGGACATCGTGATTCGCGTTAGGGGTTTAAAATAGCACGAGGCTGTAGGTACAATACCAGTATACCAATTTGCCAAATCACGAATCAATGGCACTCAACCCAAACTGCAGCGCCTGGTGCCAGGATCGACCATAAAGGAAGCCACATGAATCCGCGCTTGATCGTCTTCGGTTACGCCAGACACGGCAAAGACACCGCCTGCGAGTACCTGCAGTCGCGCTTCGGCCTGACCTTTTCATCCTCCTCCTGGATGGCGTGCCAGCTCTTTCTCTATGAGCAACTGCGAGAGCGCTTTGGCTACACCTCGATGCAGGAGTGCTTCGAAGATCGAATGAATCATCGCAAGGTCTGGTTTGACGCTATTCGCGCCTACAACGACCCGGATCTGTGCCGGCTGGGGCGGCAGCTCTTCGCCCAGCACGACGTGTACTGCGGCATCCGAAATGACGAGGAGTTCCATGGCCTGAAAAATGAAGGCCTCTTTGACCTGGCTGTCTGGATCGATGCCAGCGAGCGCAAGCCCCCCGAGGCCTCGGAGAGTATGACGCTATCGGCAGCGGACGCCGACCTGGTGGTGAGCAACAATGGCTCCCTTGAAGAGTTTCACCGAGAGCTTGATTTGACGATTGGCAGGCTGCTTGACCAACGGCGCCCCACCCAAAAGGTGGCATGATGGATTCGAAGGCCCCCATCAACAAGAAGCTCTTTCACGACTTGGCCGAGCTATACCTTCAGGCCAGCGGCACGCCGGGGGTGAACCCGTACCGCTTCATCGACCTGGAGAACGCACTCATGATCCTGAGCGCCATGCCGATGGAGTTCAAGAAGTGGCCGCTGCGAAAATTCAGTCTTGAACAACACCACCGCTTGGTGGCCACCATGGTGGCGCTGCTTTTTGTCACGAAAATGACGGGCCAGGTCGAGAGAGAACTCCTGCGACAGCTGGGTGAATTGGCCGGCGAACTGAATAAAGATCCCTGTCTACACGCCGACAAGGAAAATCTCAAGGCCATTGCCGGCTGGGTAGAAGTGGTGTTGGGGGCCTCGCAGGAAATCTCAGAGGCTTTGGACAATTACGAGCAGGAACTGGCAGAACGGGCCCACCATAGTCCGCAACAACGCCATCTGAGCCTGGTGAAATGAGCACACTACCTACGCATCGTGAGCTTTGCGACCTGGCCAAGAAATGGCTTCTGAGGCCAAACAGCAAGGGTGGGCACGGTTGCAGAATCGCGCTTACAGAGTGCAGGTCTGGCTTTGACGGCGAGATCCCAGACGCGATTGGATTTCGAGCATCAGAAGACGTACAGACGGTGGTGATTGAGGTGAAGACCTCGCGGTCGGATTTCCTTGCTGATGCCAGAAAGCCGCACCGCAGCTCAGGTAAAGGCTTGGGCATGTGGCGCTACTTCCTGTGCCCCGAGGGGATTATTGTTCCAGAGGATCTGCCCGCCGGTTGGGGGTTGCTATCGGTGCGGGGCGCGCGCAGGCAGATCGTCCCTCTTGCCGGTCCTGCCGCATACAGCACGAACTACCGGGAATACAGGGAGGCGCTGCAGCGCTGGCGCCAGCCCTGTGATCAGGAGGCTGAGATGCGGCTTCTCATCCGTGTCATGCAGCGGGTAAGCGATCCCGACAATGTGCGCGCCACCCTGAACGGTGCGATCCGAGAACAAGCCAGGCTAGCCAACAAGTGCAATCGGCTCCAAGAGGAGCTCCGACATCTTCGCCTCGAGCGCATCAGGCTGCATCGATCAGAAGCTGGCGAGTGCGAACTGTCTTGAATTTAATCTAGTGAAACAGTCATGATGTTCACACATCAAAGGACTACTAATGCGTGAATCTTTTTTTGAACGTTCCTGGATTCGTAACGACGATGGCGGCATCGCGGGCTTCTGCTTGGGGTATGACCACTGCGCCGAGCATGAGTGGGGAATCAAGAGCATCAATGCTGCCTTTGGCCTGACCGATGCATTCGGGCTTGGTATCGAGCGATCCAGGGTGCGCAAGGTGCCTGAGCATCTGAAGTTTCAGGTCGCTTCTTTCGCAGGCAAAGGCCGGCGCAGTCGTAAGCGGGTCAAGATCGCCACCTTGGCGTATAGCGATTTCGACAGCGTACCGCTGCTGCCACATGCAATCTATCGCGAAGAAGAAAAAGACAGCGACAACGAGGGTCAACACCTCACCAGCGCTAAGTGGTGCGAAGATGGGTTTTCTGTGTCCGTAATGGGCGAAGAGAACATGAAGCTCCTGCGCTCGATCTATGAAGCGATCGTGGCCGGTGATGCCTGCATTGCGCTTGCCGGGCGTCAGAACCCATTTTCGGGAGCCGGCCTGTGCCTGGTAATCGCTTCGAGGATTTCTCAAAGCGTTGTGGATATGGCGCTCAAGGCCGATGAGTCAGACCAGCGGCTACGGGAGGCAGTGCGCGCCACCGGCATCCAGGAAGAGCTGGCGGCTGCGAACTTGAAGTGCGAACTCATGCCGCGTTGGACCGACGAGACCGAGACGTCCATCAACTACTGGGTCGACCCACGCGACCATCGGAAATATTCCTATGGCTGGCATAAGTTGGAAGATATCCGCGCGTGGATTCGTGGCGAGGGGCCGATCGTCAAGCAAGCATAGACCCAGACCCAGCAGTCCCCATCGCAGGAACTGGTTTCCGTTGGCAGTGATGTGTCGCGGGGGCGTGACGGACGCCTCAGAACTGACTCCTGGGGATGGAATAAGTCTGCATGTTTCCGTTGCGCACCTTGTATAGGGTCATCCTTACTGTGCTGTACTCGATTCCTTCGTATGTCCTGCGCTCGGTCAGCAGTATTGGCTCAGACTTGGTTGTAGCGCCAGTTTTCAGGTCCATATATCTAAGCTCGTAATTCCCGGGCGTAAAACTATCGAGCGTGTATTCGCCGTGCGGCGTGATGTAAAACTGTCGCACGACCTCGGGTACCGCCCTGTTGAGCGAATATATCTTGCCGTGGACCGGCGAATCATTGCGGCTGTTGTCGATGGTGAGCATCGAGTACCCCATGGTGTCAAGGATCTTGTAGCCTTCGAGGTAGCCGCTTTCAGTGGGCCAGCTCAATCCATTGGGAGCCAGAAGCGGCGGGATAAAAGGCTCTTCCTCGGATTGAGACGCCGAGGAATGATTGCTCGCTGAGTATTGCGGCGACTGGTGGGTGGGGTAGGCGCTCTGTCCGGTATATGTTGATCCAGAAGAGTTGGAGCCGGGGTAGGGGGCGGAGACATATGGGCGATATGCCGAGCGCTGGGACGAGCGCTTCATTTCGCTGCCAATCCAAGCGCTTAGCGCCCCCACCACGACAATCATGATCAGCAGCTGCTGGTAGAACGAGCTGCCAAAGCGCGACCAGACATCACTCAGCTCTTTCCTAGGGGCTCCTTTGGTGTGCAAGCGGTCCAGCAGCTCATTCAGATTGGTTCGAATCTCTTGTCCTTCATCCTTAATATCGTAGCCCATCTTGCGACGATCCCGTGCCGCGGAGGGGTCAACCTTGAGCTTTCTGGCAAGCTTCATGGCGTCAAGTGCGACCGCGCGCGCCAGCTCCTGTTGCCCCATGCTGGCAAAAGTCCAGGCCTGCTGGGCAGCCAGTCGAGCATTCAATGCTAAGGGGCGCTCGCCACCGAACATATTCTTCAAGATCGCGTGGAGGGAATATATTGGGCCCCAAGGCACTCCCCACCAGCCGAGCAGCCAGGTCACCGCGGTGGCGCGAAGTGACTTCTTCTCGGCGCAGGTGCTACAGAAAATGCCTGTAATGGGCGTGCGCCGCGTGAAGACGACGAAGCTCTTCACTTCGTAGAAAACGACGTACCTGGGCTG
>Ga0182735_1001705_pt1 | contig 14345 bp, 14 predicted proteins | sample eDN5th30CKraftMG_FD_128524 | JGI IMG/M metagenome (GOLD analysis project Ga0182735, IMG submission 128524) | Enriched Miracle-Growth compost microbial communities from Emeryville, California, USA - eDNA 5th pass 30_C Kraft MG (version 2) (version 2) ... | reverse complement strand
CGGCATCCCCGGCGTCCAGGTCGACATCGACGAGAAGGTGATCGTCTCCTCCACCGGCGCTCTGACGCTGGCGAAGGTGCCGGAAAAGCTGATCGTGGTCGGCGGCGGCGTCATCGGGCTGGAACTCGGCTCGGTATGGGCGCGCCTCGGCGCCAAGGTCACGGTCGTGGAGTTCCTCGACACCATCCTCGGCGGCATGGACGGCGAAGTCTCGAAGCAGTTCCAGCGCATGCTGGCCAAGCAGGGCTTCGAGTTCAAGCTGGGCTCGAAGGTGACGGCCGTCGCCAAGGGCAAGAAGGGAGCCTCGGTCACCTTCGAACCGGTAAAGGGCGGCGATGCCGAAACCATCGATGCCGATGTCGTGCTGGTCGCGACCGGCCGGCGCGCCTATGCCGACGGGCTCGGCCTGAAGGAGGCCGGCGTCGAGACCGACGAGCGTGGCCGCGTCAAGACCGACGCCCACCTGCAAACCAGCGCGCCGGGCATCTGGGCGATCGGCGACGCCATCGCCGGACCGATGCTGGCGCACAAGGCCGAGGACGAAGGCGTTGCGGTCGCCGAGCGCATCGCCGGCCAGGCAGGCCATGTGAACTACGACGTCATCCCGAGCGTGGTCTACACCAGCCCTGAGGTCGCCTCCGTCGGCAAGACCGAGGAAGAGCTGAAGAAGGCCGGCGTCGACTACAAGGCCGGGAAATTCCCCTTCACCGCCAACGGCCGCGCGCGCGCCATGCTGCACACCGACGGCTTCGTCAAGATCCTGGCGGACAAGAAGAGCGACAAGGTGCTCGGCGTCCACATCGTCGGCTTCGGAGCCGGCGAGATGATCCACGAGGCGGCGGTGCTGATGGAGTTCGGCGGCTCGTCGGAGGACCTGGCCAGGACCTGCCACGCCCACCCGACCATGTCGGAAGCGGTGAAGGAAGCCGCGCTCGCCACCTTCTTCAAGCCGATCCACATCTGACGTTGAAACGCCGCAATGCAAACGGCCCGCCATTTCGGCGGGCCGTTTCGTTTCATGCGTGCCCGGTCAGTTGGCCGGTGCCGGCTGTGCCGGTTGCGCAGGCGCGGGCTGCGCCGGGGCAGGCGCCGGTTCCGCCGGAGCGGGAGCAGGCTTGGCCGGCTCGGCCGGGGCCGGAGCGGTCGAAGGTGCCGGTGTGGCTGGCGCGGGTTCCGTGGTGGAAGGCGCCGGGGTGGTCGTGGACGGAGCCGACTCGGTCGCGGCCGGCGGATTTTCCGGCGAAGTGGAAGTGCCGGTTCGCCCGAAAATGTAATACGCGACGGCCGCAAGAATGAGGACGATCACCACGATCAGCCAGATGCTGCCGCCTGAACCCGACGAGACGCGGTTGTTGACGACCGGATCGGCCCGGGGGGGAACCGGATTGAGCGGATCGTCCCGCAGGGGATCCAGCGGATCGGTGTCTCTCGGTTTATTCGCCATGACAAAGTCCTCCGTGATTGAAAAGCAATCGATCGTTGCCTCTCAACGCACGATGGGCGATTGGGTTTCATCGCCGAGGAAATTTGCCGGCCGCGACGCGACGGCAGCCGGCGGATCACTCCGGCGGCGTGCCGTTTTCGGCCAATACGGTGCCGGCCAGGTAGAGCGAGCCGCCGATCAGGATGCGCGGCGGCACCTCCGCGGGGTCCCAGGTGTCGCGCAGCAGCATCAGCGCGTTGGCGACGGAACTCACCGGCTCGGCCGACAGGCCGGCCTCGGTTGCCCGCGCCGCCAGTTCGTCGTTCGGGACCCCGGCGTCGCTGAAGCTTCCCGGCACCGTGTAGACATAGCGCACCAGCCCCTTGAAGGCGTGGAAATAGCCGCTCTGGTCCTTGGTGTTGATCATGCCGGAGATGAGGAACAGCGACCGGGGGTTCTTTTCCTCCTGCTCGGCCATCGCTTCCGCGATGACCATGCCCGCATCGGGATTGTGGCCGCCGTCGAGCCAGATTTCGGCTCCCGGCGGGGCGAGGTCGACCAGCCTGCCCTGCGTCAGTTTCTGCATGCGGCCGGGCCACGAAACCTCGACCATCGCTTGCTCCACCGCGCGCTCGCCAAGCGTCAGGCCCGCCGCCTTGACCCCGGCGATCGCCGCGGCCGCGTTGGCGAACTGGTGGCGTCCCGGCAGCCGCGGCGGCGGCAGGTCCATCAGCCCGTCGGTGTCCTGGTAGACCATGCGGCCGTTTTCGCCATAGGCGAAGAAGTCCTGCCCGTAGACCTGCATCGGGCAGTCGAGCCTTTCGGCGGTCTCGATCAGGACCTGCCGTGCCGCGTCGCTTCCCTGCGCGCCGATCACCACCGGGCAGCCGCGCTTGATGATGCCGGCTTTCTCCGCCGCGATCAGTTCGACGCGGTCGCCGAGATAGGCCTGGTGGTCGAGCGATATCGGCATGATCACCGAGACAGCTGGCGCGGGGATGACGTTGGTGGCGTCGAAGCGGCCGCCGAGGCCGACCTCGAGGATGACGACATCGGCCGGATGCTCGGAAAACAGGATGAAGCCGACGGCGGTCAGGATTTCGAAGACGGTGATGGTTTCCCCGTCATTGGCGCGCGCGGCGCACGCGATCGCCTCGGCAAAGACCTTGTCCTCGACCAGCCTGCCGCCGCCTTCGGCGCCAAGGCGATAGCGCTCGTTCCAATGCACCAGGTGCGGCGAGGTATGGGTATGCACGCTATAGCCGGCAGCCTCCAGCAGGGCGCGCGAGAACGCGGCGCAGGAGCCCTTGCCGTTGGTGCCGGCGATATGGATGACCGGCGGCAGCCTGTCCTGCGGGTTGCCGAGCTTGTCCAGAAGCCGCCTCACCCGGTCCAGCGACAGGTCGTAGCCCTTCGGATGCAGCGAAAGCAGGCTTTCGATTTCGCGTTCAGCGGCAAGGATGGTCATCATAGCGGCCCGTAAACGAAAGCCCGAGGCATAGACGAACCGCCACCCGGGCCATGCTGGACAGCCAGGGCGGCGCTGAATTCAAGACGCCGCGTCAGACGCCTGGGCGGACTTCCGGCTTGGCAACCGCGGGCGGCAGGATTTCCGGTTCCAGCGACTCGCGCGTCTCGGGCAGCCTGAGCAGCATCTTCAACAACCGGGCGATGGTGGAACGCATGTCCAGACGCGACACAACCATGTCGACCATGCCGTGTTCCATCAGATATTCCGAGCGCTGGAAGCCGTCCGGCAGCTTTTCGCGGATCGTCTGCTCGATGACGCGGGGGCCGGCGAAGCCGATCAGCGCGCCGGGCTCGGCAATGTGCACGTCGCCCAGCATCGCATAGGAGGCGGTGACGCCGCCGGTGGTCGGGTTGGTGAGCACGACGATATAGGGCAGCCCCGCTTCCTTCAGCCGGTCGAGGGCGACGGTGGTGCGCGGCAACTGCATGAGGGACAGGATGCCCTCCTGCATGCGCGCGCCGCCGGAAGCGGCGAACAGGATCAGCGGACGCTTGCGCTTCAGCGCCGTCTCGAAACCATGCACGATGGCCTCGCCCGCCGCCATGCCGAGCGAGCCGCCCATGAAGGCGAAGTCCTGCACGGTGACGACCACCGGCAGGCCCTCGATCGAGCCCAGCGCATTGACGATGGCGTCTTCCAGGCTGGTCTTCGACTTGGCTTCCTTCAGCCGGTCGGTGTAGCGCTTCTCGTCGCGGAACTTCAGCGGGTCCTGCACGACCTTGGGGTTTTCCAGCGTCTCGAACTTGCCGTCGTCGAAGAAGAACTTCAGCCGCTCCTTGGCCGAAATCTTCATGTGGTGCCCGGATGACGGAATGACGTACTGGTTCTCTTCCAGGTCCTTGTGGAAGACCATTTCGCCGCTCTCGGGATCCTTGATCCAGAGATTTTCCGGCATTTCGCGCCGCCCCAGCATCGAATTGATCTTCGGGCGGACGAAATTGGTGATCCAGTTCATCGTGTTGGCTCCAGTCCCTGCCGTTGTCCAGAGAGGTAGGAAAACTATTCGGCGGCAGCAAGGCGGGACGCGCGCACGCCCTGCGCCAGCCCGCTCACCAGCGTCGCCACGGCCTCGGCCGGGTCGGCGGTGCGCTCGCCCTTCGGGCCGAGCACGTTGGCGACGGCGTTGACGATGGCCGTGCCGACGACGACGCCGTCGGCCGACGCGCCGATCACCCGCGCCTGCTCCGCCGTCTTGACGCCGAAGCCGACGCAGACCGGCAGGTCGGTATGGCCCTTGATGCGCTTCACCGCATCGGCCACGCGGTCGGTGTCGGCCAGTGCCGAGCCGGTGATGCCGGTCATCGACACATAGTAGACGAAGCCGGAAGTGTTCTGCAGCACCTTGGGCAGGCGCTTGTCGTCGGTGGTCGGCGTCGCCAGCCGGATAAAGTTGATGCCGGCCCTGAGCGCGGGGATGCACAGTTCCTCGTCCATTTCCGGCGGCAGGTCGACGACGATGAGCCCGTCGATGCCGGACGCCTTGGCATCCTGGAGGAAACGCTCGACGCCGTAGATGTAGATCGGATTGTAATAGCCCATCAGCACGATCGGCGTCTGGTCGTCATCCTTTCGGAAATCCGCCGCCATCTGCAGCGTCTTGACCAGCGTCTGGCCGGCTTTCAGCGAGCGCAGGCCCGCCGCCTGGATCGCCGGGCCGTCGGCCATCGGGTCGGAGAACGGCATGCCGAGCTCGATGACGTCGGCGCCCGAACGGCCCAGCGCCTTCATGATCGACAGCGAGGTGTCGTAGTCCGGATCGCCCCCCATGAAATAGGTGACCAGAGCCGGGCGGCCCTCGGCCTTGAGCTTTGCCATGCGGCGATCGATGCGGGTCCCAAGGGGAGAATTGGCCATGTCAGATCTCCATACCCATCATCGAGGCGACCGTATGCACGTCCTTGTCGCCGCGCCCCGACAGGTTGACGATGACGATCTGGTCCTTGCCCATCGTCGGCGCGATCTTGACCGCCTGGGCGATGGCATGCGCCGATTCCAGCGCCGGAATGATGCCTTCCACGCGCGTGGTGAGCTGGAACGCGTCCAGCGCCTCGTCGTCGAGGATCGGCACGTAGTCGACCCGCCCCGTGTCGCGCAGCCAGCTATGCTCCGGCCCGACGCCCGGATAATCCAGCCCGGCGGAAATCGAGTGGCCGTCGAGGATCTGGCCGTCCTCGTTCTGCAGCAGGTAGGTGCGGTTGCCGTGCAGTACGCCCGGCCGGCCGGCATTCATCGAGGCGCAGTGCTCGATGCCGTCCAGCCCGCGCCCGCCGGCCTCGACGCCGATGATCTTCACGTCCTTGTCGTCGAGGAACGGATGAAACAGGCCGATGGCGTTGGAGCCGCCGCCGACCGCCGCGATGATGACGTCGGGCAGCCTGCCCTCCTGCTCCAGCACCTGCGCGCGCGCTTCCGAACCGATGGCCGACTGGAAGTCGCGCACCATCTCCGGATAGGGATGCGGGCCGGCGGCGGTGCCGATCAGGTAGTAGGTATCCTCGACATTGGTGACCCAGTCGCGCAGTGCCTCGTTCATCGCGTCCTTGAGCGTGCCATGGCCGGCGCTGACCGGCCGCACCTCGGCGCCCAGAAGCTTCATGCGGAAGACGTTGGGGCTTTGGCGGGCGACGTCGGTCGCGCCCATATAGACCACGCAGGGGAACCCGAAGCGCGCGGCGACGGTGGCTGAGGCCACGCCGTGCTGGCCGGCGCCCGTCTCGGCGATGATGCGCTTCTTGCCCATGCGCTTGGCGAGCAGGATCTGGCCGAGGCAGTTGTTGATCTTGTGCGAGCCGGTGTGGTTCAGGTCCTCGCGCTTGAAATAGACCTTGGCGCCCCCCAGGTGGCGGGTCAGGCCCTCCGCGAAGTAGAGCTTGGAAGGCCGCCCCGCGTAATAGGTGGAAAGATTCTTCAGTTCCGCCTTGAACTCGGGATCGTCCTTGGCCTTGTTCCAGTGCTGCTCCAGCTCGAGGATCAGCGGCATCAGCGTCTCGGCGACGAAGCGGCCGCCGAAGATACCGAACATGCCCTGTTCGTCGGGTCCGGTACGGAAGGAATTGGGCAGTGCCGGCTTGTTCATCGCCGATCTCCTTGAAAGCCGAATGTCAGGCGGCGCGGTTGTCGGCAGCCGCCTTGACCGCCCGGAAGAATTGCTCGATCAACGCCGGATCCTTGATGCCCGGCGCGCTTTCCACCCCCGATGAGACATCGAGGCCGGGAGGGTTCGCAAGCCGGAGTGCTTCGCCGATGTTGCTGGCGTTGAGCCCTCCGGAAAGCATGTAATCGATCCTGGCGTCAAGGCCTGCGAGCAGGCGCCAGTCGAAGGCCACGCCATTGCCGCCGGGAAGCACCGCATCTTTCGGCGGCTTGGCGTCGAACAGCAAGCGGTCGGCGACGCCGAGATAGGGCTTTAGCCCGGCAAGATCGGAGGCTTCGCTGACCGGCAGGGCCTTCATCACCGGCAGGCCGTAGCGCGCCTTGACGGCGGCGACCCGCTCCGGCGTTTCGCGGCCGTGAAGCTGAAGCATGTCGGGCTGCATCCCGGCGACGATCTCGTCCAGGAAGGCATCGGTGGCGTCGACCGAAACGGCAACGGCCTTCGCCCGCCCGTGCGCGGCCTGGCGCAGGCGCCCGGCCTCGGCCGGATCGATATTGCGGGGGCTTTTGGCAAAGAAGATGAAGCCGACATGGCTCGCCCCGCCGGCCAGCGCGGCGGCAAGCGCGGCATCGGTCTTCAGCCCGCATATCTTGATATCGAAAGCCATGCCGCGCAATTGACATGAAACGGCCGAAGAGTCGAGGAAAAGCGCACCGTTGCCGCCAAGGCGGGGACGGCCCGGCGGGCGCAGGCCGACGGTAACGCGAACCCGAAGCCGCCGCCACGGCTTCGGCACGGATGTTGCCGGGTCTCGTAAAACTTTTGTGCAGACAGCTTGCATTTCGGAAATTCAGCCGTTAGTGAACACCTCGCTCACGCTGTTGGTGATCCATCAGCCGGCGGCGGCCGTAATCGTAACGGTCCAATGCGCGCCCGTAGCTCAGCTGGATAGAGCACCAGACTACGAATCTGGGGGTCAGAGGTTCGAATCCTTTCGGGCGCGCCATTTTCTTCAATCAGTATTGACTAACCTGTGGCGCGTACCGCGTGTCGCGGCGCTATTCAGGAACGGGCCGTTACCTGGTGTCTTCCTGCAAGCAAAAGTCTGCTACACTGGAGAGGATGCAAGTCGCGAGCCCGGGCGCCCGCCGAGTGCGGTTGGTTGCCATTGCCCGCAATAAGCTTTAATCATGCGCGATACCCAGCCACCCTCGATTATGAGATACCGATGAGCGACGCGCCGGACAATAACGATGGCTTTCTGGAACTGACCGCGGACATCGTCTCTGCGTATGTTTCCAACAACCCGGTTCCGGCAGCGGAACTGCCTTCGCTCATCGCCAGCATCAGCGCCGCGATCTCGGGGCTGGCAAGCCCGGTCAAGGCCGAAGTCGAGGTGCAGGTCCCGGCCGTCAACCCGAAGCGCTCCGTGCGCGACGACCACATCGTCTGCCTCGAGGACGGCCTGCAGTTCAAGTCGCTCAAGCGCCACCTGATGACCCATCACGGCCTGTCGCCCGAGGATTATCGTGCGAAGTGGAATCTCCCGGCCGACTATCCCATGGTCGCTCCCGGCTATGCCGCGGCCCGCTCGGAACTGGCAAAGAAAATGGGACTTGGCCGCAAGCCGAAGGCCGAACCCGCAGCGGCTCCCGCGAAGCGCGCCAGGAAGCCGAAGGCCGGCTGAAACGCGACAGCGCCACGGCCGCGCGGCAAGCGAACGGCCGCCATTGAAGGCATTCCATCGCCCGTGACGGGGCGAGGCAGGAAGAGACAGCCATCACCCGGTTCGATCTAAAACGCCTAGCGGAATTCGTCGGCAGTTGCGGCCGCGGGTTCTGGCTGGCGTTTCTGGCCCTCGCCCTGCTGACGGTCTCGGTTCCGAACACGACCGAACTGACTTTCGACGGCGCGCCGGCGGTCACGTCGAAGCGAGGTGACAGCCTGGCGATCCCCCGCCAGGATGCCCCGCTCAACCTCCTGTCCGACTACGGCTCCAAGGCGGGATGGTCGCGCACCACCGAGCGAAACGGCCCCGCCCAGCCGTCCGGCGACTACGGCATCGTTCCCGCCGCAGTGCGGATGGCCGCCGCGCGGCCGTATCCGAGTGTGCCGTACACCCCCCATGTCACGGTCGAGGCACCCCGGTTCCGTCCCTTCGACGCGCAGGCTCCGCCCGCTTAACCGGCAGTAGCCGCAACCGGCTCTCTCCCACATTCACACAACGCTCAGACCGCCTTCCCTCACGGGGAGGGCGCTTCTGCCGCATGGAACATCCGCATGGCTTCACCGCAGGCCATCAAGCCGGGGGTAACCCAATGAAAGACCACCACGACGAATATATCTACACACGCGACCACAGGACGCCGCAGGAAGTCTGGGCGGCGCGGCGCGAGGCCGCCTTCGGATGGCTGGCGCTGATCGTCTTCACCGCCGCCGTCTTCATCGCCGCCGACATTTTCCTGGTAGGCTGCACGAGCCTGATGGCCACGACTTTCGGCTGGGAATGCAAGGCGGCCTTCGGAGGCTGACGCTCGAAAGGAAAAGTCCGCCCGGCCGAAAGCCGGGCGGGCGAACTACCTGCACCGGGAGACGCCTGGTCCCGGAAGTCACTCTGCGTGCAGAATGAACTCGAGATAGAGATTGCGCTGGAGGATCGAGTTGTTGTCGTCCGAAACCAGCGACACCATCAGCGCGCCGTCGCCGCGCCGCCACACGTCAAGCCCCTCCATGTTGTCGATCTGGTAGCCCATGTCGACTTCCATCAATACCGGCCCGTCGGCGAGACCGCCGCCGACGATGCCCGCGCCATCGAGGCGGCGCAGCCGCATCTTGACGCCGGCCATCATGGAAAAGCTCCGTTCCAGGATCAGCAGGTCGCCACCCGGAAGGAACGCGCCGTCGGTGATGTCGAACGCCGTGCCGTCCCGCCTGACCGTGAAAACGCCCTTGTGCGGGCCGGACAGCACCGCCGCGAAATTATTGCCGGCAGGATCGAGGCTCTTTTCCGAAACGACGACCAGCGCCCCTTTCAGGGGCCCCGCGGGATCGGAAGCGGCAACGGTTTCGAAACCGCGATTCTGCCGCAGTTCCCTCCTCGGCACCAGGAAGTCAAGTTGCCGGAGCGGCGACGCCATCGCGACCGGATCGATCCTGAACTGGGCGGCACGATGGTTGCGCTCGAAACCGACCGTGGCGATGCCGTCTTGTACGCCCAGCCCCTCGGCGTCGGCCTCTCCCTTGGTGTCGAGCGGCCGGCCGGCCGCATCGACCATCCGTATCATGCGGAAGTTTTCCATGCCGGTCGGGCGCAGGCCGGCATCGCGCGTGAGCGTGCCGAAGAACCAGAAGCCGGTATCGGCGACGCCGATGAAATCGCTGCCCGGTTCCAGGAAGCGGAAAGCCGACAGGCCGCCGAAGTGGCGGCTGTAGGAGGTCAGCTCCAGTCCGCCGACGAATTCCAACGGCCCGAATTGCTTCTCGTCGCTGCCGATGCGGAACTGCGTGATCGGCCGCGCGGAAATTTCCATTGCCTCGACCGGCGCGGTGCTGCCGGCGAAGGCAGGCGGAACGAGCGCCAGGAAGAGCGCCATGCAAAGGGATGTGACGAGCCGCGAAAACGGCCGGTTTTTCATCCGGCTCGCCGCAAACCGCCGCGGCGTCCGTGCGCGGCTTCCTCCTCGAACAGCGAGGCAAGCTGCTCGGTCATGGCGCCGGCCAGTTCCTCGGCGTCGACGATGGTGACAGCGCGGCGATAGTAGCGGGTGACGTCGTGGCCGATGCCGATCGCCAGCAGTTCGACCGGCGAGCGCGTCTCGATCAGGTCGATGACCGCGCGCAGATGGCGTTCAAGATAATTGCCGGGATTGACCGACAGCGTGGAATCGTCGACCGGCGCGCCGTCCGAGATCATCATCAGGATCTTGCGCTGCTCGGGCCGGCCGATCAGGCGCTGATGCGCCCACAAAAGCGCCTCGCCGTCGATGTTTTCCTTGAGCAGGCCTTCGCGCATCATCAGGCCGAGGTTGCGGCGCGAGCGCCGCCATGGCGCGTCGGCGGACTTGTAGATGATGTGGCGCAGGTCGTTGAGGCGGCCGGGGTTGGCCGGCTTGCCGTCCTTCAGCCATTTCTCGCGCGCCTGCCCGCCCTTCCAGGCACGGGTGGTGAAGCCGAGAATTTCGACCGAAACGCCGCAGCGCTCCAGCGTGCGCGCCAATATGTCGGCGCAGGTGGCCGCGACCGTGATCGGCCGGCCGCGCATGGAGCCCGAATTGTCGAGCACCAGCGTCACCACCGTGTCGCGGAACTTGGTGTCGCGCTCCTGCTTGAACGACAGCGGCTGCATGGGGTCGAGCACGACGCGCACCAGCCGCGCGGGGTCGAGGTAACCCTCTTCGAGGTCGAAGTCCCACGACCGGTTCTGCTGCGCCATCAGGCGGCGCTGCAGGCGGTTGGCAAGGCGGCCGACGACGCCAGAGAGATTGGCGAGCTGCTTGTCGAGAAAGGCGCGCAGCCGGTCGAGTTCGTCCTCGTCGCAGAGCTCCTCCGCCCCCACCGTCTCGTCGAAGGTGGTGGTGAAGACCTTGTAGTCGATATCCTTCGTCAGGTTGGCGAAGGGATTGTCGTTGCGCTTGGCCTCGCCGGGGGTTTCGGCATCAGGATCGTCGTCGTCGGAAATGTCGTCGGTCGTCGCGTCGGAAGCTTCCGATTCCGCCGGCTGCTCTTCCTCGGTCGAAGCCTCGGCCTCCTCGGACTGCGATTCCTCGGAGCCGGAATCGTCCTCGCCGCCGTCCTCGCTCTGCTCCTCGCCCTGCGGCTGGTTGTCCTCGTCGTCCTCGCTGTCCTCGGTCTCCTGGTCGTCGCTCAGTTCCTCGGCCATCTGCATGGAGGCGAGCATGTCGCGCACGACACGCGCGAAAGCCTGCTGGTCGCCGAGCTTGTCGGCGAGGCCCTCGAGATCGGCGCCAGCCTTTTCCTCCACCCATGGCCGCCACAGCTCGACCACCTTCTCGGCGCTGCTGGGCGCCGCCCGGCCGGTCAGCTTCTCGCGCACCATGAGCGCCAGCGCTTCCTCGATCGGCGCATCGGCCCGGTCCGAAACCCCGGCGAGATTGGCCTTGGCGTATTTGTCCTCCAGCATCGAGCCGATATTGTCGGCGACGCCGGCCATCATGCGCGAGCCGATCGCCTCGACGCGCGCCTGCTCGACGGCATCGAAGACGGCGCGGGCCTGCTTGCCCTCGGGCGCCAGCCTGGTGTGGATGCGCTGGTCATGGCAGGCGCGTTTCAGCGCCATCGAATCGCCGAGGCCACGGGTAACGGCGATGTCGTTCGCCGAGGGCTTCTTGGCCAGTTCCGGTAGCCGCGCCCGGTTGCCGGCCAAGGCCGGTTTGTCCTTGGCGAAGGCGACTTCCATCTCGCCGTCGCCTGAAATGGCGCGCATGCAAACCGTTATCGCGCGCTTGAAGCTGTCCGCTTCGGAGCCCGTCTTCGGTTTGCCTCGCGTATTGTCTCCCGGACCCGCCATCTGCCTGCCTGTCAGCGCGCCCGCCCGTCATACGGTTGCGGCTTGAGCGAATCGAGGTCGACCCCGTCGAGGCAGCGCACGTTCACCGCCACCATTTCGGTGCCGTCCGGCCCCTTGCCGCGGCCGAAGGATTCCATGCCGCACGCCGCGCAGAACAGATGCGCGATGGTCCTGGTATTGAAACGGTATTCGGTGAGGTCGTCGGCGCCCTTCTCCAGCGAGAAATTCGGCGCGGGAGTGAACGCCAGGATGCTGCCGCGCTTGGAGCAGTACGAGCAGTTGCAGGTGATCGGGTGCGAAAGGTCGACGTCGACGCTGAAACGCACCTTCCCGCAGTGGCATCCGCCCTGATAGGCCATGTCCTCAGGTCCTCTCTGTTTAGGCGAGAACGACGTTGACCGCGCTCTCCGGCAGGTCCTCGCCAAAGGCGCGCTGGTAGAACTCGGCCACGACCGACCGCTCCAGTTCGTCGCACTTGTTGAGGAAGGTGAGCCGGAAGGCCATGCCGACCGAACCGAAGATCTCGGCGTTCTCGGCCCAGGTGATGACCGTGCGCGGGCTCATGACGGTGGAGAGGTCGCCGTTGACGAAGGCCGAGCGCGTCATGTCGGCGACGCGCACCATCTTGCCGACGATGTCGCGGCCCTTGGCGTCGCGATAATGCTTGGCCTTGGCCAGCACGATGTTCACCTCGTTCTCGTGCGGCAGGTAGTTCAGCGTGGTGACGATCGACCAGCGGTCCATCTGCGCCTGGTTGATCTGCTGCGTGCCATGGTAGAGGCCGGTGGTGTCGCCGAGGCCGACCGTGTTGGCGGTGGCGAACAGGCGGAAGGCCGGGTGGGGGCGGATGACCCGGCTCTGGTCGAGCAGGGTCAGGCGGCCGGAGGCTTCCAGCACGCGCTGGATGACGAACATCACGTCGGGACGGCCGGCATCGTACTCGTCGAAGCACAGCGCGACATTGTGCTGGTAGGCCCAGGGCAGGATGCCGTCGCGGAACTCGGTCACCTGCTTGCCGTCCTTGAGCACGATGGCGTCCTTGCCGACGAGGTCGATACGCGAGACATGGCTGTCGAGGTTGACGCGCACGCACGGCCAGTTGAGGCGGGCGGCGACCTGCTCGATATGGGTGGACTTGCCGGTGCCGTGATAGCCCGACACCATGACGCGGCGGTTATAGGCGAAGCCGGCGAGGATGGCCGAGGTCGTCTGCGGGTCGAACAGATAGTCGGGGTCGAGGTCCGGCACGTGCTCGCTGGTTGCCGAATAGGCCGGCACGACCATCTTGGAATCGAAACCGAATTTTTCCTTCACCGAAACCGTGGTGTCCGGCAGGTTAGCGATATCGCGATCGACCTTGTTCATAACGTCTCAACGTCTCCAGGGGCGAAGCCGTCGTGCTTGCCCGGCAATCGGTTTTGTTCGGGGGCGTCTTAAAGCCTTTTCCAGCCGGATGAAAGTTGGAAAAAGGCATGGACTGCGGACACGCTCAGCACAGGCCCGCCTGCTTGAGCACACGATAGGCCTGGAGCACATCGCGGAACCGGTCTTCCGAACCTCTGTCGCCACCATTCGCATCCGGATGATGGCGCTTCACCAGTTCCTTATAGCGCGCCTTGATGTCCTTGCCAGTCGCCTTTGTATCAAGGCCAAGCGTTTCCAGCGCCTTGGCCTCAAGCGGCTTGGCCTTGCGCTCGCGCGGCGGCTGGCCGGCCTGCTGCCCGTCGAACAGGTTGAAGGGGTCGCGCATGCGGTTGTAGTAGCCGGCGCGCCCCGAGCGGGCCTGCGCGAAATCGGGCGAAGAGCGCGTCGCAGCCCCGTTGACGCCCATCTTCCAGGTCGGCCGGTTGCCGGTCAGCGCTTCCTTCTGGAAGCGCGCGACCTCGCTGTCGGGCACGCCGGAGAAGTAGTTGAAGCTCTTGTTGTATTCGCGCACATGGTCGATGCAGAAGCGGAAATACTCGCCCTCGCGCATGCGCCCGACCGGCGCGCGATGCGTCCCGGCCTGGTCGCAGCCGTCCCACTGGCAGATCGGCGTCTGCGGCTTCGCCGCCGCTTCCTTTTCGGGGCGGATGCGAATCTTGTCGAAGTATTTAGGGTACGGCTTCATTTGGCTGCATCTATGATCGGTTCGCGCCGCAAAACAAGAATTGACTTTGAGGCGACGGTCGCCCTAACCGCTGAATCGTGGCCAAAAGCGGACGTCCGGCTTATTTTGTCGCGGCCGCAGCCCGTAAACCCACTGGACGGACGAAACACCGCTATGGCCTGATGGCGCGCTGGCGCACGGCCCGACTCGACGGAAAATCCCGGCCGGGCACGCGCTGGTCACATATGGGGAAAGGAACCGAAATGTCCATGCAGTCGACGCTGGAAGACAGGCTGAAGGCGGCGTTTGTGCCGCAGCGGCTCCACGTCATCAACGAAAGCCATCTCCACGCCGGCCACCACCACGTCATGAACGGCCAGGTCGCCGAGTTCGACGGCAAGGGCGAGACGCATTTCCGCATCCGCATCATGGCCGAAAAGTTCGCCGGCATGAGCCGCCTGGAGCGTCACCGCGCGGTCAACGCCCTGTTCGAAGAGGAACTGCGGGGCGACCTGCACGCGCTGGCGATCGAAACCGCCGCCCCCGGCGAAACCGTGCGCTGGTAAGGAGCTGCGATGGACCAATCCCTTGTCCGGCGACTTGCCGCCGAAGCGCTCGGCTCGGCCTTCCTTCTTGCCACCGTCGTCGGCTCGACGGTGATGGGCACCGGGCTTGCCGGCG
>Ga0182735_1001697_pt1 | contig 14387 bp, 12 predicted proteins | sample eDN5th30CKraftMG_FD_128524 | JGI IMG/M metagenome (GOLD analysis project Ga0182735, IMG submission 128524) | Enriched Miracle-Growth compost microbial communities from Emeryville, California, USA - eDNA 5th pass 30_C Kraft MG (version 2) (version 2) ... | reverse complement strand
TTGCGAGTAGCCGTATGCCCTGTGCCTGTTTCTTTGCGGCGCAGAACCGGTTCGCCTTCCTTTGCAGTGCCTTTGCCTCGGTGACCTGCATCGCCTTGGCATGTTTCTCGATGGCTTCGTCGACCTGTCGACTGAGCCGGCTGCAACGTTCGCTCCGGGTGATCGGGGCCTGGTGAGCGGTCGCACTGACATTCGAACGCGCGGCGGTTGCCGTGATAAGCACCAGGGGCAGAACAATGCCCACCAACCTGATCGAACGTCTCTGCATGGCTCGGTCCTGAACCTTCGGAGCGCTTGGCAACCGATCGTCTGGCCGCCACGGGTGCCTTTATGCCCGACGTTTTTTTCGCCAGTTTTTCCCCAATGTTGAATTTTGTTTCCGGATTGTTTCTGGCGGCCCGCCGCTTGGGGTTTCCGGTGCGAAGGCATGGATTTGCCGTCATTACCGCCCTATGAATCAGGGCAGAGAGATCAACGGCAGGGCTCCCTTGAAATCCGATCCGCACATACTCATCGTCGACGACGACAAGGGAATCCGCGACCTCTTGCAGGAATTCTTCCAGAAGCGCGGGCTGCGTGCTTCCGTCGCCGCCGAAGGCAACGAGATGGAGGCCGTACTGCGTCGCACACAGGTCGATCTCATCGTCCTCGACGTCATGCTGCCCGGCAAAAGCGGGCTCGAGCTGTGCCGCGAACTGCGCGCCCGCTACCCGACGCCGATCATCATGCTGACCGCCGTCAACGAAACGACGGACCGCGTCGTCGGGCTGGAAATGGGCGCCGACGATTATGTGCCGAAGCCGTTCGACCCGCGCGAGCTGCTGGCCCGCATCCGCGCCGTCCTGCGGCGCAACAGCCCGCAGGCGCGCCGGGACCCGCAGCCGCAGGTCTACCGCTTCGCCGGCTGGACACTGGATTGCGCGCGCCGCCGGCTGACCTCCCCCGCCGACGTGCGTGTCGAGCTGACCGCGGCAGAGTTCAACCTTCTCCAGACCCTGGCGCAAAGCGCCCAGCGCGTGCTTTCGCGCGAGCAGCTGGTCGAACTTTCCGGCGGCGACAGCTACGACCGCTCGGTCGACATCCTCGTCAGCCGGCTCCGGCGCAAGATGGAGGACGATCCGCGCCGGCCGAAGCTGATCCTGACGGTGCGCAGCGGTGGCTACCAGTTCATGCCGGAGACGGTGGCCGAATGAAGCGCTTCCTGCCGCAGACCCTTCCCGCATGGGTGCTGCTCGTCGTCATCACCGGGCTTCTGGTCAGCCAGGCCACGACCTTCTACCTGGTGCAGCGCGACCGTGCCGCCGACAACGACGTGGTCGAGCTCTACCGGCTCAACGAGCGCGCCTTTTCCTTCGTGCAGCTGATGCACAACGCCTCGCGCGAGGAACGCATGCAACTGGCGGCCGGTCTTTCCAATAAGGGCAATGCGTTGACCGTGTCGGACGAGCCGGCCGTGGCCTCCTCGATCGCCACCGACGACGCGCTGGCCGAACTGGAGGACATCCTGGTCGGGCGCCTGTCGAAATTCGGCGTCATCGACGCCCGCGTGCGCCGTGACGCGGCCGAGCGACCGGCAAAAAAGCCGGGCGACCCGGAGGGCGATACCGAACTCGGCCAGGTCGAGCGCAACCTTTCGGCCCTGGCGACCAACTTCGCCGCCAGCAAGCGGTTGACCGCCTCGATCGAATTCGCCGACGGCCAGTGGCTGAACTTTACCACGCCGATGACGCCGGTGCCGCCGATCCTGAGCCTCGACAGCACGCCGCTGTCGGCCTTTGTCGCCGGGCTCGTCATCATCATGTCGATCTGGTCGCTGCGGCGGCTGACCGCACCCTACCGTGCGCTGGAGCGCGCCGTCGACCGCATCTCGGCCGACCTCAGGAGCCCGCCGCTGGACGAAACCGGCAGCCGCGAATACCGCTCCGCCGCCCGGGCGCTGAACGCCATGCAGGCGCGGCTTCGCGACTATGTCGAGGACCGCGAGCAGCTCGCCGCCGCCCTCGCCCACGATCTGCGCACGCCGCTCACCCGCATGCGCCTGCGCCTCGAACTGCTCGGCCCCTCGAAGCAGCGTGCCGCCCTCACCCACGACCTGGCCGACATCGACCAGATCGCCCGTTCCGTGATCGACTTCGCCACCTTCGAGATCGCCGAGGAAAAGTCCGAGCGCATCGACCTGGGGTCGCTCGCTTCCGCCATCGCCGACAGCTACGAGACGGTTTCGTTCGAGCGCGCTTCGGCGTCGATGCGCGGCATGGTCTGCGAGGCGCGCCCGATCGCGCTGCGCCGCTGCATCACCAACCTCGTCAACAATGCGGTCATCTACGGCAAGCGCGTGCACCTCGACCTTCGCCGCGACGAGTCGGACATCGTCCTGACCATACGCGACGAAGGGCCGGGCCTGCCGCCCGAGCAGTTCGAGCACGTCTTCCGGCCGTTCGTGCGCATGGAGGGCTCGCGCAGCCGCGAGACCGGCGGCTCCGGCCTCGGCTTGACGATCGCGCGCAACATCGCCCGCAGCATGGGCGGCGACGTCCGCCTGAGCAACCACCCGCTGGGCGGGCTGTGCGCCGAGCTCAGGCTACCCGGCGTTGCGGCCAGCGGCTGAGCCGGCCGGCAAAGCCGATTCCATATCAGGCAGTTGCGCCCTTTTCCTGAATCACTCTGGCAGCTTGCCCTATCGCCGCAGCACCGCCGACAGCACGTCGCGAATGCCGATCGAGCCGACGAAGCGCGACTGCTCGTCGAACAACGCCACCGGCGCCGTCTGCGAGCGGTGCATGGCCAGCATCACCGTCTTAAGCGGCGTGCCGGGCGTGGCCCAGAACACCTGGCTCGCCTCCTCCGGCTGGGCTTCGACATCGGCACAGGACACCCATATCGCCGGCTTTCCGTTGCGCTCCGCCGCCGTGACCAGGCTGTTCCTGTCGAGCTTGAACCGCGTGGTGGCGCGGCGGTCGAGCCACACCCAGCCGCCCTTGTCCTTTTCCAGCTCGTTCTTGGTGCGCATCACGTTCCACGCCGTCAGCACCGAAAGCGGGTTCACGTTGGCGATGAACTCGCGCACATAATCGTTGGCGGGGCTGAGCACGATCTCCTCCGGCGCGCCGGTCTGGACGATGCGGCCGCCTTCCATGATGGAGATGTGGCTGCCGATCTTCAGCGCCTCTTCGAGGTCGTGCGACACGAAGATGATGGTCTTCTTCAGTTCGGCCTGCAATTGCAGCAATTCGTCCTGCAGCTTGCTGCGGATCAGCGGGTCGAGCGCGGAGAACGGCTCGTCCATCAGCAGGATCGGCGCGTCGGTGGCGAACGCCCGCGCCAGGCCGACGCGCTGCTGCATGCCGCCGGACAGTTCGTGGGCGTATTTCTTCGACCATTGTTCGAGCCCGACCAGCTTCAACTGCTTGGCCACCCGTTCCTTGCGCTCGGCTTCCGGCACGCCGGCAAGCTCGAGCCCGAAGCCGACATTCTGCTCCACCGTGCGCCAGGGCAGCAGCGCGAACTGCTGGAACACCATGGCGACCTGCTTTTGCCGGATGGCGCGCAGCGTCGCGGGGCTGCAACTGACGACGTCCACGGCCTTGTCGCCCTGCTTGACGAAGACATGGCCGCGCGCCGGCACGTTGAGCAGGTTGACGGCGCGCAGCAGCGTCGACTTGCCGGAGCCGGAAAGGCCCATCAGCACCGAAATCTCGCCTTCGCGGATGGTCAGGCTGCAATTGGCGCAACCGAGTACGGCACCGGTCTGCGCCAGGATCTCCTGCCGCGTCGCGCCGGTGTCGATCATCGCCAGCGCCCGCGGCTTGTCCTCGCCGAAGACGATATCGACGTTCTGGAAATCGACGGCGACGTTCATTGCGGGCCTCCCGTGGAAACGCGGCTCATGCGGTCGAGGATGATGGCGAGGATGACGATGGCGAGGCCGGCTTCCAGCCCGAGCGGGATGTTGACCGAGTTCAGTGCCCTCACCACCGGCTTACCTAGGCCGTTGGCGCCGATCAGCGCGGCGATGACGACCATGGACAGCGACAGCATGATGCACTGGGTAAGGCCCGCCATGATGGTGGGCAGCGCGGCCGGCAGTTCCACCTTCCACAGAAGCTGGCGCTTGGTGGCGCCGAACGCCTCGCCGGCCTCGAGCATCGGCTTCGGCACCGAGGTGATGCCGAGATAGGTGAGCCGGATCGGCGCCGGGCAGGCGAAGACGATGGTGACGATGAGGCCGGGCGCGATGCCGAGGCCGAACAGGATCAGCACCGGGATCAGGTAGACGAAGGTCGGCATCGTCTGCATGAGGTCGAGGATCGGCTGGAGATAGCGGTAGCCGCGCTCGCTATGCGCCGCCCAGATGCCGACCGGAACGCCGATGGCCATGGAGGCGGCGGCGGCGCCCACGACCAGCACCAGCGTTTCCACCGTATCCTTCCACAGGCCCTGGTTGATGATGAAGGCAAGCCCGATGGCGACCCCGACCGCCAGCTTCCATGAGCGTTGCAGCCACCAGGCCAGCCCCGCGATCGCCAGCACCACCAGCACCGGCGGCAGCCAGACGAGCATGTTGATGAGCCCTTGCAGCACGTAGGTCGCGCCGTTGGCGATGGAATCGAAAAACCACTCGAAATTGGTGGTGAGGAAAGTGAAGAACGCCTTTCCCCATTGGCCGACTGGTATCTTGAAGCTGGCAATCAGTGCCGTGACCGGATCCATGGGCTCCCTCCTCCCCTTGTCGAATTTCTAGAGTATCGGGCCGAAAAAGGTATCGGGTTTTTCGGGCGGTTCCGGTGCTCGATCGAAATGGCGGGGCGCAGCGATGTGCCGGGCGCCCCAAAGAATACGGCAGCCAATCGTCCAGGGATTGGCCGCCGTTTCGTTCAGGCGACAGTCGTCGCAGGCCTCATTGGCCAAGCGCCGTCTTGACGGCGGCGGCGGCGTCACCGCCGTCGAAGGTGGTAACCCCCTTCAGCCACGGTTCGACCGCGTCGGGATTGGCCTTCAGCCACGCCGTAGCCGCCGCCTTAGGCTCGGCGCCGTCGTTGAGGATCGCGCCCATGATCTCGTTTTCCATCTTCAGCGAGAAAACGAGATTCTTGAGGAACGCGCCGACATTGGCGCATTCGCCCAGGTAGCCGGCGCGCACGTTGGTATGCACGGTGGCGCCGCCATAGTTGGGGCCGAACACGTCATCGCCGCCCTCGAGATACTTCATGTCGATGGTGGAATTCATCGGATGCGGCTCCCAGCCGAGGAAGACGACGTCCGTCTTCGAGGGAACGGCCTTCTGCACCGCCGCCAGCATGCCCGCTTCCGAACTCTCGACCAGCTCGAAGCCGCCGAGGTCGAACTTGTTGTTGGAGATCATGTCGAGGATCAGGCGGTTGCCGTCATTGCCGGCCTCGATGCCGTAGATCTTGTTGCCGAGCTTGTCCTTGAACTTGGCGATGTCCTGGAAGCTCTTCAGGCCCTCGTCATAGGTATAGGTCGGAACCGCCAGCGTGTACTTGGCGCCCTCGAGGTTGACGCCGATATCCTCGACCGACTTGTCCTCGAGATAGGGCTTGATGTCGGCTTCCATGGTCGGCATCCAGTTGCCGAGAAAGACGTCGATGTCCTTGTTCTTGAGCGAGGTGTAGGTGACCGGCACCGACAGCACCTGCACGTCGGGCGTATAGCCGAGGGCCTCGAGAATGACGGAAGCGGTCGCCGTGGTCGAGGTGATGTCCGTCCAGCCCACATCCGCGAAATGAACGGCCTTGCAGCTGTCCGGCTCCGCCGCGAAAGCTGCAAGGCTCGTTGAAAGAAAAGCCGCCAGGCCGAGCCCGGCGACGATGGATTTCTTGCGCGACATGTCGACTTCTCCCATTTGAAACCTGAGACGAAGCGGATTTCATTATCCGCCTTGTTTTTACAGCCAAACATCATTTTGGCGCCGTTTCAAGCGCCTGCACCCCCACAATCGGCGGCGCGCACTGGTCGTTAAACGACACGGTTGACGCTTTTGAGGCGCCTGCCCTTTTCTCGTCGGCGGCCCGTCCGGGCCGATGGTACAATCGGCGCGTGCAATCTTTTCAAAACCTGTTAGGGTGCGCTCCGTTCACCTATATGATGTGAGGGATTCGCCGCGCCGGTGACCGTTTTTGGCCGGCGGCGACAGCGTTTCCCCGATTCGACACCAACAGGAGAAGAAGGAAAGCCATTGCAAGTTCTGGTACGCGACAACAACGTCGAACAGGCCCTCAGGGTCCTGAAGAAGAAGATGCAGCGCGAAGGCGTGTTCCGCGAGATGCGGTCCCGGCGCGCTTACGAAAAGCCCTCCGAGAAGCGTGCGCGTGAGAAGGCCGAGGCGATCCGCCGCAACCGCAAGGCGGCGCGCAAGCTCGCCATTCGCGAAGGCCTCATCGCCGGCCCGGCCAGGAAGCCGCCGCAGCAACGCACCCCGCGTCCGTCGGCCGCATAGCCGGCACTGTCCGACCCGCCAACGGGCCTCGCCCGATGGCGGGTGTAGCGATGCCGGCAATCCGGCATTCGCCTTGCGTTCCTTCTTGTCTTAGTCATCCTCGCAACCACATATCTGCAACCGGGACGGCATTCGTACGTTTCGACGGCCTGTTGACTGAGAGGGACGCCATACATGCTCGATCCGATCGTGAACTTCGTCACCCGGATTTTCCAATGGGTCGGGCGAGGCATAGGCCTTGCCGTCGGCATCGTGCTGTGGCCCTTCCTGTGGGTCAGCCGCTGGTACAGCGGGCGCGGCTTCATCCTGAAAGGCATTCTCGGCGCGATCGTCGTGGTCCTCGTCGGCCTTTACGCCTATTTCTTCTACGTCACCCAGTGGTGGACCAATTTCAACCCGGACTATCCGGCGGCGATTTCGGCCCAGAAGGAGCCGACGGCGGCTGGCAACCCGGTCGGCACCGACACGCAGCAGACGCCGACGTCCTGCAAGCCTTCCGCCATCGCTGCCGTTTCGGCCGATCTCATCGACTTCAACGTCAACCAGAACGCCTGGATATCCTCGATGGTGCTGTCGAAGGCCGGCTTCTTCGGCATCGAATGGCGCCGCACGCCCTTTTTCGACAACAAGGCCGCCTTCCAGCTCGGCATCAACCAGGTGCTGCGTCGCACCACCACGGAACTCGTCGATACGCTGGGGCGCGTGCGCGGCACCTCGCAGATCGACCAGAACCTCCAGGACGCACGCACCGCGCTCGCCTGGAACGAGGACGCCTGGTACATCGGCTGGCGCGGCCCCACCCGCCCGACGCCGAGCGTCTACCGCGAGGCGATCCGCAAGCTCAGGGCCTATAATGCCAGCCTGGAGAAGTGCCAGGTGACGTTCGACGCGCGCGCCGACAACCTGATGCAGTTTCTCGACCGTATCGCCGGCGACATCGGCTCGACCTCCGACATCCTGCGTGCCCGCATCGCGGCTTCCGACGCCGGCTGGTTCGATTTCCGCGCCGACGACCGCTTCTGGTTCGCCTATGGCCAACTCTACGCCTACTACGGCATCCTGACGGCGGCGCGCTCCGACTTCGGCACGGTCATCGCCGAACGCAACCTCGGCACGCTGTGGGCGCGCCTGGAACAGCAGTCGCGCGCGGCGCTGGACGTGCAGCCCTGGATCATCTCCAACGGCAGCGAATCCAGTTCCTTCTTCCCCTCGCACCTGGCGACGATGGGCTTCAACCTGCTGCAGGTGCGCACCAACATCGTCGAGGTCCGCTCGGTGCTCGACCGCTAAGACCCTGCGGCGGCGCGTCGGTCGCCGGCGCGCTGCTCGTTCCTGCCGGCCGATGCGCATTGCGCGCAATGCTGCATTGCGGCAATAGCGTTTGCAAACCTGCGCCGGCCGGTTCATTTCTTCGCTTTCAATCGTTTCATCCTGGGCCTTCCATGCCTCTGCCGATCCTAGCGCTCGCCATTGCGTCCTTTTGCATCGGCACCACCGAATTCGTCATCATGGGCCTGCTGCCCGAGGTCGCGGCCGACCTTGGCGTGTCGATCCCTTCGGCCGGCCTGCTCGTCACCGGCTATGCGCTCGGCGTCGTCTTCGGCGCGCCGGTCATCGCCATCGCCACCGCCCATATGCGGCGCAAGCCGGTGCTGGTGGCGCTGGCCTCGCTGTTCGTGGTCGGCAACCTGCTGTGCGCCGTCGCTCCCACCTACTGGACGCTGATGGCGGCGCGCGTCATCACCGCCTTCGGCCACGGCGCCTTTTTCGGCATCGGCTCGGTCGTCGCCGCCAGCCTGGTGCCCAGGAACAAGCAGGCGAGCGCCGTCGCCCTCCTGTTCGCGGGCCTGACGCTCGCTAACATCCTTGGCGTGCCGGGCGGCACCGCGCTCGGCGAAGCCCTGGGGTGGCGCGCGACCTTCCTCGCCGTCGTCGTGCTCGGCCTGGCCTCGGTCGCGGCCATCGCCTGGCTGGTGCCCTCCGACGTGGCTCCGCCGAGCGGCAGCGGGCTGCGCGGCGAACTACGCGTGCTCGGCAAGCTGCAGGTGTGGCTGGCGATGCTGGTCTCGGTGATGGTCTCGGGCGGGCTGTTTGCGATGTTCACCTACATCAAGCCCTATCTTACCGGCGTTTCCGGCCTGTCGACCGAAGCGGTGACCTGGGTCCTGCTGCTGTTCGGCGCCGGCATGACCATCGGCAACATCATCGGCGGCAGGCTGGCCGACTGGAGACTGATGCCGACCGTCATCGGCACGCTGGTGGCGCTGATCCTCGTCTTCGGCGCGCTCGCCCAGTTCGGATCGGTGGCGGCATTTGCCATCGGCCTGGTCTTCCTGTGGGGCCTGGTGGACTTCGTCATCGTGCCACCCTTGCAGATCCGGGTGGTCGAGACGGCCGCCGACGGGCCGAATCTCGCCGCCACCCTGAACCAGGGTGCGTTCAACATGGGCAACGCCATCGGCGCATGGATCGGCGGAGCCGCCCTTTCCTTCGGCGTTTCCTATGCCGACCTGCCGCTGGTCGGCGCGCTGGTCACCGCCATCGGCCTCGCCGTGGCGCTGTGGTCCTACGCGCTCGATCGCCGCCAGTCCGCACGGGCGGCTCCCCTTCCCTACCCGGCCGAATAGCCGGCGGCCCGCACGATTGCGGCTGGACCAATCCTCCTTTATCGACACGGGCTGGCTGAATTGGCATGTCAGCCCGACCACAGGAGGCACGACGATGGAAAAGACGATCGAGCGGCTGCAGGGCGACAGCGAAGGCGTCGCCTATGAATTCCCGGTGTTCCGGTTTTCCGGCACCGACAAGGCGGCTCCTTCCGCCTATCTGCAAGCCGCCCTCCACGCCGGCGAGTTGCCGGGAACCGTCGCCATCGACGCGCTGATGCCGAAACTGGCGAAGGCAGAGGCCGAAGGGCGCATCCGGGGCGACATCACACTGGTGCCGTGGGCCAACCCTGTCGGCCGCGCCCAATACCATTTCACCGAGCAGGAAGGCCGTTTCCACCTCGGCACCCGCACCAATTTCAACCGCGATTTTCCGCTGATCGAGCGGCAGGATACCAGCCTGCTGCCCGACGAGACGCAACTGAAGACCGTCGACGAGCGGCTGAAAGCCCGCCTGCTGCGGCTTTCCGTCGGTCACGACATCGTGCTCGACCTGCATTGCGACGACGAGAGCGTCGCCTATCTTTACGTGCCGCGGCAGTTGTGGCCGGCCATGGAAGACTGCGCCGCCGCCATGGGCGTGGACGCGGTGTTGTTGTGGGAAGGCGCCAGCGGCGCCGCCTTCGAGGAAGCCTCGCTGCAACCGCTCCTGTCGAAGGACAAGGCCGCGCTCGAACGGCATGCCGTCACCACGGTCGAATATCGCGGGATCGCCGATGTCGATGGCGCGCTGGCCGAAAGCGACGGCGAAGGCCTTTACCGCCTGCTGGTGGCGCGCGGTGTGATTGACGACTCCAAGCTTGCCGCACCCGGGCCGTTCAAGGGCGTCGTCGCGCCGCTCGAAAACATCGACATGATGCCCGCGCCGAAGGCCGGCGCCGTCCTCTACGCGGTGAAGCCTGGCGACCGGGTGGAGAAAGGCGATCTGCTGGCAACCATCGTGCACGCGCCCGGCGAGCCGGATGGGCGCGTGCAAGTCCGTGCCCCGCAGGCCGGCTACATCCTCACCCGCCGCTCGCACCGCATCACGCGCCGCTACGACGACCTCGTCAAGCTGGTCGGCTCGATCCGCAGCCAGGATGCGCGCAGCGGAACGCTGGAGGTCTGACCCGCGCCTGCCCGTAAATCCAGTTGCGCGGCGGCCCGTTCGCCGCTATGGGATTGGCCATGAACACGCATTCGACCAAGAGCATCTGGTGGTGGGCCTGCTGACAGCGGCCTGTTGAAGCGCGTGCGCGTAAAAAATGGACAGTGGCCGCAGCGGAATGCCCGGGCGGCCATTTTGTTTTCGCGCTCCGGGTCCGTTGCCCACAAATCGAGCGGAGACGGCAATGACGGTGCATATTCTGGAAAACGGGGCGGAGCGATACGTCACCGAAGGCGGCGTAACGATTACCCGCCAGCGCCATGAGCGGCCTTACGTGGGCGCGATCGATCCTTACATCGACGGGCTGAACGGCCGGCGCGGTGCAGTGTTTTCCTCCAACTACGAATATCCCGGCCGCTACACCCGCTGGGACACAGCCATCATCGACCCGCCGCTGGTGATTTCGGCGCATGGCCGCGCCATGAAGATCGAGGCGCTGAACGCGCGCGGCGAAAAGCTGTTGCCGGCGATCGGCAAGGTGCTCGATCCGCTTGCCGATGTCTCGATCACCAAGACGTCCAGCCGCCTGATCCGCCTCGACGTGGCGAAGCCCACCCACGTCCTTGCCGAAGAGGAGCGCAGCCGCGCACCCTCCGTGTTCACGGTGCTGCGTGCCGTCACCGCCCTGTTCAAGAGCCAGGAAGACGCAAATCTCGGCCTTTACGGCGCGTTCGGCTACGACCTCGCCTTCCAGTTCGACCCGGTCGAGCACACGCTGAAGCGCGCCGAAAGCCAGCGCGACCTGGTGCTGTTCCTGCCCGACGAAATCCTCGTCGTCGACCACTATTCGGCCAAGGCCTGGACCGACCGCTACGATTTTTCGGGTGACGGCTTCTCAACCGAAGGCCTCGGGCGCGAACCGCATGTCGAACCCTTCAAGCCGTCCGACCGCATCCCGCCGCGCGGCGACCACGTGCCCGGCGAATATGCCGATGTCGTGCGCAAGGCGATGGCGAGCTTCAAGCGCGGCGACCTGTTCGAGGTCGTGCCCGGCCAGATGTTCTACGAACGCTGCGAAAGCGCGCCGTCCGACATCGCCCGCAAGCTGAAGGTCATCAACCCCTCGCCCTATTCGTTCTTCATCAACCTCGGCGAAGGCGAATACCTGATCGGCGCCTCGCCGGAAATGTTCGTGCGCGTCAACGGCCGCCGCGTCGAGACCTGCCCGATCTCGGGCACCATCAAGCGCGGCGACGACGCCATTGCCGATCACGAGCAGATCCTCAAGCTGCTCAACTCCAAGAAGGACGAGAGCGAACTCACCATGTGCTCGGACGTCGACCGCAACGACAAGAGCCGCGTGTGCGAGCCGGGTTCTGTGCGCGTCATCGGCCGGCGCCAGATCGAGATGTATTCGCGCCTCATCCATACCGTCGACCATATCGAGGGCCGGCTGCGCCCGGACATGGACGCCTTCGACGCGTTCCTCACCCACGCCTGGGCGGTCACAGTCACCGGCGCACCGAAGCTGTGGGCCATGCGCTTCATCGAACAGAACGAGAAAAGCCCGCGCGCCTGGTATGGCGGCGCTATCGGCATGGTGCATTTCAACGGCGACCTCAATACCGGCTTGACGCTGCGCACCATCCGCATCGAGGACGGCATCGCCGAAGTGCGCGCCGGCGCCACGCTGCTTTACGATTCCGTCCCCGAGGAAGAAGAAGCCGAAACCGAACTGAAGGCATCCGCCATGCTGTCCGCCATCCGCGATGCGAAGACCGCGAACACCGTCTCGACCGAACGCAGCGCCGCCCGCGTCGGTGAAGGCCTCAACATTCTGCTGGTCGACCACGAGGACAGCTTCGTCCACACGCTGGCCAACTACTTCCGCCAGACGGGCGCCAACGTCTCCACGCTGCGCAGCCCGGTGCCGGAAGAGGCGTTCGAGCGGCTGAAGCCGGACCTCGTGGTGCTGTCGCCCGGCCCCGGCACGCCGAAGGACTTCGACTGCACGGCGACGATCCGCAAGGCACGCGCGCGCGACCTGCCGGTCTTCGGCGTCTGCCTCGGCCTGCAGGCCCTGGCCGAAGCCTATGGCGGCACGCTTGGCCAACTCGACGTACCCATGCACGGCAAGGCCTCGCGCATCCATGTCTCGCGGCCCGGAATCATCTTCTCCGGCCTGCCGGAGGACGTTACCGTCGGCCGCTATCACTCGCTGTTCGCCGACAAGGCGACGCTGCCCGACGGCTTCGAGGTGACCGCCACCAGCGAGGACGGCACCATCATGGCCTTCGAGCACAAGAAGGAGCCGGTCGCGGCCGTTCAGTTCCACCCCGAATCGATCATGTCGCTCGGCCACGATGCCGGCATGCGCATGATCGAGAATGTCGTCGTGCACCTGCCGCGCAAGGCGAAGGAAAAAGCGGCTTAGCAAAGGTCCCGGCTTGAATGAGCGTTGCCACCACCCCCGCTGACGCCGCCAAGCAGCGCGTCGCCACCATTGCTTTCTGGTCGATCATCGTCGCGCTGGCGGTGATGGGCCTGAAATTCGTGGCCTGGCGGATGACGGGTTCTGTCGCGCTCTATTCGGATGCGCTGGAATCGATCGTCAACGTGATCACGGCGGCGGCGGCGCTGTGGGCGATCCGCGTCAGCCACAAGCCGGCCGACCAGGACCATCCCTTCGGCCACCACAAGGCGGAATATTTCTCGGCCGTGCTCGAGGGCGTGCTGATCGTGGTGGCGGCGCTGCTGATCATCGCCCAGGTGTGGAACTCGCTGCGCAATCCGGTGGCAATAGAGCAGCCATGGCAGGGCCTTGCCGTCAACGGCGGCGCTGCGGCCATCAACGCGGCCTGGGCGACGTTCCTCATTCGCTCCGGCCGCAAGGCGCGGTCGCCGGCGCTGGTCGCGGACGGCCAGCACATCATGACCGACGTGGTGACCTCGGTCGGCGTCATCGTCGGCCTGGTGGCCGCCGTCGTCACCGGCTGGCACGTGCTCGACCCGCTGCTCGCCCTCGTCGTCGCGCTGAACATCCTCTACCAGGGCTGGCACGTCACCGGCGAATCGCTGAACGGCCTGATGGATCGCGGCGTCGACAGCGAAGAGCACATGCACATCCGCGACATCATCTCGGCCAATTCCAAGGGCGCGCTGGAGGTCCACGACCTCAAGACCCGCATCGCCGGCCGCGCCACCTTCATCGAGTTCCACATGGTCGTCGCCGCCGACATGACGGTCGGCGAAAGCCATGTCATCTGCGACCGCATCGAAGATGCGCTCAAGGCCGAGATTCCCTCGGTGCGCGTGACGATCCACGTCGAGCCGGAAGACGAGGCCAAGTTGCCGAAGGGCACCACTGCCGTTCCCTTCGCCTGACGCCATGCCGGTAAGGTCTTGACCTGCCGCCGGTTTCGCCCAATCTCGCCAATGCCGTTCCCGAATACCGAACGGAGCGAATGGAGACGAGGATGTATGGCCTGATCGGAAAGATGCGCTCGGTGCCAGGCAAGCGCGAGGAACTGCTCGCCCTTGTGTTCACGGCCACCAGCAAGCTGCCAGGCTGCCTCAGCTACATCGTCGCGCGCGATCCGGTCGACACCACCGCGCTCTGGATAACGGAAGTGTGGACGGACGCCGCCAGCCACAAGGCCTCCCTCGCTCTTCCGGAAGTCCAGGCCGCCATCACCAAGGCAAGGCCGCTTATCGTCGGTTTCGAGTTCCAGGTCGAGACCGAGCCCGTCGGCGGCATCGGCCTGCCCTGACGCCTTTTGCCCGGCAGAACCCGTGCCCACCTGAACGATCCGGAAGTTTGTTGGCAGTTTACATGCGGCGCGTATTCGCATTTCGCGCCAGCCGGGTTAAGGACCGGCCATGGATCAATCCTCTCCACCGCAAGCGAGCGGCCTCCTGGCGGATATATCGTCGCCCCTGCAATGGGCAGCCATCCTCGCCGTCTCCACCCTGTTCGCCGGCGGGCTGGAGATGGCCGCCCTTCCCGCCGCCCTCCTGATCGGACCGATGCTGGCCGGCATCGCCGCCGGCACCGGCAGCGCGACGGTGCGCGTGCCACCTTATGCCTTCGCGGCGGCGCAGGCCGTCATCGGTTGCCTGATCGCCAGTTCGATCGCCCCCGGCATCTTCGCAGCCTTCTATGCCGAATGGCCGCTTT
>Ga0182735_1001696_pt1 | contig 14402 bp, 12 predicted proteins | sample eDN5th30CKraftMG_FD_128524 | JGI IMG/M metagenome (GOLD analysis project Ga0182735, IMG submission 128524) | Enriched Miracle-Growth compost microbial communities from Emeryville, California, USA - eDNA 5th pass 30_C Kraft MG (version 2) (version 2) ... | reverse complement strand
CGTTCGTGACGGCGGGCAACAGCGGCATCGGTCGCGCGATCGTGCGGCTCTTCGCGGCACAGGGCGCGAGCATCGGCATTTCGCATATTGGCGATGCCGCCGGCGCCCAGGCGCTCGCCGATGAACTCGGCGCGAACGGCACGCATGTCGCCACCACCGAATGCGACGTGACGGATGCGGCGGCCGTCGCGCGCCTCGGCGCATGGGCACGCGAAAAACTCGGTGCCGTCGATATTCTCGTGAACGCGGCCGGCATCAGTGGCGAAACATCGTTCGTGGACCTGTCCATCGACGAATGGGACCGCATGATGGCTGTGAACCTGCGCGGCACGTTCCTCGTGACGAAGCAGTTTTTCGCCGCCATGATCGCGCGCAAGTATGGGCGCGTCATCAACATTGCATCGCAGCTCGCCTACAAGGGCACGCACGACATGGCGCACTACTGCGCATCGAAGGCGGGCGTCGTCGGGTTCACGCGCGCACTGTCTTATGAAGGCGCGCCGCACGGCGTAACCGTTAACGCCATCGCGCCGGGGCCGGTCGAAACCGCAATGCTGGCGAGCTTCACGGACGCCTGGCGCGCAATGAAGTTCGCGCAGCTTCCCGCCGGCCGTTTCGGTGAAAGCGACGAAATCGCGCCAACGGCGCTGCTGCTCGCGTCCGAGACGGGCGGCGCGTATTTCATCGGCCAGACGCTCTCGCCCAACGGCGGCGACGTGATGCTCTGACCTCAACGGGAGCGACGTATGGAACTGGAGCGCGACTTTATCGGCTATGGCTCAACGCCGCCGGACCCGCGATGGCCAGGCAAGGCCCGCATCGCGATCAACTTCGTGATGAACTACGAGGAAGGCTCCGAGCCTTCCATCGGCGATGGCGAGAGTGCGAGCGAGACCTGGTTCACGGAATCGCACGGATTGAACTCGGGCGTGCGCGGCCGCGATCTCGCCGCGGAAGGTCTGTTCGAATACGGTAGCCGCGTCGGCTTCTGGCGCCTGATGCGGCTTCTCGAAGAACGCGGCCTGCCGCTCACCGTCTACGGCTGCGCGCTTGCGCTGGAGCGTAATCCGCAAGCCGCCGAAGCGATCCGCCAGGCACGCCACGACGTATGCAGTCACGGCTGGCGATGGATCAAGCATTACGAACTGGATGAAGCCACCGAACGCGAGCATATTCGCCGCGCCGTCGAGTCGCTGACCCACACCATCGGCGAACGCCCTTATGGTTGGTACTGCCGTTATTCGCCGTCCGTGAACACGCGCCGCCTGCTCGCCGAAGAAGGTGGTTTCCTTTACGATTCCGACTACTATGGCGATGAACTGCCGTTCTGGAAGGTCGTCGGGAATCGTCCGCATTTGGTGATACCCTACTCGCTCACCACGAACGACGGACAGTACGCGAGTTCGGTCGGAACCGGCAGTCAGTGGTTCGAATTCATGCGCGATACTTTCGACATGCTGTATCGCGAAGGCGCGACGCAGCCGAAGATGATGTCGGTCGGACTGCACATGCGTTTGATCGGTCATCCGGCGCGCGCGGCCGGGCTCGAGCGATTCCTCGACCACGTAATGAAGCACGAAGACGTATGGGTGACGCGGCGTATCGACATCGCGCGGCACTGGATTGCGGAGCATCCGCTCATTGCGTAACACCGACCAGCGCTCGTGGACGTCAATTCAACGGCATGTCGGCCTCGACATGCGCTATTTCTCGAAGTGCAGCACATGCTAAAAACAGTCGGCGGAAAGCAGACAGGCAAACCCCGCAAGATGCGTGAGGGCGACAATACCAGCGAAGAGATTTACGAGCAGATCTACGTTGCGCTGCTCGAACACCGTTTGTTGCCCGGCACGAAACTCGCCGAGGAGCGGCTTGCAAGCATCTTCGGCGTGAATCGCGCGCGCGTGCGCGATGCCCTCAGCCGTCTTGCCTATGAGCAGATCGTCGAGGTCTATCCGAAGAAAGGCTGGTTCGTCGCGAAGCCGTCGGTCGATCAGGCGCGAGACGTGTTCGAGGCGCGCAGGGTCATCGAACCGGCCGTCATACGTCGGCTTACGCGGGCCGCCACGCCTGACAAGCTCGCGCAGCTGCGCAACCACTTAGGCCTCGAAATGGATGCCCGCGAGCGCGCCGACAAGCGCGCGGTCATTCGGCTCTCCGGGGAATTCCACAACCTCGTCGCGACGTTATCGGGCAATTCCGCCTTCACGCGCAGCATGCGTGAGCTGACGACGCTTACCTGCCTGGTGATCCTGCTCTACGACGCACCGATAAGCGCGAGTTGCCGGGCTGACGAGCATGCCGCCGTCGTGGACGCAATCGCGGAGGGCCAAGGCGAACGGGCGGTCGAACTCATGCTTCATCACCTCGACCACATCGAAAGCTCGCTGAATCTCGATGTCGTCGAAGAAGAGGTCGACCTCGAGGAGATATTCAGGCGGCGCGATTGAGGCCCTCGCCGCGGTCGGCCGCCGATATTCAGGTCTGGCCCCAGGCGTGCCGCATGTGCGAAGCGAGCCTCCCTCCCTGTCTTTCGCCGAGCGATTGCGGTCAGCACGATACATCAAACCCACTTCGCGGACTGCCGTCATCGTCTGACCGACCATTACCGACGCGGTTCTGGATCGTCGCACTATTGCCTTTACTAAATCCATGACAACCGATTCTCGGCTTGAGCGTTATACGTTCATCGCCTTGATGACGGATGAGGTTCATGGCCAAGATGGACGAAGCGACGCGCAAGCGAATGCGAGCTGGACGCGTCATGGTAGCGGGCAAGACGCCAGCAGAAGCCGCCAAGGCCGTTGGCGTGGCGCGGCAGACGGCATACACATGGAAGGCCCGTCTGGACTAAGGCGGCATCGAGGCGTTACGCGTCATGACCACGGGCCGGCCAGCGCAGTTGGATGTGGGCCAGTTGGAGAGCTTGCGCGTGGCGCTGCTGCAAGGTCCATTGGCACACGGTTTCGGTGCCGAGTTGTGGACACTCAAACGCGTACGGGCGCTCATCGAGCGACTGTATGTCATCACCTTCGGCGAGGTCCATGTCTGGCGACTGCTGGGCGCGCTGGGCTTCAGTTCGCAAAAGCCAGAGCGCCGGGCCATCGAACGCAATGAGCAAGCTGTGCTGACTCTTGGAAGCGCAAAACTTGTCCTGCGCTCAAAAAAAATGTGCCGCCGAACGACGACTGATCGTGTTCATTGATGAATCGGGCCTCTCGGAGCGTCCCACGCGCGTGCGCACCTGGGCGCCCAAGGGATGTACGCCGGTCATCCAGTTTCACTTCAACTTGGAAGCATGTTTCGGCCATCGCCGGCCTCACCCGCGCGAATTTCCTGTTTCGCTTGCACGATGGCGCAATCAAGAGCGCGCAGATTGTGGAATTTCTCAAGGCGTTGCGCACGCGATTCAAGCGCAAGTTGTTGATCGTGTGGGATGGCGCTGCGCAGCACAGAAGCGGCGTGGTGCGCGAATATCTCGACAGCACGCATGGAGCAATACAGATGGCACTGCTGCCCGGCTATGCCCCAGACCTCAATCCGGTCGAGTATTTGTGGGCCTGGCTTAAGCGGCACGCCCTGGCCAACTTCTGTCCTGACAACCTCGCTGAACTGAAGTACACCGCTCGCAATAAGCTCAAGAGCGGGCAGAAGCGCAAATCGATCATCGCCGTATCTCGGAAACAAGCCGAGCTGTGGTGATGTCATGACTTACGTAAGTCTCAATAGACGTCAGTGGTTCCGCCCATCGCTAGAAGACGCTCCGCCATCCGGATATTCGCGTAGTCGACGAGCTTGCCGTCAACCTGTACGGCGCCACGCCCTTCCTTTTCCGCCTCAGTCAGCGCGGCGATGACGCGTCGAGCATTTCGCAGTTCGTCGTCGCTCGGAACGAATGCGCTATGCGTCGCATCGATCTGGCCGGGGTGAATCACCTGCTTGCCGTCATAACCGAGTGTCGCAGCCTTGATCGCCAACGCGGAGGTCAACGTAAGGTCACGGAACGCCCCGCAAGGCCCGTCGATCGCTCTGAGGCGGTGAGCCCGGGCTGCAACCAGAATGCGCATCATCGGATAAGCCCACATGTCGAGCGCCGTGCTCGAGCAATCCCCTTGCGGCGACCGGGACGTCAGTTGATACGCTGGATGCGAGAGTCCGATGTCGATTCCTTTTGCCCCGATCGATGCTGAAAAGTCGCCTACGCCGAAGTGCAGCGATTCGATCAACGGCGTGTGCCCGGCAATCTGTTCACAGTTCACGAGTCCGAGAGCCGTTTCGATCATGACTTCCAGACCGACTGGCGTCGATCGGTGTTGGCCGTACCTGCCAAGCATGCCGACCACGCTATCGATGTCGGCCGTCCGCTCGACCTTCGGAACGAGAAGCGTATCGAGCCGCGGCGCGGACATCGACAACCGTGCGATTTCCGTTTCAATCGTCCCGCTGCCAGGCACATTGACGCGAACACTCACCGTTTTCTTGCCCCAGTCGAGATCGTTGATCGCTTCGATCGCCCCGATGAGAGCGGCCTCTTTCTGATCTTGCGGAACGGCATCCTCGAGATCGAGAAAGACCGCATCGGCGGCACTACGAGCGGCCGATTCGACCATGCGGCGGTGATTCGCCGGCACCGCAAGAAAAGTTCGGGTTACACGCATGGAAAATGAGTCCTGTAACGGTTCGGGAGTACATCAGGCGATGCGCAGGCGCGACGGATGCAATCCCAGTTCTCCGAGAATCTCGTCTGTGTGCTCTCCCACGTCGGGTACGCTTTTCATTACAGGCGAAAGTCCGTCAACAGTTATCGGGGGCAGAAATACATCCAGCGGGCCCTTTGAACTGCCGATCGAAGTCACTCGTCCGCGTTCATGCAATTGTGGATGCGCAAGGAACTCCTCGACCGTGTTCATGCGTCCATTCGCGATCGCCGCTTGTTCGAGAAGATCGCTCAACTCCCCGCTCGTCGATTCAGCGAAGCTGTCGTTGATCAACGCCTCGAGCGCCTCCCGATTGCACACACGATCAGGATTCGTCGCGAAGCGCGGATCGGTTCGCACCTTCGGATCTCGCAGCACCTTTTCACAGAAGCTGCGCCATTCCCGTTCGTTCTGGATGCCGAAGAAAATGGTCTTTCCGTCGCCCGCGGTAAACGGACCATATGGCGCGATCGTCGCGTGACGAGCGCCCGAGCGTTCGACTGGCTTACCGCTGTCGCGCGTGTAATACGCCGGGTAGCTCATCCATTCCGTCATGGCGTCGAATAACGAAACTTCAAATGCGGTTCCCTTGCCTGTGCGCTCGCGGCGATAGAGCGCGAGGAGAATTCCATTCAGCGCGTACATGCCAGTCGCGATATCCACAATCGACAAACCGCACTTCGCCTGCTCGTCAGGCGTTCCATTGATCGACAAGAATCCGGTTTCGCATTGAACCAGAAGATCGTAGGCCTTTTTTTGCGCGTATGGTCCTGTCGATCCGTAGCCCGAAATATCGCAGGCTATGAGACGTGGATAGCGCTCGACGATGGTTTTCGCATCGAGACCGAGCCGCTTCGCCGCGCCCGGCGCGAGATTTTGAATGAACACGTCGGCGCGCGGCAACAGCTCTTCCAGCACCTCCTGTCCGAACTCGGATTTCACGTCGAGCGCAAGACTCTCTTTCGAACGGTTCGCCCAGACAAATTGACTCGACAAACCGTGCATCGCGGTGTCGTATCCGCGAGCGAAATCGCCGCTGCCGGGTCTTTCGATCTTGATGACGCGTGCGCCCCAATCAGCAAGATGCCGACTTGCGAGCGGAGCAGCGATCGCCTGCTCTAGCGATACCACGGTGATGTTTTCCAGAGGAAGTTTCATTTCCGACGCTTTCTCGTGTTGGTTGACGACGACGGTCTAACGGGGAGCTTGTTTGCTCGCGCCCATCTCCTGGAAACAGTTTCCCGCAGGCAAAGCGGTATGTGAACCATCGAGTTTCGAACGCCGCGTTCACAAGAAAGAATTGCGTGTGCGTTGCTATTGCAGTTCCGACCGGGGACCGATCCGCTGCTCGCGTCATATCAGGCCACGCGGTTCGCGGTGCGTTGCGCGAGGAAACTCGCTACGTTCGCGGAAACAGCGAGCGCAAGCGCTTCGACCGTGGAAGCGCTTGCCCAGGCGACGTGAGGTGTCAGCAAGAGGTTGTCAGGTCGGCCCGTGACAAAACGATGCTTCTCGTGCGGTGGCTCGGCCTGCAACACGTCTAGCGCAGCCCCGGCGATGACTTGACCGAGGAGTGCCGCTTCGAGCGCCCGTTCATCGACGAGCGCGCCTCGCGCGGTGTTGATCAGCACCGCGGTGCGACGCATCATTGAAAGCTCGCGTTCTCCGATCAGACCCTGCGTGTCAGCGGATAAAGGACAGTGCAGTGAAATCACATCGCTTGTTGCAAGTACATCTTCGAATGCGGTATAGCCGGGCCGAACTTCCGTTCTGCCTTTGCGCTCGCTTAGCAATACTTGCATACCCAACGCGATCGCTATCCTCATGACCTCCTTGCCTATTGCGCCCGAACCGATCAGGCCGAGCGTGGCCCCACGGACCTCGCGGATAGGCGCGCCGTGAACACAAAATACTGGAGATGCGGTCCAAGAGGATGACGACGCCATCTGGCTATAAGACAGCATTTGCCTTCGCAGCATGAAGATGCAGGCAATGACGTGCTCGGCCACACTCGAAGCAGCGTATGCCGGCACATTCGAGACCTGTACGCCGTGTTCCCGACAATAGGCTACGTCCACACTGTCGTAGCCGCTTGCAGCGACGCAGATGTACTTGAGCCGCGGAAGTTGACGCAGGGTATCCGCACGCAACGGCACCTTGTTCGTGATCGCGATATCGGCATCGGCAAGCGCTTCGAGAAGCTCATGTTCGCGGGTAGTTGCTCGCTCTGTCCAGCGGTCGGAGGGGCGGGGTCGTGGTACGCGCACGGGCAGCGTCGCGCTGTCGAGAAAGACGATATGGGTCATGTCAGTGGATATCTCCCACGTTCGATTGCGCCCTCCGCCTCCGGCGTAAGGCCCGGGGTCGAACGTTGCAAATGCCGGACGAAATTTTGTGCCGAGCGCGGCAATGCGTCGAAGTCGCGATAGCCGATCAGACTCTCCAGCTTCGCCCATTCATCGGAGAAAGGGACGACCTTATAGCCGAAGCTCTCATCTGGCGTGCCCACAGTCACGTCCGACATGACTGCAATGCCGATCCCGGAGCGCACCATCGTGCGCATCGCATCGAAGCTCGTGACCTGCAGACGGATGCGCAACTTGCGCTGAAGATCAGCGGCGTACGACTGCATCATCCGGAAGATCAAGCTGCCTTCGTGGAAGGCGATCAGATCGTAGTCCAGCGTCTCGGCGAACGAGACTTCAGTGCGGTCCGCCAGCGCGTGCTGCAAGGGCACTACGGCGACAAGGTTCGAACGTCTGAACGGTTGCACAACGAGTCCCGCTGTCGAAACGCCCGACCAGAACACACCCAGATCCGCGATTCCGTCGCGTAACGCACGAACGATGAACGGGGTGCTCCACTCTTCCAGATGAACGTCGATCTGCGGGTAGGCTTCCAGAAACGTGCGAATGGTCGGACCGAGGAAACCGACGATCGCAGTGCTATTGGCGAAGACGCGAACTTCACCCTTCGAGCCGTCACCGAATTCGCTCATCTGCGCGCGCATGCGGGCCATCACCAGCATCATGTCCTTCGCGTGCGTGACGAGTTCCAGTCCGGCGGGCGTCGGCCGCACGCCCATGTTGCGGCGTTCGAGCAATTGCACGCCGAGCACGTCTTCGAGATCGCTGATCCGCTTGCTGACGGCGGATGTCGCAATGAAGTGACGTTCGGCCGCTCGCGCGAGGTTGCGCTCCTCGATCACCGTCAGGAATATTTTTAGCGTAACGAGGTCGATCCGCATGCGAGGTCCGTAATGCATCGGCGATGCGACAGTTGCGCACGCAGCTCTACTTCGATGATCGAGCGCCGCGCACGCAACGTGCCGCCTTAGCCGTGGTTAAGCGTAATCGTCTTCAGGGTGGTGAAGCTCAATAGACCCTCCATCCCCTTTTCGCGGCCGTAGCCGCTTTGCTTGACGCCGCCGAAGGGCAACTCTATGCCCCCGCCCGCGCCGTAGCAATTCACGAAAACCTGGCCTCCATGAAATGCGTGAGCCAGCCTCATTTGACGGCCGCCGTCACGCGTCCAGATTCCGGCGACAAGCCCGAAGGCGGTATCGTTGGCGAGATGAACGGCCTCGGCTTCGTCGGCGAACGGCATCGCAACCAGTACTGGCCCGAACACTTCGTCCTGGGCCAACGTATGCTCGTGCGGTACGTCACGCAGGAGAACTGGCGGCTGGAAGTAGCCGCCTTGTGCGGCATCCGGCGCAAGTTTTCCGGTCGCGGCGAAGCGGATGTTGTCGGCATCCGCCCTCGCAAGGAAGGTCTTTACCCGATCAAGCTGGGCCGCGTTAATCAGAGGTCCGCAGTCGTAATCTCCCTCTGCGGGGCCCGCTGTCACCGCCTCGAAGCTCCGCGCGAGTCGTTCGATAAGCTCCTCATAGAGCGACGACTGCACCAGCAACCGGCTGCCGGCCGAACACGTCTGGCCGCTGTTTTGCACGATCGCGTTTCGAATGACTGGCAATGCGGCATCGAGATCGACGTCGTCGAAGACGATCTGCGGGGATTTGCCGCCGAGTTCGAGGGTCACCGGGCAATGATGTCGAGCCGCAGCCTGCGCGACGGCCGTACCGGTGGCCGGCGAGCCCGTGAAGGAAATATGCGCAATGCCCGGATGTTCGGCGAGCGCGGCGCCGGCTTCGCGGCCATAACCGGTCACGATGTTCAGCACGCCAGCGGGTAAACCCGCTTCAGCCGCGAGTTCGGCCAGCTTGAGATACGAAAGGCACGCATCTTCGGCCGGCTTGACCACACATGCGTTGCCTGCCGCGAGCGAAGCGGCGACACTGCGGCCGAACATTGCCGCCGGATAATTCCAGGGAATGATATGGCCGGTAACACCATGCGGTTCGCGCACGGCGAGTACCGTGTGTCCATGCAGGAAAGGAATGGTCTCCCCATGCAGTTTGTCGCAGGCGCCCGCATAGAATTCCAGGTAGCGAGCGCATACGGTGATGTCGGCCGCGGCTTGCTTGAGTGGCTTGCCGGTGTCGTCAGATTCGATGCGCGTGAGCGATTCGTGATTGTCGAGGATCAGTCGACCGAGTCGCGCGAGAATGCGGCCGCGCTCGACCGGACCGGTACGCCGCCAGGTCGTGTCGAACGCTTTGCGCGCTGCGCGAACCGCCGCATCGATGTCAGCGGCATTGCCCCGCGCGATGCGCGTGAATTCGAGACCAGTGGACGGATTGATCACCGCTATCGTCTCGCCATTCGAAGGATCCGACCACCGATTGGCGATGAAGTGTTGGGCTGTCACGTTAGATCCCCTGTACCGAGGTTTCGCGTTCTTCACTGCGTTCTCCGGCACGCAGAATCCCATCATCGTTTTCGATGGGAAGGGGTGCCCAGTTTGTAGAACGCACGAAGTCGCCGCGAGGCTTCTCGACATCATGTGGTCGGTTCGCAACCCGGTTGTAAGTGATGTACGCCTGCCAACGGTCTTCCGCCGACATATTCACGCCAGAGCCGTGAATAGTGAGGCAATGAAACAGGACCAGTGTGCCCGCCCTGCCGACAATCGGCACTGGGGCAGCGGACGTCTCCAGAATCGTCTTGATACGTTCACGCTGCACGGCACGTTGAGGCAGTTGATATGCGGCCTGGCTATCGTCATAGTAGTGATCCACGAGACCCAGTTTATGGCTGCCCGGAATCATATACAGCGAGCCGTGAATTTCCTGGGTGTCGCTGAGCATCACCATGGCGGTCAGCATGTCGTTCTCCGGGTAACCGTCGTGCACCCAGTAGCCGAAGTCCTGATGCCAGAGCCAGCCCGTGCCCTCCAGCGCCGACTTCGTGTTCACCTTCGTGTGGGCGATATACACCTCCTCGCTGCCGAGCGCCTGCATCACGGGCCGCAGCAAACGCGGTGTCCGCGTCAATGCCCGATACTGCGGCGAGGCAACGGGACCGTCTTCCTCGTGCACCCGAAAAATGGAGCGGATCGCGCCCGTGCGCTCCCGAAAAATCGAGTCGGCCTCAATGGCGCTCAGACGTTCGGTGTCCTGCCTCAGCGCTTGCACTTCTTCCCTGCTGTAGCAATCGGGAATTACGATAAATCCGTCACGGTGGTAATCCGCAATCTGTGCTTTTGTCAGTTCCATTTCGTCTCCTTGTTTCACTGGACCAGCCTACGAAGCCAGTCTAAAACAGCAGACGCTGCTTCTGATTGTCCAATCGCGATGACGGCGTTGCCAAGTTGAGAATGGCCCGGTCACCTCCTGCTCTGCATACTTGCCTTGCGCACTGGTTCGGAGTTGCTTGCGACAAGTGGCGCGAATAGAAGCGTAGCGAGAGCGCCGCAAAACTTATTATGGAGCGAGACATGTCAATCAACCCTACGGCCGCCGTGCCTTACGCGGAAGCACCGCTAGACGAGCGCCGCGTCTATTCGAAGGTGTCGTGGCGACTCATCCCCTTTCTGCTCATTTGCTATACGGCCGGATACCTCGATCGGGTGAACGTCGGTTTCGCGAAACTGCAAATGCTCGATCAACTCAAGTTCAGCGAGACGGTTTACGGGCTTGGGGCGGGCATTTTCTTTATCGGCTACGTCATCTTCGAAGTTCCCAGCAACATCGTGATGCACAAGGTGGGCGCCAGGCTCTGGATTGCGCGGATCATGATCACCTGGGGGCTGATTTCGGCGGCGATGGTCTTCGTCAAAACGCCGACCGCGTTTTACGTGATGCGGTTTCTTCTTGGAGTCGCTGAAGCCGGGTTTCTGCCTGGGATCCTGCTGTATTTGACGTACTGGTATCCGCCGTCGCGGCGCGGAAGCATCATTGCACTCTTCCTCGGGGGAATCCCGCTTGCCGGCATGCTCGGCGGTCCCCTGTCTGGCTGGATCATGCAAGCGTTTGCCAATATGAGCGGATGGTCCGGATGGCAGATGATGTTTCTGCTCGAAGCTCTTCCGTCAGTGTTGCTCGGCATCGCGGTATTTTTTGTATTGGGCAACGATGTCCGCTCCGCAAAATGGCTGACCGAATCCGAGAAGAATCTGCTCGAGGCGAATCTCAAGCTCGAAATCCCGGACGCTCAGGTACATTCGCTGCGCGGCGTTTTCACCGAACTGCGCACCTGGATCCTGTGCGTGATGTATGCCTTTATCCTGATGGGTGAATATGGCGTTCTTTTCTGGATGCCGACGATCATCAAGGACACCGGCGTTTCCGATCCACTCCAGGTCGGCTTGCTTACGGCCATTCCGTACACCGCGACCGTAGTTGCAATGTTCCTCGTCGGGCGGCACTCGGACCGGACACGTGAGCGCCGGTGGCATCTTGCCTTGCCCGGGGTTGTTGCCGCAGTGGGCCTTGCGCTCGCCGCGATGTACCCGCACAGCACCGTCATGGCCGTAGTCGGCTTGACGATCGGCACAATGGGCGTCCTCGCAGTTGTATCGCAGTTCTGGACCCTGCCGCCGGCTCTGCTGGGTGGCATCGCGGCCGCTGCGGGCATCGCGCTCGTCAACTCGGTCGGCAACCTTGCCGGTTTCGTCAGCCCCTACATGCTCGGGTGGATCAAGCAAAGCACCGGCACGACGAGCATCGGACTTTATATACTCGCCGCAAGCATGCTCGTCGGAAGCCTGATCGTTTTCTGTTTTCCCTCGCGCCTGGTCGATCGCTGACACCCGACGGTGATGAGACAGCGGCCCTCCGCTCGGCACGGGCCAATCGCCGTGCCGAGCATGACGATAACAACCAGCGCCAAAGCGTTGCGTCACCGGACAGTTCGGGCGCGACCGTAAAGACATCGCCGAGGAGACCATAATCGGCGACACCCAAGATGGTCGCTTCCGGCTCCTCGTTGATCGCGACCATCACGTTCGAGTCCTTCATGCCGGCGAGGTGCTGGATAGCACCCGAGATACGGCGCGACCATCTTGCCGATTTGCCCGATCTCATAGTCGTCGGGCGTCGTCTAAGGACATATGTTGGTCACACCGCCAAGCACGGTCCTACCCGTTTTCTCCGGCAACGTCGCCAGGAACCTTACATTTGGCCCGGCAATTGCTAAGACGTTTGCGCCGTGCAGTCGAGAGGGCCAGCCATCGCGACGTCATTCGTTCCCGCGCGCAAGCTCGAGGCAGGAAGCAGCACAGCCGATGCGAGCGCTCCCGCATCGGCATCGCTGTCGGCACAGCGTCCACGTTCGTCTCCGAACAGGGACTTGGGTTTTTCGCACTACAGCCGCCTGTTGCTGCTCCACGCATGACGCCTTCTTCAAGGATGCGGCATGCAGCGCAGGTCCTTCAGTGATCATGAGATCTCCTACATCGTGAAACTCATCAATCCAGCCGCCACCTCCTGCGCATTCCTGTCCCTCACGCTGGCATCCTGCGGAGGGAGCTCCAGCTCATCCACGTCCGGCGGGGTGTACATGGGGCCGATCGCCAATGCGACCGTATCCGTCTATCAGCTTGCAGCCGACGGAAGCGTGGCCGAAGGCCCCGTCACCACGGCTCAAACCGCGTCTGACGGCACTTTCGCGCTCAGGCGCACGCTGCGGTACCCCGTGCTCGTTCGCGCCACGGGCGGCTCATACGAAGAGGAATCGAATGGAAAGACCGTCGCGATGCAGGAAGAAATCGATGCCGTCTATCTGGGCGCGCCCTCGAAGATGATCGTCTCGGCATATTCGAACGCGATCGTCGCGGACGCGCGTGCGGCGGGCGGCCTCACCGCCGACAACGTATCGGCCGCCATGTCGCGCGTCAACGCCTTCGCGGGCGATATCGACGTGCAGCAAACCGCGCCCGTGTTCACCGGCAAGCCGTCCCAGGGTGCATCGTCGAGCGTATCGGACGGGGCGAAAATGGCGCTGGCCCTGGGCGCGGAGTCGCAGAGCCGGACGACGGCCGGCATCTCCATCGCGAACAGCACGCAGAACATCGTCGCGCAATCGGCGAACGGCGACACGCTCGCGCACTGCAACGTCGGCGCGGGCAATCCGTCGGACGGGGTCACGCTCACCCCGCCCGCCAATGCCAACTGTGCCCTCACCGTGGGCGCTGCGAACTACGTCGGCGGCGCGCGTAACCGCTCGGGCGTTGCATCGGTCACTCAGCTCGCGCAAACGATTGCGGGCGCGCCGGCTCGTATTTCCGTCAGCAGCGCGGCGTGCCGGAACCGAGTGGACCTGCTGAACGAGAACCGCGCGCTGTTCGACCGCCGCGCGAGCGATGTTCAGGCGCGTCTCACGAAGAGCGTGACCACGGCCAACTGGTCGTCGGCCAGCAACGCAGGCACCTGGGGGCCACGCGCCACCACGTATGGGCCGATCACGACGAATTCCTGCAGCGACGACACCGCCGCATTCCAGCGAGAACTCGTCATGGCTGTCGAGGACTACTGGGTCGACCAGGACCTGAACTACTGCCACCATCACATTCCGGCCTGGTTGCCGCCCGTCACACCGGCCACGTTCCGCAATTCTGATGTGACCTCGACGGCCATGACCTGCGCGCCGCATCGACACAGCAACGGCGTGCAATCGACGACAACGCTTGCCAACAGCGAGATCAAATGGCAAGGCGTGGATTGCTCCGACTTCACATCGTGGGCCTTCAACTTCGCGGGCATCACGCACGCGGGCGGCAATCTGGAGACCGGTATCGGTACGCAGGCCTGCTCGGTCGGCGCCGATCCTGTCGTTTCGACCAACGAGCAGCCCGGCGTCTTGCTCGATATCAATAAAGGCAATATCGATGCCCTGGCCGATCATCTCCGACCGGGTGACCTGCTCTATATCACCGAAACCGAGCCTGCGAAATCCCCGCCTTCGAACGCGCCGGGCGGTGTCGTCGTGTCGCATGTCATCACCTGGACGGGCAAGCGTTACAGCGACCTCGCGAACGCGAGTCCCGATCAATACAACTGGAAAACGGCCGGTCAGAAGGGCTCGCGTCTCGGCGGCAATTTCAAGCGCTATTTCAGCGCGCCGGGCTCGACGGCGGCCGTGGATCTGTCCCAGCTCGGAACAACCGGCATGAACCCGTGGATGATCATCGACAGCCACTTCGCGGGACCGGCGTATCGCCCGTTCATACAGGCCACATCGAAACTGAATGCGGACTGGTACGTGACGAGCCTCTCGCATGTGCGCCGGATCATCGATGCGGAATCGGTCAGCAGCGACCCCGTTCTCGCGCCGCTCGTCATCCGTCCCGCGGCGGCGCAGTCCG
>Ga0182735_1001695_pt1 | contig 14403 bp, 14 predicted proteins | sample eDN5th30CKraftMG_FD_128524 | JGI IMG/M metagenome (GOLD analysis project Ga0182735, IMG submission 128524) | Enriched Miracle-Growth compost microbial communities from Emeryville, California, USA - eDNA 5th pass 30_C Kraft MG (version 2) (version 2) ... | reverse complement strand
CGTCATGCCGTGCCTTCCTGGCGATGGGTGCTGCGCGGGCGGCGCTCGTGCGACGTGCACGTCGTGCCCAGGCGGGTGCGGCTGCCAGTATGCCAGGGGAGGTTTGGCGGGGGCTGGGTGCGGTCGCTGACTGTTGACAGGCGGGTTCGGTGGGGCGATGCTGGTTTTGTATCAATGTCTCAATACAAAGGACCGCGAGATGGAGATGTTGGCCGCTGGAGTGCCTGTGCTGCTGCTCGGAGCAGGTGTGGTGGTGACCGTGCTGGTGCGCGTGCTGCTCCGTAGGGACTCGGTAGGGCCCGCACTCCGCGACCGGCGCATCGCCTGGTTGCGGACCGTCAGTGGCCGTGCGCGGTGGACCGGCCTCTGGGTGGGGGCACTGGTGTGCGTCTGGATCGGGGTGGTAGGGCACCTCGGTCTCGGTCTGCTGCTGGCGCCGGCAGTCTTCGCGGTCGTGCAGATCCTCGGGTTGATCGCTGGGGAGGGCCTCATACGGAACGCTGTCCGCACGCCGGGGACCGCTGTCCTGGAGCGGCGAGAGGTGCGTGACTATCTTCCGCGCGGACTCGTGGGCTGTGTCGCCGCCGCTTCGGTGCTCCTCGTCGGGACGCTCACCTCCACGACCCTGCTGGCTGCCACCTGGAAGGTTGGCGGGGCGGCAGGACGGGTGTACGTCTATGACCAGGTCGTCGACGGTGTCGTGGTCGGCACGTCGCGCAGTCCGTGGCCCGGGAGCTTCTACTCGATCCCCGCGGGGGTCGTCCTGCTCGTCGTCTTCGCGCTGGCAGGCGTCGGGCTCGTGCTCGCGGTCGGGCGGCCGAGAGACGGGTCCGACCCGCAGATCCGACAGGCTGACGATGCTGCCCGATCCAGGGTCGTCGAGTCCGTCGTCGCCGCTGTCGGGGTAGCGGTCGCGACGATGCTGGCGGGCCTCGGACTCGTGCTCGGCGGGTCGTTGCTCGACATTGCGGGAGCGTCAGGGTCCACTGCCGTACGACTGCTCGGCGGGCTCGCCGTCGTGATCGCCTTTCCCGCCGCGGTGCTGCTCACGTGGAGTCTCTCCGTGTTGTTCGTCCCGGGTGCCGGGCAGCGCGCGGCCGACCGCCGCTATGCGGCGCTTGCTCAGTGACAGTCCGGCTGCGGGTCGAGGGCGCTGATCCGACCCCACCCTATGAACAGCTGCGACGACAGCTGGCGACGGCGATCGAGGCTGGTGTGCTCGCGGACGGCGCTCGGCTGCCGTCGGTGAGGCGGCTCGCCGCCGACCTCTCGCTCGCCGTCGGCACCGTCGCACGCGCCTATGCCGCGCTCGAGCGCGGCGGGTTTGTCCGGTCGCGTCGGGGGGCTGGGACGACGGTCGTCCACCCCGGCCCGGCGTCGGGCGAGAAAGGCAGCGCTGCTCGCGCCGCTGAGCTGGTGGGGAAAGCTGTGCTGGAGGCGCGGCTGCTCGGCCTCGCCGACGCGCAGGTCCGCGAGGCGGTCGAGAGGGCCTTGCGGGACGAGGACGAGCCGATCGATCTACCTTAGGTAGGTCACGAGGAACGGCTCGCCGCCGAGTCCTCGACCGCGAGCCGCGAGGCTCGGTCACGGACGCTGACCAGCCGCCGGTGTTTCGGCGCCGCGCGCTCGGGGTACCGGCGGGGTGAGGTATCCGCCGCGACGAGGAGGAGCACATGAGCGACACAGAGGACCTTCGAGGTTCGACGACCGATCAGCTGCGTCTTCAGGACCCGGTGAAGCGCTACCCGGCGGTGACCCCGCCGCCGCAGCACCAGGAGGCGCCCGGGCTCGAGAGCGAGATGGAGCCGCGACCGGACCTGGGCGAGCGCTCCTACCGGGGCACCGGCCGCCTCGAGGGCCGGCGCGCGCTCGTGACGGGCGGCGACTCGGGCATCGGCGCGGCGGTCGCGATCGCGTTCGCCCGCGAGGGCGCCGACGTCGCGCTCACGTACCTTCCCGCCGAGGAGAGCGACGCGCAGCACGTCGCCCGGGTGATCGAGGAGGGCGGGCGGAAGGTCGCGCTGCTGCCCGGCGACCTGCGGGACCACGCGTTCTGCGAGGAGGTCGTGGACCGCGCGGTCGAGGCTCTGGGGGGACTGGACGTCCTGGTCAACAACGCGGGACGTCAGACGTTCGCCGAGTCTTTCGAGGACATCACGGACGAGCAGCTCGAGGAGACCTTCGACGTGAACATCCTCGCGATGTTCCGGGTCACACGTCGGGCGCTGCGGCACCTGACGCCAGGGTCGGCGATCATCAACACGACCTCGGTGCAGTCGTTCAAGCCCTCGCCGATCCTGGTGGACTACGCCTCGACGAAGGCGGCGATCAACGCCTACACGAAGGCGCTCGCCCAGCAGCTCGCCTCGCGCGGGATCCGCGTGAACGCTGTGGCACCGGGACCGGTGTGGACCGCGCTGCAGGTTGCCGGCGGCCAGCCGCCGGAGAAGCTCCCGGACTTCGGCAAGAACGTCCCGCTGGGCCGCGCCGGTCAGCCGACCGAGCTCGCTCCCGCCTACGTGTTCCTCGCCTCCAGCGAGTCGAGCTTTGTGGTCGGCGAGACGGTGCACGTCAACGGCGGCACGCCGAGCCCGTGACCACGGGTCACGGCGCTGGGCTCGGCGCTGTCATGCGACCACGGCTCCCGGGCGGCCCCCGGAACGGATCCTGGTGACCAACCCCGTCGTGGAGCGGTCCGCGACGTAGTCGAGGACGGCGACCTGCCCGCCATAGGCGCGCACCGCCGCAGCCTCGTCGAGCAGCTCGGGCACGTAGTCACCGCCCTTGGCATAGACGTCGGGACGCAGGCGCTGGATCAGACGTACCGGGGTGTCCTCGTCGAACACGACGACGTGGTCCACGCACGTCAGCGAACCGATCACGCTCACGCGTTCCGCCACCGTGTTGATCGGGCGGTCGGGTCCTTTGAGACGGCGCACCGACTCGTCGCCGTTGAGCGCGACGACGAGCACATCCCCCAGATCCTTGGCCTGTCGCAGCGAGCTCGTGTGCCCGCTGTGGAGCACGTCGAAGCACCCGTTGGTGAGCACGATGCGGCGACCGGCACGCCGTTCCTCGCCGACGACGCGCAGCAGCGTCGTCTCGTCGAGGGCTGTGACCCCCGTGGCGGTGAGCGCCGTCTCGAGGTCGTCGGTGGTGCACACGGACGTCCCGAGGCGGTGGACGACGACGTCCGCCGCGGCCTGGGCGAGGTCCATCGCGGCCGCGGTGGACAAGGAGACCAGGCGGCCGAGGGCAAGGGCCGCCACGAAGGTGTCGCCCGCTCCGGAAGCCTGCCGCTCGCTGGTCGGGCGTGCCCAGGTGCGGTGCGTCAGGCCCCCGTCGTCGAGGAGGACGGCGCCGTCACGGTCGAGGGTCACGACGACCTGCGCGGCACCCGTCGCGGCGAGCAGCTCGGCGGCGTGGAGCTCGGCGGACCCCACCCGGTCCTCGCCCAGGTCTGCGAGACCGAGGAGGTTCGCGCACTCGTGGGCGTTCGGGGTGACGAGGTCCGGTCGTACCGCTGCCCACCGGGCCGCGTCGTGGGCGTCGACGACGACGAGACCGCTCGCCCTGCGCCGAGCCAGCTCGGCCACCACGTCCTCGGTGAGGAGCCCGCTGCCGAAGTCGCACAGCACCACGGCGTCGCCGCGCCGCAGCGCCCGGCCCGCGGCGTACACGAGGTGCGCCGTGCACTCCGGGGGGAAGGCGCTGTGCTGCTGGTCGTCCAGTCGAGCGATGACCTGGTCGCCGCCCACGATCCTGGTCTTGGTCACCGTGCGCACCCGCGGGTGGGTGACCATGTCCGCCACGTCGACGCCGCCCGCGACCAGGAGCGCGCGGAGCCGTCGGCCGGCCTCGTCCGTCCCCACGGCGCCCACCACGCTCACGCGGGCGCCCATCGACGCGAGGTTGAGGGCGGTGTTCGCGGCGCCGCCCGGCGAATAGGTGCGGTCCTCGATCTCGACGACGGGCGCCGGGGCCTCGCGGCACATCCGGTCGCTGCGGCCTCGCCACCAGCCGTCGAGCATCAGGTCCCCGACCACCGTGACGTGCGGCGCTGCCTCGCGCACCGCTCGGGCGGCGGCGACGCCCACCGCGTCCGTCCTTCGCGAACCGTGCATCTTCTCGCCCCTTAGCGCCCTCGCCGACCTTGTCGATGCACGGGTACCCGAACTCCTCGCGACTCACACCTCAGGAAGGCCCTAGGACGGCAGCGGCCGTCCACCGCCGCAGAGCACCAGGTTTTGCCGACGCCCCGATCGGGCATCTGGTCCAGTGACGGTCTTGAGGAAGCGGCCCAGCCCGGTGCGGTCGCTCGACGGCGGCCGTCGAAGGACGTGGACGATGTCGCTCGACCAGACCGCGGCTCACCCGGGCCTCGGGCCCGGGACCGTCGGAGTCCTCCACGCGCAGCTCGAGGACGTACGGCATCTCGGGATCCTTCGCGGTGGCGGCATCGGGGACCTGCTGCTGGCGCTGCCCGCGATCGAGGCGCTCGCGGCCGCCTACCCGCGCGCGAGGGTCACCCTCCTGGGCACGAGGGTCCACCGCGCGCTGCTGACGGGCCGCTGCGACGCCGTCGACGCCGTCGCCGTGCTCCCGTCGGCCGCACCGCTGGGCCGTGCGGCCGAGGACGGCGACCCGGTCGGTGCGGTGGAGGTCGAGGCCTACGTCGCCAGCATGCGGGCACGGCGGCTCGATCTGGCCGTGCAGCTCCACGGTGGCGGCAGGTTCTCCAACCCCTTCCTGCTGCGGCTCGGGGCGCGGCACAGCGTCGGCTCGGCGACGCCCGACGCGGAGCGGCTCGAGCGCACCCTGCCCTACGAGTACTTTCAGCACGAGGTGGCTCGCGGGCTCGAGGTCGCCGCCCTCGCCGGGGCCCGGCCGGTGACCCTCGAGCCGCGGCTGCGCGCCACGGCGCGGGACCTGCGTCGTGCGCAGGAGAGGCTCGGCGATCGTGGGGTCCCGGTGCTCGCCGTCCACCCCGGCGCCACCGACCCGCGTCGCCGGTGGCCGGCGGAGCGGTTCGCCGCGGTGGTCGCCGCTGCGGTGCTGGAGACGGGCGCCCGCGTCGTCGTCGTCGGCGATGCGCACGACCGAGGGCTCACCGGGGCGGTCGGCGAGATGGCACGCGCCAGCCTGCCCACCAGCCTGCACGACCATGTCGTCGACCTCGGGGGCGCGGCAGACCTCGCCACCCTCGTCGGCGTGCTGGCTCTCGCGGACGTGCTGGTCGGCAACGACAGCGGGCCGCGGCACCTCGCTCAGGCGCTCGGGTGCGCGACGGTGGGGATCTACTGGGCGGGGAACGTGATCAGCGCAGGCCCGGCGAGCCGCGCCCGCCACCGGGTCCACGTCTCCTGGACGTGCACCTGCCCGGAGTGCGGCGTCGACGTCACGCAGGTCGGCTGGACCGCCCCCCGCTGCGCCCACGACCCGTCGTTCGTGCGGGACGTGGGCACCGCCGGGGTGCGGGACGACGTGCTCGAGCTCACGGCCACGACTCCTCCTCCTCGTGGCAGATGACGAGCTCTCGCACCTCGCAGCCCGCGGGCTGCCCGAGGGCGAAGACCACCGCGTCCGCCACCGCCGCCGGGTCGTTGAGCCGCGAGTCGTCCGTCGGCTTGTAACGCTCGTCCCGGTCGTCGAAGAACCGGGTCTTCATCCCGGCCGGGACGAGGGTCGTCACTCCCATGCGCCCACGGGTCTCGGCGGCGAGCGCGCGGCTGAAGCCGAGCACGCCGAACTTGGAGGCGCAGTAGGCGGTGGCGTCGCCCACGGCCCGCAGGGCGAGCGACGAGGCGACCGTGACGAGCCGCCCGTGCGACTCGAACAGGGCGGGCAGGGCAGCCCGGGCGACGGCGGCGGTGCCCAGGAGGTTGACCGCGATCACCTTCTCCCACTCCTGCGCCGGGACGTCCTGCAAGGCGCCGCAGCGGTCGATGCCCGCCGCGGTGACGACGCCGTCGAGCCCGCCGTGCTCACGCACGGCCTGCTCCACCGTCCGGGTGACCGCCATGGTGTCGGAGACGTCGACCTCGTACGCGTCCTGCGGCACGCCACTCACGTCGCGGTCGAGCACGAGAGGGAGCCCGCCGGCGGCGCGCACCGCGGCTGCGACGGCGGCGCCGAGGCCGGAGCCGCCTCCGGTGATCAGGATGCGACCGATCGTGCGAGGGGTTGTCATGTCTACCTCCAGCTGTTCGTCGTGCATGGTTCGTGCCGTCGCCCGCGGCCGCGCGACGGGGGTCGTCCGGGGGCCGGACCGCGTCGGGTGCATGGTCATCCCATGTGCTGCAGGGCTGCGGCCAGCAGCGTCGTGGACCGCGCGGGCACGTACGGGACAGTGAGACAGACCCCTCCCCAGCTGCTGACCAGGGGTGCCTCCGGCAGGTCGTCCGCGACGTAGTCGCCGCCCTTGACCCAGATGTGGGGCTCCAGCCGACGCAGCAGCTCGTCAGGCGTGTTCTCCTCGAACACGGCCACGGCGTCGACGCAGCCCATGCTCAGCAGCAGGTCCCGGCGGTCGTCCTGCCCGATGATCGGGCGCGCCTCGCCCTTGAGCCGACGCACCGAGGCGTCGGAGTTGAGGCACACGACCAGGCAGTCGCCGAGCGCGCGGGCGGCCTGCAGCGTGCGGGCATGACCGGCGTGCACGAGGTCGAAGCACCCGCCGGTGGCGACGACCGTACCGCCGCGCTCGCGCGTGCGTCGGACCACCTCGAGAGCGTCACCCGCGGGCACGGCGAGCCCTCGCACGTCACCGTCCGGGGTCCGCAGGGCGCGCACCCCGCCAGCCTCGAGGAAGAGCGCGGCCGCCGTCACCGCATCCCGTACGGCGTCCGAGGTCGGGCGACCGGCGAGCAGCTGAACGGTCAACGACGCCGCGAAGCGGTCGCCGGCACCGCACGCGTCCGTGACGGTCACCCGAGGGGCCGGTACGAGCTCGCAGATCGCCCGAGCGTCCGGGCCGAGCTCGGTCGAGCCTCGGACCAGCAAGGCACCGCCCGCGCCGAGCGTGACGGCCACGGCACCGCAGCGCCACTGCTCGCGGAGCGTCGCGGCCCGCCGGGTGGCGACGGCGACGTCGGGGCGCCCGGCGCCGTCGACGGGTACTCCCGCTTCTCCCGCGTTGGGCGTGACCACGGTGGCGCAGGGCAGAGGGGCCGCGCCGCGCGGGTGCGGGTCCCAGACCACCACCGACGCGGCGCTCTCCTCGATCGCGCGCCGCACGAGCGGGTGCTCGGCGACCCCTCTCCCGTAGTCGGAGACGACGATGGCGTCCGCCGCGCGGATCGTGTCGAGCATCGCGGGCGACACCTGCGGTGGCGGGGGCGTAGCGCAGCCCTCGTCGATGCGCAGCAGCGGATGGGTCGTCGCGCCGATGCGGATCTTCACCGGGGTCGGAGCGAGAGACGGGCACGAGACGACCTCGATCCCGACGAGGCGCTCCCGGAGCTGAGCGCTGCGCTCGTCGTCGGAGACGGCGGTGACGAGCCGCACCTCGTGCCCGTCCCGCGCGAGCAGTGCGGCGACGAGCCCGGCCCCGCCGGCGCGCCGGACCTCCTGAGCGACCTCGAGGACGGGGACGGGAGCGTCGGGCGTGAGGCGGTGGGCCTGCCCGACGATGTCGACGTCGAGCAGCGTGTCACCGACGACGGCGATCATCCTCCTCACCTCCCGGGACCGTGGAGCGGCGGCGGGCCACCTCGGCGTCGAACACCTGGCACAGGCAGTGCAGCGCGACGAGCTGCGCCTCCTGGACGTTGGCGCTCGTCCCCGGCAGGGTGATCGCCTCGTCGCACAGGAGCGCGAGGGGGTTGGGCAGAGCTCCGGCGAGCGCCCACGTCCGCACGCCGCGCTCGCGGGCGACCCGCGCCGCGGCCAGCAGATTGGGGCTGGCGCCGCTCGTGGAGAGCAGGACGAGGACGTCCCCGGCCCGTCCGTGCGCGGCGACCTGCCGGGCGAAGACCTGCTCGAAGCCGAAGTCGTTGCCGATCGCCGTGATGCTCGACGTCTCGCTGTGCAGCGCGATCGCGGAGAAGGGCGGCCGGTCCTCCTCGAAGCGGCCCACGAGCTCCGCGGTGAGGTGCTGCGCCTCGGCGGCGGACCCGCCGTTGCCGGCCGCCAGCAGGCGGGCGCCGCCGAGCATCCGGTCGGCGAGCTCGGCGCCCCACCTGGCGATCCGGTCGGCAGACACGGAGAGCGCGTCCACCACGGGCAGCAGGGTCAGCAGGTGCTCGAGGACGAGCCCCGCCCCGTCGTCGTCCCCGGCGGAGCGGTCGAACGGGTCGACGACGGGGACGGTGCCTCGTCCCCGCAGGGCACGGGTCCCGGTCACTGTGCACGCTCCTGAAGCCCGGGGCCGGACGCCAGCTCGTGCAGGAGACCGGTGTGACGTGGTGGGGAGAGCACGCCGTCCCTCAGCGCCCTGCGGGACTCGCGGTAGCAGGCCGCGGTGAGCGACGCGATCCGTGGCCATCCGTACCGGGCGACGACGAGCCGACGGCCCGAGGCACCGAAGGAGCGGGCCAGCCGCTGCTCCCGGGCGAGGAAGCCCATGGCCTCCGCCGTGGCCTCGACGTCCCGCACGGGTACCTGCAGGCCGCTCACCCCGTGGGCGACCGTGTCGACGAGCCCGCCGACGGTCGAGGCGATCACCGGCACCCCGCAGGCCATCGCCTCGAGGGGCACGATCCCGAAGGGCTCGTACCAGGGGGTGCACACCACCATGTCGGCCGAGCGCAGGAGCGCGGGGAGCCGGCGGTGCTCGACCTGCCCCCGCATCGTCACCTTGTCCCCGACCCCGAGCTCGCGGGCCAGGGTGAGCAGCCGGGCCACCTCCGGGTCGCTGTCGAGCCCGGCCTCGCTCGGTCCGCCGACGACGAGCAGCTCGACGTCCTGGAGGCCCTGCGCGACGAGCCGGCCCAGGGCGGCGATCACGGTGTCGACGCCCTTGCGGGGAACCAGCCGCCCCACGCACAGGATGCGTACCGCCGTGCCGCGCGGCTCCGCGTCGCCGTCGGGCGAGAAGAGCTCCGTGTCGACCCCGCACGGCGCGATCGAGATGCGGCTCGCGTCGACGTCCATCGCCCGGAGCTCGAACACCTCGTCGGAGCAGGTGGCGATCACTCGGTCGACCGTGCGTCCCACCCAGGGCTCGAGCGTCTCGCGCTCGGGCGGGCTCGTGTCGAGCAGACCCTGGAACCGGCGCTTGACCGTGCCGAGCGCATGGAAGGTGTGGAGCACGGGCGGGCGCGGCCCGGTGGTCTGCGCGACCGCCTGCAGCGCCGCGACCCCGGACATCCAGAAGTGGCTGTGGACGACCTCAGGGGGGCGTCGCTCCCAGTCCGCGGCGATGCCGTCGGCGAGCGCGGTCATGTACGGCAGCAGCTCGTCCTTCGGCACGGTGGACGGCGGCCCGGCGTCGACGTGCACGACGCGGACGCCCGGCGCCAGCTCGCACTCGCGAGGCAGTGCTGTGCTGTCTCGACGGGTGTAGACGCTCACGTCGTGCCCCTGGGCGCCGAGCGCAGTCGACAGTGCCGCCACGTGCACGTTCTGCCCGCCGGCGTCGACGCCGCCGAGCGTCGCGAGCGGGCTCGCGTGCTCAGAGATCAGCGAGATCCTCATGCTGTGCCCCTTTCTTTCGGCAAGCCGCGCCCGCCGTGCTGGCGGACGCGGTCGAGCAGGTCGTCCCAGTCGTCGAGGAACCGTCGCAGCGAGTAGCGCTGCAGCACCGCCTCGCGCGCCACCTGCCCCGCTCGGCGGGCAGCGTCCGGATCGGCCAGGAACCGGCGGGCGGCCGTGACCAGCTCGCCGACGTCGGACGACACGGCACCGGCCTCGGGCGGGACCGCCCGGCTCGCCTCCGTGGTCGCGAGCACGACGACCGGCATCCCGAGGTGCATGGCTTCCAGGAGGGAGAGCCCGAGGGAGGTCCACCGGGTCGGGTGCAGGTAGAGCCGTCGCCGCGCGAGGCTCGCGTGGAGCGCCTCAGGGGTCAGGTCGCCCTTCGGGTGCAGGCGGTCCGGCCCCAGCCCGAGGTGGCTGGGGAGCCGGTCGACGCTGATGCCGTACACGTCGAGGGGGGCGAGCATCGCGAAGGCGGGCAGGAGGTCGGTGCCGACGACCCGGTCGCGCCGGACAGGTTCGTTGGACACGACGCCGATCCGCTCGGCCGTCCCGGTGTAGAGCGCGCCCGGGTCGACGACGCCGTGCTCCACGACCGCCGTCCGGGTGCGGCCGCAGTCCCACACGAGGGAGTTGAAGTGCGTGACGTGGACGATCGTGACGTCGTCGCGGTCCGCGAGCGGGTGGACCGTCGTCGGCGGGTCGCCCCGGGGGGTGTTGTGCTCGACGTACACGACAGGAAGATCCTTGCCGACCTCGTGGCCGAGCAGGAGGCTCGCCGTGGCGATCTCCTCGGGACGCTGCGCGACGACGACGTCGACCTGTGCCGCGCGCAGGTCCTGCGGGGCGACCTCGACGACGGCGGGCCAGTCCCGTCCGCCGCGTCCCAGGCCCCACGGCCCGCGGTCCGGGGTCGTCGGCATCAGGTACTCGTGGCCGCCCCGGACGAAGGCATCCGTCCAGCCGCCGTGCACGTGCCACAGCAGGAGCCTCATGATCCACCTCCGCTCGCGACCGGGACCAGCGGGTCGGTCGGCGGCCGGTGCCGCGGTGCGGACGACGGGGCGGGGCGACCGAGGAGCGGACGGCCGGAGACGGCGGCAAGCCGCCGGCACGCGGCGACGACCTGCTCGGCACCGATCGTCGCGAGGCAGGGATGGCCTGCGACAGGGCAGTCGACGGCGCGCGTGCCTCGGCATCGCTCCCACTGGTCGCCGAGCAGCTCGACAGGGACGCCGTACGGCGCCCAGCGGTCCCACGGCACGACCGGGGAGTAGACGCTCGCGACCGGGGTGCCCACCGCCGCGGCGAGGTGCGCGGCCCCGGTGTTGGTCGCGACGACGACGGCCGCGTCGGCCAGCACGCCCGAGAGCGTGGCGAGGTCGGTGCGCCCGCCTAGGTCGACGGCCCTGCCCGCGGCTGCCGCGGCGGTCAGAGCGGTCTCCGCAGGGCCGCCCGTCACCACGACGCGCACGCCCAGGTCCGCTAGCGCGGCCACCGCGGCCGCCGCGCTTGCGGCCGGCCAGGTCCTGGCCGGGGCGGAGGCGCCCGGGTGCACGACGACGTACGGGCCGGTGCCGGTCAGCGCGCTCGCGTCTGGCGGCGTGCGTACCGCGAGGTGGTCGCTGGCACCCTGGGGGAGGCGGAACCCGGCGGTGCGCGCGACGGCCAGCGCGCGCCGGGGTTCGGGCAGGTCCTCCGGCAGGTTCTCCCCGGGGCGCAGCCGCTGGTCGAGGAGCGTTCCCGCGAAGTCGACCGAGGCGCCCACGATCCGCGGCACGCCCGCGAGCCGCAGCAGCAGCGCCAGCGGCAGCGGGGACTGGTGGAACGAGGTGAGGATGACGGCGACGTCCGGGGCGAAGGCACTCACCGCGGCGAGCAGCTGCCCGACGAGCGCCGAGGTCACCTCGGTGCCGCTGCGGGTGATCCACGGACAGTCCCACACGGCGACCCGGTCCACCCCCGGCAGGAGACGTGCGGCGGCGGCGCCCTGCGGCCCGCACAGCAGCATCACCTCGCCGTCCGGTGCGACGCCCGCTGCCACGGCGCGCACTGCCGGGCCGCTGAGCAGCACGTCCCCGGCGCTGTCGAGGCGCACCACGAGGGCGCGGGTGCCCGGCGGGCCGTCGGGCGGTGCCCCTGCCGACGTCATCGCGGCTCCCGGGCGTCTCGCACGTCCTGAGGGCCGCAGGCGAGGCCCGCCGTGGCGAGCGGGCGGGAGGGCGACGCGTTCCCGAGGATCATCGTCACCGCACCCATGAGGTCGGGTGCGACGTCGTCGGCGGCGGAGATCTCCTCGGGCAGCGTGGCTGACGTGGGCACCAAGATCGAGCGGGCGCCTGCCGCAGCGGCCGCCTCGACATCGGCGCCGATGTCGCCGACGACGACGACGTCGCGGGTTCGAACGCCCAGCTCGCGAGCGGCGGCGAGCACGAGCCCAGGCAGCGGTTTGCGGCAGCGGCAGCCCTCGTCGGGCCGGTGGGGGCACGTCTCCCACACCGTGAACGGCCCGAGGAGCTCTTCGACGCGCAGGTTGACGGCGTCGAGCTGGGCCGGAGAGATCCACCCGCGGCCTACCCCCGACTGGTTGGACACCACGCCGACCTGCACCCCGCGAGCCCGCAGGGTGTCCAGGGCGTCCCGCGCCCCAGGCACGGGACGCACCAGGTCAGGATCGCTGTTGTAGGGCACGTCGTGCACCAGCGTGCCGTCGCGGTCGAACAGGACAGCGTCGGGCAGGGCCGTGCGGGGTTCGTACCGTGGCGCTCTGGGTTTCATGACCTGTGTGTTCCCTCTCGGCAGAGTTCCAAACCTCGTACAGGTTCGTGACCTCGGCTGCTCGGCTGCGGTCGAGGGAACGAGGCGTCTCTGCGATCGTGGAGAGGTGGCGGACAGACCTGAGCGTGGACGGCCGGTGCTGCTGGCGCTGCGGGCGCTGAAGCTCGGCGACCTCCTCGTGGCGGTCCCCGCGCTGCGAGGCCTGCGACGCGCCTTCCCGGACCACGAGCTCGTGCTCGCGGCCCCCGGCTGGCTCGCGCCGGTCGTCTCCCTCGTCCCGGCGGTGGACCGGCTCCTGGTGACGCCGGGCCTCGCCGACCCGCTCTCGTTCGCGCCGGGCGAGGTCGATGTGGCTGTCAATCTTCACGGCAGAGGCCCGCAGAGCCGAGGACGGCTCGAGGAGCTCGTCCCGGCCCGACGCATCGGTCATCGCGCGCCCGGCTGGGACGGGCCCGAGTGGGCCACCGGGATCAACGAGCGTGACCGGTGGGTCCGCCTCGTGAGCTGGCACGGCGTCGCCGCCGGAGCCGGGGACGTCTCGCTGACGCTTCCTGAGGACCTCGGTCCGCTGCCCGGTGCGGTGGTGGTCCACGTCGGGGCGTTCTACGGCTCCCGGCGCTGGCCCGTCGACCGCTTCGCCGCGGTGGCACGCGCGGTCGCCAGGGACGGGGCAGACGTCGTCGTGACCGGGGACCGCGGTGACCGCGCTCGCGCGGAGACGGTCGTCTCGGAGGCTGGTCTTCCAGCCTCCGCGAACCTCGCGGGCCGGCTCTCCCTCCTGGAGCTCGCGGCCCTCGTCGCCCGCTCGAGCGCCGTGGTCTCGGTCGACACGGGTGTCGCCCACCTCGCGAGCGCCTACCGGCGGCCGTCGGTGGTGATCTTCGGCCCGGCCCCGCCCGAGGAGTGGGGGCCGCCGGCGGGCCCGCACGTCGTCCTCACCGAACCGGCGCTGCGCCGAGGGGACGTGTTCGGCGACGTGCCGGACCCAGCCTTGCTCGCGGTCACGCCCGCGCAGGTCGTCAGCGCCCTCAGGCACGTCCTGGAGGGCGCCCGCGGCGGGCCGTGCGTATAGTCTCGACCGTGCTGGCGGCTACCCGTCGGCGCGGGTAGGTACGTCGGCGGAGGAACAGCATGGTCGAGCTTGGCGCGGCGGAGAACGACCCGACGAACGTCTTCACGGAGCTGCTGCTCGAGCTGCATGCCGAGGAAGGCGTGGAGCGGACCGTCGAGGTGATCGTCGAGCGGGCGCGCTCCGCCCTGCTGTGCGACGAGGCCGGCGTGCTGCTCGTCGAGAGGGGCAAGATCGAGACCGCCGGCGCGACCTCCGAGACCGTGCGACAGGCCGACGAGCTCCAGCGCGCGCTCGAGGAAGGTCCGTGCCTGAGCTCGATCGAGTCCGGCGATCTGTACGTGATCGAGGACATGGGCTCCGAGACCCGTTGGCCACGCTGGGCCCGGGGTGCGGCGGAGCTCGGCTTCGGCAGCCTGATCAGCGTCCCGTTGGCCACGAGGGACCACCGGCTCGGCTCGATCAACCTGTTCTCCCGGCAGCCCGGTGCGTTCGACGAGAACGACGTCAGCGTCGCACACGTCTTCTCGAGGCACGCGGCGCTCGCCGTGGAGCACGAGCGGCACACGCACAACCTCCTCAGCGCCATCGACAGCCGCAAGCTCATCGGTCAGGCGCAGGGCATCCTCATGGAGCGCTACGGCATCGACGCGGACCGGGCGTTCGGCGTCCTGAGCCGCTACTCGCAGACCCACAACGTCAAGCTGCGCGACGTGGCAGCCCGGATCGTCGAGAACCGCACGCTGCCCGGCATGCGGTGACCGCGCGACGGGCCGACGGGCCGAGCGGGTCGCCGACCCCCCTCAGTCGACAGGCCCGAGCAGCGCGGTGAGCGCGTGCTCGGGGCGGCTGCCCGAGGAGAGGTCGATCGTGCGCCCCGCCTCGAACGCGTCGACGAGGAGAGGATCGATGTAGGCCTT
>Ga0182735_1001693_pt1 | contig 14407 bp, 17 predicted proteins | sample eDN5th30CKraftMG_FD_128524 | JGI IMG/M metagenome (GOLD analysis project Ga0182735, IMG submission 128524) | Enriched Miracle-Growth compost microbial communities from Emeryville, California, USA - eDNA 5th pass 30_C Kraft MG (version 2) (version 2) ... | reverse complement strand
GGAGCCCGGACGCTCGTCGCGCAGCGCAATCGTGAGGCCCTTGTTGAGGAACGCCATCTGCTGGAAGCGCGTGCGCAGCGTGTCGTAGTCGAACTCGACCGTGTCGAAGATCGTGGCGTCCGGCCAGAACGTGATCGTCGTGCCGGTCTCCTCGCTCTCCGGGCCCTGCTCGAGCGGCGCGACGGGCGCGCCGCCGTTCCGGTACGACTGCGTCCAGACATGGCCCTGGCGCCTGACCTCGACGTCGAGTCGCGACGAGAGCGCGTTCACGACGGAGGAGCCGACGCCGTGGAGGCCGCCGGAGACGGCGTATCCGCCGCCGCCGAACTTCCCGCCCGCGTGCAGGACCGTCAGCACGACCTCGACGGTCGACTTCCCCTCCGTCGGGTGCGGGTCGACCGGGATGCCACGGCCGTTGTCGATGACGCGGATTCCCCCGTCCGCGAGGATCGTTACGTCGATGCGGTCGCAGAAGCCGGCGAGGGCCTCGTCGACCGAGTTGTCCACGATCTCGTAGACGAGGTGGTGCAGACCGCGCTCGCCGGTCGAGCCGATGTACATGCCCGGGCGCTTGCGTACCGCCTCGAGACCCTCCAGCACCTGGATCGCATCGGCTCCGTAGTCGCCCCGGAGCGGTTCGGGGCCGCGCGAGCCGGATTCCTCGGGAACGCTGGCAGGGTTCGTCGTCATAGGTATGAGCGCTCCGGGTCGAGGGACGGGATCCCTCCATTCTACCCGCCGGCGTGTCGCTCGCGGGCTTCAGCGCGGCCCTGACGCGCCGAAAAGGGCCCGAGGGCCATCGGACCTTTCTCAGCCGTAGGTATCCCGCGGACCGCGGCCTGGAACGGTTCTGGGACCCCATTTCCAAGAGGGGACGTCCGGCCCCACGAAACGGATGTCCGAGACGCCGGCGTCCGGATAGCGGCGGACGAGCTCGGAGAGGATGCGCGCGCGCAGGCTCCGCAGCTGCGTCGCCCACGCCGTCGAGGCGCACTGCACCGTGAGGACGCCGTTCAGGAAGCCGACCGGCGACGCGTGCTGCGCGGTCTCGGCGCCGGCGACCTCTGCCCACCGCAGCACCACGTCCTCCCGGGCGAGCTGCGCGTCCCATCCGAGCTCTCGCGTGAACGCTGCCAGCACGTCGCCGACGCCGCGCGGATCGCGGCCGGGCGCGAACGGCAGGTCCTCGTCGGCGGCCGGGGCGCGGCGACGACGGCGCTGCGCGCCCGCCGAGGGCTGCAGGCCGCGGAGACGGAGATAGGTCGCGATCGTCTCGGGGACGGGATCGTCCTCAGTCATCGCCCGACTCCCGGATCGTTCCGGCCTCGATCCGGACGGTGCGGGCGCGCAGCGCGGCCGGCACGTCCTCCTCCACCGCCGCCGTCACGATCGTCTGCTCGTACGCGCCGGCGAGGTCGGCGAGACGCGCGCGACGATCGGCATCGAGCTCGGCGAACACGTCGTCGAGCACGAGGATCGGATCGCCGAGCGGCGACAGCGCGCGGAGCAGCTCGGCGGAGGCGAGGCGCAGGGCGAGCGCCGCCGACCACGACTCGCCGTGCGACGCGTAGCCGCGCACGGGGAGGCCCTTGATCCGGATCACGAGGTCGTCGCGGTGGGGGCCCACGAGCGTGACGCCCCGGTCGAGCTCCGCCGCACGCGCCGCCGAGAGCGCCGCGCGGAAGAGCTCCTCCGTCGACCCCGCGGACGCGGGCTCGACGCGCGGGCCCGCGGCGTCCTCCTCGGGATCGGCGCCGCGCACCGACAGCGCCCACTCGAGGCTCGGATCGTGGTCGGCGCCGGCGATGCCCGCGTAGGCACGGGCGAGCGGCTCCGCCAGCTCCTCCGTGAGCGCGGCGCGCGCATCGACGATCTCGGCGCCGAGAGCGACGAGCTTCTCGTCCCACACGTCGAGGGTCGCGAGGCCCTCGCCCTTGACGCCGCGCGCCCGGGCAGACTTGAGGAGCGCGTTGCGCTGACGGAGCACACGGTCGTAGTCGGCGAGGACGCCGGCCGTGCGGGGCGATCGCTGCACGAGGAGGGCGTCCGCGAAGCGGCGCCGCGCGGACGGGTCGCCGCGCACGATCTGGAGGTCCTCCGGGGCGAACAGCACCACTTGCGCGTAGCGGGGCAGCTCCGAGGTCCTGATCGCGGCGCCGTTGACCCGCGCCCGGTTGGAGCCCTGCCGGTTGATCTGCACCTCGAGCTGCACGCGTCGCTGTCCGTGCGCGAGCCGCGCGCGGACGATCGCAGCGTCCGCTCCCTCGCGGACGAGCGGCGCATCGGCCGAGACGCGGTGCGAGCCGACGGACGACAGGAAGACGATCGCCTCCGCCAGGTTCGTCTTGCCCTGGCCGTTGCGGCCGACGAGCACGGTCGGGCCGGCGGCGAGGGCGAGATCCGCGCGGACGTAGTTGCGGAAGTCCGCGAGGCTCACCTGCTCGACGATCACGCGACCACCCTAATCGCCGTCACGGACGTCGGAGGATGCCACGGAACTCGGGATTCCCGGGCGGATCCTCCGCGACCTCGGGCTCGATCTCCGAGGACTTCGGACGGGAAGGATCAGCGGAGAAGCAGGTTGGGCTGAAGCAGGTAGCGGAAGGAGTCCTCGCCGCCGCGCTCGACCGACGTCTGCGGGGTGACGAGCACGGGGCTCAGCTTGTTCGCGTTGTCGCTCGACGTGAACGTGACCCGCGCGAACTCACTGCGGACCGCCGAGAGCGCCTCGAGGAGGTACTGCGGGTTGAGGCCCAGCGTGACCTCCTCGCCCGTGAGCGTCGCATCGACCGACTCGGACGCGCGCGCCTGCTCCGTGCCGGAGGCGTCCATCGACACGCCCTCGGCCGTGAACGTGAAGCGCAGCGGAGCGGAGCGGTCGAGGACGAGCGCGACGCGGCGGACCGCCTCCGTCAGCTCGGCCGTGTTGACGACGGCGTGATGCTGCGTCTCCTCGGGGAAGAGTCGGCGGACGGGCGGGAAGTTGCCCTTGATGAGGAGCGAGGTGACGGTCTTGTTGCCGGAGGTGAACGCGATGATCTCGCGGTCGCCGGAGCCGGCGAACGACACCGTGATCTCGCCGCCGTGCGAGAACGTCTTGCCGACCTCCTGCAGGGTGCGCGCCGGCACGAGGGCGGTCGTGCTCTCGATCCCGGCGCCGTCCCACGGGATCTCGCGGAGCGCGACGCGGTAGCGGTCGGTCGCCACGAGGCTCAGCCTGCTGCCGGAGACCTCGAGCTGCACGCCCGTCAGGACCGGCGTGACGTCGTCGCGGGAGGCGGCGAACGCGACCTGGGCGATCGCCGTCGCGAAGTCGTCGGCGGGGACGAGACCGGACGGGCCGTCGACCTCGGGGATCGCGGGATACTCCTGCACCGGCATGGACGCGAGCGTGAAGCGCGCGGAGCCGCAGCTGAGGACGATGCCGTCTTCGTCGACCGCGACCTGGATCGGCGCGGCCGGCAGGCGGCTGGCGATGTCGGACAGCAGGCGGCCGTGGACGAGGATCGTGCCGGGCTCGTCGACCGTGGCCTCGATGGTCGTGCGGGCGGACGCCTCGTAGTCGAAGGCGGCGAGCGACAGGCCCTCTTCCGTGGCCTCGATCAGCACACCGGCCAGGATCGGCTGTGGATTGCGCTGGGGAAGAAGCTTGACGACGAAGGACACCGCCTCGCTGAACACATCGCGATTGACGTGGAACTTCACATCCGCTCCCTCGACGTCGGGCTGGGCTCTCCCATGCTAGCCCTAGGAACGACGCGGTCCGGAAGCGGCGTCCCCGCCCGTCGGGGTGATCGGACGGTGTTCTCCTCGATGGTTCTCTGTCATGGTCTTAACGGCTGTGGAGACTGTGGATAACGTCGGATCCCTCGGACGCCGCATGGGAACTACATCCGTGTGAGATGTGGAGCGGCTGCGGAGAGCGTGCGAGGGACGTGACGTCCGGCTGATGTGCATCCACGGGACGGCATGAAGGCCGTACACAGGTTTCCGCAGAAGGAACGAGTTATCCACAGCGTTCTTCACACTGTGCAGAAGCGCATGATGGCGCCGCTCGGCGGAGCCTGTCAAGTGAGAATGCCCGTCCGGGCCGGTGATCAGCGGGTGGCGCGGCCGAGCTGCGCCGTGATCTCGGAGACCTGGTTGTAGATCGACCGGCGCTCCTTCATGAGGTCGCTGATCTTCTTGTACGCGTACATGACCGTGGTGTGGTCGCGGTTGCCGAAGAGCTGCCCGATCTTGGGCAGGGAGAGGCTCGTGCGCTCGCGGCAGAGGTACATGGCGATCTGCCGGGCCGTCGCGACCGCCTGCGACCGGCTCGAGCCGTAGAGGTCGTCGACCGACAGCTTGAAGTACGCCGCGGTCGCGGTGATGATGTCGGTCGGCGAGATGACGTTCGCGTCGTCCTGGTCGACGATGTCGCGCAGCACCGTCTGCGCGAGGGACATGTCGAGAGACGATCGGTTGAGGCTCGCGAACGCGGAGACGCGGATGAGCGCGCCCTAGAGCTCGCGGATGTTCGACGACACGACCGTCGCGATGTATTCCAGCACCTCGTCCGGGATCTGGAGGCGCTCGCTCAGCGCCTTCTTCCGGAGGATCGCGATGCGCGTCTCGAGGTCGGGCGCCTGGACGTCGGTGATGAGGCCCCACTCGAACCGGCTGCGCATGCGGTCCTCGAACCCGGTCAGGTGCTTCGGGGGCACGTCGCTCGTGATCACGACCTGCTTGTCGTGGTCGTGCAGCGTGTTGAACGTGTGGAAGAAGGCCTCCTGCGTCTCCGCGCGGCCCTGCAGGAACTGGATGTCGTCGATCAGGAGGATGTCGACGTCGCGGTAGCGGGCCTGGAACGCGGCGCCGCGGTTGTTCGCGATCGAGTTGATGAAGTCGTTCGTGAACTCCTCGCTCGACACGTACCGCACCCGCACCCCCGTATAGAGGCTGAGCGCGTAGTCGCCGATCGCGTGGAGGAGGTGCGTCTTGCCGAGACCGGAGTCTCCGTAGATGAAGAGAGGGTTGTACGCCTTCGCCGGCGCCTCGGCGACCGCGACGGCGGCGGCGTGCGCGAACCGGTTGGACTGGCCGATGACGAAGTTGTCGAACGTGTACTTCGGATTGAGCCGCGTGTCGATGCGCGTCGTGGGGGCGGGCTCGGGCGGCTGCTCGGCGGCGACGGCGATCGTGGACGGCTGCACCGCGATCGGCGCCGTGAGGTGCGCGTCGGCGAGGTCGGGGTTGACGACGACGCGGAAGGCGGAGACCGCGGGCTCGCTCTCGACGTGCGCGAGCGCTTCCATGATCGGCGCGCGCATGCGCTTGTTGATCTGGGCGGCCGTCAGGTCGTTGGGGACGTCGAGATAGAGGGTGCCCCCCATGACGCCCTGCGGTACCGCCAGGTTGAGGAAGCCCTGGAGCTGCGGCGTGATCCGCTCGTCGGCGGTGAGGACATCGAGAACGTCGGACCAGACCGGGACGTCCGGGTTCTCGTGCGATGCCATCGTTCTCCCGGTCCTGCCCCTGTGGATAACTGCCCGAGCCACGCTAGTCAGCGCCTGCACCCAAGGGCAAGCTCCACTGTAAGGGTCTGCGCGTGTCCCTTCCAAGGGTGCGGAGCGGCCCGTGGATAATGCGCGGGCCCCACCCCGGTTTGAGATATCCGGGACGTCGTCGTAGCCTTAGTCGGTTGACTTATGCCTTCGTGGCAGTCCCGTCGTCCCGTCCCCGGTCCGCCGATTCCGGAGACACTGATCCGGAGTGATCTCATGAGCAAGCGTACGTTCCAGCCCAACAACCGCCGTCGCGCCAAGAAGCACGGCTTCCGCGCTCGCATGCGCACGCGCGCGGGGCGCAGCATCCTCTCCGCTCGTCGCGCCAAGGGGCGCAGCGAGCTCTCGGCCTGATCTGACGCAGTGCTCCCGAAGCCGAACCGCATAACCGACGGCACGGACTACAGGGCCGTCGTGCGTCGGGGTGCACGGTGCTCGGGAGCGCACACGATCGTCTACGTCGTGGCGTCCGGCGAGGACCGCGCCGCTCGCTTCGGGTTCATCGTCGCGAAGAACGTCGGATCGGCCGTGCGCCGCAACACGGTGCGCCGCCGACTGAAGGCCGTGTGCGCGGGCGCCCTGCCCCGGGTCCGCGCCGGCAGCGACGTGGTCATCCGCGCCCTGCCGTCGGCGCTCGACGCGCCCTTCCCGGAGCTGCGGGCCGAGGTCGAACGCTGCCTCGAGCGGAGGGCCTCGTGAGCACGACGACGCTCCCCTCCTACTCGCTCGGCGACGGCCGGCTCGTCGCGTCGTCGTGGATGCGGGCTATCCCGCTGCTCCCGCGGAACGCGCTGCTCGCGCTGCTGCACGGATACCGTGCCACCGTCTCGCACACGTACGGCGACGTCTGCAAGTACTACCCCTCCTGCTCGGCGTACGCCGTGGGCGCTGTCCAGCAGCACGGCGCCGTCAAGGGCGCCGCGATGGCGGCGGCCCGGATCGCGCGCTGCCACCCGTGGGCGGCCGGCGGCATCGACGACGTGCCGCCGCACCGGCACTTCCGTCACGACCTCACCCCGCACGGTTTCGTCGTGCCCCCCAGAAAGGACTGATCCGTGCCGGACATCATCGGCATCATCCTGTGGCCGCTGAAGTGGCTCGTCGAGCTCGTGCTCGTCAGCTGGCATGGGCTGTTCACGTTCATCGGGCTGCCCGCCGCGGAGGGCATCACGTGGGTGCTCGCGATCGTCGGCCTCGTGGTCGTCGTGCGCGCCGCGATGATCCCCCTCTTCGTCCGGCAGATCAAGAGCCAGCGCAAGATGATGGAGATCGCGCCGGAGCTCAAGAAGGTCCAGGAGAAGTACCGCGGCAAACGCGACCAGCTCTCCCGCGAGGCGATGAGCCGCGAGACCATGGCGCTGTACAAGAAGCACGGCACCTCTCCCGTGTCGAGCTGTCTCCCCCTGCTCGTGCAGATGCCGGTGTTCTTCTCCCTGTACTCCGTCCTGAACGACGTCGCGAAGCACGCGCAGGGCGGCATCGGCGGTGTCGGCCTGCTGAACGCGGATCTCACGGCCGAGTTCTACAACGCGAAGCTGTTCGGCGTCGCGTCGTTGCACGACACGCTGGTCGGGTCGATCCAGAACCAGGCGCCGGGCTGGCAGGTGACGGTCGCGATCCTCGTCGTTCTCGTCGTGCTGATGATCTCGTCGCAGTTCTACACCCAGCTGCAGATCATCTCGAAGAACCTCTCCCCCGAGGCGAAGACCGGCCAGGCCTACCAGATGCAGCGCATCATGCTGTTCATCCTTCCGCTGGGCTTCGTCTTCTCCGGCATCTTCTTCCCGCTCGGCGTCGTCATCTACTGGTTCGTCAGCAACATCTGGACGGGCGTGCAGCAGTTCATCGTCATCCGAGAGATGCCCACGCCGGGATCCGAGGCGGCGAAGGCGCGCGAGGAGCGGCTCGCCCGGCGCGGCAAGGCGATCGACAGCAAGGGCCGCGTCGTCCCGATGGAGAGGTACGAGGCGGAGCAGCAGCGCCTCTACGAGGAGGCCGAGCGCGCGAAGGCGGCGGCGCCGAAGCGCCAGCAGCCGATGAGCAAGCAGCGGGCGAAGCGCCAGCAGCAGGCGCAGGGGCCGCGGAACACCTCGACCCCGAAGCCGCCCTCGGACGGCAAGTCGGGGGCGTCGGCCTCCCCCGACGCGAGCTGAGCCGAGCGGATCCACGAAGGAGCGACGACATGAGCACGACACCGGAGAACCCGACGATCGACCCCGTCGGCGACCTCTCGGAGCTGGAGCGCGAGGGCGACATCGCGGCGGACTTCCTCGAGGGCCTGCTCGACATCGCGGACGTCGGCGGCGACCTCGCGCTCGACGTCCGGAACGGTCGCGCGTACGTCTCGGTCGAGTCCGACGGCGATGGCGGGCTCCGCACGCTGTCGGACCCGGACACCGTGCAGGCGCTGCAGGAGCTCACTCGCCTCGCGGTGCAGGTGCGCGCCGGACGCGCCTCGCGCGTGATCCTCGACATCGGCGGCTCGCGCGACGCGCGGCAGCAGGCGCTCGCCGACCTCGTCGACCGGGCGATCGCCCGTCTCGACGAGGGCGCGTCGCAGGCGTCGCTGCCGCCCATGTCGAGCTACGAGCGGAAGCTCGTGCATGACATCGTCTCCGAGCGCGGGCTCGTGTCGGAGTCGTACGGCGAGGGCGCGGACCGGCACACGGTCATCCGCCGCGCCTGAGATGTTTCACGTGAAACGTCGATGACCGTCGCCGAACTGGAGCCGGAGCCCGCCGCCGCCATGGCCGTCTTCGGCGACCGCCTCCCTCTCGCCCGCCGATTCACGCGTGCGCTCGCCGAGGAGGGCGAGGCGCGCGGCCTGATCGGCCCGCTCGAGCTGCCGCGTCTGTGGACGCGGCACATCCTCAACAGCGCCGTCATCGCCCCGCTGTTCTCGGGACGCTCCGGCGACGTGGGCTCCGGGGCCGGCCTGCCCGGCCTCGTGCTCGCGATCGCACGGCCCGATCTCGAGTGGGTGCTGATCGAGCCCATGGAGCGGCGCACCGTGTGGCTGCACGAGCAGGTCGCGGCCCTGGGTCTCGACAACGTCGAGGTCGTCCGTGCACGCGCGGAGGACTGGGCCGAGGGTCCCGTCCTCGACGCCGTCACCGCCCGCGCGGTGAGCGCGCTGCGGGCGCTCCTTCCGCTCGTGACGCCGCTCGTCCGCGACGGCGGCGAGCTCGTGCTGATGAAGGGCGCGAGTGCGGAGACGGAGATCGAGACCGCGCGGAAGCAGATCCGCGCGCTCGGTCTGGAGGACGTCCGCGTCGAGACGGCCGGGGCGGAGCTCCTGGATCAGCCGACCACCGTCGTCCGCGCGATCGTGCGGCACTGAGAGAGAGCGTTTCACGTGAAACAATCCGAGCGCACGCAGAGCTCATCCGCGTACGACGACGACACGCCGCTCGCACGGGAGCTCGCCGACCTCGCCGCTCGGCGCCGCGCGCTGGAGTCCGCCGAGGTGCGGCTGCCGGAGAGCACGCGGATCATCACGATCTCCAACCAGAAGGGCGGCGTCGGCAAGACCACGTCGACCGTGAACCTCGCCGCGGCGCTCGCGTCGGCGGGGGCCCGGGTGCTCGTGGTCGACCTCGATCCGCAGGGGAACGCCTCGACCGCGCTCGGGGTGCCGCACTCGGCCGACGTCGCCAGCATCTACGACGTCATCATCGAGGGCGCTCCGCTCGCCGACGTCGTGCAGCGGAGCCCGGAGTCGAAGAAGCTCACCTGCGCGCCCAGCACCATCCATCTCGCCGGCGCCGAGATCGAGCTCGTCTCGCAGGTCGCGCGCGAGCACCGGCTGCGGACCGCGATCGAGGGATACCTCGCGGCGGTCGAGAAGAAGCCGCACTTCGTGCTGATCGACTGCCCGCCTTCTCTGGGGCTGCTCACGATCAACGCCTTCACGGCGGCTCACGAGGTGCTGATCCCCATCCAGTGCGAGTACTACGCGCTCGAGGGACTGAGCCAGCTGCTCGGCAGCGTGCGGATGATCCAGACGCACCTCAACCCCGAATTGCGTGTCTCGACGATCCTCCTCACGATGTACGACGGCCGCACCCGCCTGTCGCAGCAGGTCGCGGAGGAGGTGCGCGAGCACTTCCCGACCGAGGTCCTCGGCACCGTGATCCCGCGGTCGGTTCGCGTGTCGGAGGCGCCGAGCTTCGGGCAGACCGTCATCGCCTACGATGGGCAGTCGGCGGGAGCCGTCGCCTACCGGGAGGCGGCGGTGGAGCTGATGCAGCGGGGCGCGCAGCCGGCGCGCGCGGGACGGAGCGAGTGATGGCGAAGCGGACAGGACTCGGCCGGGGCATCGGTGCCCTCATCCCCACGGGCGACACGGCCGAGGCGCGTCCCGTCGACGTCTACTTCCCCGAGGCCGCGCCCGCCGAGCCGGAGCCCGAGCTCGTCGCCGTGCCCGGCGCCCGCCTCGTGCAGCTCGACCCGAACGCGATCGTGCCGAACCCGCGGCAGCCGCGGCAGCACTTCGACGCCGACGAGCTCGCGGAGCTCGTCCACAGCGTGCGCGAGTTCGGCGTCCTCCAGCCGGTGGTCGTGCGTCAGCTCGACGACGGCGCATACGAGCTCATCATGGGGGAGCGCCGCACGCGCGCCGCACGCGAGGCTGGACTGGCGACGATCCCGGCGATCGTCCGTGAGACGGCGGACGAGGACCTCCTGCGCGACGCGCTCCTCGAGAACCTCCACCGTTCGCAGCTGAACCCGCTGGAGGAGGCGTCGGCGTACCAGCAGCTCCTGGAGGACTTCGGCATCACACAGGAGGAGCTGGCGACGCGGATCGGGCGCTCGCGTCCGCAGATCTCGAACACGATCCGCCTGCTCCGCCTGCCGCTGCCTGTTCAGCAGCGCGTCGCCGCCGGCGTCCTCACGGCGGGGCACGCACGCGCCCTCCTCTCGCTCGACGACCCCGACCAGATGCAGCGGCTCGCGGACCGCATCGTCAACGAGGACATGTCGGTGCGGCAGGCCGAGGCGGCGACGCAGGGCGCCGCGACCTCGCGCCGTGCCACCCCGAAGGCGGGCGTGCGCCGCGCTCACCTCGACGAGGTCGCGCAGCGCCTCGGTGATCGGCTGAACACGCGCGTGAGGATCAATCTGACGGCAAAGAAAGGCCAGATCAACATAGATTTCGCGAGCATCGAGGACCTGAACCGGATCCTCGGGGAGATCGGCGAGAACGGCTACGGCGCCGCCTGACGCGTCGCGACCCGACCCCTCCCGGAGCCGTCGTAGGCTGGGTCGGTGACTGCCGAGACCCCGCCCCGCCGCCGCGCCAGCCTGGAGCTGCTGCGCGCCGAGGCGTCGGACGAGCTCGCGGTCCTGATCGCCGAGCGGCTGCGCGAGGGCGAGGACCCGTGGGACTTCATGGAGGACCTCCCCACGGTCGACGAGCTGGTGGTGTTCCTGCTGCGCGCCGAGAACATCGCGTCGAACGGCGGCCAGCGTCCGACGGCCGCCCGCCACTACCGCGTGCTCCGGCAGATCGCCCTGGACTACCCGCCGCTCACCCGCGCCGTCTGGCGCCTCCTCGGCGACGCGAACACGCACCGCCGCTGGGACGCCGTCGTCCGCGCCGACCACCCCTGACCCGCCCCCTCGGTCGCTTCGTGAGACTCGGCGTCGGTGCCGGGACACAGCGCGCGACGGCGTGTCTCGGCAGCGACACCGAGTCTCACGGGCGGAACCGGAGCAATGGGAAGGCCCCGCCGTCCGGGGGACGAGCGGGGCCTTCGTGCGACGGGGGATCAGCCCAGGTAGGCGGCGAGGTCCTTCTCGAGCGCGAACTTCGGCTTGGCGCCGATGACCGTGGTCGTCACCTCGCCCTTCTCGAAGACCTTCATGGCGGGGATCGACGTGATCTGGTACCTCATCGCGAGCTCGGGGTTCTCGTCGACGTTGAGCTTCAGCACCGTGATCCTGTCCGGGTTCTCGGCCTGGATCTCGTCCAGGATGGGCGAGACCATGCGACACGGCCCGCACCACTCCGCCCAGAAGTCGACGAGGACGGGGCCCTCGGCCTCGAGGACGTCCTGCTCCCACTGGCTGGTGCTCGTGGACTTGGCGGTCATGGCTGGTCTCCTATCTGGAAGTCTTGCTCGAGACAACGCGCGACGGCGGCGGAATGTTCCTCAGACCGCGGTCGCGCCGGCGAGACCCTGGATCTGGTCCGCGGCGGCCTGCGGCTCGCCCGCGTCGCCGAGCGCGGCGAGGTAGTGCTCCGCGTCGAGTGCGGCGGCCGCGCCGCTTCCGGCCGCGGTCACGGCCTGACGGTACGTCGGGTCGATGACGTCGCCCGCGGCGAAGACGCCGGCGATGGAGGTGCGCGACGAGCGGCCCTCGACCTGGACCGTGCCCTCCGGCGTGAGCTGGAGCTGCCCGTGGACGAGGTGGACGCGCGGGTCGTTCCCGATGGCGACGAACAGTCCGTCGAGCGGGAGCTCGCGAGTCGATCCGTCGACCGTGGACCGGAGCACGACGCCCGTCACGGCGGTGTCGCCGAGGATGTCCACGACCTCGCTGTTCCAGACGAACTCGATCTTCGGGTCGGCGGCGGCCCGGGCCTGCATGATCTTCGACGCGCGCAGGTCGCTGCGACGGTGGATGACGTACACCTTCGACGCGAAGCGCGTCAGGAAGGTGGCCTCCTCAATGGCGGAGTCGCCGCCGCCGACGACGGCGATGACGCGCTCGCGGAAGAAGAAGCCGTCGCACGTGGCGCACCAGGAGACGCCGCGGCCGGAGAGCCGCTCCTCGCCCTCGATGCCGAGCTTGCGGTACGCGGAGCCGGTCGCGAAGATGACGGCGGCCGCCTCCTCGACGGTGCCGCTGCCGAGCGTGACGCGCTTGACCGCGCCGCGGAGGTCGAGCTCCACGACGTCGTCGTAGCGGATCTCCGCCCCGAAGCGCTCGGCCTGCTCCTGCATCTTCGTCATGAGCTCGGGGCCCTGGACGCCCTCCGGGAAGCCGGGGAAGTTCTCGACCTCGGTCGTGTTCATGAGCTCGCCGCCGGCCTCGACGGAGCTCGCCACGACGAGCGGCGACAGGTTCGCGCGAGCGGCGTAGATCGCCGCCGTGTACCCCGCGGGGCCCGATCCGATGATGATCAGCTGACGCATCCCGTACCTCTCTTCGCTTCCACGCATGTGGAACACATGCTAGCTCCGCCCTATTCCTCTCCGGAGGGCGGCGATCGCGGGTCGGAGCTCCGGCGCGCGCAGCAGGACGAGCACGACGAGGTAGACGACGACGCAGACGATCCCGATGATCGCGGCGCCGAGCGCGCCGAGGACCTTGTCGGACGCCGTCCATCCGCCGACGCCGCCGAGGAGCAGGAAGACGCCCCAGCCGGCGAGGCCCGCGGGCACGGCGGCGATCGCGAACCGCCCGAGGGATGCGAGCCAGGCGCGGACGCGGAGGCCGCCGATCCGTCGCTCGAGGAGCCAGGTCGCGACGATCACCTGGACGACGGTCGCGAACGACTGCCCGAGCGCGACGCCGGCGGCGAGGAGCTCCACGGGCAGGACCGCCGCGGCGACGAGGGCCGTCCCGACGACGAGCGCCGTCTGCAGGAGCGTGAACAGGAACGGCGTGCGCGTGTCGTCGTAGGCGTAGAAGGTGCGCTGCACGACGAACAGCACGGCCAGCGGCAGCAGGCTCACCAGGAACGCGACGAGCACCCACGCCGCGGCGACGGCGTCGGCGGCGGAGTTCGTGAAGATGCGGGAGGCGGGCACGGCCGCGACGGCGAGGGCGGCGGTCGAGACGACGACGAACAGCCCGAGGATGCGGATGCTGCTCGCCACGTCGCCGCGGACGTCGTCGTCGCGTCCGGCGGCGGCGTGCTCGCTGAGCCGCGTGAAGTAGGGGGTTCCGATCGAGAGCACGATGATCGAGTACGGCAGCATGAACAGGAGCCACGCGTTCTGCATCGCGAACGTCGCCGGTCCGTGGCCGGAGGCCGCGGAGAGGACGCGCGACTGCACGAGGCCCGCGAGCTGGCCCGCGACGACCATGAGGAAGGTCCAGCCCGCGAGTCGGCCGACCTGGCCGAGGCCGACGCCGCGCCACCGGAAGTCCGGCCGGAGGTGGAGGCCCGTCCGTCGCCAGTACAGGAGCAGGACCAGCGCCTGGACGACGATGCCGAGCGTGGCGGTGCCGCCGAGGAGCGCGGTCATGTCCGGCGTCCACCGCGCGACGCTCTCGACGGGCCCGCCGAACAGCGCGATGAAGACGCCGAAGCCCGCGATCGAGACGACGTTGTTGACGATCGGCGCCCAGGTGAACGGGCCGAAGATCCGCCGCGCGTTGAGCGTCTCGCCGAGGAGCGCATAGAGGCCGTAGAAGAGGATCTGCGGCAGGCACCAGTACGCGAACGCGGTCGCGAGCGCGAGCTGATCGGAATCGAACTCGGGGGAGTACAGCGTGACGAGCCAAGGGGCGGCGATCATCGCGACCGCCGTCGTGCCGAGCAGGACGACGGCGCCGAGCGTGAACAGCTTCGAGACGAACGCGCGTCCCTGATCCGGGTCGGCGGAGGCGCGCACGATCTGCGGCACGAGGACGGCGGTGAGGATGCCCGTGGAGATGATCGCGAAGATGTTGTTCGGCAACTGGTTGGCCGTCGCGAACGCGTCGCCCGCGCGGCTGCCGATCGCGCCGACCGCCGAGACGAGGACGACCGTCCGCAGGAATCCGGTGAGGCGCGACAGCACCGTGCCGGCGGCGATCAGGATGCTGGCCCGCCCGATGGAGTTCACGCGTCGCCGCCCGTCGCGGCTCCGGGCGCGGACGCCGCGGCGCGGACGCGCCGGCGGTGCACGACCGTGCGCACGACG
>Ga0182735_1001692_pt1 | contig 14411 bp, 5 predicted proteins | sample eDN5th30CKraftMG_FD_128524 | JGI IMG/M metagenome (GOLD analysis project Ga0182735, IMG submission 128524) | Enriched Miracle-Growth compost microbial communities from Emeryville, California, USA - eDNA 5th pass 30_C Kraft MG (version 2) (version 2) ... | reverse complement strand
GAATGGCGTAGCTCAGAATATCCGCTCCAATTACGGAGGTAGCGACCCCTACTATTATTGGGGCTTCACCGACACAGGAGCCGCCACCGGCTCGATGAGAGGCAGCTGGCGAGTTGGTCTCAACACCGTCATTGTCCACATAAAGTCCGGCCCCGGGGCCCAGGCATTCATGGCTCAGGTGACCTCCGAAGCCATCTGTCAGCCGAAGCTTACACTGCGCAAGCAGGTGATCAACGACCAGAAGGGCACTGCGGTACCGACCGAATTCACGCTGCGCGCGACGGGTAAGGCGCCACTCACCAATTCGATCCAGGGGTTCATGGGCGATGCAGCGATCACCAATGCACCCGTTCCAGGCGGCACCTATGTGCTGGCCGAGGACAATAAGCCCGGTTATCTGGCCAGCGCCTATAGCTGCTCGGTTGACGGCAACGCTGCTCAGCCTCTGACCAATGGCGAGATCGCGCTGGCTAACGGCGAGAACGCGATCTGCACCATTGTCAATGACGACCAGAACCCGAAACTGACCCTTAAAAAGACCGGGACGCTGAACGATACGGACGGCGACGGCCTGATCGATCCGGGCGAAACGATCAGCTATTCCTTCCGCGTTGAAAACACCGGCGATGTTCCACTGACAGATGTGACAGTAAAGGACACACTGCTTGATGCTGCCGGCATTTCGGTCACACCGGGACCTCAGACCATTCAACCGGGAGGTTCGGTGGTCTTCACCGCTACCTACACGCCGAAGCAGGCCGAGATCGATGCCGGGGTCGTGACGAATACTGCAACTGCCACCGGCACGCCACCCCTGGGCGATCCTATCGATAGCGATCCCGACACGGCGAACGTGCCCCCGGACCGGACGCCCGGGCTCACCATCGATAAGATTGGCACGCTGAACGATCTGGACGGCGACGGTCTGATTGATCCGGGCGAAACGATCACCTATGCGTTCGTCGTCACCAATACGGGCAATGTAACGCTAACCGGCGTGACGGTTGATGATCCTTTGGTGACGGTCGAGGAAGCACCGCAGACACTGGCTCCAGGCGGCAGGTTCACGTTCCATGGCACTTATGAGCCAAGCCAGGCCGACATCAACAACGGCAATGTGGTGAACACGGCCACCGCAATCGGTACACCGCCTTCTGGCGACCCGTTGGTAAGCGACCCCGATACGGTTACCGTACCGCCGGACCAGACGCCGCGCCTCACGATCGACAAGTCCGGCGTGCTTCAGGATAAGGACAGTGACGGGTTCGTCGATGAAGGTGAGGAGATTGTCTACAGCTTCATCGTCAGGAATACGGGCAATGTCACGCTGACCGATGTGACGGTAAAAGATTCCCTGCTTGCCGCCGAAGGCATTTCCGTGAGCCCCGGTCCCCAGACGCTGGCGCCGGGCGACGAGGTGACCTTCACTGCGACCTATGTTGCGACGCAGGACAAGATCGACGCCGGTCGGGTGACGAACACGGCGACTGCGACAGGCACGACGCCGTCCGGTACGTCTTATGAGAGTACTCCCGATACGGAAATCGTACCGTCTGACCAGACACCGGGACTGACGATCGACAAGAAGGGAACGCTCAACGATACGAACGGCAATGGTCTTGTCGATCCGGGCGAGTCGATCACCTACAGTTTCCTCGTCCGCAATAGCGGCGCGGTCACTCTCACGGACGTGACCGTCAATGACCCGATGCTTCAGAAACCGGGTGTAACCGTAACGCCGGGGCCGCAGACGCTCGCCCCGAACGGTTCGGTCACGTTCTCAGCCACTTACACGCCAAGCCAGGAAGAAATCGACTCCGGCAAGGTGACGAATACGGCTACAGCGACCGGCAAGACGCCGACTGACACCCCGGTTGAAAGTGACCCCGATACCGAGATTGTTCCCCCTGCGCAGGCGGCGGGACTGACAATCGAGAAGACAGGTACACTCAACGACAAGGACGGCGACGGCCTGATCGATCCGGATGAGACGATCAGCTATTCCTTCCTCGTAACCAATACGGGTGCGGTGACGCTCTCAAATGTTACCGTCAACGACTCGAAAGTGACGGTAATCGAAGGGCCGCAGACGCTCGCGCCTGGTGCCAGCTTCACCTTCACGGCTCTTCCCTATACGGCTTCGACGCCGGAAATCGATGCGGGTCAGGTGGAGAACACTGCGACCGCCACAGGTGTCACCCCGACAGGCGATGCGGTCGAGAGCAATCCCGATACGGCCATTGTGCCGCCTGATCGCACAGCGGGACTGGCCATCAAGAAAACCGGCACGCTGAACGATCTCGATGGTGACAACCTCATCGATCTGGGTGAGACGATTACCTATAGTTTCGTCGTACGCAATACGGGCAACGTGACCCTGACCAACGTCACGGTGAACGATGCGATGCTGGCCAGCGCAGGCGTTTCCGTATCGCCCGGGCCACAGACTCTGGCGCCCGGCGGCACTGCGACGTTTACCGCCACCTACGAGCCGCAGCAGGACGCCATTGATGCAGGCATGGTGTCCAACACGGCAACCGCCAAGGGCAACAATCCGGATGGTGACGAAGTCGAAAGCACGCCTGACACGGCGATTGTGCCGCCGGACCGCACTGCCGGGCTTACAATCGACAAGGTTGGTACGCTTCAGGATCAGGATGGCGACGGTCTCGTAGATCCGGGCGAGACGATTTCCTATACGTTCCTCGTAAAGAATACCGGCAATGTCACGCTGAAGGACGTTACGGTCGAAGACCCGAAGGTCAAGGTCGTTGAAGGTCCGCAGACGCTCGCACCCGGCGGAACCTTCACTTTCCATGCCAGCTATACGCCAAGCCAGGAAGAAATCGACGCGGGCCAGATTGTGAACACGGCGGTCGCCGTCGGCACTCCGCCTGCCGGTCCGCTCGTGAAGAGTGAACCTGATACCGAGATCGTGCCGCCGGATTTGGTGCCGGGACTGACGATCGATAAGGAAGGCGCACTCAACGACAGCAACGGCAATGGTCTTCTCGATCTTGGCGAGACGATCAGCTATAGCTTCCTTGTCAGGAATACAGGCTCCGTTACGCTGAAGAATGTAACGGTCAACGATCCGCTGGTGCAGGTCACGGAAGCCCCGCAGACGCTTGCACCGCGCGGTACTTTCACATTCCATGGCTTCTATACTCCAACGCAGGCCGACATCGACGCGGGCAAGGTCGAAAATACCGCCACCGCAACCGGCATCACGCCGTCCAACGGTTCAGTGAATAGCGCCCCGGACACGGTTATCATCACCGCCGATGTTACGTCTGGCCTGACCATCAAAAAGCAGGGTGAGCTCAATGACCTTAACGGCAACGCTGTTGCCGATGTGGGCGAGCAGATCACTTATACATTTATCGTCAAGAACACCGGCAAGGTGACGATGACGAATGTCGGCATCGATGACCCGATGCTGGCACGGAATGGCGTGCAGGTCAGCCCGGCCTCGGTTCAGGCGCTCGCTCCGAGCGCAGAAGCAACCTTCACTGCTGTCTATACGGTGGTTCAGGCGGATGTCGATGGCGGCAAGGTCGAGAACAGCGCAACCGGCAAGGGTACGCCGCCGACGGGCGAGCTCATCACCAGCCCACCCGATAAGGTAATTGTGCCGCCCGACCAAGCTCCGGGTCTTGAAATCCGCAAGACCGGCCAGCTCAATGACCTCGATGGAGATAATCTCGTCGATGAAGGGGAGGAAATTACCTATACTTTCGTGGCGAAGAATGTCGGCAAGGTGACGTTGACGAATGTCAGCGTCAGTGACCCGATGCTGACCAAGTATGGCGTGGCGATCAGTCCGGCTTCGGTGGCCACGCTTGCTCCCGGTGCGGAAGCGACCTTCACTGCGACCTATACAGCAGTTCAGGATGACATTGATGCGGGCAAGGTCGTCAATACAGCTACCAGTACCGGTACGCCGCCGACGGGTGAACCCATAACCAGCCCGCCTGACACGGTGATCGTGCCTCCTGATCAGACTGCCGGTCTGACTATCAAGAAGACCGGTACGCTCAACGACAAGGACGGCGATGGCCTTCTCGATCCGGGCGAAACGATCAGCTACTCGTTCCTCGCCCGCAACACGGGCAATGTCACGCTGACCAACGTCACTGTGAACGATCCGCTGCTGACCAATGCCGGCATTGTGGTAACGCCGGGACCCCAGACGCTTGCGCCCGGAGGAACCGCGACCTTTACCGCGACTTATGAGCCGACACAGGCCGATATCGATGCTGGCAAGGTGGAGAATACAGCTACCGGCACCGGCACGCCGCCGACCGGGGGACTCATCACGAGCCCGCCGGATACGGTGATCGTGCCTCCCGATCAGACTGCCGGTCTGACTATCAAGAAGACTGGCACGCTCAACGACAAGGACGGCGATGGCCTCCTCGATGCGGGCGAAACGATCAGCTATTCGTTCCTCGTCCGCAATACGGGCAATGTCACGATGACCAATGTCACTGTGAACGATCCGCTGCTGGCTGATGCCGGTATTGCGGTGACACCTGGCCCGCAGACACTCGCGCCCGGCGCGAGCGTAACCTTCACGGCAACCTACCAGCCGACACAGGCGGAAATCGATGCGGGCAAGGTGAAGAATACCGCCGCCGGCACCGGCACGCCGCCGACTGGCGAACTCATCACCAGCCCGCCGGATACGGTCGTCGTGCCGCCCGATCAAACGGCTAGCATGACCATCGACAAGCAGGCCCAGTTGGATGACCGGAACGGCAACAGCCTCATAGATCCGGGTGAATCGATCACCTACACCTTTGTCGTGAAGAACACCGGTGCGGTGACCATATCGAACGTCGCCGTCAACGATCCGCTGCTGGCGAGGGCTGGCGTCGCAATCGAGCCTGCGTCTGTCGCGTCACTTGCTCCAGGTGCGGAAGCGGTCTTCAAGGCGGTCTATCAGCCGACGCAGGCCGATATCGAGGCCGGTTCCGTTTCCAATACGGCGACCGGTACCGGCACACCTCCTGGTGGGGGAGAGCCTATCGAGACCCCGCCGGATACGGTTGTGGTGCCGCCGGTGGAGCTGTCGCGGCTCGAGATCGAGAAAACCGGCAAGTTCAACGATAATGACAACAACGGTTATGCGAGCCTGGGTGACACGATCACCTACAGTTTCAAGATCACCAATACTGGCGGTCAGGTCATTACCGATGTGTCTCCGGTGGACGAAGGGCCGACCTTCAACGGCAAGACTGCGGCAGGAAAACTGTCAGCCTATTCGCCTCAAAGCGTAACCTTGCAGCCACATGGGACGCAGGTCTTCACAGCGACCTATGCGCTGACGCAGGAGGATATCGACAGCGCCGCCGGTGTATTGGACGGCATAAAGAACTCGGCGACCGTGCAGGGCACTGTAGACGGCGGTGGTTCGGTGCCTTCAACCACCTCGACGTCCAACGTTACTATTCCGCCTGCGAAGCCTGCCGATATCACCATCATCAAGCAGGCCGGTCTGCGCCAGATCAAGCGCGGCGAAAAAGCGCCGTTCACGATCAGGGTGACCAACCATTCGAGCGGAAATGCCGGTTATGTCAGCGTGACGGACATCATGCCGTCCGGCTTCCGCTATGTCGACGGTTCAGCGACCGTGGATGGAGTGGCGGCGATACCGATCATCAATGGCCAGCGGGTGCGCTTCGACAATGTGGCGCTTGGACCCAATGCTGAGGTGGTGATCAGATTGCAGATGCTGGCGCTGAGTTCCGCAGGACCCGGCAAGCACACCAACAAGGCGACGGTGACCGGTCTCGACGGCAATCCGCTCGCGCCGGAAGCGCGGGCTGACATCGAGATCGCCATCGAGCCTGTGTTCGATTGCGGCGATATCGTTGGCAAGGTGTTCGATGACCTCAACCGCAACGGCTATCAGGACGAAGGCGAACCGGGACTGCCCGGCGTGCGTATCGCGACGGTACGCGGATCGTTGGTGACGACGGACAAACATGGGCGCTTCCATGTTGCCTGTGCCGACCTGCCGGACAGCCGGATCGGCTCGAACTTCATCATGAAGCTCGATACGCGAACCTTGCCTGCCGGCTACCGGCTGACGACGGAGAACCCGCGCGTCATCAGGCTCACCGCAGGCAAGATGTCGAAGCTTAATTTCGGTGCTTCGATCGGGCGTGTCGTGCGTCTCGATCTGACCGATGCCGCGTTCGAGCCCGGTACAGCAACCCTGAAACCAAAATGGCAGAAGGGCATCGATCGCCTGATCGAGGCGCTTGAAAGCGAACCGTCCACGCTGCGCATCGGCTATGGCGCGGCGCCGGATGCCGAGCTTGCCCGCCGCCGTATCAAGGCCATCGAGGAGGACATTACCCAAAGATGGAAGTCGGTCAGGGGCAGATACGAACTGACCATCGAGACCCGTGTGGAGGCAGGTCAATGAAAACGATTTTCCTGACTTCATCCACCTTCGCGAATATCGTGCGCCGCAAGCGCGGCCTGCTTCTGGCGGGGTGTGCCCTGGCCGCAGCCAATGCGGTTGTGCTCGACGCTTCGGCAGAAGATCGTCTGCGTGGCAAGGTGCTGGACAACAGCGCAGTCGCGAAGACGGGGATTGCACCGAATACGGAAACCGAAAGCCCTGACGAGGAAGGCGATATTCCGTTCTCGATCAGCGTCGATGGTGAAACGCTGGCAGAATCCGGCAAGCCGAAGCCTGCCAGCGGCAAGACAGACAGACAGCGCAGAACCGATGTCGGGCTGTCTGCAGTCGACATCCAGGTCAAGTTTGATGGGCTGGATGCGCGGCCCGTGCTTAATATCTCGACCAATCCGGTCCGCCGAACCTACAGGGCCGGTGAAGCGGTGCGTTTTCTCGCAACGGCCAACTATCCGGCTTTCATCTCCCGCTCGGAAATCCGTGTCTTCGAGACGGACAAGACCCTGAAGGAAGAACCTGCAGCGGTCATCCCGGTCGCCATCAATGGCGAGGCGGAATGGGTGATGCCGGAGACGGAAAACGAAAAGACGCGGTTTAAATATATTCTGCGCGTTTATGACAAAGATGGTCGCTACGACGAGACCCTGCCGCGCTCCATAGCCCGCACCGACAAGGAATTGCCGAAGGAAGACACCAAGCTTACGGAAGCACCTGCACCGGGCATGGGCGAGGACAATACCGGCACACGCAATATCGACGTGGTTGGTGGTGCCGTGACCGTCTATGGACGTAACGTGCCGGAAGGATATCAGGTAAAGGCGCTGGACGGGGTTGTCCCGCTGGACAAAAACCAGTCCTTTGTCATGCAGCGCATCCTGCCGCCGGGCGTACATGACGTGGATGTGGCTGTGCTCGGTCAGGAAAAGGGAAGCGCTCTCGACTTCAGCCGCCAGATCAATATCCCGGATAACGACTGGTTCTATGTCGGTCTCGCTGATCTTACCGTCGGCAAGCGCATGGGCGATGACGGGATCGAAGATGTGCGCCCCGGCGAATATGATGAGGTCTACACCAAGGGTCGGCTCGCCTTTTACGTGAAGGGCAAGATCAAGGGTAAATATCTTCTTACCGCAGCGGCGGACAGTCGCGAAGGTGAGATCAAGGATATGTTCCGCGGCCTCGATGACCGTGATCCGCGCAGTTTGTTGCGGCGTATCGACCCCGATGCCTACTATCCGGTCTATGGCGACGACTCGACCATTCTGGAAGATGCGCCGACCAACGGAAAATTCTATGTGCGGCTGGATCGCGGACCGAGCCACGTGATGTGGGGCAATTACAAAGCTTCCATCAAGGGCACGGAGTTCATGCGTTCGGAACGCGGGCTTTATGGTGCCAGCGCCGTTTATAATTCCGAGGAAGTGACATCTTTCGGCGAGCGCAAAACCGAAGTGAATGTCTATGCAGCCCAGCCGGACACGCTGCCCCAGCGCGACGAGTTTCTCGGGACTGGCGGTTCGGCCTACTTCCTGAAGCGGCAGGACATCACCACCGGCTCCGAAACACTGACCGTGGAGGTCCGCGACCAGGTAACCGGCGAGGTCAAGGAACGCCGGACACTTATCTACGGAGAAGATTATACGCTCGACTACCTGCAGGGTGTCGTCATCCTCAAGCGTCCGCTATCGTCTTCGACGGGCACCGGCGGAGCGATCCGCGAAGGCGCGCTTGGGGGCAATCGGGTTTATCTCATCGCGCAATACGAGTTCACGCCCACGATTGGCGAATTGGATGGCTATGTCTATGGCGGTCGCGCGCAGCACTGGTTCGACGAAAAGGTGCGTGTCGGTATCACCGGCATGAATGAGACGACCGGAGAGGCCAACCAGCAGGCTGTGGGAGCCGACATCACTATTCGTCACTCGGAAAAGACCTTCCTTGAAGCCGAAATCTCCCACTCCAAGGGGCCGGGTTTTGGTCTGTCGCGTTCGACCGATGGCGGACTTACGCTGAGTGACGTCGCGACTACCGGTACGCGTGATCGTTCGGCGATGGCCTGGCGAACAAAGGGTCAGCTCGATCTGGAGGACGTCGTCAAGGGTGGCGTCAAGGGAACGGTCGGCGGCTACTACGGAGAAAAGCAGGCTGGCTTTTCCACTCTTGCCGAGCAGGTGACGGTGGACGAACGCATCTGGGGTGCGTATGCGGATATCAAGCTGACGAAGGACGATAATCTCAAGCTCACCTATGACGATTACAAGGAAGGGCGCGATTACGACGAGTTTTATCAGCGAGAAACCGGCGGACGCACCAAGCGCAAGGGCGAGGCAACCGTCAGTCACCAGTTCGACGAATACTGGAAGGCGTCATTTGGTGTTTCCTATACGGAACTTCGATCGCCAATCGCAGTCTATTCCGGCAAGAGCGGCTATGATGGTGACAGGCTCGACGCAGGCGTCCGGCTCGACTATGCGCCCGATGCCGATCACAAATATTACGTCTTCGGCCAGGGCACCCTGTCGCGGGACGGGGACGTTCGCCGCAACGACCGGCTTGGTGTCGGAACGAAATATCAACTGACCGAAAAGGTTGGTCTCGAAGGGGAGATATCTTACGGCAACAGCGGATTGGGCGGACTGGCGGCCATCACCTATTCGCCGACGGCGTCCGACAACTACTATTTCGGTTATCGGCTGGATCCGGACCGCGCTTTCGATCTGGACCGCAGCTACGATCTCGACGGTGTAGACAAGGGTACTTTCGTTCTGGGCATGCGACGCAAGCTCGACGACACGCTGTCGACCTATGCGGAGAACAACTACGATCTCTTCGGCCGCCGCATGTCGCTCACCAAGACTTATGGTGTTATCTATACGCCGGATAAGGTCTGGACTGTCGATGGCGGGTTTGAGGCGGGTTCGGTGGAGGACGATACGGTCGATCCCGATACCGGTGCGGAGCGCTCGAATTTCGACCGCAAGGCGGTTTCGCTCTCGGTCGGCTACAAGGATGAGGAGCAGGGCATCAATGCACGCATACGCGGCGAGGCCCGCTTCGAGGAATCCGACGATGGCAGTCGTGACCGCAACACTTACCTGTTCGCGACAGGACTTTCCTGGAAGACGAGCGAGGATTGGCGGCTTCTCGTCAATGTCGATGCGGTGGTGTCGGATTCTGCCGGCGACAGTTCGTTCCGTGACGGCAATTACGTCGATGCGTCTATCGGCTATGCCTATCGCCCGGTAGACAATGACTGGCTGAATGCGCTGTTCAAATATGCGTGGGTCTACGATCTTCCCGGCGAGGACCAGGTGAGCGCCATCACCGGCGACGAATATGGTCCGGCCCAGCGCAGCCATATCCTTTCGGCAGACTTCACATATGATCTGATGCCGTGGCTGTCGGTCGGCGGTAAATACGGCATGCGCTACGGCCAGGTCCGAGAGCGGCAGATGGACGATGACCGCAAGGAGTTTTCGGACTGGTATACGTCGTCGGCCCATCTCGGCATTGTCCGGGCGGATATTCATGTGGTGAAGAACTGGGACGCGCTGCTTGAAGGCAGGGTGCTGCACATGCCGGAGGCAAAGACCACCGATTACGGTGCATTGCTGGCCATTTACCGTCACGTCGGCGAGAACTTCAAGGTTGGAGCGGGCTATAACTTTGGCGCATTCTCCGACGATCTGCGCGATCTGACCCTCAACGACCGTGGCGTTTTCCTGAATGTCATCGGGAAGTTCTATAAGGCATACCGAAAAGCGTAATGCTCTTTTCGGTATGCGCTCAACCGAAATCTACAGGAGGCGATCGGGCTGAGCCCGCTCACGTTTCCTAAGAGGTGTCTTCCTCTTAGAAACGGATCGACTTTCGGAGAGAGCGATGCATTGGTTTATTATGTCGCGTGCAGTGTGTCCGAATGGACACACTGCACTCTTGTCGTGGGCGACAAGATCAGGCGATAATTTTTGACGCCCGTGTGCCTTTCCCAATAACGAGACAAATTGGCGGAAGCGGTTCCAGTTCAATTCAATTGCTTTTCCTTCAGCCAGTCAGCTGCAACCGCATCATAACTTTCCTGAGAAGCGAGACGCCCGTTCATTCGGATTAGGTCTTCGTTGGTGAGCGCCGAGGAAACAGAATCCAGAACCTTGACTATGTCGTCCGTAACCTTTTGGGACGCAATGATGGGTACGATATTTTGCGCAGGAAAGAGGTTCTTCGTGTCTTCGAGTGCAACCAATCCACTGGTCAGTATTGCCGGATCGGTAGAGAACATATCAGCCGCCTGTACCTGACCGTTGACAAGCGCTGTTAGTGTCAAGGGCCCGCCGACGTCCAATGCCTTGAACGATTTGAACTCCAGTCCATAAACATCCCGCAGCCCAACCACACCTTCTTTGCGCGTTTTCCATTCCGGCGGTGCGCCAAGAACGAATTCCGCTGCATGAGGCTTAAGATCTTCGATTGACTTCAGTTTGTATTTCTCTGCGGTCGCCCGGGTGACAGCGAGAATGTCCGAATTCTGCGCATGTGACGGTGTAAGCATTGAAATGCCTTTCGGCAAAACCGCTTTCAGCGCAGCCGCGACATCTTGCGGTGAATGCGCGGTAGCGTTTTTATCCAGATAGCTTAGCGTTGCGCCAGTATATTCCGGAAGGAGATCTATGGAGCCGTCCTGAAGCGCGGGCATGTAGACTTCGCGACTTCCGATGCTCAAACGCGTATCGGATGCTATCCCTTTCGCGGCGAGCGCTTTTGCGTAGATCGTGGCCAATAGCTGGCTTTCCGGAAAATCCGCAGAACCGACAATAATCCTTGTATTGTCAGACCTCGTGGGTTCGTCCGCCGCAAGCGGATTGTTCTGCGCAAAAGCAGGTATGGCGGTTGCTGCGAGGAGAACGAATGCGCTGATAGTCTTGGTAATGCGGAAAGCCATTTTCATTGCTCCTGTTTAAAATTGGGAAGATATTTATGCGTGATTTTTGCCCGGACGCCGCGTGAGTCCCGGCGAAATTGTCATGCGGGAAACGAGCCCTATGATGAGATCGACCGCCAGAGCCAGCAATCCAACGAGAATGGCGCCGGCGGCCATCTGGTAATAATCATTCTGTGCTCTTCCATCGATGATCAGGCGACCGAGCCCACCCAGCGACACAAACGCCGCGATAGTTGCCGTTGATATAATCTGCAACGTCGCACTGCGGAGGCCGGAAAACATCAGTGGGAGCGCGCATGGAAGCTCGACGCCGAATAGTATACCCAAGGGACGTTGGCCCATTCCCCGAGCTGCATCCACGACCGATGGATCAACCGCGGCGATGCCCGCATAAGTGGCGGTCATGATTGGCGGAACCGCAAGCAACACCAGCACGATGAGGCTCGGGACGAGAAAGGCGAGATCCGATACGAAGACCGGACCGAACAAAATCACCAGCAACACTATCAAACCGAGACTTGGCAATGCACGCAGCGCATTTGCCATTCCGGCGACGACAACAACCCCCTTGCGAGTATGCCCCACGTAAAGACCTATAGGTATGGCAATCGTGCAAGCGAACAATAATGCGATGGCGCTGTAACTGATATGCTGGAGCAGCAGCGTTGGGATTCCGTCCGGTCCCTGCCAATGTTGGGGATCGCCAAACCAGGCGAGAATGGAAGCAAGCATGTCACTGTCCCTTCGGTTGCCATGGCGTTAGTCGCCCGGACGCCCATACGATGACCCCATCAAGAAAAGCGGCAAGAATGACGCAGAGCACGATACCTGCGATGATTGGCGTCAAAAAATGCAGCTGAAGTCCCTGAGTGAAAAGCACTCCCAACTGCGGAGTGCCAACGAGTGCCGCAACCGACACGATGCTGACATTCGAAACAACCGCTACACGCAGCCCCGCTGCAATGACGGGTACTGCAAGAGGGAGCTCAACAAATATAAACCGCGGCAGGCGGCGGTATCCCATGGCATTTGCAGCTTGAAGGACGTCCGGTGAAACGGCGTCCAGCCCGTCCGATACGGTGCGAACCAGAAGCGCGAGCGCATAAAGGGTTAGGGCGACAACGACATTGATCGGATCCAGAATCTTCGTGCCCAGAATGGCTGGCAGCAGCACAAAAAGCGCAAGTGATGGGATCGTATAGAGAAGCCCCGATGCGCCGAGCAAAGCGGTCTTGAACAAGCCCGCCCGCTGGGCCAGCCAACCGAGAGGCAAAGCCAGTGCCAATCCGATTAGCACCGGAACGACGGACAGGCCGAGATGCCAAAGAAAAAGCTCGCCTATCCTGCCCGATTCACGCTGAAGCCATTCGAAATTCATGCAGCGTGCCTTCCAAAGGAATTTTGGATCGCCTTGACGGCTTCCTCGAGTGCCACTGACCCGACCAATGCGCCCGAGGCATCTACTATGACACCGCGTCCCGATGGAGAACTCAACGCTGCGTCGAGCACATGCCGCAGCGAACTGCCTTGCGGTGCAAATGTCCCAGAAAGGTTAAGGTCGCCTTCCCGCAATGGTGCGCGCGCGCTATCGACATCCGCCCAGCCAAGCGGGTTTCGCTGCGCATCAACAACAAGAATCCAGCGGCCGAGAGCATTCTTGCGCGCCTCTTCCGGACTTGTGCCGAGCCCAACGGTCGGTTCGTTCACAAGTTGCACCGATCTGTTGAATTCGGCGAAGCTCAGGATTCGATATCCACGGTCGCGCCCGACGAAATCGGCGACAAAAGCATCGGCGGGGCGGGCCAGCAATTCCTGAGGTGTAGCGATCTGGGCCAATGTGCCACCAGTACGCAAGACGGCGACCTGGTCACCCAGTTTCAGTGCCTCATCAATGTCATGTGTTACCATGATAATGGTTTTACCGATGTCGCTTTGCAGCCGGAGAAACTCGTCCTGCAACTGAGTGCGCACGACAGGGTCAACGGCGCTGAACGGTTCATCCATCAGCATGAATTTGGGATCCGAAGCAAGTGCGCGCGCAACGCCCACACGCTGCTGTTGTCCGCCGGATAGTTGCCATGGATATCGGTGCGCGAAATCTACCGACAGTCCCACGCGTTCCAAAAGCTCGTGGGCCGTTCTTAACGCTTTTGCTTTCGGGACACCATTCAACCGGGCTGTTGTCGCTATATTCTGCACGACCGTTCGATGTGGGAATAAACCGGCATGCTGAATTACATATCCAATCCGGCGTCGCAGGAGCGCGACGTCCATTCGATCAGTTGGTTCCCCGTCCAGCAGAATTCGTCCAGAGGAGGGCGCAATCAGCCGATTGACCATGCGTAATGACGTGGTCTTGCCGCAGCCTGATGGTCCAACGAAGACGGTAAGCTTGCCGTTCGGCGCCTCCAACGACAGGCCATTAACGGCCGTCGTCGCACCAGCATAATGCTTTGTGACATTATCAAAGACGATCATGATTTATCTTTTCGTTCCACCAGATTGTGCCGACTTATTGCGCCTTTTCGGCTTATAGTGTCGATCTTGTATATACATATCGTTGCATAAGTTTTTGAAAGCCGCAAGGGCTAACCCACGCCGAAAAATTATCCATGGCAGCAATAAGCTGAGAGAAGGGGACACAAGACACCGGGCGTTATGGACGCCGGCTCATGACATTTGAAAGGTCATCAGAAGTGGCTACAGCCCCAAAAAGCTCTGCAATATCGACATTGATAGCCTATCGATGTCGGGGAAGCTTCCGTTTTCGCCTGGAATTCAAAGACCGCGGGGAATGATCAGTTCCGTCGGTATCATTTCAGGCAGAGCGGCTGTCTGTGCGGGCTCGTCCAGAAGCTCAAAGGCACGCTCGATCATTGCCTGAACATTTTGCCGGGCCATCACAACCGGGAAGTGGAGAACCTCGATAAAGGGGTCCCAGTCGAAGCACCCGATGGAACACTCCCGCACTTCATCGACCGGAAGCGTTTTCAGAAAGCTGACGATCCCCTCGAAGGGGCTCGTCGAGTTCACGAAAAG
>Ga0182735_1001687_pt1 | contig 14440 bp, 16 predicted proteins | sample eDN5th30CKraftMG_FD_128524 | JGI IMG/M metagenome (GOLD analysis project Ga0182735, IMG submission 128524) | Enriched Miracle-Growth compost microbial communities from Emeryville, California, USA - eDNA 5th pass 30_C Kraft MG (version 2) (version 2) ... | reverse complement strand
TGTTGCACCGCTTTATCAGGGCGTCAGCCGTGGCGATATCGACGCCATGATGATGGCCTGGTTGCCGGAAACCCACGCCGATTATTACAAGCGCGTCGAGGGCAAGGTCGAAGATCTCGGGCCGCTTTATGAAGGCGCAAAGCTTGGCTGGATCGTGCCGGATTATATTCCGGAAAGCGAAATTAGCTCCATCGCCGATCTGAAGAAGCCGGAAGTGAAGGAAAAGCTGAAAGGCGAAATTCAGGGCATCGATCCGGGCGCCGGTCTGACGCGCCTTTCGCAGGAAGCGATCAAGAAATACGGGCTTGATTACAAGCTCAATATTTCGAGTGAAGCGGCAATGCTCACGACTGTTGACCGCGCGACGCGCTCCGATGGCTGGTTCGTGGCAACCTCGTGGAGCCCGCACTGGATGTTCGGCAAGTATAAGCTTCGCTATATCGCCGATCCGGAAGGAGCGCTGGGTGGTGCTGAACATATCAACGCCATTGCACGCAAGGGCTTCAAGGAAGACAACCCGAAAGTTGCTTCGCTGCTGACCAAGTTCAGCATTCCGATCAGCGAACTCGAAGCGGCGATGTTCGATGCGCAGGAAACCTCCTACGAGAAGGCTGTCGATAAATATATCGCCGACCATCCGGACCGCATCAAGGAATGGCTTGCCGAATAATCGGTAGCTCTGACATGAAAAAGCCCCGCTCACGCGGGGCTTTTTTAGCCCCTGCGGGCGATCAGAATACCGGCAATGACGATTGCGCCGCCCAGCCCCTGCATCATGCCGAGCGGTTCGGACAAAATGGTCCAGGCGAGAAACGCCGCCACCACCGGCTGAAGCAGCAATGTGAGCGACGAGAAGGAAGCCGGCAGAAATGCAAGCGCATAGGCGATCATGCTTTGTCCGGCGGCATGGGTGAGCCACGCAAGTCCTGCCAGTATCAGCCAGCCGTAGAGCGTGGTGGGCACGATCTGCCCTTCGGCAAAATAGGCGACTGGCAGCGAAACGATCGCCGCGATGGCGCTGCTCCAGAGCATGATGCGCATGGTCGAAAACCGGTTGCGCAGGCGTCCGACCGCCAGAATGTAACCGGCATAGAACACGGCAGCCAGCAGTGCGAGCGCATCGCCCGATGATTGCGAATGCAGGAGTTCGCCCGGCCCGCCTTTCAGCACGACCACACCCAGAATGGCCACAACCAACCCGATGATGAAGGACTGGCTGACACGCGCCTTGTAGAGCAGCCATGCGGCGAGCGTGACGAAGATCGGCGCCATATTGGCCAGAAGCGTCGCATTGGCGACCGACGTATAATGCAGCGACAAATGCCACGCGCCGAGATCGGCGGCGATGAACAGGCCGGGCACGGCCAGCAGCAGGCAATCCGTGAGGGTGAGGCGCTTGTTGTCTTTTATGTCGCTGCGTTCGCGTCCGCTCATCAGCAGCAGCGGGATGACCGCCAACGCCACGCGCCAGAAGCCGGTGGCAAGGGGGCCTACTTCCGACAGGCGGACAAAGATCGGCGAACTCGCAATGGCAAAGCCACCGGCCACCAGAATGGGCATGGCCCAACGCTGGCCAAAGGTCTGGGCGCTTGAAGGGGACGGGCCCGTTACGGGGCTTTCTGGAGCGGTCGTCTGCGACATTATCAAACTCGGGTCAAACTCGGGCGAAACCGGCGTTGCAGAGCGAATTCAGCATATTTTTTCTGCAACACATGTTCTGAAACCGTCTGTCATGTCGCAAAGCAGTCGAATTATAGAAATTCTTGACTGTTGGCATACAGACGCCGAGATGCTTATTCCTGTTTGATGACAGCGTCCAGAAGAAAGAATGCGGGCATGACTGCTTTGCAGCCGTTGCTGCCACAACGCTTTCAGGAGGACGGTGCGTACAAAAAAGCGCCCCGCAGGGCGCTTTCCGATTGTCGATCTATGGCGCGTTACCGATAGGGCGAGACACATTGTCTGCGCGGGCCGCTGTTCGGCTGGAAGGTGTTATCCGATACGCGATAGGTGCGATAACGGTTCTGACACCAACGAACGTGGTTGTTGCTGTGAACAACACGGGGCTGGTTCAGCGCGCCGCCGACGATTGCGCCTGCCGTGAAGGCTGCCAGCGGATACCACCAGCCATCACTGTGGCGGCGATAGCCGTTGCGGTAGTAGCGCGAGCCGTGATGGCCATGCCAGTAACCGGGACGGTTCGACGGACGGTGGCTGCTATGGGGCGGGCGACCGGGGCGATGGGCATTGCTTGGAGGGCGGCCCGGCCTGTGGGCGTTGCTCGGCGGACGTTTGTGGCGCTGGGCATGACCGCGCGGCGGACGGCGATCATCGCGAACCTGTTCGACGTTCTGATTGAGAGCAGGACGCTCAAGGTTCATCGGCGCAGCCATGGTTGGTACGATGGATGTAAATCCAAAGACCAGCGCCAAGGTCCCCGCGCACGCCTTTTTCAGAATTTTCATATGCAACCCTCCGTATGGAATGACGCAACTAAACGCCTGAAAACACAATTGGTTCCGTTTCCAGGCGATGATTGGCCCACAATTTTGACCGGAGGATTGTGAAATCTATTCCGTGCCGATGCGCACGATCTTGTCGACCAGAACGGACGCCAGATGGAGCGCGCTGCCGGTAGCAGTCACGATCTGGGGCAGGATCATCCATTCCAGCATCCATGCCGCGCCCGAACGTTCCTGCTCATGCACCATGGATTGATGCAGGCCGGAAACTTGCACCGCGTTGAAACGGGCAAGGCTGACCAGCACTTCCGCACCGACCGGATTTTGCTTGTGCGGCATGGCCGATGATCCGCCGCCGCCCGAAAGAGAAAGCTCTGCGCCAAGTTCGGCCATCAGCGCAATGTCCTGCCCGAATTTGCCGAGCGTTCCCGTGATCAGCGACAGGAGGCTGCCGAATTCTGCGATGAAAGCGCGCTGGCTTTGCCATTGCGGGCGGTCGTGCAGACCAAGTTTCTCTGCCAGAAGCGCGCGCAGGGCTGGGCCGCTCTCGCCGAACTTTTCAAGCGTTCCCGCCGCGCCGCCAAATTGCAGCGGAAAGGCGAGGGTGCTGAGCTTCTGGTCGTAACCGCCGAGCGGCGTCTGCCAGCTCGCAATCCGGTCGGAAACCGTGACGGGAATGGCGGCCTGCATCCGGGTATAGGCGGTGAGGCTGTTTTTGCCGAAGGTCGCGTCAAGCCATTTGAAGCGGTCGGAAAGCTGATGCAGCCGACCGCGCAGAATTGCATTCGCCGCCTGCAGCCGCAGCATCAGGCTTGTGTCGATGACATCCTGACTGGTGGCTCCGAAATGCAGCTGTGCGGCGAATTCCGGGCCTGTGGCCTTGCGCAGTTCCTTCACGAGTGCCGGAATGATCACGCCATCCCGTGCCGTCCCGCTTTCAAGAACGGACAGGTCCGGTTCGAAAGTCTCAGCCGCCAGCCTGATCGCATTGGCGGCTTCGACCGGGATTATGCCGAGCGAAGCCTGGGCATCCGACAATGCCACCTCGAAGCGGACCATTCCGGCGATGTCAGCCGCAGCCGTGAAGAGACTTAATATCTCTTCGTCATCGCCGAAAAGCCCGGCCAGAAACGGATGTTCGAATACCGAAATGCTCATGCGTCAAATATCGAAAAAGACGGTTTCTTTTTCGCCCTGCAAATAAATGTCGAAGTGATAGATGTCACCTTCGCGCTGGCCGATCAAGGTCTCAACGCGCGCACGATGCTCGACGCGCGCCAGAACCGGATCTTCCGCATTGGCGTCTGCCTCATCGGAGAAATACATACGCGTCTGCAAGCCGAGATTGATGCCGCGTGCAACGATCCAGAACGTGATATGCGGCGCCATCAGGCGTCCATCCCGGAAGGGAACGCGACCGGGCTTGATCGTCTCGAAGGTGAACTCGCCAGTTTCCATATGGCTGGGGCAGCGGCCCCATCCACGGAAATTGGGGTCGGCCTTGCCGCCGGTTTCCGAAGGGCTGTTGTAAAGCCCCTTGGCGTCGGCCTGCCAGATTTCCACCAGCGCATCGCGCAGCGGCGCGCCCATGCCATCGATAACGCGACCCTTGATGGTCACACGCTCGCCGGACGTCTTGTCGTTGGTGAGCGGGCCGGACCCGAGATCTTCCGCGAAAACGCCATTGATGCCGACGAAATTCGGCGTCAGCCCGATATGGACGTAAGGGCCCGCAGTTTGCGATGCGCTTTCCTTGAGATAACCCAGTGGCTGTACCATATCAGTTGCCCTCCGGCCGGTTTTCAAAGAAGGTCGAGCGGCGTCCGCGCAACACTATGTCGAACTTGTAGGCCAGCATGTCCATCGGCAGGCTCGCATTCATGTCGAGCGGTGCGATAAGGCGCTCAACCGCGCTTCTGTCGGGAACAGTCTTCACAATCGGGCAGCGCCAGATCAGCGGATCACCTTCGAAATACATTTGGGTGATCAGACGCTGCGAGAAGCCATGGCCGAAGATCGAGAAATGGATATGCGCCGGGCGCCAGTCATTGACGCCATTTGGCCACGGATAAGCGCCGGGCTGGATCGTCTTGAACCAGTAATAGCCATTCTCGTCGGTGATCGTGCGGCCCACGCCGCCGAAATTCGGATCGATGGCCGCGAGATAGGTTTCCTTCTTGTGCCGGTAGCGACCGCCAGCATTGGCCTGCCAGAATTCGACAAGCGCACCAGGGATCGGGCGATTGCTTTCGTCCAGCACACGACCATGCACCAGAATGCGCGGGCCGACCGGCATTTCGCCGGGGCGCGCATAGTTGCGGATCAGGTCGTTATCGAGTTCGTTCAACATGCCATGGCCGAAAACCGGGCCGGTAATCTCGCTCTTGGTGCCTTCCAGCGAAAGCAGCGCGCGGGTGGGCGAGCGCAGAACGGATGTCTTGTACCACGGCGTATAGGCCGGTGGATGCATGGTGAGATCACGAGCGAAAAAAGGGCTCGTTTCCGGCGGTGTGTTTTTCATTTCTCGGCTTCCTCCGCTTCCATCTGCGCGTAGGTCTGTTTGGCGATCTTGAACGCGTGGTTCGATGCAGGCACGCCCGCATAAATCGCAACATGCAGCAGAGCTTCGCAGATGTCTTCCTTGGTTGCGCCCGTATTTTTCGTGGCGCGGATATGCATTGCAACTTCATCGTCCTGGCCAAGAGCGGCCAGAAGCGCAATCGTCACCATGGAGCGCTCGCGCTTTGTCCATTGCGGACGCGACCAGACCGTTCCCCATGCCGTTTCGGTAATAAGCTCCTGAAAGGGCGCATCAAGTCCCGTGGCAGCCTTCGATGCCCGGTCCACATGCGCATCGCCCAGAACCGAGCGACGGACGCTCATTCCAAGCTTGTAACGCTCGGAGCGCTCGACAGTGTCACCCATGGCTATTCTCCCTGTGGAAGCTTAATTTGAAAGTCGGGTTGAAAGAAAATCGCGCAATAGCGAGACATAGGCGTCTGGCTGTTCAACGCAGGGTATGTGGCCGCTATGCGCAATTTCAGCGAAATGCGCGCCGGGCACGAGGCTTGCCAGTTCCTTGACGAGCGCTGGCGGTGTTGCGCCATCCTGATCGCCCACGACACAAAGCACGGGCACGGCAATCGCCTTGGCCGCTTGCGTGAAATCCGCATCGCGCAGGGCTGCGCAGGTTGCCGCATAGCCCTCGAGTGGCTGTTGCACGAACATGTTGCAATAGGCGCGGAAGGCGTCATTGTCGGGCTTGCGGAAATCGTCGGTGAACCAGCGCGGCATCGTGCCGTCGAGAATGCTGGCAAGACCGTTTTGCATAATGGCGTCGATGCGGGCGTTCCACATCTCCGCGGTGCCAATCTTGTGGGCGGTGTTGGACAGGACCAGACCCGCGACGAGATCGGGACGGGCGGCATAAACGCCCTGCGCAATCAGTCCGCCGACCGAAAGGCCGCACAGAACCACGCGGCGGATCGACAGTTTTTCCAAAAGCGCGATCAGATCCTGCGCCAGAAGTTCGATGCTGTAGGGCGTATTGCCGATATCGGAAAGGCCGTGCCCGCGCTTGTCGTAAACCAGCGTCGGGATATCGTTGCCGAGCTTTGCCCTCACGTCATCCCAGATGCGCAGGTCGGTTCCCAGTGAATTGATGAAAACCAGAACGGGCTTTTCATCACCACTCCACTGCAAATCATAGTGAAGGACGATATCGTTGACGTTTGCGAACTGCACGGCTTTCTCCTCTTGATCAGCACTGTTGCGCTTTCCAATTGGTTAAGTAAAATGATATTATCAGTCAAAAATATAACTCATAGGTTATCCAATAAGTGATCGGAAACAGGATCAAGTTTCGCCATCTGCACACCTTTGTTGAAGTGGCGCGGCAGAAGAGCGTGGTCAAGGCGTCGGAGATTTTGAATATCAGCCAGCCCGCCGTCACCAAAACTATCCGTGAGCTGGAGGAGGTGCTGGGCGTTCCGGTTCTGGAGCGCGACGGTCGCGGCATTCGTATTACGCGGTTTGGCGAGGTATTCCTGCGCCATGCGGGTACGGCGCTGACGGCCTTGCGGCAGGGGCTGGATTCGGTCTCGCAGGAGCTCGACGGTTCCGGCCCGCCCATTCGTGTCGGCGCCTTGCCGACAGTTTCCACACGCATCATGCCCAAGGCCATGAGCCTGTTTCTGGCGGAAAAGGCGGGCAGCCGCGTGAAGATCGTCACGGGCGAGAATGCGGTTTTGCTGGAGCAGTTGCGCGTCGGCGATCTCGATCTGGTTGTCGGGCGTCTTGCCGCGCCGGAAAAGATGACCGGCTTTTCCTTCGAACACCTCTATTCCGAGCAGGTGCGGTTTCTGGTCCGGGCAGGGCATCCGCTGACCGACGGGCGACCCGTCTTCGACCATCTGGCGGATTATCCGGTGCTGATGCCGACTCAAAATTCGATCATCCGTCCTTTTGTGGAGCGGTTGCTGATTGCCAACGGCATTGGCGCGCTGCCCATTCAGGTTGAAACCGTGTCGGATGCTTTCGGGCGCGCTTTCGTTCGCGAGAGCGATGCAATCTGGATCATTTCCGAAGGTGTCGTGGCGCGCGATGTGGCGGAAGGCAAACTGGTCATGTTACCGATCGATACCAGCGAGACTGTCGGGCCGGTTGGTCTGACAATGCGGACGGATACGGTCAGCTCCGGGGCGCTGCAAATGCTTATCCAGATATTGCGCGACGTGTCCGGCGCGTTTCTGTCCCGCTCGTCCACAAGCAGACTGCAATGAGGCTAGTGAATTGAATTTGACGTTTGAATCCCGGCTGACATAGATGCTGTTTCAAACGTCAAATTCGAAAAATCCACTAGATACATATACTTGCTAGTGATCTTTTTGATTCCAACATTTGCTCAGCGCGTGAACCGAGGAATGCAAATGTTGGAATCAGACCACTAGTGGTGCAATAGTTCGCCCAGAAATTTGCGCGTGCGTTCCTGCTTCGGATTGGCGAAGAATTCGTCCGGGGACGCCTGTTCAATAATCGCGCCTTCGGCCATGAAGATCACGCGGTCGGCCACCTGACGGGCAAAACCCATTTCATGGGTGACGCAGATCATCGTCATGCCTTCTTCGGCAAGGCTGACCATGGTGTCGAGCACTTCCTTGACCATTTCCGGATCAAGGGCCGAGGTCGGTTCATCGAAGAGCATGACCTTCGGCTTCATGCAGAGCGCTCGCGCAATCGCAACGCGCTGTTGCTGGCCGCCCGAAAGCTGCGACGGATATTTATCGGCCTGCTCGAGAATTTTCACCCGGTCCAGAAGCGCCCTGGCGCTTTTTTCCGCATCGGCCTTGCTGGCTCCAAGCGAGCGCATGGGCGCCAGCATGCAGTTTTGCAGCACGGTGAGATGCGGGAACAGATTGAACTGCTGAAACACCATACCGACCTCACGGCGCACCGCATCGATGGTTTTGCCCGCATGGCCGAGCAACATGCCGCCAACGTGGATTTCACCCTTCTGGTAGGTTTCGAGATGATTGATGCAGCGGATGAGCGTGGATTTTCCACTGCCGGAGGGACCGCAGAGAACGATCTTTTCTCCCTTGCGCACCGCCAGATTGACATCGTGCAAGGCTTGAAAATGGCCATACCATTTCTCGACATTCTGCAAGCGGATCATCGCTTCGGAAGGATCGGCGGATGGCTGGTGGATCATCGGGTCACTCCGGGCATGGTTCAGGCTCAGCGGCTCGACGCGGCAAATTTACGTTCAAGATGCGCGCCGAAGATCGTCAGCGGGCAGCACATCAGGAAGTAGAGAATGCCCACAACGCCGAAGACAGTGAGCGGCTCGAAAATCTGGTTCGAAATGATGTTGCCAGCCCGCGTCAGCTCGGTGAAGCCGACGATGGAGGCAAGCGATGTTCCCTTGATAAGCTGCACCAGAAAGCCGATGGTTGCGGGCAGCGAAATGCGGATCGCCTGCGGCAGGATTACATCCTTCATGCGCCAGAAATAGCGAAGGCTCAGCGCTTTCGCGGCCTCCATCTGTCCCTTGGGAACCGCCTCAATCGAGCCGCGCCAGATTTCGCCAAGATAGGCGCTGGCATGCAGGGTCAGGCCGATGGCGACGGCCAGCCATGCATCGAGTTTCAGCCCGATCAGTGCAAGGCCATAATAGACGACGAAGAGCTGCATCAGGAGCGGCGTGCCCTGAAAGACCGCGATATAGCCAGCGGTCAATCGTTCCAGCACAGGAAAGCCCGATGTGCGAAGCAAGGCAATGCCAAGACCGGCCGTGCAGCCGCAGACGAAGCCCACGGCGGAGAGCGCGACCGTCCACTTCAATCCGATCAGCAGGAAGACGAATTCATCGCGACCCATGGGAATGCTCCTACTTGACCGGATAGGCGAAATAGCGCGCCGAAATGAAGGAGAAGAGGCGCATCATGACCCAGGAAATCACCAGATAGAACGCCGTGACGGTGAAATAGACCTCGAAGCTGCGGAAGCTGTCGGATTCGATGCGCTGGGCAACTGAGGTCAGTTCATAGGCCGAGATTGCCGAGGCGATGCTGGTCGTCAGCGTCAACAGGATGAACTGGCTGGTCAGCGATGGGAAAATTGCCCGCAAGGCCGGTTTCAGCACGATCAATCGGAAGACCTGCGCCTTATGCAGACCAAGCGCGATGCCCGCCTCGATCTGGCCTTTCGGAATGGATTGAACACCGCCACGAATGATTTCGATGGCATAGGCGCCGCCATTGATGCCGAGCGCAATGATGGCGGTCGGCGTCGGGTCGAGCCGGACACCGGCCAGCGGCAGAGCGAAATAGATGAAGAATATCTGGACGAGAAAGGGCGTGTTGCGGATGAGTTCGACAAAGCCGATGACCAGCCATCGCAAAAACCAGTAGCGCGAACCGAGCAGCAGAACACCGCCAATGCCGATGACGATTGCCAGCAACATGCCGAATATGGCCAGGGTAAAGGTGCCCAGACAGGCAAGCAGCAGGTTGGGGAGGCCATCGATGACCGGCGTGAAATCCAGAGTATAATTCATCGTTCGCTCTGTCTGTTTTTATCAAGGCGCGGCGAGATCGCCGTTGCTCTCTTGCTCCAATTGACCGGCGCGGCTGGCCAGATGTCTGTCGGTCAGTCCTTGTCGGCCATTTTCGCCATGGCTTGCACGGCCAGTTCATACCCATTCGCGCCGAACCCGATCAGAATGCCGGTTGCGACACGCGAAATGAGCGAATTGTGGTAGATGCTCTCGCGGGCATGGACATTTGAAATATGCAGCTCGATCTTCGGGCCGTCGAACATTTTCAACGCATCGAGCAGGGCGACCGACGTGAAAGTATAGCCCGCGGGATTGACGATGATGCCGCAGGCTTGTTTGCGCGCCTGATGCACGCTTTCCACCAGTTCTCCCTCGAAATTGGTCTGGCGAAAATCGACTGCAAATCCCAGCGTCTCAGCCACCTGTGTCGCGCGGTCGCGAATATCGGCAAGCGTTGTGGTGCCATAGACTGTCGGCTCGCGCTCGCCGAGCAGATTGAGATTGGGGCCGTTCAAGATAAAGATTGTTCTGGACATGGTGCTTCCCGAAACGGCGGGTAAGCCGTTTTACGACATGAGGAAACGGTTGCAGACGCTGGCGTTTTTAGGATCGGATTGGCGCCCCCCGGTGCCAATCCAAATCTTGTTTTTATGCATTTGAACGCAAAGCGGCTTCGCGCTTTTGCCGGGAATGCTTTTTAGCCAGCGTCTGCAATCGGGATCGCTGAATTATCAGTTCGCCGTGAAGGAAACGCCTTCAAGCTTTTCCGGGAATTCCGGAACCGGCACCTTCATCCACTTGTCGTAGATTTTCTTCAGCTCGCCATTGTCCTTGATCTTGTCGATGAAGCTGTTGATGGCGACGTTGAGTTCCTTTTCGCCCAGACGCGTGCAGGCGCCATTATAAAGCTTCTGGAATTCCAGCTTGTTTTCGAATTCGCCCGGACGGGCCTTCTCGACGCGGTCCATGTAGAAGATGTTTCCGCCCAATGCCTGCACCTGACCCGAAGCCAGAGCCTGAACGCTTGGCGCATCGCCGTCATAGCGGCGGATGGTGGCGCTGGATGGTGCGTTCTTGGTCACCTGCGTGTCCTGCGCAGCGCCCTTCGCAACCGCGATGGTGAGATTGGCCATATCTTCATTGGTCTTGATCGACATGGATTTCGGGCCGATCAGCACAATGGCATTGGCCACATAGGGCTTGCTGAACTGTACCGCCTTGGCGCGTTCCGGCAGCATGGCCATGGTTGCGAACAGCACGTCGACGCGACCGGTGGTCAGCGCGGGAATGCGGTTGTTGACTTCGAGCGGTACGAATTCGACCGGCACGCCCAGTTCCTTGCCGAACAGATTGGCGATATCGGCGTCAAGGCCGTCCTGCTGGCCAGCGCTCGTCACGAAACCCCATGGCGGATTGTCGCCCTGAATTCCAACGATCAGCTTGCCGCGCGCCTTGATTTCCTCTGGCGTGATGGCGGATGCGGGCTTGGTCATCCCGGCGGCGGCAACCAGCGCCGCCGCACCCAGCATCATGTTGCGACGTGTCAGCATCGATTTAAACATTCGTTCCTCCTCCCAAAAACTGCCGCTCTGTCGATCCTCTCCCGTGGATCAGATGGCCGTATGAGTATATTTTTGTCAGATGATGCTTGGCAAATCAACCGAGTTTATAAAAATCATATGAGATTTTGTATTTTGCACAAAACGCATTTTTCCGACAGACAACCGACGGATATGTACGAGCGAATGCGGTTCAGACGATGCGCCCGCTTTTGAGAATATGATCCATGCCGCTCTGGATATGCCGGCGCACAACGGCTTGCGCGCCTTCGACATCGCGCGCCACGGCCAGTTCGAATAGCAATTTGTGGTCATCGACGACGGGGCGTCCGCGAAAGGTCTGCGCCAGCATGTGATAACGCAGAAAACGGTCGAACACCGAGGACAGCGCCGTCAGCAGTGTTTGCGAATCGCATGCTGAGACGATGGCCTGATGAAACTCCCAGTCGTAACGCACCCAGTCGATGGTGCGCGATGCATCGCCCCCAAGCAGCACTCTTTCCGCAGCGGCGAGCTTGTGGTGGGCTGCAACGATACGCCCTTCCCATTCCAGATCGCCGACCGCGAAGGAAAGCCCGATGGCGTGGGTTTCGAGAACCGAGCGCAGATCGGCCAGTTCCTCAAGCTCCTTGCGGGAAGCCGGGCTCACTTCAAAACCGCGCTGCCCTTCAGCGACGACCAGATTTTCCGTGGTCAGCCGGTTGAGGATCTCGCGCAGCGAGGAGACGCTGATCGAATAGCGCTCCTTTGCCTGTTCCAGCTTGATCTTGGCCCGTGGCGGTAATGTCCCGGAGATGATGTCCTTGCGGATCTGCCGGAAAACTACATCGCTGACGGTTTCGGTGGGTGCGCTTTCTTCCCGCAGCATGGTGTTTCCTTTTCCGTGGCGGTCACGATCAACGGCAGTGGCAAATCAGGGCAGGGTGCCCCCGGCCAGCGCATGTTGGACGCCGCCATCTATGTGCTTGATAAGAATGGCTTTTGCTTCGGTCGCATTGCGCGCTAGCGCAGCGTCGAGCAATTGCTTGTGTTCCTTTTCGGCGACATCGCCGCGATAGGACAGCGCAACCATCTGATAGCGTAGATATTTGTCGAAGACGGTGGCGTGGGTTTCCATCAGCAATCTTGAACCGCAGGCGGAAATTAGCGCCTGATGAAACTCCCAGTCATAGCGTTTCCATTCTTCCGCCCGGCTGGCGTCGCCTGACGCCATGATCTGCTCCATCCGCGAAAGCTTGTAGTGCGCGGAGACCAGTTGCGCCTCCCAATCCATCCCGCCGAAAGCGAAGGATTGCTCCAGCGCGTGGGTTTCGAGCAACAGGCGCAATGCAGCGATTTCCTTGAGATCGGCATCCGACATGGGCGCGACTTCGAAGCCGCGCTGGCCTTCGGCAACGACAAATCCTTCCGATGATAGCCGGTTGAGGATTTCGCGCAACGTACTCACACTGGTGTCGTAGGAATCCTTCAGGCTTTCCAGCCGCAACCGCTGCGCAGGCGCCAGCCGCCCGAAGATAATATCGGTCCGAATGCGGCGATAGCAGCTTTCAGCAATGGACTCATTGGAAGATTCGTAACGCATTTGGAGATATCTCAGATATTCGACACTTTATCATACATGTCTCGCGCTGCGGTTACAATGTGATATCCTGTCTTGCGGCAAGGTCCGACATTTTCTCGGATGATTTTTGGATCGTCCCTGAATACGGAGGCTGACCGGCCTTCACGGAATATCGCGGCAGCAACACGATACGAACAGATCATTTGATATATTGTGGTTTATGGGCGGCGGCAGTCGTTGGCATCCCTTCTTTATCGCGAATGTTGATGCTACGACTTCTGCCGATCTTCATTTCGTTCCCGGTAGAAATAGCATGACCTCACAAACACCTATCCGTAAACCGCGTGGCCGCGATCTTGGCATCCCTTTCACCGGGTGTACTGGTCCGCACAATGCGATCACCGATGTTGATGGCGTCGGTGTCGGCTTTCAGACGATTATCGAGAACGAGCCGCGCCCGGGCCGCAAGCGTCCGGTCCGCAGCGGCGTAACGGCCATTCTGCCGCATATGCAGTCAGAAACGCCTGTTCCGGTCTATGCTGGTGTGCATCGTTTCAACGGCAATGGCGAAATGACCGGCACGCACTGGATCGCGGATGGCGGTTATTTTCTGGGACCCGTCGTCATCACCAATACGCATGGCATTGGCATGGCGCATCACGCCACCACCCGCTGGATGGTTGACCGCTATGCCTCGACCTACAAGACCGACGATTTTCTCTGGATCATGCCGGTTATTGCTGAGACCTATGACGGCGTGCTGAACGACATCAACTGCTTTCCGGTTACCGAAGCCGATGTGCGCAAGGCGCTCGACAGCGTTGCCTCCGGCCCGGTGCAGGAAGGCAATTGCGGCGGCGGCACAGGAATGATCACCTATGGATTCAAGGGCGGCACGGGCACGGCATCGCGCGTCGTGGAATTCGGTGGTCGCAGCTTCACCATTGGCGCGCTGGTGCAGGCCAATCACGGCCAGCGCGACTGGCTGACCATTGCCGGTGTTCCGGTTGGCCAGCATATGCGCGACGGCACGCCTCAAAGCCAGTTGCAGGAGCGCGGTTCCATCATCGTGGTGCTGGCAACGGACCTGCCCTTGATGCCACATCAGTTGCAGCGGCTGGCACGTCGCGCCGCGATCGGCATCGGTCGCAATGGCACGCCGGGCGGCAACAATTCAGGCGATATTTTCCTGGCCTTCTCGACGGCCAATCAGCGCCCGATGCAACACCGTTCCGCGCCGTTCCTCCAGATGGAAGTGGTGAATGACGAGCCGCTCGATCCGTTCTATCTCGCTGCGGTCGATAGCGTGGAGGAAGCAGTGGTCAATGCGATGCTGGCAGCTGAAGATATGGGCGGCACGCCTTACGACCGTCTGCGCGTTCAGGCTATCGATCACGACAGGCTGCGCGAAGTGCTGGCCCGTTACGGACGGCTGTCTGCATAAAGACGGCTGATTGCAAATATAGAAAGCAGCGACAGATGCGGGTTCTGTCGCTGCTCCCCCTTTTGTGATGCCCTTTTGACTGGAGGTCAGATCATCACAAACTGGTAGTGTTGGTGGGGCCCATTTTTGCCACTAGAACGACCGCTGGAAGCGCACCGTGCCGCCCCAGGCATCGTTGACCTTGTTGTCGCGAAAATCGGCTTCGTAACGCCTCCAGTTCCCACCGAATTTGGTGTAGTTGACTTCCGGCGTGATGGTGAAGCCGGGGACAATTTGGTAGGCAATATTGGCGGCAGCAGCCGTCTTGCCCCAATCGTCATGCGCACCTTGGAGATTGAACGCGACCTTGTCGGTTGC
>Ga0182735_1001685_pt1 | contig 14443 bp, 12 predicted proteins | sample eDN5th30CKraftMG_FD_128524 | JGI IMG/M metagenome (GOLD analysis project Ga0182735, IMG submission 128524) | Enriched Miracle-Growth compost microbial communities from Emeryville, California, USA - eDNA 5th pass 30_C Kraft MG (version 2) (version 2) ... | reverse complement strand
GCCGAGACCGGCCAGAAGGTCTTCACCTTCGAAACCGTGGCCGGCATCCTCAATGCGCAGGAGCATGAGGGCGGCCTGATCTCGGTCGACATGGGCAGGCCGCGCTTCGGCTGGCAGGACATCCCGCTGGCCGAGGAGTTCCGCGACACCCGCATGATCGAGTTGCAGATCGGCCCGATCGACGCGCCGGTGCTGCATTCGCCGTCGGTGGTCTCGATGGGCAATCCGCACGCCATCTTCTGGGTCGACCGCGACGTCTGGTCCTACGAACTCGATCGCTTCGGGCCGCTTCTGGAAAACCATCCGATCTTTCCCGAGCGCGCCAACATCACCATCGCGCAGGTGACGTCGCCTGAGACGATGACGATCCGCACCTGGGAACGCGGCGCGGGATTGACCAGGGCCTGCGGCTCCGCCGCCTGCGCCAGCGTCGTCGCCGCCGCGCGCACGAAGCGCACCGGGCGTAACGTCACCTTGCGGGCGCCGGGCGGAGAACTGCGCGTCGAATGGCGCGAGGATGACCATGTGGTGCTGACCGGTGCGGCTGAATGGGAGTTTTCCGGCACCTTCGATCCGGCCACCGGCGCGTGGACGCGCGACGCGGAAAGTGCCGCCTGATGGGCATCGACGTCGTCACCTTCGGCTGCCGGCTCAATACCTACGAGTCGGAAGTGATGCGCCGCGAGGCCGAGGCCGCCGGGCTTGGCGGGCTCAAAGGCGGCGCCATCATCATCAACACCTGCGCGGTCACCGGCGAAGCGGTGCGGCAGGCCAAGCAATCGATCCGCAAGGCGCGGCGCGAGCACCCCGATGCGCGCATCATCGTCACCGGCTGCGCTGCGCAAACCGCGCCGCAGGACTTTTCCGCCATGGACGAGGTCGATCTCGTGCTCGGCAACGAGGAGAAGCTGCACAGCCACAATTATCGTGCGCTGCCGGATTTCGGCGTCAACGATTTCGAGAAGGCCCGCGTCAACGACATCTTCTCGGTGCGCGAGACCGCGAGCCACATGGTCGACGCCATCGAGGGAAGGGCGCGCGCCTTCGTGCAGGTTCAGAACGGCTGCGACCATCGCTGCACCTTCTGCATCATCCCCTATGGCCGCGGCAATTCGCGCTCGGTGCCGATCGGCGGCGTGGTCGAGCAGGTCAGGCGGCTGGTCGGCAACGGTTATGCCGAGATGGTGCTGACGGGGGTCGACATGACCAGCTTCGGCGCCGACCTGCCGGGCAGCCCGAAGCTCGGCCGGCTGGTGAAGACGATCCTCAAGCAGGTGCCCGATATCCGTCGGCTGCGCCTTTCCTCCATCGATTCCATCGAGGTGGACGAGGAATTGCTGGAGGTCATCGCCAATGAGCCCCGGCTGATGCCGCATCTGCATCTGTCGCTGCAGGCCGGCGACGACATGATCCTGAAGCGCATGAAGCGCCGGCACCTGCGCGCCGATTCCATCCGCTTCTGCGCCGAGGTGCGCCGGTTGCGCCCCGATATCGTTTTCGGTGCCGACATGATCGCCGGATTTCCGACCGAAACGAATGAGATGTTCGAGAATTCGTTGAAGATCGTCGAGGAGTGCGGGCTGACGCATCTGCACGTGTTCCCGTTCTCGCCGCGCCAGGGCACGCCGGCCGCGCGCATGCCGCAGGTGCGGCGCGAGGTGGTCAAGGAACGCGCTGCCCGCCTGCGCGCCGCCGGCGACGCCGCCTATGCAAGACACCTCGCTTCGCTCGTCGGCACGCACCAGTCCATTTTGATCGAGCGCGACGGGCTCGGCCGCACCGCCGGCTTCACCCTCGCCGCCATCGATGCCGGCGCGCCGGGCGACATTGTCGAGGCGGTAGTCACCGGCCATGACAGCGCACGGCTGACAGCAAGCCCGCTTGCCGCGCAGGCGGCCTGAGAAGAGTTCGCATGGCCTTCGGTTTCATCAAGAAAGTCTTTTCCTTCGGCAGGAAGGAAGTGGTCGAGGACAAGGCGGCCGACGAAGCCGCGCCGCTGCCGCCGCTCAACCTCGACGCGCTGGAAGGTCTGAAGCCGGCCGAGGAAACACCCTCTTCCCCTCCGGATGAGGGTAGCCGGGCGAAGGCTGAATCGGGTGAGGAGGCCTTCGCACCTTCCTTGCCGGCGGCCCCCTCATCCGGCCCTTCGGGCCACCTTCTCCCCGGTGGGGAGAAGGGCGAATCGCCGGCGTTCGAGCCGGCAGAACAACCCACGACCGAGCCCGAACCGGCGCCGGTCGAGGTGCCGCAGGAGCCGGAGCCCGTCGAGCCGGCACCCGACGAAAAGCCAGCACCCGAGCCCGAGCCTGCGGCAGAGCCGGTGCCGGAAGAAGAGCCTGCGCCTGTCGAGGTGCCGGAGACGCCGCCTCCGGCGCCCGCCGAGCAGCCCGCGCCGCCACCGCCGGAAGTTCCGGCAACGCCGCCGCCGGAAGCGCCGCCAGCGCGGCCGCAGGAGGTTCCCGCGCCGGAAACCCCGGCCGAGGTGCCGAGCCCGCCGGCCGAGACGCCGGCAAAGCCGATTGAAAAGCCGGCGGAGCCGGCTTCGCCGAAAGCCGGCAAGGTCACCGTCGCCAAAAAGGTCGAGCAGAAGGCGGAGCCCGTTGCGGCGCCGGCGCCGCAGCCCAAAAAGTCGTGGTTCCAGCGCATGCGCGACGGGCTGGCGCGCTCGTCGAAGGAGCTTTCCGGCAACATCGCCGGTGTCTTCACCCGGCGCAAGCTGGACGAGGATACGCTCCAGGACCTCGAGGACGTGCTGATCCGCGCCGATCTCGGCGTCGAGACGGCGCTGAGGGTCACCGATGCGCTGGCCGCCAGCCGCTACGGCAAGGAGGTTTCCGACGCCGACGTGCGTGCGGTAATGGCCGCCGAGGTGGAAAAGGTGCTGGGGCCGGTGGCGATGCCGCTAGAACTCGACCTTTCGCACAAGCCGCATGTCGTGCTGGTCGTCGGCGTCAACGGCACCGGCAAAACCACCACCATCGGCAAGCTGGCGGCGAAGCTGACCGAGGGGGGGCTTTCGGTGATGCTGGCGGCCGGCGATACCTTTCGCGCCGCGGCCATCGAGCAACTGAAGATCTGGGGCGAGCGCACCGGCTCGCCGGTGGTCGCCACCAAGCTGGGCGCCGATGCCGCCGGCCTCGCCTACGACGCCTTCGAGAAGGCGAAGGAAGCCGGCTCCGACGTACTCATCATCGATACCGCCGGGCGCTTGCAGAACAGGACCGAACTGATGGCGGAACTGGAAAAGATCGTGCGCGTGCTGGGCAAGCTCGACCCGGAGGCGCCGCACACGGTGTTGCAGACCGTCGACGCCACCACCGGCCAGAACGCCCTGAGCCAGGTCGAGATCTTCCGCAACGTCGCCGGCGTCAACGGGCTGGTCATGACCAAGCTGGACGGCACGGCGCGCGGCGGCATCCTCGTCGCCATCGCCTCCAAGCACAAGCTGCCGGTCTATTTCATTGGCGTCGGCGAGCAGGTGGACGACCTCGAGCCGTTCTCCGCCAGCGAGTTCGCCAAGGCCATCGCAGGAGTCGCATGAGAATGACCCCCATCCTCGAACGCGATCCCGCCGATCCGCGGAACACGAAAAAGGAAAGCGTCAACCCGGCGCTCAAGCTGGTGCTGGAACTCGGGCCGCTGATGGTGTTCTTCTTCGCCAATGCGCGCGGCGAGTGGCTGGCCGAGAAATTCCCGATGCTGGCCGAACTCGGCGGACCGCTGTTCATCGCCACCGGCCTGTTCATGGCCGCGACCGCCGTTGCGCTGGCCGTGTCTTGGGGGCTCACCCGCACCCTGCCGCTGATGCCGCTGGTGTCGGGCATCGTGGTGCTGGTTTTCGGCGCGCTGACGCTCTACCTGCACGACGAGGTCTTCATCAAGATGAAGCCGACCATCGTCAACACGCTGTTCGGTGTCATTCTTCTCGGCGGGTTGGCCTTCGGCAAGTCGCTGCTCGGCTACGTATTCCATTCGGCCTTCCGGCTCGACGCCGAGGGCTGGCGCAAGCTGACCCTGCGCTGGGGCCTGTTCTTCCTCCTCCTGGCGATCCTCAACGAAGTGGTGTGGCGCAATTTCTCGACCGACTTCTGGGTCGCCTTCAAGGTGTGGGCGACGATGCCGATCACCATCCTGTTCACGATCAGCCAGATGCCGCTGATCATGCGCCATTCGCTGGACGACGAAGCGAAGAAGTAGCCGCGCCTTCGCGCAAGGCTTTGTTAAGCCGCCATGCGCGGTGTGCAATGCTGCATTGCGGCATATTCTTTTTGCAGCGCACATTTCCTATGTCATGATCTGCAAGCCATTCGGGAGGAACGATCGCACCACGGTGGTGCAGAAAGGAACCTGCCATGATCTTCGACAACCTGTTCAAGGATGCCCGCGCGCATCTCGCCAAGCGCAAGCGCTACAACCAGCTTGTCAGCGAAATCAACAGCTTGAGCGACCGCGACCTCGCCGACATGAACGGCAGCCGTGCGGAAATGCTCTACAATGTGCGCCGGGAAATCTTCGGCTGACCTATAGATAGAGGGCGCGGCGGGCCGGAAATCAATCCGGCCGGGCCAGCGCCTTCTCTATTTCCGGAAGCAGAGCCGTGCGGACGGAGTCCGGCGTCAGCGGCCCGACATGCTTGTAGGCGATGGCGCCGTCCTTGCCGATGACGAAGGTTTCCGGCACGCCGTAGACGCCCCAGTCGATGGCGGTGCGGCCGGCCTCGTCGACGCCGATCGAGCGATAGGGATTGCCGAGATCGCCGAGGAACCGGCGCGCGTTTTCCGGCTTGTCCTTGTAGTTCAGGGCCGCCATCGCATAGCGGTTGTCCTGCGCCAGTCCCATCAGCACCGGATGCTCCTGCCGGCACGGCGCGCACCAGGACGCAAACACATTGAGCACGGTCACCTTGTCGGCGAATTGCGCACTGTCGAGGCCGGGAAGGCCTGAGCCTTCCAGCGGCGGCAGTTGCGTGACGGGCGCCCGCTGGCCGATCAGCGCCGACGGGATTTCCGTGCCGTCCTGGCCCGAAAGCAGTTGCGCCAGGAACACGCCGGCCAGGCCGAGGAAGACCAGCAGCGGCAGGAGAACGAGAAGCCGGCGCCTGGGCTTTGCCTCCGTCGCGGGTTCCACGCTCATGATGCCCTTGTCCCTTTCGCTCTAACCCCGGGCGCGCCGGTCTTGTCGGAGCGGCGGCGGATGCCGGCCGCTTCCAGTGCCGCCAGTTCGCGCTTGCGCGCACGCTGGTCGATCAGCACCCAGCCGATCAGCCCGATCATCGCCACCGCGGTGATGGCGTAGGCCGCCGTGACGTAGAGTGCGTGCGTGCTCATGCCGATCGCCTCGCTGCGGCGGTTTTGCTGCCGGTTGAACTTTTCCGAACGTCCATGCTTTCCCTTAGCGTTGCGTGCTTACAGGCGCAATCAGTCGCCGTGCCGCAGCGCCAGTGCTGCCGCCAGCGGGCCGATCACCGCAAAGAACAGGGTGAGCGCGGCGAGAATGAGGAAAGGCGGCAGGAACGGGTCGGGATCGTTGACCGCGCCGTAGCTCGCCGAGACGCCGAAGATCAGCACCGGGATGGTCAGCGGCAGCACCAGCACCGAGATCAGCAGGCCGCCGCGTGGCAGCGCCACCGCGACGGCGGCGCCGACGGCGCCGACGAAGGCGATGGCGGGCGTGCCGACCAGCAGCGTCAGCGCGGTCGCGCCGATGCCGATCGGCTCCATGTTCATGAACAGGCCGAGCAGCGGCGCCGCGATCACCAGCGGCAGCACGCTCGCCGTCCAGTGGGCGAGGCATTTGACCAGAACCGTGAGCGCCAGCATGTGGCGGTCGCCGGCGAGGACGAGAATATCGAGCGAGCCGTCGTCGCGTTCCGCCTGGAACAGCCGGTCGAGGCCGAGCAGCGAGGCCAGCAACGCCCCGATCCACAGGATGGCGGGGCCGATGCGGGTAAGCAGGTTGAGGTCCGGGCCGACGCCGAAGGGTATGGTGACGATGACGGCGAGAAAGAAGATGACGCCGGTCAGCGCCCCGCCGCCGGCGCGCACGGAAAGTTTCAGGTCGCGCAGGAACAGGGCTAGCATCGCGCGGCATGTCCGGTGGAAAGGAGTTCAGGCATTTCCACCCATCCTCAGTTCTTCCGCCTGCTCCAGCCCCAGCGGCAGGTGGGTGGCGGCGACGATGATGCCGCCTGCCTCGCAGTGCGCTTTCATCAACCCCGCCAGCCGCCCCTCCGACGCTTTGTCCAGGCCGGAAGTCGGCTCGTCGAGCAGCCATAGCGGGCGATAAGAGACCAGGAGCCGTGCGATGGCGGTGCGCCGGCGCTGGCCGGTCGAAAGGTAGCCGAAAGGCAGGTGGCCGATGCCGCCGAGGCCGACCGCTTCCAGCGCCTCCTCGGTATCGAGGCGGGCGTCGCCGCAGAAATCGCGCCAGAAGGCGAGGTTTTCCGTCACGCTCAGCGTCGGCTTCATCGCGTTGTGGTGGCCGAGATAGTGGCAGTAGCCCGCGACGGACGCGGAGTCGTCGCTTTCGCCTTGCAGCTGCACGCGCCCCGCGGCCGCTGGCAGCAGGCCGGCGACGATGCGCAGCAGGGTCGACTTGCCGGAACCGTTCGGGCCGGTGACGAGAAGGGCCTGACCCTCGCCCAGCGAAAAGCCGATACCGGAAAAAACCGTCTCGCCGCCGCGTTCGCCGCTCAGATTCTCGGCGATCAGCCGCATGAATTCCCCTTGGCCTGAAATCAGGCACCGCGCGCCGGCACCCAAGCAAAAATGGCAACTATGTGTCTAGAACTATTCCAGAAACTTCTCTATATCCGGCATACCAACCCCAGCGGTCGGGGAAGGCAACCTTTATTGCGCCGAATCGGCGCCATGCTGCAAGGCATGAGCGCACGGGGCGGACAGCGGAAATGGCCGTACCCGCACCCTTGCGCGTGATTGCATGCCATCGGAGTCCGTTCCTAGGCCGAACTGACCAGAATGGGATCGCACGTCGTGTCCAAATCTCTCGATAGTTTCAATTGCCGCCGCACCCTGACCGCAGGGGGCGCCGAGTATGTCTATTACAGCCTCGTGGAAGCCGAGAAGAACGGCCTGGCCGGCATTTCCCGCCTGCCCTATTCGATGAAGGTGCTGCTGGAGAACCTTTTGCGCAACGAGGATGGCCGCACCGTCACCAAGGCGTCGATCGAGGCGGTGGCCGCCTGGCTCGCCGACAAGGGAACCGCCGGCGTCGAGATCGCCTACCGGCCGGCGCGCGTGCTGATGCAGGACTTCACCGGCGTTCCGGCCGTCGTCGACCTCGCGGCGATGCGCGACGCCATGGTGTCGCTCGGCGGCGACCCGCAGAAGATCAATCCGCTGGTGCCGGTGGACCTGGTCATCGACCACTCGGTCATCGTCGACGAGTTCGGCACGCCGATGGCCTTCGCGCGCAACGTCGAGCTGGAGTACAAGCGCAACGAGGAGCGCTACAAGTTCCTGAAGTGGGGCCAGCAGGCGTTCCACAATTTCCGCGTCGTGCCGCCGGGCACCGGCATCTGCCACCAGGTCAACCTCGAATATCTCGGCCAGGTGGTGTGGACCAACAGTGACGACGGCCAGGCCGTGGCCTATCCCGACACCTGCGTCGGCACCGATTCGCACACCACGATGATCAACGGCCTCGGCGTGCTCGGCTGGGGCGTCGGCGGCATCGAGGCGGAGGCGGCCATGCTCGGCCAGCCGGTCTCCATGCTTCTGCCGGAAGTCATCGGCTTCCGCCTCACCGGCAAGGTCAAGGAAGGCGTCACCGCCACCGACCTGGTGCTGACCGTGACCCAGATGCTGCGCAAGAAGGGCGTCGTCGGCAAGTTCGTCGAGTTCTTCGGCCCGGGCCTGTCCAACATGACGCTGGCCGACCGCGCCACCATCGGCAACATGGGTCCGGAATATGGCGCCACCTGCGGCTTCTTCCCGGTCGATTCCGAGACGCTGCGCTACATGACCATGTCCGGCCGCGCCGAGGACCGCATCGCGCTGGTCGAGGAATACACCAAGGCCCAGGGCCTGTGGCGCGAGGACAGCTCGGCCGATCCGGTGTTCACGGATACGCTGGAACTCGACCTCGGCACCGTGGTGCCCTCCATGGCCGGGCCGAAGCGTCCCGAGGGCCGTCAGGCGCTGGAAGACATTCCGGCCGGCTTCGTCAAGGCGATGGAAACCGAGTACAAGAAGGCGGCCGAGCTGCACAAGCGCTACCCGGTCGAAGGCGCCGACTACGATCTCGGCCACGGCGACGTGGTGATCGCGGCGATCACCTCGTGCACCAACACCTCCAATCCCAGCGTGCTGATCGGCGCCGGCCTTCTGGCGCGTAACGCCAACCGGCTCGGCCTCAAGCAGAAGCCGTGGGTGAAGACCTCGCTGGCGCCGGGATCGCAGGTCGTGGCCGAATATCTGGAGAAATCGGGCCTGCAGAAGGAACTCGACCAGATCGGCTTCAACCTCGTCGGCTTCGGCTGCACCACCTGCATCGGAAACTCTGGTCCATTGCCGCCGGCGATCTCCAAAACGATCAACGACAAGGGCCTGATCGGGGCGGCGGTGCTTTCGGGCAACCGCAACTTCGAGGGCCGCGTGTCGCCCGACGTGCAGGCCAACTACCTCGCCTCGCCGCCGCTGGTGGTGGCGCATGCGCTGGCCGGCACGGTGACGAAGGACCTGACCAAGGAGCCGATCGGCGAAGGCAAGGACGGCAAGCCGGTCTATCTCAAGGACATCTGGCCGACTTCCGCCGAGATCCAGGAGTTCATCGAGAAGAACGTCACGCGCGAACTGTTCGCGCGCAAATATGCCGACGTCTTCAAGGGCGACGAGAACTGGCAGAACGTCAAGGCGCCGAGCGGCCAGACCTATGCCTGGGACAACACGTCGACCTATGTGCAGAACCCGCCGTACTTCGTCGGCATGGGCAAGTCGACGGGCGCGATTTCCGACATCAAGGGCGCGCGCGTGCTCGGCCTGTTCGGCGACAAGATCACCACCGACCACATCTCGCCGGCCGGTTCGATCAAGGCGGCCTCGCCGGCCGGCAAGTACCTGACCGACAACGGCGTCGGCGTGGCCGACTTCAACCAGTACGGCACGCGGCGCGGCAACCATGAGGTGATGATGCGCGGCACCTTCGCCAATATCCGCATCCGCAACCACATGCTGGGCGAAAACGGCAAGGAAGGCGGCTACACGATCCACTATCCGTCGAAGGAAGAGGAATCGATCTACGACGCGGCCATGCAGTACCAGCGCGAAGGCGTGCCGCTGGTGATCTTCGCCGGTGTCGAATACGGCAACGGCTCGTCGCGCGACTGGGCGGCCAAGGGCACCAGCCTGCTCGGCGTGCGCGCCGTCATCGCCCAGTCCTTCGAGCGCATCCATCGCTCGAACCTGGTCGGCATGGGCGTGGTGCCGTTCACCTTCGAGGAAGGCACGTCCTGGGCCTCGCTCAACCTCAAGGGCGACGAGCTGGTCGAGATCGACGGGCTCGCCACGATCAAGCCGCGCCAGCAGGCGGTCGCCAAGATCACCTATGGCGACGGCACGGTGAAGAACGTGCCGATCCTGTGCCGCATCGATACGCTGGACGAACTCGACTACTACAAGAACGGCGGCATCCTGCAGTACGTGCTGCGCGATCTCGCCGCATAAGCCGTTCCGTATCGGGCAAGCTGAACAACCGCCGGGGCGAAAGCTCCGGCGGTTTTGTCTGGGCGGATGAAAAATTTCACCGCAACGTGACTTCCGATTGACTGCCGCTTCTGCCACATATTTTAGCAATGAGAAGAAGAGCCGGTACCGCCGGCGGGAAATTGGAACGGCCATGGTATCTCGACAAATGGTGCAGTTGGCGGCTGCCACGCTGGCCCTTTGCGCGTTTTCAGGGGCAGGGCTGGCCGGCCAGGCCGATGTCGCGCGGCCGGGCGCGGCAAGGCCCGAGACACCGCTGGGCGTGGTCGAACTCTTCACCAGCCAGGGCTGCAGTTCCTGCCCGCCGGCCGACGAGCTTTTCGCCGATTTCGTGGCGAGGAAAGACATCGTCGCGCTGGCCTATCACGTCGATTACTGGGACTATCTCGGCTGGAAGGACACGCTGAGCAGCAAGAAGAACACCGAGCGCCAATATGCCTATATGCGCGCTTTCGGCACCCGTTCGGTCTATACGCCGCAGGCGGTCATCAACGGGCGCACCCATGTCAACGGCGCCAGCCGCTCCGCGGTCGCCGATACGCTCGCCCATATGGACAAGAGCGCGCAGGGCATGCGCGTCCCCATCAAGGTCACGCAGGAAGGGGACGGCGTGGTGATCGAGGCGGGCGACGCCGGCACCGATCCGGCGACGCCGGTGGATGCCCATGTCGTCGTCGTCTATTTCGAGGCGCCGCAGACGATCAGCATCGGCAAGGGCGAGAACAGCGGCCGGCGCGAGACATACTGGAACGCCGTCTCCGATATCCAGACCGCCGGCATGTGGCACGGCAAGGCGCAGCGCTACGAACTGCCAATGAGCGAGATATCCAAGAGAGGCGGCTGCGCCGTGCTCTTGCAGGCGATGGGCAAGGACGGGTTGCCGGGGCCGATCCTCGGCGCCGCCATGATCCGCAATCCGTAAGGCCGCCCTGGTATCGCTACCGCGTCAGTGATAGCCGATGTCGTGGCGCACCTTGCCCCGGAAGACCCAGTACGACCAGCCCGAATAGACGAGAATGACGGGGAGCAGGAACAGCGTTCCGACCAGCAGGAAGGCCTGCGTCGAGTTGGACGAGGCCGCTTCCCACAGCGTGAAGCTGTGCGGCACGATATAAGGCCACAGGCTGACGGCGATGCCGAGATAGGACAGCGCGAACAGCACCACGGCGCCGATGAAAGGGCCGGCATGCGTGTCGCGCCCGAGCGCGCGCCAGACCAGGAAGGCCGTCAGCAGCGTCAGCAGCGGGATCGGCGCCAGCAAGAGGATGTTCGGCCAGGAGAACCAGCGCTGGGCGATCGGCGCGCTGACCAGCGGCGTCCACAGGCTGACGATGCCGATGCCGACGAGGACGCCGATCAGGCTGATGCGGCCATGCCGCCGGGCGCGTTCTTGGATATCGCCCTCCGTCTTCAGGACCAGCCAGCCGGCGCCGAGCAGGCTGTAGCCGAAGACCAGCGCCAGCCCGGTGAGCAGCGAGAACGGCGTCAGGAAATCGAAGGATGAGCCGACGAACTCGCGGCCCTGGATGTTGAAGCCCTGGATGTAGGAGCCCAGCATCACCCCTTGCGCGAAGGCGGCGACGGCCGAGCCGTAGCAGAAGCCGTGGTCCCAGAAGGTCTTGTGCTCGACGTCGCGGAAACGGAATTCGAAGGCGACGCCACGAAAGACCAGCGCCAAGAGCATGACCAGCACCGGGAAATACAGCGCCGGCACGACGATGGCGAAGGCAAGCGGGAACGCCGCCAGCAGCGCCAGCCCGCCGAGCACCAGCCAGGTCTCGTTGCCGTCCCAGATCGGGGCGATCGAATTCATGACGAGGTTGCGCGACTGGACGTCGGGTTCGAAGCCGTAGAGGATTCCGACGCCGAGGTCGAAGCCGTCGAGCAGCACGTAGAAGAAGATGCCGGCGGCGAGGATGGCCGCCCAGATCGGCACGAAGCTGAACACGGTGTCCATCATGCGCCTCCGTGCGGGGTAAGCTCGACCGTGACCGGCTGGCTCGGCCGGCCGCCTTCGATCAGCGGGTCTTCCTCGGGCTCCTCATCGGCGGACCGGGGACCCTTGCGGACGATGCGCAGCATGACCCACGCCCCGGCCGGGAAGATGATGAGGTAGGTGACCATGTAGAGCAGCAGCGAGATCAGCACGTCCCGCCCGGTCAGCGAGGGCGAGACGGCGTCAGCGGTGCGCAACAGGCCGTAGACGACCCATGGCTGGCGGCCGACCTCCGTCGTGGTCCAGCCCGCGAGCACGGCAAGAAACCCCATCGGCCCCATGAACAGGCAGGCGCGCAGGAAAGTGGGGCTGTCGAACAGCCGTCCGCGCCAGCGCAACCACCAGCTCGAAACCACCAGCGCCAGCATCAGCAGCCCGATGCCGACCATGACGCGGAAGGCGTAGAAGGGCAGCGCCACCGGCGGCCGCTGGTCGGCGGGGAAATCCTTCAGGCCCTTCACGGTGCCGTCGACGCTGTGGGTGAGGATCAGGCTGCCGAGCTTCGGCACCTCGACGGTGAAGCGGTTGCTGGCCGTGGCGTCGTCGGGAACGGTGAACAGGATCAGCGGCATGCCGCTCGTCGTCTCCCAGTTCGCTTCCATGGCCGCGACCTTGGCCGGCTGGTGCTCGAGCGTGTTGAGGCCGTGCAGATCGCCGAGCAGGATCTGCAGGGGCACCAGGATGGTCAGCAGCCACAGCGTGATCGACATCATGGTGCGGGCTTCGGCCGAACCGGCCCGCTTGCGCATCAGGTAGGCATCCACCGCGACGACGACGAAGCCGGTGGTGATGTAGAAGGCGACGACGGTGTGGGCGAAGCGGTAGGGGAAGGAGGGGTTGAAGACGATCTCGAACCAGTTGGTCGGGAAGAAGCGGCCGTCGATCACCTGGTAGCCGGCCGGCGTCTGCATCCAGCTGTTGGCGGCAAGGATCCAGAACGAGGACAAGAGCGTGCCGAAGGCCACCATCAGCGCGGCGAAGAAATGCGCCCAGCCTGGTACCAGCTTGCGCCCGAACAGGAGCACGCCGAGGAACGCGGCCTCCAGGAAGAACGCCGTCAGCCCCTCATAGGCGAACAGCGGCGCCAGCACGTTGGCGGTCACGTCCGAGTAGCGGCTCCAGTTGGTGCCGAACTGGAACGGCATGATGATGCCGGACACGACGCCGATGCCGAAGGCGACCGAGAAGATCTTGATCCAGAAGGTCGAGATGCGGAAATAGATTTCCTTGCCGGTGAAGAAATAGAGCCCCTCCAGCAGCGCGATGAAGGACGCGAGCCCGACCGTCAGCGCCGGCATCAGGATGTGCCAGGCAATCAGCCAGGCGAATTGAAGGCGGGACAGGAAGAGCGGATCGAGTTCCATGGCGGGCGGCTCTGTTCACGACATGCCGATCCCGGGCCGCAATTCTGCCTGCCGGCGACAGGGAAGGCAAAGCCGACTTAGGGCGCGCGCGAATTACATCAAGGTGCCCCGCGTTTTTGATGCGGAGTTCAGCCGCCCCAGGCGAAGCGCGTCGCGGGGAACACCTCGGCCTGCCGCCGGGAAAGGGCTGCCCAGGCATCGCGGGTGGAAGGGTCCGGCGTGATGGTCTCGGCGACGCTGGTCATGGCGTCGGCGGCCTTTTCGAAACTGTCGAACCAGCCGATGCCGACGGCGGCGCTGATGGCGGCGCCGAGCGAGGAGGCCTCGGCGCTCTGGCCCTTCTGGATCGGGATGCCGGTGGAATCGGCGACCATGCGCGTCCACAGCGGGCTGTTGGCGCCGCCGCCGATGGCGACGATGCGGCTCGGCGCCAGCCCCTGCCGGCGCATTTCCTCCAGCGCGCGGGCGCTCTGCAGGGTCATCGCCTCCAGCCCGGCACGGTAGAAATGGCCGAGCGTGTGCGACGGGTGCATGCCGATGAAGCTGGCGCGCGCGTTCATGTCCCAGTGCGGGTCCATGCAGCCGACCAGCGTTGTGCCGGCCAGCAGCCCGTCCGAGCCGATGGGGACGCCTGCCGCCTCGTGCTCCAGCCGCGAGTAGATCGAGGGATCGGCGCGGCCGCCGGCAAACATGTCGACGAACCAGTTGACGAAATAGGCGCCGGCCCGCTGCACGGCTTCGAGGAAGTAGCCGTCGCCGGTGGGCGAGGTCATGGTGCGCCAGTACGGCCCGAGGACGGGAGTGGGCGACCACAGGCCGGCGATGATGGCCGTGCCGAGATTGAGGTAGACGACGCCGTCGCGCACGGCGTTGGAGCCGAGGCCGGCGCATTGGCCGTCGCCGCCGCCGGCGATGACCGGCGTGCCCTGCGCCAGGCCGGTTGCCGCCGCGGCCGCGGCATGGACGGTACCTATCCGGGTGCCGGTGCGGACCGCCGCCGGCAGTTGCGCGGGCGTGATGCCGAGCGCGTCGAGGATCGGCCCGGACCACTCCTTGCGGGAGATGTCGAAGATGCCGAAGGGGTCGGCGCTGGTCCAGCTCGCGCTCGGCGTGCCGGTCAGCTTCATCGTCAGGTAGCCCTGCACGTCGAGTATCCTTGCCGCGCGGTCGAGCCGTTCCGGCTCGTTCTCGCGCAGCCATTTCAGCCGGTAGACGACGGGCGTGACGTCGATCGGCTTGCCGGTGATCTCGTGCAGGCGCTGGCGCCCGAACTCCCCGGCGAAACGGTCGACCAGCCCGGCGGCGCGCTCGTCCAGCCACACGCTCGCCGGCCCGATGGCGTTGCCCTCGGCGTCGACCAG
>Ga0182735_1001681_pt1 | contig 14473 bp, 9 predicted proteins | sample eDN5th30CKraftMG_FD_128524 | JGI IMG/M metagenome (GOLD analysis project Ga0182735, IMG submission 128524) | Enriched Miracle-Growth compost microbial communities from Emeryville, California, USA - eDNA 5th pass 30_C Kraft MG (version 2) (version 2) ... | reverse complement strand
GGCGGGCTGTGCATCGTGCACCGGCGCCGGCGCATCTGCCGATGCCGTTTTCTGGGCCGGCGCTGCCTCGGCTTCGCCCTCTCCGGGGCTGGCCTGGGGTTCGATCGTTGCCGCCGCGGGTTCGCCGGCATCGGTTGCCGCAGCCACCTCCGCCGTCTGTTCGGCGACGATCGGGCTGGCGTTGCTGGCGGCGGTCTGCGTGGAGTCGGCCAGGAGCGCCTTGCCGAGCAGCGTGCCGGCCAGCGCCAGGGCGATGGCGGTGGTGGCCATCAGGATCGGCTTGCGCCGGGCCTTGAGCATGTCGCCGATGCGCAGCGCCCGCACCGGACCGCCGAGCGAGGACTGCCGCTTCTGCGCGTCGGCCTCGGCGGCCGCCGCCTGCGCGGCCCGCCTTGCCGCAGCGATGAAATCGGACTGCGAGGCGTCGCCCGATGCCGGGTTGCCTGCCGCCTGTCCGCGCTCGTCGCGCACGCGCTTCATGATGGCGCTGAGGTCGGGCGCGCCCGAGCCGGGTTCGAGCGGCTGGTTGGCGAGCCGCGGGTCGAGCGGCTCGTCGAGGTCGACGGCCGGCGTCTCGGCGACCGCTGCCGGCTCGTCCGCGACAGGGGTTTCCGGCCGCTTCTTCCGGAACGCCCGGCTGAGGCCGCCCAGCATCGATTTGCGGCGGCCGCTTTTCTCCGTCAGCTCGGCGATGGGGTCGCTGTCGAGCGCGGCCATGGCGGCTTCGGCGGCGGCTTGCGCCGGCGTGCGCACCATGGTCTCGTGTTCGCGCGCCGGCGTGGTGGCGTCGAGCGTGGCCATGCCTTCGGCGAGCAGCAGCGACGGCTGGTCGACCTCCATGGAGGGCGCGTTGTGCACGGTGATCTTCGGCTCGGCGAGGGGGGCAACCTGCTCTGCCTGTTCCAGCGAGCCGAGCCGGTCGACGATCTTGAGCAGCGTGTCGTGGATGGCCTCGAAGGTGCGGGAGTTGCGCTCATCGGAGCGGCGCGTCAGCGTCTCCAGCATCTTGAGGTCTTCGGCGAGGCCGGAAACGGTGGCGCTGTCGGCATTCGATCCGGCCAGCGACCGCACGGCGTTCTCCGCCGCTTCGCGGGCGGCGTGCACGATCGCGTTCTGCGTTGCCGCGAGCGCCTGCTCGATGTCGTCGAGACGAGGCGCGATGGCCTCGAATTCCGGCGACTGGGCGCCGGTCTGCGCAAGGTGGGCCGAAAGGCTGTTTACCTGTGCCTCGAGGCTGCGGATGAGTTCGGGGTCGATGCTCGCCACCAGCGCGGCGGAGGCGTCGAGCCGTTCGGCGAAGGCGCTGAAGCGGGCGTCGATGGCGTCCATGATGCCGGCGCTGGCGATCTGCGCTTCCGGTCCGCGTTGGTCGAGCCTCGCGACGACCTCGTCCAGCCGCCGTTCAAGGTCCTGGAACAGGAGCGTGCTCTGCTCGAGAACGTCGCCCTGGCGGCGGTCCATGACGGCGGACAGCGCCTCGAACCGCTGTTCCAGCCCATGGAAGAGCATGTCCGGGTCCGGCATCACCGGCGCGTGGTCGATCTTGTCGGCGATCAGCGCGATCTGCTGGGCCAGCCGTTCCATGGCCTGCTGCGGCAGGTTGGTCTGCGCGGCAAGGTCGTCGACATGCGCCGACAGCATGGTGAGGCGGGCCATCATCTCCTGGCCCTGCCGGTCGGCGGTCACTTCCTCGATCTGGGCGGCAAGGGAATCGATGCGCCGCTCGATACGGTCCAGCGCCTCGGGGTCGATGCCGCTGTTCTGGGCGGCGACGCTGGAGGCGACGATGGCGCGCGAAATCTCGTCGAGCCGCTCGTCGATCATGGCCAGCGTGTTGCCGGAGCCGTCGCTTTCGCGGCTGACGAAATGATCGACGGCGCCGGCCAGCGTCCGCACCTTCTCCTCAAGCGAGCGCAAAGACAGCGATTCGGGCAGGTTGTTGACGGCGTTGCCGATCTGCTCCAGCCGCTCGGCCAGCATGGCGATGGCATCGTCGCTGGCCGGCTTGCCGGCATTGGCGTCGACGCGGGTCTCGAAGGCGCTCCAGCGGCGGTCGAAATCGTCGAAGCGGCGGCCGACCGACTGCACGCTTTGCTCGCGGGCGAGGATGTCGAGCGCGGCCCTCACCTGTTCCATCTCCAGGCGAAGGGAATTGATGTTGCGGTCGTCGCTCTTTTCGGCAAGGGCCTGGATGGCGCCCGACAGCCGCTCGAATTCCCGGCCGAGCTCGGCGCTGTCCCTGGCGGCGGGCGAGGACTGGGCGGCACGGCCGATATCCTGGCGCAGCGCCTCGAATTCGCGGTGCAGGCCGGAGGTCATCTGGCTACGCAACTCCTCGCGCAGGCCGCGCAGTTCGCCGGCGATCCTGCCGGCGGCTGCGGTGCCGTCGGCCTCGCCGTCGCGGGCGCCTGCCGGCTGGGTCATCGGCGGGTAGGCACGCCGCGGCTCGGGGTTGCGTGGCTCCGTAGAGGCCTGGCGGCTGCGGCCTATCTGCTCTTCCAGCGCCTTTAGCGACTGGTTGAGCTGGTCCAGCGCACTGAGCGATTTGTTCTGCCTGCCGGCGTTGAGTGTGTCGAGGTAGGACCGCTTGGTGTTCATCGGGACGCCGTCTTTCGAAATGGCTGGCACGGGGCCAGATCCTCTCAACTCCTGTCGCAATCGAGGCGAGAACGCCCGAACTCGGCGAGGGCAGAGTTCCGCAGCTTGTCCGCGCTTCGAAGACCGTGAAAAAATCGATACAGGATGACCACGGATAACCGACATCCGCACAATTCCCCCGACATGGTAAATAACGCGTTAATCAAGCTTAGGAACGTTGAAGGGTTATTCAGAAATCGCCGGAAAGACGGCTTCGCGTCGGCCTACGCTATTGTTGTCTGATAAAACCCTTGCGTGTAGGGAATCGGCCTCGTATATCTTTTACGTAAACGTAAGGTGGCTTGGCGAGCGTTGTACGATTTGTCGGAACCACGATCCGGAAGCCGGGCGCCCGAACGGCTCCGTAAGGGCACGCGGTCTCGTCCGTGTCGTGACGGCGGGGAGTAATGCCGATGGAAATGGGAACGGATGGCCGGGCAGCCGGAGGGGAAGCCGTGCCGGGCGAGGGGGAAGACGATCTCACCCGTATCGGCGACATGGCCAAGACCTTCGGCGTGACGCTGCGCGCGCTTCGCTTCTATGAGGACAAGGGCCTGTTGCAGCCGCGGCGCGAAGGGGCGACGCGGCTCTACACGCGCCGCGACAAGGCGCGGCTGAAGCTGATCCTTCTCGGCCGCCGGGTCGGGTTCTCGCTGCGCGACGTCAAGCAGATGATCGATCTCTACGACCCGACCGGTTCGAACACGAAGCAACTGCGGCTCACGCTCGAGAAGTCGGAAAAACAGCGGGTGCGGCTGCAGAAGCAGCGCATGGCGATCGACGAAGCGATCGCGGAACTCGACACCATGATGGAGGTGGTCCGCACCCAGCTTACCGAGCAGTCCGGCGGCAAGAACCGCACCGCCGGCTAGCCTGTTTCCGGCCCGGAAGGCTGGCCGGGCGGCAGGCCCCATGCAGGCAGGTCGCGTCGTTTGGTTGAGGAATATTGATGTTTACGTAAACGTCAATATTTACTATTTTGACCTCGACAGGCAGGGCATGGGCGTTCACGGTGCCTGTCGCAACGAGCAGGAGCAAGCACATGCCGATCTACACCGCGCCGGTTCGGGATACGCTGTTCGTGCTCGACGAAGTGCTGGGTTTTTCGCGCTACTCCAACCTGCCTGGCTTTTCGGATGCGTCGCCGGATGTGCTGGAAGCAATCCTCGCCGAAGGCGCGAAGCTGGCCGAAAACGATATGCTGCCGCTCAACCGCATCGGAGACACCGAAGGCTGCGTGCGCCACGACGACGGTTCCGTGACGACGCCGAACGGGTTCAGGCAAGCGTTCGACCAGTACCGCGCGGGCGGCTGGATGGGGTTGGCCGTTCCCGCCGAGCATGGCGGGCAGGGCCTGCCCTATGCCGTGCATACGGCGGCCGGCGAATATTTTTCTTCCGCCAACATGGCGCTGATGATGTATGCGGGTCTGACCCAGGGCGCGATCGCGGCCTTAATTGCCCATGGCAGCGACGCGCAGAAGGCGATCTTCCTGCCGAAGATGGTCGACGGCTCGTGGACCGGCACCATGAACCTGACCGAGCCGCATTGCGGTACCGATCTCGGCCTGCTGCGCACCAAAGCGGTTCCGGCCGGCAGCGGCATCTACAAACTGTCGGGGCAAAAGATATTCATCTCGGCCGGCGAGCACGATATGGCCGAGAATATCATCCATCTAGTGCTGGCCCGCATCGAGGGCGCGCCGGAAGGCACGAGGGGCATTTCGCTGTTCATCGTGCCGAAGTTCAAGCTCGACAAGGATGGCAATCCAGGCGCGCGCAACGCGGTTTCCTGCGGCTCCATCGAGGAGAAGATGGGCATCCACGGCAACGCCACCTGCGTCATGAACTATGACGAGGCCGAGGGCGTGCTGCTCGGCGGGGAAAACGGCGGCCTGAAGGCCATGTTCGTGATGATGAACGAGGCGCGCCTCGGCGTCGGCCTGCAAGGTCAGTCGATCTCGGAAGTCGCGTACCAGAACGCGGTGGCCTATGCGAAGGAGCGCTTGCAGGGCCGCTCGCTGAGCGGACCGAAGAACGAGGATGGCAAGGCCGATCCGATCATCGTCCATCCCGACATTCGCCGCGCGCTGATGACCATGAAGGCCTTCAACGAGGCGGGCCGGGCGCTGCTTTTGTGGACGGCGCTGCAGTCGGATATCGCCCACCGCGCCGACGACGCCGAGGCCCGACAGGCTGCCGACGACCTGCTCGGCCTGCTGACGCCGGTGGTCAAGGGCGTGCTGACCGATCGCGGTTTCGACCATGCGGTGATGGCGCAGCAGGTGTTCGGCGGCCATGGCTATATCGAGGAAAACGGCATGAGCCAGTTCGTGCGCGATGCCCGCATCGCCATGATCTACGAGGGCACGAACGGCATCCAGGCGCTCGACCTCGTCGGCCGCAAGCTGGCGCTGAACGGCGGCCGCGCCGTGCAGGCCTTCTTCAAGGAAGTGGGCGACTTCTGCGAGGAAAACCGCGCCGATGAAAAGATGGCGCCCTTCACCAGGGCGTTGAAGAAGGGGCTCAACGATCTCCAGGCCGCGACGCTGTGGCTGATGCAGAACGCGGTGGCCAAGCCCGACAATGCGGGCGCCGCCTCCACGGATTATCTGCATCTCTTCGGGCTGGTGGCGCTCGGCTATATGTGGGGGCGCATGGTCAAGGTGGCGCTGGCGCAGGCCGGTACGGAATTTTACGACAACAAGCTGGTCACCGCCCGTTTCTTCATGGAGCGCCTCCTGCCGGAGACGGCGCTGCGGCTGGCGCGCCTGTCGAGCGGGGCGGACAGGATGATGGCCCTGCCGGCCGAAGCGTTCTGACGGCTGGCGAGCGGTATCGCGAGAAGAGTGAAATTGGCGGTCGCGCGCCTGCGAGCGAGCGCCGCCCGAGGAGAAGAAAATGGCCGAAGCTTATGTCTATGATGCCGTGCGCACCCCGCGCGGGCGCGGTAAGAAGGACGGCGCACTCCACGAGGTGCCGGCGGTGCGGCTGGCGGCACGGACGCTGGAAGCCGTCCGCGACCGCAACGGACTGGATACTTCGACGGTGGACGACATCATCTTCGGCTGCGTCGATCCGGTCGGCGAGGCAGGCTCGGTCATTCCGCGCGCCGCCGCCTTCGAGGCCGGCTATGACGACAAAGCGCCGGGCATGCAGATATCGCGCTTCTGCGCCTCGGGGCTCGACTCGATCAACCTGGCCGCCGCCAAGATCGTGCAGGGCGCCGACGACATCGTCATTGCCGGCGGGGTCGAATCCATGAGCCGCGTCGGCATGGGCATGTCGGGGGGCGCGTGGTTCATGGACCCCTCGGTCGGCCTGCCGGCGTGGTTCGTGCCGCAGGGCATCTCGGCCGACCTCATCGCCACCAAATACGGCTTCTCCCGCGACGACGTCGACGCCTACGCGGTGGAGAGCCAGAAGCGCGCGGCGCATGCCTGGGAAAAGGGTTTCTTCGGGAAGTCGGTCATTCCGATCAGGGACCAGAACGGGCTCACCATCCTCGACCATGACGAACATATGCGCCCCGGCACCGACATGCAGGCGCTGGCCGCCCTCAACCCCTCCTTCGTCATGCCCGGCGAGATGGGCGGTTTCGACGCGGTGGCGGCGCAGAAGCACCCGGAGATCGAGGCGGTGAACCACGTTCATCACGCCGGCAATTCCTCCGGCATCGTCGATGGCGCGGCCGCCGTGCTGCTCGGCTCGAAGAAGGCCGGCAAGATGCTTGGCGTGAAGCCGCGTGCGCGCATAAAGGCCTTCGCCAATATCGGCTCGGAGCCGGTGCTGATGCTGACCGGCCCGGTCGACGTGACGGAAAAGCTTCTGAAGCGCGCCAGGATGAAGCTGTCCGACATCGACCTGTTCGAGCTGAACGAGGCCTTTGCCTCGGTCGTGCTGCGTTATATGCAGGCCTTCGAGATTCCGCACGACAAGATCAACGTCAACGGCGGCGCCATCGCCATGGGCCATCCGCTCGGCGCCACCGGGGCGATGATCTTCGGCACGGTGCTGGACGAACTTGAACGGCGCGACCTCAACACCGCGCTGGTGACGCTGTGCATCGGCGCCGGCATGGGCACCGCGACGATCATCGAGCGGGTGTAGCGCCCTTCTTCCTTCTCCCCGTTCACGGGGAGAAGGTGGCCCGAAGGGCCGGATGAGGGGCAGAGCCGGCGTTCCAAGGTTCGCGCCGCCCCTCACCTGCCTGCCGGCATCCTCTCCCCGTTTACGGGGAGAGGAACGCAGTTTCCCCGTCGCGCCCACACGCTGACGTTACCGAATTTCAAGGAGGAGAACTCCAATGGCTGACTACAAGAACTTCACCCTGGAAACCGACGCCGACGGCATCGCGCTGGTCGTCTGGGACATGCCCGACCGGTCAATGAACGTGTTCACCGAAGAGGTGATGCGCGAGCTTGATGCCATCGTCGACCGCGTGGCCGCCGATGCGGCGATCAAGGGAGCCGTCATCACCTCCGGCAAGGACACCTTCTCCGGCGGCGCCGATATCGCGATGCTGCAGAAGATGCTCAAAACCTTTGCCGTCGAAAAGGCCGCCGGCGTCGAAAAGGCGACGCAGAAGCTGTTCGAGACGGCCGGTTTCATGAGCGGCCTGTTCCGCAAGCTGGAAACCTGCGGCAAGCCTTGGGTCTCGGCCATCAACGGCACCTGCATGGGCGGGGCCTTCGAACTGTCGCTTGCCTGCCACGCCCGCGTCGCCGCCGACAGCGATGCCGTGAAGATGGCGCTGCCGGAAGTGAAGATCGGCATTTTCCCGGGCGCCGGCGGCACCCAGCGCGTGCCGCGTCTGACCGACCAGCAGCAGGCGCTGCAGATGCTGACTTCCGGCCAGACGCTGACGCCGAAGAAGGCCAAGGCGATGGGGCTGGTCACCGAGATCGCCGCGCCGGACGCCCTGGTCGAGGCGGCCAAGGCGCTGATCAGGGGTGGCCTCAAGCCGGTCCAGCCCTGGGACGAAAAGGGCTTCAAGCTGCCGGGCGGGCCGGTTTATTCGATGGCGGGCGCCAATCTGTGGCCGCCGGCCATCGCCATCCTGCGCCGCGAGACTTATGGCAACTATCCGGCAGCGGCCGCGATCCTGAAATGCGTCTATGAGGGGCTGCTGGTGCCGTTCGACACCGCTCTCCGGATCGAGCTGCGCTATTTCACCGAGATCATGCAGAGCCGCGAGGCGGCCGCCATGATCCGCTCGTTGTTCATTTCGCTGCAGGAACTGAACAAGGGCGCGCGCCGGCCGCAAGGCGTGCCGGAAACGAAGTTCAGGAAGATCGGCGTGCTCGGCGCCGGCTTCATGGGGGCGGGCATCGCCTATGTCACGGCCAAGGCCGGCATCCCCGTCGTGCTGCTCGACCGCGACGTGCCATCGGCCGAGAAGGGCAAGGCGCATTCGGCGGAGATCATGGACGGACTGATCAAGAAAGGCCGCGCCAAGCCGGAGGACAAGGAAAAGCTCATGTCGCTGATCACGCCGACCGCCGCCTATGCCGACCTCGACGGCTGCGATCTCGTCATCGAGGCCGTGTTCGAGGATTCGGCGGTGAAGAAGGCGGCGACCGAACAAGCGGAGGCCGTGCTGAAAGCTTCCGCTGTCTTTGCCTCCAACACCTCGACGATTCCCATCACGGCGCTGGCGAAGAATTCGGCGCGGCCGAAGAATTTCATCGGCATCCACTTCTTCTCGCCGGTCGACAAGATGATGCTGGTCGAGATCATCCTGGGCAGGAAGACCGGCGACAAGGCGCTGGCGACGGCCATCGACTATGCGCGCGCCATCCGCAAGACGCCGGTGGTCGTCAACGACACGCGCGGCTTCTACGTCAATCGCTGCGTGCTGCGCTACATGTCGGAAGCCTACAAGATGCTGATTGAGGGCGTGCCGGCGCCGATGATCGAGAACGCCGCGCGCGCCGCCGGCATGCCGGTCGGGCCGCTGGCGCTGACCGACGAGACGGCCGTCGATCTTGCGCAGAAGATCATGCACCAGACGGTGCGCGACCTGGGCGAAAAGGCGGTCGACCCCGAACAGATGAAACTGATCGACACGCTGGTCGACAAGTTCGACCGCAAGGGCCGCAAGAACGGCAAGGGTTTTTACGACTATCCGGCCAAGCCCGCGAAGAAGTCGCTCTGGCCGGGGTTGAAGGAGCTTTATCCGCAAAAGAAGCCGGAAGAAGTCGACTTCGAGGAACTGAAGCAGCGCCTTCTGGCGGTGATCGCGCTGGAGGCGGCGCGGGTGATGGAAGAAAAGATCGTCACCGATCCGCGCGAGGCGGATGTCGGTTCCATCCTCGCCTTCGGCTTCGCGCCCTATACCGGCGGCACGCTGTCCTACATCGACAGCATCGGCGCAAAGCCGTTCGTCGCCTTGGCCAGGCGGTTGCAGAAGAAATACGGCGCCGAGTTCAAGCCGCCGAAGCTGCTTCTCGACATGGCCGAAAAGGGCGAGACGTTCTACGAACGCTTCGATCCTTATAGGAAGATGGAGAAGAAGGCCGCGTAGGGAGCGAACGTCAGTACCCCCACCCCTCCCCACAAGGGGAGGGGAGGTCGGAGAGCACACCGTCAAGTCTCTCTCCCCCTTGTGGGGAGGGGCGGGGGTGGGGGTAGGAAACCACGGCGACAGCGGATATTTCTTGATTGACGGCCCGTAGAGGACGGTCGCTCAGGCCCCTTCGACCAGTACGATCTCGCCGTCGGCGACGCTTTGGCGGATTTTCTTGGCGGCCTGATATTCGGGGGAGTTGTAGCAGTCCCTGGCGGCGGCGAGCGACTCGAACTCGATGACGACGTTGCGGGCGCGGCCGGGGCCTTCGACGATGTCATGTCCGCCACCGCGCGCCAAAAATTTCGCGCCGAAGCGCTCGAAGGCCGGCTTGGCCGTTGCGACATAATCCTTGTAACGCTCCGGATCGCGGATATCGACCCGGGCGATCCAGTATCCCTTGGGCATTCTTTCTTCCTCCGTGACGGCGCCCGTCAGGCGGCGCCCATCTCAGCCAGAATAGCCCTCGCCGCCCCCTGCCTGTCAACCGCGCCGACGATCGGGCGGCCGACGACGAGGTGGCTGGAACCGTTGCGGATGGCGTCCGCGGGCGTGACCACTCGCTTCTGGTCCCCATGGTCGGCTCCGGCCGGGCGGATGCCGGGCGTGACCACCGCCATGTCCGGCCCGACGATCTCGCGCACCGCCTTCGCTTCCGCGGCCGAACAGACGATGCCGCCCATGCCGGCCTCCCGCGCCTGCCTGGCGCGCCTAGCGACCAGCGTTTGCGGGTCGTCCGCGTAGCCGGCTTCGGCGAGGTCGGCGGCGTCCATGGAGGTCAGCACGGTGACGCCGAGCAGGCAGAGCCCGCTGCCCCGCGCCGCTTCCACCGCCGCCCGCATCGCCTTCGGATAGGCATGCAGGGTCAGCATCGTCATGCCCATGCGCGCGACGTTCTCGACGCCCTTGGCGACGGTGTTGTCGATGTCGAGCAGCTTCATGTCGAGGAAGACTTTCTTGCCCTCCGCCGCCAGGTCGCGGGCGAACTCCAGGCCACCGGCGAACACGAGCTGGTAGCCGACCTTGTAGAAGGAAACGCTGTCGCCGAGTTCCCGTACCGCCTTTTGCGCCTCCGCGACGGTGGGCACGTCGAGGCCGACGATCAGCCGGTCGCGCAGGGCGTCATGGGTGGTCATGGTTCGATCCTCGTGGACAGCAGCCGGGCGCGTTCGATCAGGGCGGCGGCGACGGTTTCCATCGACCGGCGCAGGCTCTCGTCCTTCAGTTCGCCCATCTCGGTGAACGCTTCCGAGCCGCTCGGCACCGAGCATTCCGGCGTAATGACGTCCATGCGGCAGCGCACCAGCACCGTGCGCAGATGGGCGATGCAGCGGATGCCGGCGAAGCGGCCGGCGGAGGACGAACACAGCGCCACCGGCTTACCGGTCATGGGCTGGAACGGGTGCCCGCCGTCCTGCCGAACGCGGCTCACCCAGTCGATGGCGTTCTTGAGCAGCGGTGGGATAGAGCCGTTATATTCGGGCGTGGCGATGAGAAGCCCGTCATGCGCGGCGAACTGGCGCGCCAGCTTCAGGGCGTTTTCCGGAACGCCGCTTTCCTTTTCCAGGTCCTGGTCGAGGATCGGCATCGGGTAGTCGGCCAGCGAAAGGCGCGTCACTTCCGCGCCCTGCAGGGCCAGTTCCCGCTGCGCGGCGTCGGCGGTCCGGCCGCTATAGGCGCCGGTGCGGATCGAACCGGCAAAGACGAGTATGCGTGGCATGAGATCGGCTGTGCTCCCTTGTCGAGGCGCAGCTATAGGCCATGTGCCCGGCAAATCAATGCGCGGGTCGCCGATAAATCCACAGATGCGCCGGCGGGATGTTGCGCATGATGAAATCGAAGTGCTTGACCGTGTAGTCGCCCTTGCCGGCCGGGATCGGCGAGAGCGGGCCGTAGGTGATCTGCATCACCGGGCGCCCGGCCGGAATGCGGCCCAGCAAATCCTCCAGATAGGCGACGCGGCGCTTGATCGGGAAATTGAGCAGCGGCACGGCCGAGACGACGCAGTCGAAGACCATGTCGCGCTTGTCGCCAAGCGTCTCGGTGAGGTTGAAGGCGTCGCCCTCGATCACGTTCACCTCCGGATAGAGCCGGTGCAGATGGCGCACGAAATTGGGCGAGTATTCGATGGAATAGAGGTTCTGCGGCGCTACGCCTCGGGCAAGGATCGCCTTGGTGATGACGCCGGTTCCAGGCCCCGTTTCCAGCACCGGCAGGCCGGACGACGGATCGACGATGGACGCCATGCGCCGCGAGGTGATGGAACTGGTGGGGGCGATGGCGCCGACGGCTTTCGGCTTGTCCATCCAGCCCTTGAAGAACTTCAGTTCCTCGTCGAACTTCTGGGTAAGGGCCTTGCGCAGTTGCGAACCACGTATCATGCAGAGTCTCCCTGATCCCCCGCACGCTACGTATCAGCTACGCGTCGGACCGCAAGACAGAATCGCACGAAAATGTCGCTGGCAAAACAGTTTTTGCCGTTTTCAGTTTTCGCCGAAAGATTCGAAGAAGTCCTTCATCCGCGAGAAAAAGCCGCTCGATTGCGGTGAATTCTCCTTGGAGGAAAGCTGCTCGAACTCCTCCAGCAATTCGCGCTGGCGCCGCGACAGGTTCTGCGGCGTCTCGACGGCGGTCTGGATGTAGAGGTCGCCGACATTGGGCTGGCGCAGCACCGGCATGCCCTTGCCCTTGAGGCGGAACTGGCGGCCGTTCTGGGTGCCTTCGGGCACCTTTACGCGGGTTTGCGTGCCGTCCAGCGTCGTCACCTCGAACTGGCCGCCGAGCGCGGCCGTGGTCATGGAGATCGGTACCTTGCAATAGAGGTCGGCGCCGTCGCGCTGGAAGAACTCGTGCGGCTTCACCGCGAGGAAGATGTAGAGGTCGCCGGCCGGGCCGCCGCGCTGGCCGGCCTCGCCCTCGCCGGCAAGGCGGATGCGGGTGCCGTCCTCGATGCCGGCCGGGATGTTGACCGACAGCGACCGCTCCTCGACGACGCGGCCCTGGCCGGCGCATTTCGGACACGGGTCCTTGATGGTCTGGCCGCGGCCCTGGCACTGCGGGCAGGTACGCTCGATGGAGAAGAAGCCCTGGCTGGCGCGCACCTTGCCGTGGCCGTTGCACATCGAGCAGGTGACCGGCTGGGTGCCGGGCTTGGCGCCGCTGCCCGAGCATTCGGTACAGGCGATGGAGGCGGGAACGCGGATTTGCGCCGTCTTGCCGGTAAAGGCTTCCTCCAGCGAGATTTCCATGTTGTAGCGCAGGTCGGCGCCGCGCTCGCGCCCGCCCGAGGAGCGGCGCCTGCCGCCCATCATGTCGCCGAAGATGTCCTCGAAGATGTCGGCGAAGCCGCCGGCCCCGAAGCCGTGGCCGCCGCCACCGTTCATGCCGCCGTTTTCGAACGCGGCGTGGCCGAAGCGGTCATAGGCGGCGCGCTTCTGCGGGTCCTTGAGGCACTCATAGGCCTCGTTGATTTCCTTGAACTTGTGCTCGCAGGCCTGGTCGCCTGGGTTGCGGTCCGGGTGGAACTGCATGGCCAGCTTGCGGAAAGCGCTCTTGAGCTGTTTTTCGTCGGCCGAGCGCTCAACGCCAAGGGTCTCGTAGAAATCCGCCTTCATCTTGTCCCAATGCCCGGTGTGACCAGGTCTTCAGTCCCCTCGACTGCCTTCGTGACAACGACGGCAGCAATGAGAAGATTTAGGTGTTTCCCGAACCGGATACCAGTGCAGGCATCGAGTTCATTGCGATTTTGCGTGGCCACCTGTAAAAAAGCCCGGCCGAGACCGGGCTTTTCAGGAGTGCCGTAAGGTTCAGGCCGACTTCTTCTTGTCGTCGTCATCGTCGATTTCTTCGAAATCGGCATCGACGACATCGCCGTCCTTGGCCGCGTCCGCCTTGGCGTCGGCTTCCGCCGCTTCCTTCTGGCTGGCCTCGTACATGGCCTGGCCGAGCTTCATCGAGACTTCTGCCAGCGTCTGGCTCTTGGCCTCGATCGCCGCCACGTCGTCGCCTTCGGCAGCCGTCTTCAGGGCGGCGATCGCTTCCTCGATGGCCTTGCGGTCATCCTCGGAAACCTTCTCGCCATATTCTTTCAGCGACTTCTCGGACGAGTGCGCCAGCGCTTCTGCCTGGTTGCGGGCCTCGACCAGCGCCTTGCGTTGCTTGTCGGCCTCGGCATTGGCCTCGGCGTCCTTCACCATCTTCTCGATGTCGGCGTCGGAAAGGCCGCCGGAAGCCTGGATGCGGATCTGGTGCTCCTTGCCGGTGCCCTTGTCCTTGGCCGAGACGTTGACGATGCCGTTGGCGTCGATGTCGAAGGTGACCTCGATCTGTGGCACGCCGCGCGGGGCCGGCGGAATGCCGACGAGGTCGAACTGGCCGAGCGCCTTGTTGTCGGCGGCCATTTCGCGTTCGCCCTGGAAGACGCGGATGGTCACGGCCGACTGGCTGTCCTCGGCGGTGGAGAACACCTGGCTCTTCTTGGTCGGGATCGTCGTGTTGCGTTCGATCAGGCGGGTGAACACGCCGCCCAGCGTCTCGATGCCGAGCGACAGCGGCGTCACGTCGAGGAGCAGCACGTCCTTGACGTCGCCCTGCAGCACGCCGGCCTGGATGGCGGCGCCCATGGCGACGACCTCATCCGGGTTGACGCCCTTGTGCGGGTCCTTGCCGAAGAACTGCTTCACCACTTCCTGGACCTTGGGCATGCGGGTCATGCCGCCGACCAGGACCACCTCGTCGATCTCGCCCGCCTTCAGGCCGGCATCCTTCAGCGCCGCCTTGCACGGCTCGATGGTGCGCTGGACGAGGTCTTCGACCAGGCTTTCGAACTTGGCGCGGGTAAGCTTCATCGTCAGGTGCTTCGGCCCGGTGGCGTCGGCGGTGATGAAGGGCAGGTTGATTTCGGTCTGCGCGGAGGACGACAGCTCGATCTTGGCCTTTTCGGCCGCCTCCTTGAGGCGCTGCAGGGCGAGCTTGTCGTTCTTGAGGTCGATGCCCTGTTCCTTCTTGAACTCAGCCGCCAGGTATTCGACCAGCCGCATGTCGAAGTCCTCGCCGCCGAGGAAGGTGTCGCCGTTGGTCGACTTCACCTCGAACACGCCGTCGCCGATCTCCAGGACCGAGATATCGAAGGTGCCGCCGCCGAGGTCATAGACGGCGATGGTCTTGCCGTCCTTCTTGTCGAGGCCGTAGGCGAGCGCGGCCGCCGTCGGCTCGTTGATGATGCGCAGCACCTCGAGGCCGGCGATCTTGCCGGCGTCCTTGGTGGCCT
>Ga0182735_1001680_pt1 | contig 14477 bp, 9 predicted proteins | sample eDN5th30CKraftMG_FD_128524 | JGI IMG/M metagenome (GOLD analysis project Ga0182735, IMG submission 128524) | Enriched Miracle-Growth compost microbial communities from Emeryville, California, USA - eDNA 5th pass 30_C Kraft MG (version 2) (version 2) ... | reverse complement strand
GATCCAGCTTGCGCTCGCCCGCGGCCACCGTTGGCTGGCGATGGTGGAGTCCGGCGAGGCGCGCACGCTATCCGAGGTGGCCGAGCGCGAGGGGATGGATCGGGCCTATGTGAGCCGGATGGTAAACCTCACCACCCTGGCGCCGGACATCGTCGCCGCCATCCTCGACGAGACCCTGCCGTCGGAGGTGACGTTGTTCGATCTGGCGTCGGGGACGCCGTTGTTGTGGGAGGAGCAGCGGAAATTGCTTGAAACGGGCAGATGACTCGTTTCGACTCACAGCGGTCGCTCATGACCGTCTCCGGTCGGGCACATCGCCTACCTTTGTGGCACCTGGTGGCCAATTCGATGCTCCGCCAGGATAGGCGCGACCAGGTACTGCCCCTTTGGGTTCAGGATAAGGGTCAGGACTCCTCGGGCGGCCAAGATTGGCCGGATGCGAGATCGGGGTGACGCGGTTCACCCGTCGGCCTGCCATGCTCCAAGCGCCATTCCTCGATTTGACCGAGAAGAATGAAGGCAGACTTCCGTCGTTTCTCGTCCCCAATCGCCATTCTGAACAGCCGGACGCGCAGTTCGTTTGACGCCCGTGCGTGTTGCGTGAAGACGTTGGGACTTTGCCCATAGGGTCGTCGCTCGACGAAAGCGGTTTCGAGTTGGTCCCAAATGCCTCGCGGAACCGGCGATGGCTTAGCGTCATCAATCAGGTTCAGACTTGCGGCGAGGGCTTCGGGCGTTCCGAGCCAGCCCATTACCTTCGAGAGCACGTGCCGATTGAGTTCCGGCAGGTCGCGTTCGCACAATTCCCGCAGCCGCGCGGCCACCTCGGGCGTGCGCTGGGCCATCTCCGCGAGCCGCGCGACCAGCACGTCCTCGCGGTGAGGACGGCGCGTCAGCGCGATGCCGCGAATATCCGGATCGAGAAAACCCAGGAGCAGCTCGTGCGCGCGCGACGTGTCGAGTGCAGCGAAGGCATCGATGAAATTGTCCTCGCATTGCTCGAACGTCTTCGCATCGGAGGCCAGCTCGTACAGAAGGTCGATGGCGGCATCGGAGCGGCTCTCGCCGAGAGCGGTGATGAGCTCGCGCAGTTCGTATCCCCAGAGCCGCCGCTTGCCGAGCACGTCACGCATCTTGGCGATCCCTGCCGCAGGATCGTCGACGAAGGGGCAGAGCGCGAGGACGCGACGCAAAAGATACCTGTCTGAATCCTGCATCCATTTCTCTGTCCGCTCGAGTACGGAATCGACCAGAGCGAACGCGGTGGTCGCGGGCAAGACGACACCCGCCATCAACAGGCGCTCGGCGGCGTCGAGACAGGTGTATTGGTCCCATTTGCCGGGCATGGCAATCACGTCGAGCACCGCTGGCGCGGAACCGCGGCCATCAATTGCGGCAAGGGCCTTTGCGAGATCTTTCAGCCCTGCAGCGGGTTTCCCGTCTTGGTTCTGCTCTCGCAGGCGCTTGATTTCGGCATGGAGTGCGGCGGCGAACCGTGTGCGCTGCTGGTCGTCGCCGGGCGGCGGAGTGCGATCTTCGCGTGCGGCCCGCATCAAGTCGTAGCGGAACGTCCGGTCGAAGGAACGCTCCGATTTTGGCACGAAGTCGCGCGCCATCGCGGCGGCGGCCTCGGAGCGGTATTCCGGCTCGGGAAGCAGGTCAATGAGCACCTGCTCGGCACCGGCCACGTCAAGGTGCATGACGGCGGCGATGTGCCAGCCGGCGTAGCTCATGGCGCCACCATTGCCGAGAGGTCCGCGGTCGCCGGCTGCACGCGCGGCCCGGCCGCGGCGTACCCGCTCGATGTCGGCGCGGATGAGCCTCACCAGGTCCGCCATGTCTTCGGGCTTTCCGACTTGGGCGATCGACGAGGCCAGGTTGGCTTTCTCCTCGCCGTTGAAGTCGTCTTGGCGCAGGACGACATCGACGCTACTTTTCAGGTAGGCGCGAAGGCGTGCCCTCAGGTCATCGTCGGCGATGCGCAGCGGTTCCACGTCGGACCTGGCGACCCTGCTCAGAAGGCCGGCTGCGACTTTGATGTCGAGCGGATCGCCGCTGGTGACGGACGAGAGAATGCCAGCCGCGGCGATGTCGTCGGGAAGGTCGCGGAACACGGCTTCCAGTTGGCGCATTATCTGCCACTCGAGTTCGTGTCGCACGCCAGGCTCCGCATCCACCCCGCGCCGAAGCTCGCGCAGCTTCGCAAACACGCGCGCCGCAAGATTGGCGTCTGCGCGCGCGGCAATGATGGAAATCATGCCGCCGAAGTGCCCGTTCTTGAGGTCTTCGGTCTCGATGCGTTGCAAGTATTTCTCGATGAGGCCGTCTGGAATGGCGGTCGCAAACGGCAACCAATACTCGTGCTCGTAGAGGACGCCTTCGGCAACCTGGGTAGCCACCCACTCGCTCGCCCAGGCAGGATCGATTCGGCGCAGATACTCGAGCGCCGGCTGAATATAGTGCGAACCCAGATTGCGCATGTCGCCGCCGGACAGCGCCGCCATCGCATCCTTGACGACGCCGTCCAGGCCTGTCTCGCCGAGCTCGATCAGATTGAGCGCGGTTCGCAGGCGCGCGGGATGGTCGGTGGTGGTCTCGATGAAATTGCGCATCGCGGCGATCGTCTTGGGTCTGAGCGCCGCGGGCAGTTGGTCGGCGTTCTTGCGCGCGACCTCCTCAAATGTCTGTGCATCCATCGACTCGAGGACGCGGGTCAGCGCGTCGTCAGACCCGGTCCACATGAGGCCGGAGACCGCCGCCTTCTTCACCGCGATACTGTCGTCCTCCGCAGCGAAGGCCGCGACCTCGCCATCGACACGATGATGAAGCAATTCGGAGACGAAATCCGTTCGGGCCTCTTCGCTCCAGCCGCTCACCTGTTCGCGCCAGTTCGGTCCAAGCGACGAGACCTGGATGTCCGGCCAGAGCCGGTACGTGCGAAGCCGCGTTTGCTGGTCTTGTCCCGACAGAAGCGGCACGATGATGTCGCTGAAGTCGTCCGCGCCGGTGGCGAGCATGGCGGCGATGGCATACTGCCGAAAGTTGCCGTCGCGGATCGCGTAGACGGTGCGGATGCGCTCGCCGACGGCCGCGCGAACTTCATTCCAGACGGCTGTGCCGCAAAGCCGCGCGAGCTCGCCGGCGAATACGAGGTCGACGGCGAGCGCCATCGCCACCAGCTTCCCGCCGGCGCTGGTGTCTCTCCTGTCGGTTTCGCCGTCGCCGGTCTGCTCGGCAAACGTCTCGGCGATCATGCGCAGCGGTTCGGCCCATGCCGGATCGTTCACGTAGTCGGCTGTGAAGCGGCTGGTCGCGTCGTGGTCATCGTTCCGAAGGTCAAGAAGCCGTGCGCGGACGTCGAGCGCAGCGTAGTACTCCTGAAGCTGCTGATGCTCGAATTGAAACGCCGTTTGCGGGTAGTCGACGCGCTCAAGAACGTGGTGCGCCGTGAGCGTCGCGAGGACCGCCGGCGCTCCCACCGGCTCGATCTGGCCAAAGTGCGAAAGCTCTCGTGCGACGGCAGCAACGACAGCGCGGGCATCAGCCTCGGGCAATGCCACCGCACCGCGGCGGGTCATCTCAGTTGCAAGGGCTTTCAGGTACTCCGTATTCTCGCCGAAGATCGGGGCTGTTTGCAGTGCGTTTCTGTGTTCGTCTCGTTGTTCTTGCAGGCGAAGAACCTGGGCCAGAATACCGATCTTCGTGGAGGGGATTTCGGCGCCGCTTTCAAACAGCGACGCGACTTCCGAGAGGATGAACGGCGTGCGGGTCAGTGCGTCGAGCGACGGATCAGCATCGATGCGGGTGCGGAGTTCGGCGCATTGCGCACCAAGGCGGGCCGTCAGATAGGCTGCCCGCTGCACGCGCCGAAGGCGCAACAACCTCAGTCGCAACGCACCTGGAAGCGGCGGCGTCAAGTGGTGCGTTCGGGTTGCGACGATGATGCCCGCGCTCGGAAAATCCCGTTCGAGCTCCCGGAGAGCGTCATTCGCCTGCGCGGAATTCGACTCCGCAATTTCGTTCCACCCGTTTAACAACAACAGGAAAGGCTCCGTCTGCTGCACCCGCGCGAGGTCGGCGGGCGTGAGACCTTCGGCCTGGAACGCAGGCATGCCGGCAATGTATTCGAGAATTCTTCGGCGTGAGGACGTCCACGCTGGAAGTTCGACTATGAACGCTGTTCCGGCGGCGCGCGCGCGTTGCGCGAGCTGTATCAGAGTCGTGGTTTTTCCGCGGCCGGCGGGCCCTTCGAGAACGATGCGGCGGCTCTGCGACAGCGCCTGGTCGATTTGCTCAAGCGACAGCACGTCGGCAGACTCCGCGCCATTCGGGTCAAGGCGCACTGCCGCGAGATCGATGAGCGGATGTCCTTTTGTCTTGCCAGCCCAGGCCCGCGTGACAGCGGCGGCCGCGCGCCTTGTTCTGTCAATGAGGTCTGTGATCTGCGGTTCGACGTCGATGTCGAGGCGGAGGAAGCTCGCACGGAGAGAGGCGTTCTCCGGCAACATCATCTGCGTGATGATCTCCTCGCGCTCGATGATGTGAAGTTCGACGCCGTGGGCTTTCTGAATTGCATCTTCCCACCGCTTTCGGTCGGCGTTGCCAACTTTGGCGGACGTCACGAAGAGGAGCGCCCTCAGGTCAGGAAAGTTGTTCTTGGCGGTCTCTGCGTCGTCAGAAATCTTCTTCAACGTTGGCGTGATCGAGGCGGCGAGTCCCTTGCCGATCCTCTCAGGCGTCAGGCTTGCGGGCGCGTAGGCATCGAGGCCAAGATCCTTCTTGCGCTGGCGGGCGATGAGTTCGGGCCAGCGCTTCTTGCCGAGTACTACCGCCAGCCCCTGAAAACGCATCCCCTCCTCCTGGGAGGCGAGCTCATCGAGAGCCCTTTCGATGTCGATTCTCAGGATGGCCATTCGGTGCAGGCCTTGGCAAGCAGTCGCGCAAGGACCGACGCGGCAGTGTTTCGGTTGCTCACGTCAGGCTCTCCAGGTAGGGACGCATGACGTTGGCTACCCGGCACATCCGCGCGTACCGCCACACCTCGTCCATGCTAACCCGCTTCTCACTCCATGCCTCACGAAGCGCTTCCAAGGCGACGTCCAGACCGATCTTGTTGCGGTACTTGAAGCAGTCGGCCACCGTCCTCGCGACGCCGGTGATGCGTACCGGAACGCCGTCGATCGGGTGCTCCTCGACGCCTTCGCTCAGTAGAGGACCGGAGAAGCGGACGATGCGCAGCGGCGGATAGTCGATCCGGGGCGCGCGGGCCTTGTTGGGGATGGCGAGCCAGACCTCGAAGGGCGACTGGATGGTGAGCTCGTGGAAACGCAGCGCCGAGAGCAGGCACACGATCGCTTGAGGATGTTTGCGCGCCACCTCTGCCAGCGCCGTGTGTTCCGAGATAGACCTGTCCGGAAGCGCGTAGAGACCTCGCGCGACCCGAGTGAGCGCACCCTGGCGGACGAGACGCGTCAGCGTGACCCTGGGCAGGCCCAGCGGCTCCAGGTCGCGTGGCCGGATGAGGCCGCGTTTGCGTGCGAGATCGAGGATGGCTTGGGGGCTCGTTTCCATGCCGGCATGATGTTCCGTTACGCAGGCAGTTGTCAACAATGACCGACATAACGAAACGTCGAGACATCCCGCTTCATGTGAGGTTGTTTCCTTCGGCCGGGCAATGCTGTCATCCAACCGCTTGAACGGTCAGCACGTAACTTGTTGATATTGATTGGAGTCACCGACGGCCCTTGCGGACTTCGCCCCTTCGCCGGGGAGCGAGGCCGGAGAGAAAGACGGCGCGGAGAGAGCGAAATGCGGCCCGAGGTGGGCGAGACGGCCGGGAAAGGAAGTCCGCAGGAATCCGCGAGAGTCCCCGCAAACACGCGGGGATGCGCAAGAAAAAAGGCCAACAGCGAACTGTTGACCTTTATATATTGGTGGTGGGGTGGAACCCTGCGCCAAACCTATGTAACTCAGCGCCTTAGAGCCGCTGCGAACTCGTGCGGAAAGGTGCGGAATCCGGCCCCGACTGCCGACAATCCTACCAGTTCTACCCTAGCCGGGTCACCAACCGAGCGCATCAGACAGGACGCCTGTTCGATTCCCATTTGAGGAATTGAACCCGCGTCCGCCAGGCGTCTACGCTGGCCCGAGCTCGGGCGACCGGAGCGGGTCACGCTAGCCGCACTGGCCGTGCAACCTTTGGTCGGCGAGCTGAACTCGCGGTCTGCAGGTTTGCTTCCCGGCTGAGAATCCGAAGGACCGCTTGGTCATGGTGGAAGGCTCGGAATGCCTCAGTTACGGCGCTGTCCACGAATGTTGCAGTGGTCTGGCCGTCAGCCGGGGCGGAAACGATGCCATCCGGGAAGTCCCTCGACCAGCCCCTGGCAGCTCGGAATCCACTCACCATGTGCGAGAAGTACGGCCATGCGTGGTCAAGGTGTGCGTCGTCGATGGTGACCATCCTTCTGGTCAGCTCACACTCAACCCGGCCCTGATCGTCGCCGTACTGGGCAAACGCCTGCTTCTTGGCGAGAACGAGATCGAGCGCGACCGCCTGCCGGCACGCGTTGTAAAAATCTTGGGAACGCCCCTTCGGCTTGCCCTTGACCGCGTCGATGTACGAGAAATCGGTTTCAGTGCCGTCCTGCCGAACAATCCAGAACCCCGATGTGCTCCAGCCGGTCCCGGTATTCAGGCGTCGCTCAAAGTGAGCAATCTGGCCGGCCCCTTTTGTGGGTTCCCCAACAGCATCGAGCACCGGGTCAAAGCGCTCGATGAGCGCCACCAGGTCTGTGTGGTCAGCCGGGTCGACGATCCGCTGACCGTCCTGATACCGGTGAAGCAGGGCCTTGTAGTGGTCGAGGGCGCTGCTCTGGGTCCGGAAGCTCCTCGAGCCGATTACGACAGGTTTAGCCATTTTTCATTTCTCCCGGCTCATCAATCACTGGCCCACAGCCGCTCGTCATCCTGGGTCGCCGCCCAGAAGTCATCGAACAGCGCCAGCTTGGCTTCGTTGGCCGTCGGGTATGTCCTCGGACCGAATCGATCCCCGATCTTGTAGCCCCAGCGACTCGTCTTCGTTGGATAGACCACCAGGTTGTAGCCCTCGAGGTTGAGGAAGCTGTTCCCCTTGGCGGACCTGCGCCATGAGCGTTGCAGCCAGCGGGTCCGGCGTGCCGCCCGGTTGCGCAGCCTTGCCTCGCGCCGCCTCGGCCCCTCGTAGTCGTCGCTCATCTTTTCGGCGCAGACACACCCGACGTCGAAGTGCTCGTCCAGGTCCGGATGCTCCATGATGTGGACGTAGCGGATCTTCTCGTTGCCGCACATCTGGCAGGTGGCGTAATCGGTTTCGTCTGCCGGACCGCCGTCGGCCCGCAAGTCGACGACGTCAACGCACGTCCACCCCTTGTGCGGCACGCCAGCCGTGTCCCATCGGTTCCCGCTCATGCCTGCTCTCCTATTCCGGAGGCGGTGGGGCGCCCCATCGCCAAATTCTGCTTGACAAGCAAGTAGAATATAACAAACATAGCAGACATGACAAAACAAAACGATTTTCCAGCGATACTCCGCGCCACCCGTGCGGCCCTCAACCTGACCCAGGAGCAGCTCGCTGAACGCCTGGGCGTCTCCTTTGCCACGGTGAACCGATGGGAAGGTGGCGGCAACAAGCCCCAGCGTGCCGCGCAGGAGACCATCCTCGCGCTGGCGCAAGAGGCCGGGGTCGAGGGAGCCGAAAGCCCCCCGTCTGCAGAAGCGGCTGCTCAGGTGACCCGGCGTCGCACTGGGCGGGCGGCGGCTGTGCCCACGACCAAGCCGATGGAGCAGATGCTCTGGGATGCCGCCTGCTCGATCCGGGGCGAGAAGGATGCGGCCAAGTTCAAGGATTACCTGCTGCCGCTGCTCTTCCTGAAACGGCTGTCCGACGTCTTTGACGACGAGATCGAGCGGCTGGCCGAGGAATACGGCGACCGCGCCACCGCCCTGGAGATCGCCGAGTCGGACCACTCGCTACTGCGGTTCTACTTGCCCCCGGAGGCTCGTTGGGCGGTGCTCAGCGGGCGCGAATCCTTCGACTGGCCGTTGGACGACCGTGGCCGCCCGACTGCACCCAGGGACATCGGTGAGCACCTGACCAAGGCCGTGCGTGCGGTAGTCAAGCAGAACCCGACGCTCTCCGGCGTGATCGACGTGGTGGACTTCGCCGCAGAACGCAACGGTGAACGTGACATCAATCCGGCCAAGCTGCGCGGCGTGGTCGAGACCTTCTCTGACCCTCGCTACCGCCTTGGCCTTGCCGATGTGCAGCCTGACTTCCTGGGCCGCGCTTACGAATATCTTCTACGGAAGTTTGCGGAAGGCTCGGGCCAGAGCGCGGGCGAGTTTTTCACACCGACCGAGGTCGGCTTCCTGATGGCCCACATCCTGCGGCCCAAGCCCGGCGAGACCTGTCACGACTACGCCTGCGGTTCGGCGGGGCTGCTGATCAAGCTCCAGCTCGTCGCCCGCGAGCTGGACCCCACCAGCCGCGTGCCGCTCAAGCTCTCCGGCCAGGAATCGCAGGCGGAGAGTTACGCCGTGGCGCAGATGAACGCCATCATCCACGACATGGAGGTGGAGCTGGCCCGGGGCGACACCATGATCAACCCCAAGTTTCGCGAGGCCAACGGCAAGATTCGCGGGCACGACATCGTGGTGGCCAACCCGATGTGGAACCAGCCGTTCGCGGCCGAACTGTTCGCCAACGACCCGTTCGACCGCTTCCGCACAGCCGGTGGCATCACCACTGGCAAGGGGGACTGGGCCTGGCTGCAGCACACGCTGGCCTGCCTGGACGATCACGGCCGCGCGGCTGTGGTGCTCGACACCGGCGCGGTCACGCGCGGCTCCGGCTCCAAGAACGAGGACAAGGAACGCAACATCCGCAAGTGGTTCGTCGATCAGGACCTGATCGACGGCGTGATCCTGTTACCCGAAAACCTCTTCTACAACACAACGGCAGCGGGCGTGATCGTGGTGCTGAACAAGCGCAAGCCTGCCGTGCGCAAAGGCAAGATCGTCCTGCTCAATGCCAGCCGCCATTTCAGCAAGGGCAGGCCGAAGAATTACCTGCCCGAAGAAGACCTACGACCACTGGCCGCGATGTACGTCAAAGGGGAGCCGGTCGAAGGCGAGATCGCTGTTATCACCCAGCAACAGGCAGAGGAGGCGGACTACAACTTGAGCCCGAGCCGCTGGGTCGGGCAGAACGGCGGCTCGGAAGTGGGATCAGTTCCGCAATTAATACGAACCCTCGAAGGGCTAAACGCTCAGGATATGGCTCTTACCGCCGACCTTTTGCGTTTGCTTCACCCTCTCACGAGAACGGAGAACTTGTGATGAGCCGGCTGTGGGATACCGCTGCTGTGGCGGAATGTCTGGTTTCCGTACCGACTGCGGGCAGAACAAAGATCCAGGCGCGCGACTACAAGCCAGCTGGTCGCTTTCCGGTAATCGACCAAGGGCAGGACTCGATTGCCGGCTGGACTGACGACGAAAGTGCGGTGATTGATTCACCGCTACCGCTGATTGTTTTCGGCGATCACACACGTGCTTTCAAGTTCGTGGACAGGCCCTTCGCACGCGGCGCAGATGGTACGCAGTTGATGCGGCCCAAGCCAAGCATAGATCCGCTGTTCTTTTTCTATGCCTGCCGCGCCATTGACTTGCCTGCACGCGGCTACAACCGGCACTTCACCATCCTCAAAGAAAAAGAAGTGGCCTTTCCGGTTGATCCGCAGGAACAGACAGAGATTGCCGCTGTGTTACGACAAGCCGAATCCGCCTTGGCTCAGCAGTCAGCAATTCTGGACGTGCTGCAAGAGCTCAAAAGCGGCGCTATGCGCGAACTGTTTACGCGCGGCTTGCGCGGCGAGCCTCAGAAAGAAACAGATATCGGGCTGATGCCAGAAAGCTGGAGTCCGCGAACGATCCTCGAACTCTGCGAAATTTGGAGCGGTGGCACGCCCCGCAAGTCAGTTGCGGAGTACTGGAATGGCGATATTCCCTGGGTATCTGGGAAGGACCTGAAACGTCCAGCGCTCGACGATGCAATCGACCATGTGTCGGCCGCAGGTGTAAACGCCGGGAGCCGTCTCGCGCCAGATGGCGCGGTGCTTCTGTTGGTTCGTGGCATGGGTCTGGCTAAAGACCTTCCTGTTGCGGTAATCAACCGACCGATGGCTTTTAACCAGGATGTCAAAGCACTGGTATCCCGTGGACCGTACTCCGGGCAGTTCTTGCGGTCAGCGATCTACGCCGGCAAAGAGCGGCTGCTCAGCCAGATCGTCCCGTCAGCGCACGGAACCATGACGTTGAATCTGAACGACGTGGAGACCTTCAAGGTTGCTTGCCCAAGCGATCCGGACGAGGCCAAGGACATAGTGACCATTCTTCACTCCCTCGACCGAAAGATTGACTTGCACCAGAAGAAACGCGAAGTCCTGGAGGATCTCTTCCAGTCCCTGCTGCACAAGCTGATGACCGGCGAGATCGCCGTATCGGATCTGGATCTGTCGGCGCTGTCCCCGGCCTCGACGCAACACGAGGAAGCCACGGCATGAGCACGCTCAAGATCAGCGAAGCCGGCACAGTGCAGTTCCCGATGGTCAAGCACGCGGTGGAGATCGGCTGGACGCCGATCACGCCGGAGGATGCGCGCACCAAGCGCGGCGGTGAGGCCGGCACCTTCTTCCGCGACGTGCTTGAGGCCAAGCTTTCAGCGTTCAATCCCTGGATGTCCGTCGACGCCGTGCGCTCCGTGGTGGAAACCCTGGACGCGCTGCCGGCCACCATCGAAGGCAACCGCGAACTGCTGGCTTGGCTGCGCGGCGAACGCCAGTGGTACGACGAGGCCGAGAAGCGCCATCGACCGGTGACGGTGATCGACTTCGAGCACGTGGCGGACAACGCCTTCCACGTGACGTGGGAGTGGAAGATCAAGCCGCCCGCGCGCAAGGGCAACCGGGCCGATGTGATGTTCCTCGTCAACGGCGTGCCGGTGGTGATCGTCGAGCACAAGAACCCGAAGGACGGCGACGCCATCGAGCGTGCCATCAAGCAGCTGCGCCGCTACGAGCTGGAAACGCCCGAGCTGCTGGCGACGACCCAACTATTCAACGTAACGCACCTGCTCGATTACTGGTACGGCGTGACCTGGAACGCCAACCGGCGCGACATGGCGCGCTGGAAGCAGGCGCCGGAAGAGACCTACCGCTTCGCGGTGCAGACCTTCTTCGAGCCCACCGACTTTCTGCGCACCCTACAGCACTGGATCTTGTTCTACGTGCAGGACGGCGAGACGCGTAAGTCGGTGCTGCGCCAGCACCAGCGGCGCGCTATCGACGCCATCCTGGATCGCTGCGCCGACCCGGCCAAGACGCGCGGCTTGGTGTGGCACACCCAAGGATCGGGCAAGACCTTCACGCTGCTGACGGCGGCGCGCCAGATCCTGGAGGACAAGGCGCGCTACGCCAACGCGACGGTGATCCTGGTGGTCGACCGCACGGAGCTGGAAGGCCAGTTGAAGGGCTGGGTGGAGCGCCTGCTGGGCGAGATGCAGCAGCAGGACATCGCGGTCGAACGGGCCAACAACAAAGCCAAACTGCAATCCCTTCTGGACGCCGACTTCAGGGGCCTGATCATCTCGATGATCCACAAGTTCGAGGCCATCCGCAAAGACAGTTGCCTGCGCGACAACGTCTATGTGTTCATCGACGAGGCGCACCGGTCGGTCGCCAAGGACCTCGGAACCTACCTGATGGCGGCCGTGCCCAAGGCCACGATCATCGGCTTCACTGGCACGCCCATCGCGCGCACCTCGCAGGGCGAAGGCACGTTCAAGATCTTCGGCACGCAAGACGAGCTGGGCTACCTGGACAAGTACTCCATCGCCGAGAGCATCGCCGACGAGACCACGCTACCGATCAAGCACGTGATGGCGCCGAGTGAGATGACCGTTCCCGCCGAACGGCTGGACAAGGAGTTCTTCGCGCTGGCCGAGAGTGAAGGCGTAACCGATGTCGAGGAGCTGAACAAGGTGCTCGACCGCGCGGTGGGGCTGCGCACCTTCCTGACGGCGGATGATCGCATTGAGAAGGTGTCCGCCTTCATCGCCGAGCACTTCAGAGAGAACGTGCTGCCCCTGGGCTACAAGGCCTTCGTGGTGGCCGTGAACCGCGAGGCCTGCGCCAAGTACAAGAAGGCGCTGGACAAGCTGCTGCCGCCCGAGTGGACGGCACCGGTCTACACCGAGAACTCGGCCGACGTCGTGGATCGGCCGCTTGTGGCCGAGTTGCAGCTTTCAGACGAGGCCGAGGAGCAGGTGCGCCTACTGTTTAAGAAGCCCGCCGAGAACCCGAAGATCCTGATCGTCACCGACAAGCTGCTCACCGGCTACGACGCGCCGCCGCTGTACTGCTTGTACTTGGACAAGCCGATGCGCGACCACGTGCTGCTGCAGTCGATTGCGCGGGTGAACAGGCCCTGTGTGGACGCCAACGGCGTGCAGAAACGCGTCGGCCTGGTGGTGGACTTTGTGGGCGTGCTGCGTGAACTCAAGAAGGCGCTGCAGTTCGACTCCAGCGATGTCAGTGGCGTGATTGAGGACCTCGACGTGCTGCTGCAGGACTTCCTGCAACGCATCGAGCAGGCCAAGAAGGACTACCTGGAGTCAGACGCAGGCGGTACACCCGACGAGCGATTGGAGCGCCTGGTGTTTGGGCGCTTCCTGACGCCCGAGGCGCGCAAGACCTTCTTCGAGAGCTACAAGGAGATCGAGGCGCTGTGGGAAATCCTCTCGCCCGACCCGGCGCTGCGTGACCACATCGCGACCTACAAGCAGCTCAGTCAGCTGTATGCGGCCGTGCGCAATGCCTACGCCGAAAAAGTCGGGTTCGTTGCTGACCTGGCCTACAAGACGCGGCGTCTGATCGAGGAAAGCGCCGAGCAACATGGTCTTGGGCGATTGACCAAGACTGTGACCTTTGACGTGGCAACCCTGAAGTCGCTGCGCGGTGAGGATGGGTCCGACGAGGGCAAAGTGTTCAACCTTGTGCGCGGTCTGCAGCACGAGATCGACGAGGACCCCGCCGCTGCACCGGTGCTGCAACCGCTGAAGGATCGTGCCGAACGCATTCTGAAGGATCTGGAAGAGCGCAAAACGACCGGCCTGGCTGCGATGGACCAGTTAGCGGCACTGGCTGCCGAGAAGGACGCGGCGATGAAGGCGGCGCGTGACAGCGGCCTGTCCGCTCGAGCCTTTGCCGTCGCCTGGGTGCTGCGTGAGGACGCGGCCGTCAAGGCAGCGGGCATCGACCCCATGACACTGGCTAAGGACGCTGAGGAGTTGCTCGGGCGCTTCCCGAATGCCTCGGTCAACGCCGACGAGCAGCGACGGCTGCGTGCGTCGATGTACAAGCCCCTGCTCGCTCTGGCACAGGATGAGCGGGCCCGCGTCGTTGATCTGGTGGTGCGGCTGCTGCTCGCGGAGGGCGGCGAATGAAATCGTCGCAGTACCCGGCGCAGGACTTGCGACGCCGCGCACTGGCCTGGGCGATCAAGCTGAAGGTCAATCCTCGCGTGGTTCGGGTGCAGGAGATGCGCAGGAAGTGGGGTTCCTGTTCATCGGCGGGAACCGTCACCTTGGCCATTGACTTGCTCGACCAGGATGAGCCCTTCCAGGACTACGTCATCGTTCATGAACTGCTTCACCTGCGTTACGCGAACCACGGGAGGATGTTCAAGGCGCTGATGAGCGCACATGTCCCAGGTTGGCGAACCATTGAGCAACGCCAGATAGGTGATGCCGATGGCGCATCCGTTGAGCGGCGCTCGCGCAAACCGAACGGCCACGTCCGATGACGATGCAATAACAAAAGGATATGCTGCAATGCGCTTCATCGCCGGCCCGCTCAACAAACAACTGCTACAGAACCTGCTGGGCGAGGTGATTGAATCCTGCACGCGCGTTCGCGCGGCCGTCGCATACGCCAGCCGCGACAACATGAAGTTGTTCGAGGCCTGCGCGCAGCACCTGAAGCCGCTGGAGTTCTTTGGCCGCTACGACCATACGGTAGCCGTCGACCCTGCCGTGTTGAAGTGGTTTCTGGACAAGGCCAGTCCGAACTACGACTGCAAGCTCGTTCCCGACATCCTGCACGCCAAGGTCATCTGGTGGGTTGATGCCGGCGCCTACATCGGATCTGCCAACCTGTCAGACCGGGCCTGGATATCAAACATCGAAGCGGGCACCTTTCTGCCCCACGACGAACTCGTCGAAACGGGCATGGAGCGAGAGCTGCTGCGCTTCTTCGAGGAAGTGGATGATCGTGCCAGACCTCTGACCAAGGAAATCTACCAAGAGCAGCTGCGCTTGGCGGACCGGCGGTCTGAGTTGTCGAAGCGCGAATACGGACTTGAGCAGCAGTTCGACAAGGACCGCT
>Ga0182735_1001677_pt1 | contig 14493 bp, 10 predicted proteins | sample eDN5th30CKraftMG_FD_128524 | JGI IMG/M metagenome (GOLD analysis project Ga0182735, IMG submission 128524) | Enriched Miracle-Growth compost microbial communities from Emeryville, California, USA - eDNA 5th pass 30_C Kraft MG (version 2) (version 2) ... | reverse complement strand
TAAATCGCTCATCGTCGCCACGGCCGTGCAGGCGCTGGCGGTTACCGCAACCCTCGCCGGCGCGAACCTCGACCAGATCAAGGCCGACGGCGTCTTCAAGATCGGCACCGAGGGCACCTACGCGCCCTTCACCTACCACGACGAGAACAACAAGCTGGTCGGCTTCGACGTCGAGATCGGCGAGGCCATCGCCGCCAAGCTCGGCGTCAAGCCGGAGTTCCTCGAAGGCAAGTGGGACGGGCTGATCGCCGGCCTCGACGTCAAGCGCTACGACGCCGTCATCAACCAGGTCGGCATCACCGAGGAGCGCAAGGCCAAGTACGCCTTCTCCGATCCCTACATCGCCTCCAAGGCGGTGCTGATCGTCAAGGGCGACAACGACGCCATCAAGACGTTCGCCGATCTCAAGGGCAAGAAGTCCGCCCAGTCGCTGACGTCGAACTTCGGCAAGCTGGCCGAGAAGAACGGCGCCGAACTCGTCGGCACCGACGGCTTCGACCAGTCGATCCAGCTTCTGCTCACCGGCCGCGCCGACGCCACCATCAACGACAGCCTGTCCTTCCTCGACTTCAAGAAGCACAAGCCCGATGCCGACGTGAAGATCGCCGCGCAGGAAGAGAACGCCGACTATTCCGGCGTCATCGTCCGCAAGGGCGATCCGGAGCTGGTCGAGGCGATCAACAAGGCGCTGGCCGACATCAAGGCCGACGGCACCTACCAGAAGATCGCCGACAAATATTTCGGCGAGGACGTTTCGAAGTAAGCCGAAGCCGGGCGCGGGCCGCGCGGCTTTCCGGCATCCCGCGGCGGGCCGTCTTTGACGGCTCGCCGTTTTTCACGTGATATGGCCTGCCTGTTTTCGCCGATGGTGTCCCACTCGCCATGGGCGCCTGTGTAAGGAGACGTTGCCCGTGCCCCACTGGCTGCAATTGATGCTGGATTCGCTCGGCCCGCTGTTGTGGGCCGCAGCCGCGTTCACCGCGCCGCTCACGCTGCTCTCCTTCGCCTTCGGCCTGACCGTGGGGCTGGCGGTGGCGTTGATCCGGCTGTTCGGCCCGAAGCCGCTGGTGGCGCTCGTGCGCTTCTATGTCTGGATCTTTCGCGGCACGCCGCTCCTGGTGCAGCTTTTCCTGATCTTCTACGGCCTGCCCTCGGCCGGCATACTGCTCGATTCCTTCACGGCGGCGCTGATCGGCTTCACCCTCAACATCGGTGCCTATTCGTCGGAGATCGTGCGCGCCGCCATCGGGTCGGTGCCGAAAGGCCAGTGGGAAGCGGCCTATTCGATCGGCATGACCTGGAGCCAGGCCATGCGCCGCACCATCCTGCCGCAGGCGGGGCGCGTGGCGGTGCCGCCACTTTCCAACACCTTCATTTCGCTGGTCAAGGACACCTCGCTTGCCGCCGCCATCACCGTGCCGGAGATGTTCCAGGCGGCGCAGCGCATCGTCGCCGTCACCTATGAACCGCTGATCCTTTATGTCGAGGCGGCGCTGCTCTATCTGGCCATGAGTTCGGTGCTGTCGGCCTTGCAGGCGAGACTGGAGACCCGGCTCGACCGCTACGGCGGCTTCCTGGAGGCACGCGCATGATCGGCCTTGGCGACATCGAAAAGCGGTTCGGCGACAATCTCGTCCTCAAGGGCGTCAGCGTCGCCATTGCCGAGGGCAGCGTCACGGCGCTGGTCGGGCCTTCCGGCGGCGGCAAGAGCACGCTGCTGCGCTGCATCAACCTGCTCGAACTGCCGACCTCGGGCACGGTGCGCATCGGCGAGGATACGCTGGCGTTCGGGCCGGGCCACAAGGTGGCGACAAGGGATATCCAGCGGCTGCGCCGGCAGACCGGCATGGTGTTCCAGAATTTCCAGCTTTTCCCGCACCGAACCGCCATCGAGAACGTGATGGAAAGCCTGACCGTGGTGCTGAAATGGCCGCAGGCCAGGGCGCGCGAGCGGGCGATGTCGCTGCTCGAAAAGGTCGGCATGGCGCACAAGGCCGACGCCTGGCCGGCGACCCTCTCGGGCGGCCAGCAGCAGCGGGTGGCGATCGCACGGGCGCTCGCGCCATCGCCCAAGGTGCTTCTGTGCGACGAGCCGACCTCGGCGCTCGATCCCGAACTGGCGCAGGAAGTGGTGGACGTGCTCGGCAAGCTGGCGAGCGAGGGAACGACCATGGTGATGGCGACGCATGATTTGCGCCTCGCCTCCAAGATCGCGCGCGAGGTGGTGTTCCTCGATGCCGGCGTCGTCGTCGAGACCGGCACGGCCGAACAGGTTTTCGGCAATCCGCAGCGCGAGCGCACAAAGCGGTTTATCGCCACCTTGCGGCAGGAGGCGGCCGAAGCGGAAAAGTAGGGTGCGGGCAAGGGAAACGGCGGCCGTTGCGCCGCTACTTCCTGTCCTTGCCGGCTTGCGCCTCCGCCATGGAGACGGCCTTGGCCGCCGCGGCCGAAAGCCCGGCATGGACGGCCTTCGTGAAGCCGGCGTCCTGCATCGTGCGCAGGCCGGCATCGGTGGTGCCGCGATATTCCATGAAGGTGCGCACGGTTTCGCCGGGCGAAACGCCCGGCCGCGCCAGCAACTGGCTGGCGTCGCAGACCACGCCGGCCACCGCGCGGCGGGCGATGGTTTCCGGCAGGCCGTGGGCGCGGGCGTGGCCCAGCATCGCCTCGGCGAGCAGCGCCGGAAATGCCGGCCCCGATCCGCTCAGCGCCGTCAGGTAGTCGATGGCGGCCTGCGTGCCCACCTCGTCGGCGGCGCCGCAGCTTTCGAACAGCGCCTGTACCAGCGCCTTGTCGTCGAAGGAGACCGCATCGGAACAGAACCACGGCGTGTAGGAGCGGCCGATTTCCGCCGCCGCGTTGGGCAGGGCGCGCACGACGCGGTCCGAGCCGGTGCGGGCAAGCAGCGTCTCCATCGAGACGCCGGCCATGACGGATATGACCAGCCGGTCGCGCGCATCGATGGAAATGGCCGGGAACTGTTCCGGACGCACCGAGACGATCACCACCTGCGAGCGCCGCACCAGTTCCTGGTTGTCGGCGGTCCAGGCGACTTGCGGCCGGTCGGCGAAGGTGGCGGAGGCGCCGGCGCGGCAGGACAGCGTCAGGCCGGACGGCTCGATCAGCCCCGCATCGAGCAGGGCGTGGCCGATCGCCCGGCCGAGCCAGCCATTGCCGCCGATGATGCCGATCGTGCGAAAGGGCGTCATGATGGGCCGCCATTGTCGGGCAGGGATGCGGCGAAACCATGCCGGGCATGGAAACGCTCGATCTCGCGCGGTTGCGGCGCCTGCCCGGTAAATATCTCGACATAGTCGGGGATGCGCTGCATGCGCGCGGCAAGCGGCTCGGCTGCCTTCATCGAGATGTAGCCGATCTGGACGAGATAGACGGTGCGCGCCCGCACGTCGGCTTCGAGCGCGCTGTAGCCGAAGCGCTGGAACATCGCCGCCAGCGCCTCGATGCGCGCCGCGTCGGCCGCAGCGACCTGCGCTGCAACCTCGGCGGATTGAAGGCCCCAACTACGGACGGCGAACTCGAATTCGGAATCGAACAGCGAGCGGTCCAGCCAGCAGTCGAAGACGTTGAGCATGGCCTCGGCGATGCCCTCGGCATAGGCCTGCGACTGCCGCACGATGGCGCCGGTGTTGCCCGCGCGCCAACGCTCCAGCAGCGCAGCCAGCAATTCGTCCCGATCCTTGAAGAACCAGTAGAAGCTGGTGCGCGAAAGCTTCAGCTTCTGGGCGAGCGGCAGGATGCGCACCGCATCGACGCCCGCCTCGATCAGCGTCTCGTAGGCCGTTTCCAGCCACACTTCGGGCGAGCCGCGCCAGCCCGTGTCGGTTGCTTTCTGGTCCATCACGGCACAGCCTAGCAGGGCAGCCGTGTCGCCGCAACGCGATTGTACAGCGATGACTACTACATAAACACTCTAGTCAATATAGATGACATAGGTGTACATTCTGTCGTCGTCACACGTCGAGCCGGGAGCCAAGCATGTCGACCGATCCGCTTTTGCAGCCCTACAAGCTGAAGCATCTGACCCTTCGCAACCGCCTGATGCTGACCTCGCACGAGCCGGCCTATCCCGACGACGGCATGCCGAAGGAGCGCTACCGCGCCTACCATGTCGAGCGGGCCAAGGGCGGCATCGCGCTGACGATGACGGCCGGCTCGGCGGCGGTTTCGCGCGACAGCCCGCCGGTCTTCAACAACATCCTCGCCTACAAGGACGAGGTGGTGCCGTGGATGAAGGCACTGGTGAACGAGTGTCACGACTACGGCACGGCGGTGATGATCCAGCTTACCCATCTCGGCCGCCGCACGCGCTGGGACAAGGGCGACTGGCTGCCGGTGGTGTCCTCCTCGCTCGAGCGCGAGCCGGCGCACCGCGCCTTCCCGAAGCGGGCCGAGGACTGGGATATCGAGCGCATCATCAAGGATTTCGCCGATGCCGCCGAGCGCATGAAGGCGGCCGGGCTCGACGGGATCGAACTGGAGGCCTACGGCCACCTGATCGACCAGTTCTGCTCGCCGCTGACCAACGACCTCGAAGGCCCTTATGGCGGCTCTCTCGACAACCGCATGCGCTTTGCCTTCGACGTGCTGCGGGCGATCCGCGAGCGGGTCGGGCAGGAATTCATCGTCGGCGTCCGCTACACCGCCGACGAAACGGTGGCGGGCGGCATCACCAAGAGCGAAGGCCTTGAAATATCGAAAAAGTTCAAGGAATCCGGCCTGGTCGACTTCCTCAACATTATTCGCGGCCATATCGAGACCGACGCCGCGCTGACCGACGTCATCCCGGTGCAGGGCATGGCGAGCGCGCCGCATCTGGATTTCGCCGGCGAAATCCGGGCTGCCACGCATTTCCCGACCTTCCACGCCGCCAAGATCCAGGACGTGGCGACGGCGCGCCACGCCATCGCCTCCGGCAAGCTCGACATGGTGGGCATGACGCGCGCCCACATGACCGACCCGCACATCGTGCGCAAGATTCTTCAGGGGTGCGAGCAGGACATCCGCCCCTGCGTCGGCGCCAATTACTGCCTCGACCGCATCTACCAGGGCGGGGCAGCCTACTGCATCCACAATCCGGCGACCGGGCGCGAGACCGAAATCCCGCACGACCTGCCGAAGGCGCAGAAGAAACGCAAGATCGTCGTCGTCGGCGCCGGCCCGGCGGGGCTGGAAACGGCGCGCGTCGCCGCCGAGCGCGGCCACGAGGTGGTGGTGTTCGAGGCGGCGAGCCATGCCGGCGGGCAGATAAGGCTCACCGCGCAAAGCAAGCGGCGGCGCGAGATGATCGGCATCATCGACTGGCGCGTGGCGCAGTGCGAGGCCAAAGGCGTGAAGATACACTACAGCACCTGGGCCGATGCCGCGCTGGTCCTGGCGGAAAAGCCGGACGTCGTCGTCGTCGCCACCGGCGGCATCCCGCATACGGAGGTGCTCAGCGCCGGCAACGACCTCGTCGTTTCCTCATGGGACATCATTTCCGGCGACGTGAAGCCCGGAACCAACGTGCTCGTCTTCGACGACGCGGGCGACAATGCCGGCCTGCAGGCGGCGGAGGTCATTGCGCAGGGCGGCGGCAAGGTCGAGATCATGACGCCCGACCGCTCTTTCGCGCCCGAGGTCATGGGCATGAACCTCGTTCCCTACATGCGCGCGCTGCAAAAGCTCGACACCACCTTCACCGTCACCTACCGGCTGGAGGCGGTGGAGAAGAAGGGCAACGGCCTCGTCGCGATCGTCGGCAGCGACTATGGCGGGGTGCGCAAGGAGCGGCAGGTCGACCAGGTGGTGATCAACCATGGCACCGTTCCGCTGGACGAGCTTTATTTCGAGCTGAAGCCGCTATCGAGCAATCTCGGCGTGCTCGACCATGCCGCCTTCATCGAGGGGCGGCCGCAGGCCAGCCTCGGCAATCCAACCGGCGCGTTCCAGCTGTTCCGCATCGGCGATGCGGTGGCCTCGCGCAATACCCATGCGGCCGTCTATGACGGGCTGCGCCTGGCCAAGGACTTGTAGCAACCCGATCCCGGGATGCCTGCCGGCTTTGCCGCTCTTTATTTGAGTTCGAGCAGGCGCTCCAGATAGTCGCGCTCGATCTCGGGCGACAGGGCGTTGCCGAGCCGCTTGCGGATCGCGTCAAGAATCCGGCGCGCTCGCTGCACGTCGATCTCGTCGGGGACCTTCACCGAGTCGCCGAAGTCGGGACCCTGCGTGGCGCGGGGCCGGCCGAGCGGGTCGCGGTCGGCGCCTTGCTGGTTGCCGCCGGCGCGGGCTCCGCCCTGGTCGCCCTGCATGGCCTGCAATTGCTGCATCATGTCCTTGGCGCCCTTGCGCAGCGCCTCCAGCGCCTTGCCCTGATGGCCGACAGCGTTGTCGCCCTCGCCCTGGCCGAGCGCCTTGCCGGCCTCGCCCATGGATTTCCCGGCATCGCCGAAGCCCTTGTTCGGCTCCAGTCCCATGCCTTCGAGGCTCTTTCCGAGCTTTTCGAGGTCGTCCTGCAGCTTGCCCTGTCCCTGCTGCAACTGCTTCAGGGCCTCGGCGTATTCCTCCGGCGTCATCGGCTTGCCGTTTCCGTTCGGGTCGTTCTTCTTGCCTTGCTGCTGGTCGCCCCGCTGCTGGTTGCCCTGCTGTTGTCCGGGCTGGCCCTGGTCGTCGAATTCGCCGAACGGGTTCATCTCGCCCTGCTCGCGCTGTCCTTCGCCGCGCTGCGCCTGGTCCATGCGGAACGTCTCGTTCATCATCTCCTGCTGGCGGCGCATGATCTCGCCAAGCTTGTCCATCTGCTGGCGCATCTCGCTGTCTTGCTCGCCCTGCGGCTGCTGGCGGCCGGCCTGCAGATTGTTCATCATGTTTTCGAGCTGCGACAGCAGTTCCTGCGCCTTGTCTCGGTCGCCGGACTTGGCCAGGTTCTCGATCTGGTCCATCATCTTCTGCAGGTCGCTCGAACGCAGTTCGCGGACGCTCGGGTTGGCGAGGGCCGGGTTGCGGTTCTGCTGGCGCTGCGCAAGTTCCTTGAGGAATTCGTTCATCGCCTGGCGCAGTTCCTTCATCTTCTGGTCGATTTCCTCGTCGCTGGCGCCGTTCTTCAGGGCGTCCTGCAAGGCCTGCTGCGCCTGGCGCAGCCGCTTCTCGGCCGCCGACAGGTCGCCTTCCTCGATGCCGAGGGCGATTTCCCACAGGTAGCCGACCTCGCCGCGCAACTGGTCGTCGTTGCCGGCAAGCTTCAGCCGGGTGCGGGCGCTGGCGATGGCGAGGAAATGCGCCATGTTGTCGAACGTGTCCTCGGGCCGGAGCGTGATGGCGTCCATCAGGTCGAGCACGCGCGGCTTGGCGTTGGCGTCGAGGCCGAGCAGGCGGCGCTGCTCCAGCACAGCGAGCGCCAGCGGATTGCTGAAGGGCCTGGCGGGCATCGCCAGCGCCCGCGTCTCGCTCGTCGCCGACTGCCCGGCGCCGTCGGTGGCGACCAGGTGCAGCGTGACCGGCAGCCCGGCCCAGACATGCTCGGTCAGGTCCTTGGTCGTGCGGGCGGCGTTTGCCGCCTTGCCGTCCTGTGTCCTCGCCCCCTTGCGCGGCAGCGAGAGCGGCATGTCGGGCGGGCCATAAAGCGGGTGTGCGTTCGCCGCCGGCGCGTCGGCCGGCGCGAAGACCGCCTTGGCCGAGGTGGCGCCATAGTCGTCGTCGATCTCGTAGGTGAGTTCGATCGTGCCGTTGACGGCCTGTTTCGGCTCGCCGACGAAGCGGATCTGCGGCGGCTTGTCGGGGATCACGGTAAAGGCCCAGCGGTCGAGTTCGCCATCGGGCGCCTGCAACACCAGGGCGCCGTCCGTGGTCAGCTTGCCCGCGAACTGGCGCACGTCGGCGCCTGTGGCGGGGCCGGCCGTTTCGCCCTTGGCGGCCGCCGGATCGCTACCGGAGGGGTCTATGGTGCGGCTGTTGCCGTCGGCCTCGACATAGGACAGTGCCGCGCCGGCCGCGCCGCCGGTTATCCTGAGCGAGAAATCGCTTCCCGCCGGCACCGCGACAGGCGCGGCCTGGCCGGCCCCGGCGCTGAGGAAGATGGGCGGCTTGCCGGTATAGGCCGGTGGCGTCACCCAGGCGTCGATGCGCGGCGGCACGGTGTTGCGTGCGGCGGCGGGGCGGAACCCGTCGCCCAGCCGGCCGCCGAGCGACCCGAAGGAGAAGGCGAACGCCACGACCAGGAGCAGCACCGGCATGGCGCGAAGGCCCCACGGGTCGCGCTCCGGCACATGCGTGCGCGGCATGTCGCCGCCGACGCGTTCGAGCGCGGCGGCCATGCGCTTCTGGTGCTCGCGCCACAGCGCCCGGGAAAAGCCCGTTTCCTCGCCGCTCAGGCTTTCGGTCTGCACCTGCACGGGACTGTGCGGCAGGGCGTTGGCGGTTTCGATGCGCCGGTCGACCTCGGCCGCGCGGGGCAGGCGGAAGAACCGCAGCGGGTAAAGGGCGGCCAGGAAGCCGATGCCGAAGGCGGCCACGGTTCCGAGCCGCACCATATCGGGCATGCGGGCAAAAAGGCCCAGCCAGGAGACGCTGACAAAGACCGCCACCACGAGAAGGGCCGGCAGCACCAGCGGCCAGCCGCGCTCCACCACCATAGCGCAGCGCGTGAGGACGCGGCTCGCGGCGAGTTTCGCGGCAAGGCTGCGTTCCATCCCGATGCTGGGTCGCTCTGTCATTGGCCTCTTGTCGGTTTGCACCGGCCGGCCAGCTGGCGCGGTCCTTGTTCAAGGATAGCAGCAAACACGGCAAAGGCGAGGCATCCGCCGGCCAGGCAGGGACTTTTGGACGTGCGAGGCGGAGCGGGCCACGAAAAACCCGGCTCCAACGGATCGTCGGCTCCGGGCTGAAACAGTGGGATCGCTGCCTGTCGGCTTTCTTGACGAAAGACTGAGGTTGGTTCGATCCGACTCAAGCTCGTGGGCGGGGGGCTTGGGGTTTACGAGCAGGTGCCGGACCGAACCGTCTCAGGCAACGGGTGTAGACTCGTCGGACATTGGGGCGGCAGCGCGGGTAAAAAACGGCGAAACTGTGGCGGGGAATCACCAATTCCAACACATGGGTCGGAAAAAGTGACTGGACGATTCGGGAAGGGCGCATTTGGACGAATCGTGAGCCGGGGTTGCAATTGCGGGGGGAAAGCGCGACCTTGGAAAGGACAACCAGCTTTGAAAGGCTCCTCGGCATGATCGATGGTGGTTCGGAGGGTGGGGACGCATCGGCAATATTGATTCCCTTCAACGAGGCGCGTCGAGAACGGCTCGACCTGCCTGTTGCTTTCGAACGCAGGGAACTGGAACTGATACTGAGGCTCTACGGGCGCATGGTCGCGGCCAACGAATGGCGTGACTACGCCATCGACCACCTGTCCGACCGGGCCGTCTTCTCCGTCTTCCGCCGCACCAGCGAGGTGCCGCTGTTCCAGATCGTCAAGGACCCGAAACTGGCGCGCAAGCAGGGCGCCTACAGCGTCGTCGCCGCCGGCGGGCGTATCCTCAAGCGCGGCCATGAACTGGCCCGCGTGCTTGGTGTCTTCGACCGCAGCCTCAAGCTGGTCGAGGCGTGAGCGGCCGCGCTCCGGGGCGCGGCTCTTCCGGCTGATTTCCCGCAGAGTTCGTCAGGACGCCTCTTCCTCGATCGGCAGTTGCGCCACCTCGGGCGCGCCGCCGTTCATCAGCGCCGCGACCTGGTGGCCGATCGCGACCGCCGCGACGCACAGGACGACCGATGCCGCGACGTTGACCAGCGCCCGGCTCAACGCGCCCTGCCGCAGCAGGTCCAGCGTCTGCAGGCTGAAGGAGGAGAACGTCGTGTAGCCGCCGCACATGCCGATCATGACGAACAGCCGCCAGTTTTCCGACACCGGAAAGCGGCCGTGCGCCAGGGTCAGCGTGCCGAAGAAACCGATCAGGAAAGAGCCGGTGATGTTGACGACGAGGGTGCCCCACGGCATCTGCCCGCTGACCGGCAGGGCTAGGGCGGAAACGACATAGCGTGCCAGCGTGCCGAGCGCGCCGCCGGCCATCACGATCAGGCAAGTGGTAAAGGACATCGAACTTTCCTCTCGAGGGCGGGCAACAAAAAACCCGCCATGCGGCGGGCGCCTCCAGACGCACCCCTGCCGCCGGTTGCAGCGACAGGAGTCATCAGCCCTCATGGGCGGTTCGGCCTTTCGACCTTGGGGGAACCCCATCCCCATGGCGGCACCATAGCATCGATCCGCTGCCGCCACCAAGAGGCGCGGGAGCGAAATCGAACAGCCGCCTTGCGCCCGAAGGCAGCGGCCTCAGCCGGCCGACTTCTCCTGCCAGGCCTTCAGCGCGTCGTCGAACACCTTGTCGCCGGGAATCCCCTTTTCCATGGTGATCAGGGCGCGCCGTCCCGACTTGTAGATGATGGGAATGTCGATCCAGTCCTGGTTGCGAAGCAGCGTCATGTTGGCCTGCTCGTCGGCCTTGGTGTCGTTGAGCGCGACCAGGAAGAAGCCGTCGGCGATCTTGGCCGGGATGCCGATCAGCGGGCTGCCGGCATCCTGCTCGGACGTCTTCATGGCGATGCGCAGGATATTGTCGATGCCGCCGCCTTCAAACCCTTCGGGTGTCAGGAAGATCAGCTCGACGATGTGGCTGGCCGGCAGCGTCTCGTCGGTGTTGCGGCGGATGGTCATGCGCAACTGGATGTTCTTGCCGGGAATATTGGCCTCGGCGCGGATCGCCGGCTCGGGCGGCGCTTCGCCGCCGGGCGATTCCTGCACCAGCGACCAGACGATGTTGCCCGGCTCCGCGGAGCCTTCGGCGGTGCTGGTGCGCTCCTCGTAGAAGATCGCCTTCTGGCCGACGGCGAGCGCCGGTTGCGTCGCCTCGGGCGCGGGCGCGTTTTCCGTGGCGGGCGTTGTCGTCGGGTCGGCGGCAGCGGCATCCGATTCCGGCGTCGCCGCTTCTGCCGGCTGGTCCGCCGGCGTCTGGCCGGACGGCTGGGTGGTCAGCGCGACGACGGACGTTCCTTCGCCGATCGAGCTTTCACCGCCGGCCGGGCCGGGGTCGATCTCTTTCCCTTCCGGTGTCAGGCGCTGGGTGAACTTGGGCTTGTCGACGGCCTCCGGCGCGGTGACGGGCGGCGGCTCGGAGGTTTCCGCCGGCGTGGCGGCAGGCTTTTCCGCCTCGGCGGTCTGCTTGGCCGGGGCCAGCGGTTCCATCTTGACGGCCTGCGGCTTGGCCTCGTCTCCGCCGATCATGCCCTTGAAGGCGTCGCCGTTGAGCCAGACGCCGTAGGCGGCACCGGCAACTACGACCAGCGTGGCGACGGCGGCGGCCAGGCGGCCCCAGCGGCGCGGACGGGCGGGCTCCTGGAAAAGGTCGCCGGAATCGCCCGGCAGGTGATGTGTCGAGAATTCCTCGTTGCGCGGCTCCGGCTCGAATACCGGTGGCTCGGCCGCAACAGCCGGAGCCGGCTTGTCGGCGGCGGCGGGCGCCTTGGGCGGCGCGGCCCTGGCGGCCGGTGGAGGCGTCGGCTGGGCGACCTTCGACGGCTGGCCGTCGAAGGCAGCCGGCGCGGCGATAGGAGCCGCCGGCAGTGGGGGTACCTGCCGAACCGGCTCGGCGGCGGCCTTCGCCGACGACGGCGCAGGCCGCACATGGCTCGGCGTGTTGCGGTTGCGGTCGATGGAGGAAAAGATGTTTTCCAGTTCCGCCAGCGGATCGGATGCGGGCGCCGGCGGCGGCGCCGGCTTGGCATAGCTCTTCTCGACCGACGCGATGGCGTCTTCCAACGTGCGCTTCTGGCGCTCGGCGACTTCCTGCGGCGGCGGCGGAACGATGGCCGCAAGCTTGGCCGCGATGGTCGAGCGCGCCTTGTCGTAGACGCGCGCGCGCATCTGCGGGGTCGTCTCGCCCATGCCGTCGATTGTCTTTTTCAGAACAGCAACGAAATCTGCCATGCTTCAGTCGACCTGTACTTGCTTCCTCCCGCCGATCCGCTCGTCCGGCGGGAATTTGGGTTAATCCTGGAACGGATCGGTTACCAGGATGGTGTCGTCCCGCTCCGGGCTGGTGGAAAGCAGCGCCACCGGCGCGCCGATCAGTTCCTCGATGTAGCGGACGTACTTGACCGCCTGCGCCGGCAGGTCGTTCCAGCTCCGCGCCCCGGCGGTGGTGCCCTTCCAGCCTTCCAGCGTCTCGTAGACGGCCTCGACGCGCGCCTGCGCGCCCTGGCTGGCCGGCAGGTAGTCGATCACCTCGCCATCGAGCCGGTAGCCGGTGCAGACCTTGATTTCGTCCAGCCCGTCCAGCACGTCAAGCTTGGTCAGCGCGATGCCCTTGATGCCGTTGACGGCGACCGCCTGGCGCACCAGCACCGCGTCGAACCAGCCGCAGCGGCGCTTGCGCCCGGTGACGACGCCGAACTCGTGGCCGCGCGTGCCCAGGAACTCGCCGACTTCGTTCTGCTGCTCGGTCGGGAACGGGCCTTCGCCGACGCGCGTGGTGTAGGCCTTGGTGATGCCCAGCACATAGTCGATCGCGCCGGGGCCGACGCCCGAACCGGCGGCCGCCTGGCCGGCAACGGTGTTGGAGGAGGTGACGAAGGGATAGGTGCCGTGGTCGATGTCGAGCATGGTGCCCTGTGCGCCCTCGAACAGGATGCGCTCGCCGGCGCGGCGGCGCTCGTCCAGCACCCGCCAGACATGATCGACATAGGGCAGGATCTTTCCGGCTACCGAGGTCAGTTCCTCCATGATCGTCTCGTGCGCCACTTCCGGGTGGCCGAGACCGCGGCGCAGCGCATTGTGGTGCGTCAGAAGCCGGTCAACCTTCAGGGGGAGGGTTTCCAAGTCCGCCAGATCCATCACCTTCACCGCACGGCGGCCCACCTTGTCCTCATAGGCGGGGCCGATGCCGCGGCGGGTCGTGCCAATTTTGGTTCCGGAATTGGAGGCGGCGTCCTCGCGGAATCCATCCAGTTCCCGGTGCACAGACAGGATGAGCGCCGTATTTTCGGCTATTTTCAGGCGGTCGGGCGTGACTTCCACGCCCTGCGCCTGCAATTTCGCCATTTCGGCCACAAATGCATGCGGGTCGAAGACGACGCCGTTGCCGATGATGGAAAGCTTGCCCTGGCGCACCACGCCGGAAGGCAGCAGCGACAGCTTGTACACGGTTCCGTCGACCACCAGCGTATGGCCGGCGTTGTGGCCGCCTTGGAAGCGGACCACCACATCGGCCCGTTCCGACAGCCAGTCGACGATCTTGCCCTTGCCCTCGTCGCCCCACTGGGAACCGACGACCACCACATTGGCCATAGTGTCTTTCCTTCAAATCCTGCAAAGAAGCGCAGCGGCGGCTGCGAAACGACAGGCCTCTATAACGTCAAGAGTGCGCAAGTGCGACCATTCTTTACCGTTCCGGCCATGCCGAGGCACAACAAAAACTGCTTTTCGTATCATTTACTTGGCGCAGGCCGCATCCTAGACCCTGTCGCGAGAAAAAAGATTCGCGCGCTAGCAGCAGGCTTCCGCCTTTGCGCATGCCTTCGTCCCGGAACCCTGCGCATTTCCGGGAGGCATGCGGCAAGCGGACCGCCCATCCGATCCGGTGGAACGAACCCATGCCGAAGAAGGCCTATCTGCTGCTGCTGGCGACCATGCTGTTCTGGGCCGGCAATGCGGTGGCGGGCAAGCTCGCCGTCGGCCACGTCTCGCCGATGATCCTCAACCTGGCCCGCTGGGGCTTCATGCTGGCGATCCTCTTGGTGATCGGCGGCAAGCACCTGCGGCAGGACTGGCCGGCCATCCGCCGCCACTGGTGGTTCCTGCTTTTCACGGGCGCGATCGGCTTTACCGGCTTCAGCGTGGCCATGTACAGCGCGCTCGTCTACACCTCGGCCACCAATGTCAGCATCGAGCAGGGAGGCATCCCGCTCTTCGTGTTCGTCGCGTCCTTTCTGCTGTTCGGGACGCGGACGACCGTCGGGCAGATCGCCGGTTTCCTGCTTTCCTTCGCCGGCGTCGTGGTCACGGCCGTCAACGGCGATATCGAGGCGCTGCTTCACCTGACGATGAATTTCGGCGACGCGCTGATGCTGCTGGCCATCGTCGCCTTCGGCCTCTACACGGCCATCGTGCGGCGCAAGCCCGACATGCACTGGATGAGCCTGATGACGGCGCTGTGCATCGGCGCGGTCGCGAGCGCGCTTCCGTTCGTCGCCGCGGAGGCGCTGGCCGGCGATACCATCCTGCCCGACCGCCAGGGCTGGCTGATCATCGCCTATGCGGTGATCCTTCCTTCGCTCCTGGCGCAGGCCTTCTATGTCCGCGCCGTCGAATTGATCGGCTCCAACCGGGCCGGCGTCTTCATCAACTTCCTGCCGGTATGGGGGGCGCTGCTTTCGCTGGTCGTCCTCGGCGAGGCGTTCCACCTCTACCATGCAGTCGCGCTGTCCCTGGTCGTGGCGGGCGTCCTGCTGGCC
>Ga0182735_1001676_pt1 | contig 14499 bp, 14 predicted proteins | sample eDN5th30CKraftMG_FD_128524 | JGI IMG/M metagenome (GOLD analysis project Ga0182735, IMG submission 128524) | Enriched Miracle-Growth compost microbial communities from Emeryville, California, USA - eDNA 5th pass 30_C Kraft MG (version 2) (version 2) ... | reverse complement strand
TTCCACGCCAGAAAAATCGGGGTCAGACAGATCATTGCGGGACAGAGGCAGCACTTCATGCCCCTCACCGGCCAGCATTTGCGTCAATGCGCTTCCGATGAAACCGCCTGCCCCGGTGACCGCTATCTTCATTCTCAGCGGTCCCGCTGTTCGCTATCGGCCAGAACCTGAGCGGCGAGCGTGCGCGTGATGCGGCTTTTCTGCTCCAGCGCGGCGCGGTCGAGCTTGTCGACAATGCGGATTGCCGACAGAAGCGAGCGCTCTATCCGGCTGACCAGATAGGCGACGACATGCGGCTCGACGCTCACCTGCCTGTCAGCAAAGAGCTTGTGAATGACGCCGGAAAGCAAGAGGTCGTCGGGTTCGGCAATTTCCACGACGGTCGCAGCCTTGAGGCGCGAGGCAAGATCGGGAAGCTTGACGTTCCAGTTCGCGGGCCACAGCCGTGAGGTCATGAGCAAGGAAGGTCCAATTCCCTGCGCCGCATTCTGCCGGACGCTGTTGATGAGGTGGAAAAGCCCGGTTTCATCGAAAGGCGTGGCGCCTATATCGTCGATCAACACGGGATATTCGGCAGCGCCGTTCACGGCCTCTTCGGTGATGCTGGAAGGATCGACCAGCAGCGCGCCCGTTCCGGCGCGCCAGATTTCCGCCAGATGCGTCTTGCCCGAGCCGGTCGGTCCGGCAAGGATCGTGACCGGAGACAGCCAGTTCGGCCAGCGGTCGATGAGATCGATGGCGGCGCGGTTGGAGCCCGTGACGATCAGGTCCTCCCGGTGATAACCGGGCTGATGCTCAAGGTTCAACGGAATCTGGCGCGGTGCCTCACGCATCGCGGCCTCCTGCAAGCCTTGCCCGGTTACGACCCAATCTCATTTCTCTCTGCCCGCATTCTCGCCTGCCTCAATCAGCGGCCCGGCATCCGGGTCCGGCTGATGATAGGCAGGATCATACATCGGTGAGTGGAGATAGCTATTCAGCGCGAACCGCACAAGCACCCCGACCGCAGCCGCGGCAGGCACCGCCACCAGCATTCCGGTGAAGCCGAACAGCGAACCGAAGGCGAAAAGCGCGAACATGAGCCAGACCGGATGCAGGCCCACCGACGAGCCGACAAGCTTCGGCTGGAGGATGTTGCCTTCCACGAACTGGCCAAGGAAAAACACGGCGGCAACAGCGCCGATCATGATCCAGTCAGGCCAGAACTGGACCAGCGCGACGCCGATGGCGAGCGCCAGACCGACAAAGGAGCCGATATAGGGAATAAAGCTGATGAGGCCGGCGAAAAAGCCGATCAGCAGGCCGAAATTGAGCCCTGTCAGCGTAAGGCCGATGGCGTAGTAGGTTCCAAGAATGAGGCAGAGCGTTCCCTGCCCGCGAATGAAACCGGCAACGGCGGCGTTCATCTCGCGTGCAATGCGGCGCACCGTGTGAAGCTGGCGGCGTGGCACCCATGAATCGATGCTCGAGACCATGCGGTCCCAGTCCAGAAGCATGTAGAACGCGACCACCGGCGTGACGACGAAAAGCCCCGCAATATCGATCAGCGATTTCCCCGAATTCCACAGGGACTGAAGCAAGGTCGACAGGAAACCGGCGCCCTGCTGGAGCAGGGAACTGAGATTTTGCTGAATGACGGAGCTGTCGATGCCGATATATTTCTTCAGCCACTGCGAATCCTCATTCGCCAGAAGCGATTGCAGCTGGGTGATGTATTCGGGGATTTTGGAAATGAAATCCGCAAGCTGCGTTGCAAGGATCGGCACGACGATCATCAGGCCAAGGATCAGCGCCATCAGGAAGATGAGCAGGATGACGACCGTGGCGGCAAGCCGCGAAAGGCCGAGCCGTTCCAGCCGGTCGGCAACGGGATCGAGGAAGTAGGCCAGCGCCATTCCGGCCACGAAAGGCAGCAGGACGGAACTGAACACGACGAGGAACAGCACGAAGATCGCGACTGCTCCCACCCAGAACATCGCCTGGCGGCGCACCGAAGAGCCTGTCAGCGCGCCCACCTCCACATTGACGTGAATGTCGCCGTCGCGAACCTTCGCTTCCGATTGGCGGATCGTTCGGCTGGCGGTAGTGCGCGTGGGTGTCGGCTTCTTGACCATGGGCTTCTATTTCCAGGAAACGTATTGGATAGAGCCAGTCCTGATAGCAGAATGGCGTTACGGATGTCTTAGAACATTTTGCGGTTTGGTGGAATCACCCAGCGTCGCACAACCGAGGCCAAAGCAAACGGGTGAAGCGAAAATGCGAAGGAATAGGAGGCATCCTGCTATGATCGATTGCCAGAATCGTGGGAGGCATGCCACCCATCGAAATATGCTCGACTGACTACGCCCATAAACTGCCGACTGATTTCCCCTTCGTCAGTGCATGCAATATTCTCAAGAAAGCAAGTGCAAAGCGCATTCGCCACTGGGTTTCGATCCTCGGGATCAGACGCAACGATAGTTTCGATAATCAAAAAGAGTTCAGCCATCTCGGACGGCAACAAACTGGTTAAATTGTGAGAGAAAAAATAGCTGAACTCCATGCAAAGGCCGTGTGGTGTGAAATAGCCGTTCCCGTCCGTATGATAGGAGCCGATGAGTTCCGCTCTGAAGGCGGGAAAGAGACGCTCTAACAGCGCGCGCAATTCTTGAGCCGTTGTGATCATAAGATAGTCCGAATGTTCCCGTTAATGCCATTCGCGGTTATCCTAGTAACAGGCTAAGCGACAAATCTCTTGCCGCACGCAGATTCAATGCAGATCTGCTTGCCCCTCACGATTTTGCGCAGAATTCTGCGCTGTTTCACTCTTTTCGGGCCTTGTGGCCTTGCAGGCAGCGCTGTCTCGTGTCATTGCGCGCACATTCTCTGTTTATCGCATTTTTCGTGAGCAAAACCGTTATACGCTTTTGCCGAAAATGCATTAGACAGCTGCGTGGAAAAGCACCCAGTTTCAGGAGCAGGCCATGACCATGGAAAACAAGCCCGCCGATAAGCCCGCCGACAAGTCTGCTGCCCAGAATGGCCTGACCTATGCGCAGGCTGGTGTCGACATCGATGCCGGTAACCTGATGGTCGAGAAGATCAAGCCGCTCGTGCGCTCCACGCGCCGCCCCGGTGCGGACGGCGAGATCGGCGGCTTTGGCGGCCTGTTCGACCTCAAGGCTGCGGGCTTCAAGGACCCGGTGCTCGTTGCCGCCAATGATGGCGTCGGCACCAAGCTGAAGATCGCCATCGATGCCGACAAGCACGACACGGTGGGCATCGATCTGGTTGCCATGTGCGTCAACGATCTCGTCGTGCAGGGTGCGGAGCCGCTTTTCTTCCTCGACTATTTTGCGACCGGCAAGCTTTCGCCGGATCAGGGCGTCGATATTGTCGCGGGCATTGCCGAAGGATGCCGTCAGGCAGGCTGCGCGCTGATCGGCGGTGAAACCGCTGAAATGCCGGGCATGTACCGCGACGGCGATTATGATCTTGCCGGTTTCGCGGTTGGCGCGGCTGAGCGCGACCGCCTGCTGCCGCGTGGCGACGTTGCCGAAGGTGACGTCATTCTCGGCCTTGCTTCGTCCGGCGTTCATTCCAACGGATTTTCGCTGGTGCGCCGCATCGTCGAGCTCTCCGGCCTCGGCTGGAAGTCCGATGCACCGTTCCAGCCGGGCGCGACGCTCGGTGAAGCGCTGCTGACCCCAACGCGCATTTATGTGAAGCCGCTTCTCGCCGCGATCCGCGCGTCGGACGGCATCAAGGCGCTGGCGCACATCACTGGCGGCGGTTTTCCGGACAATATCCCGCGCGTCCTGCCGGAAGGTCTTGCCGCCGAAATCGACCTTGCGTCGATTGCCGTTCCGCCGGTCTTCTCCTGGCTTGCCAAGACGGGCGGCGTCGAGCCGAACGAAATGCTGCGCACCTTCAATTGCGGCATCGGCATGATCGCTGTCGTGAAGCCTGAAAAGGTCGAGGAAGTCGTGGCCGCGCTTGCCGCCGAAGGCGAAAAGGTCGTCACGCTTGGCCGGATGGTCAAGCGCGAGAAGGACGGCGTGGTCTACAAGGGCCAGCTTTCACTATGAGCCGCAAGCGGGTCGTCATCTTCATTTCGGGCGGCGGCTCCAATATGGAGGCGCTGATCCGCGCCGCGGAAGCCCCCGGTTTTCCGGCGGAAGTGGTGGCGGTCTTTTCCGACAAGTCAGAAGCTGGCGGTCTCGCCAAGGCGCAAGCCGCCGGTATTGCCACGCAGGTTTTCAAGCGCAAGGATTATACCTCGAAGGATGAGCATGAAGACGCCATTCTGGAGGCCCTTGCCGCGTTGCAGCCGGACATCGTCTGCCTTGCCGGTTACATGCGCCTTTTGTCGGGCCGCTTCATTGCTCCCTATGAAGGGCGCATTCTCAACATTCACCCTTCGCTGCTCCCGCTCTTTCCGGGGCTTCATACCCATCAGCGCGCGCTCGATGCTGGCATGAAAATTGCTGGCTGCACGGTGCATCTCGTGACCGAAGGGATGGATGAAGGTCCAATTCTGGCACAGGCGGCGGTGCCGGTGCTCGCCGGTGACAATGCCGAAGTCCTCGCAGCCCGCGTTCTGAAAGCCGAGCATCGCCTCTATGCTTTGGCGCTGCGCAAATTTGCCGGCGAAAAACCGGACGTGGCAGAAGCGGCAGAAGCCGTGATTGTCAGCGTCTGACCCGCGGCAAAATCATCACACACGAAGTTTTTTGTTAACGAAACTTTAATTTCCCGCAAAAAGCTCTAATTCCCCCTCGTAACGGAACTTGCTTCGGCAAACCCCGTTAAGAGTCGTGGAACGCGATTCTTTCAATATGTTTTCAGAAGAGGACAAAGACATGTCTCTCCGTTTTTCGACTTCCTTCCTTTCGGCAATGGCCGTGGTTTCCGGCATTGCGGTTACGGCCCCAGCTCTCGCTGCCGACTTCGTAGCTCCTCCCGCTTCGGGTCGCACCCAGCCGCGTTCGGAAGTCGGTATGCTGTCCTGCGATATTTCTCCTGCCATCGGCGTCATCATCGGCAGCCAGCAGGATGTGGATTGCGTATTCCGGCCTGCCCGCAGCCGCGGCCCGCTTGAGCATTACACCGGGACGATCACCAAGATCGGCGTCGACGTCGGCTTCATCAATGGCGGCCGTGTCGCCTGGGCCGTATGGGCTCCGAGCGTTCGCCCCGAAGGCGCGCTTCAGGGCCGTTATGTTGGCGCTTCGGCCAATGCAGCCATCGGCGTCGGCTTCGGCACCAATGTCCTGACCGGCGGTTCGTGGAAGACGATTTCGCTGCAGCCGATTTCGGTTCAGGGACAGCGCGGCCTGAATGCGGCTGTCGGTGTTTCGAAGCTGAAACTGCGTTACGCTGGCTAACGAGCCCAAAATCAACAACGCCCGGCGCATATATAGTTTATATATGCGCCGGGCGTTGTTGGATAAATTATTTATGCATTTACTTTGCGGATCCAGATCTTGGTGTCGTGCACCGCAAGCCCGCCATAGGGGGCGGCAGGTTCAGCACCGATCAATATATTGATCCCCTCGCCGCGCTCAAATGCCGAGTTGGGGAAAATGCCCTCCGATACGACGACCCCGCGCTTTTGCCCGGCGCGCAGCACGGCATGAAGCACCAGCTCGCCGCGATGATTGCCGATTTCAATCCGCTCGCCATCCTCGATGCCAAGCTCTGCCGCATCGTCGGGATGGATGAGAAGTTCGGGCCGGATTTCCTTGGCAAGCGAGGTCGGCGTTTCGGCAAAGGTCGAGTTCAGGAAATTATGGGCCGGTGAGGTCGTCATGCGGAACGGATGCTCGGCATCCGCCGTTTCGATCACTTCCCAATGGTCCGGAAATTCCGGTATCGACTGATGAGGCCCCTGAAGCCCCATGACTTCCGGCGGCTTGTTCGGCGAAGGGCTTCCAGTCCAATCGGGTCGGAAGCGGAACTTGCCGTCCGGCCACTTGAAACCATTGACATAATGCGCTTCCTCGAAGGGCGGCTGCAAATCGACAAACCGCTTTTCCTTCAATTCGTCGAAATGCGGCAGATCGCTATTAGCATTCATATTGTCGATCAGCGCGCGCTCGTCGAGGTCGAAGCCAGGCAGATGCCCGACGCCAAGCCGTTTGGCCAGTTCGTTGATGACGAAGATGTTCGGACGCGCATCGGCAAGAGGCTCGATCAGCTTCGGCCCCAGAACCACATGCTGCTGCCCGCCGCCGCGATAAATATCGTCGTGCTCAAGGAAGGTCGTCGCAGGCAGGACGACATCGGCCATCTTCGCCGTATCGGTCATGAACTGCTCGTGCACGGCAACGAACAAATCCTCGCGCGCAAAACCCTTGCGCACCAGCCGCTGCTCCGGCGTCACATTCATCGGATTGGTGTTCTGGATCAGCATCGCCATGACGGGCGGACCATCAAAAAGCGCCTGCCGGTCGCCGGTGAGAATGCGACCGATCTTCGATTGGTCGAGAAAGCGAATGCCGACATCCTGCATGGCGCGACCTTCGATCTCGCGCTTGTCCATCTTGAAGATGCCGGAATTGGAATGAAACGCCCCGCCGCCTTCATGGAGGAACGCGCCCGTGACGCAAGCGATCGAAGCAGCGGCATGCATGTTCACCGCGCCATTGCGCTGGCGGGTGAAACCATAGCCCAGCCGGAAATAAGTGCGCTTGGTCTTGCCGACGAGATGAGCGAAGGCCTCGATCTCTTCAACGGAGAGGCCGGTGATCGCCGCTGCCCATTCCGGCGTGCGGGTCTGAAGATGCTTTTCAAGCCCCTTGGGATCGTCGGTATAGCGCTCCAGATAGTCCCAATCGGCCAGACCGTCACGGAACAGCACATGCATGACCGCACAGGCAAAGGCGCCATCGGTTCCGGGCTTGAGCACGATGCCCATATCTGCCTGCCGGACGGTCGCATTGGCGTAAACGTCGATGACGACGATTTTCGCGCCGCGCTCCTTGCGCGCGCGGACCGCGTGGGTCATGACATTGACCTGCGTGGCGGCAGCATTGGTGCCCCAGATGACCACCACATCGGCTTTGGCCATTTCACGCGGATCGGGACCGGTCAGGCTTCCGGTTCCGGCAAAATAGCCGGTCCATGCCATGTTGGTGCAGAAGCTGTCGAACTGATTGGAATAGCGCTTGGCAAAGCGCAGACGATTGATCGAGTCGCGCTGCACCAGCCCCATCGTGCCTGCATAGTAATAGGGCCAGACGCTCTCGCTGCCATAATCCTGCTCGGCTTTCAGAAAGCGCTCGGCAACAAGGTCAAGGGCTGCTTCCCATGATGCCTGTTTCCACTGCCCCTCGCCTTTCGCGCCAGCGCGAACCAGGGGATGCTTCAGGCGGTCTGGATGATGCACACGCTCTGCATAGCGCGCGACCTTGGCGCAGATGACCCCAGCCGTGTAGCTGTTGTCCTTCGCGCCGCGCACGCGCCCGATGGTGCGCTCGTCGAGGATTTCCACGTCGAGTGCGCAGGTTGACGGGCAGTCATGCGGACAGGCCGAATGACCGATCTTGATAGTGGAAATGGGGGCGTGCTGGTTCATGTTACCTTAATATATCAAGCCACTTCCCGCAGAAACGAAATTCTGCCGGAAGACTATCATTGTGACGAAATAAATTTTCACGACAGGCGCAATGAAATCGCACCGAAGACAATGAGCCCCGCAGCTACAAAGCGCGACAGGCCGACTTTTTCTTTCAGCACCAGGAAGGAAATGAGCACGCCGAAGAGGATCGCCGTCTCCCGCAGTGCCGCGACGACGGCAATTGGAGCCATGGTCATCGCCCAGAGCGCCAGACCATACGATCCCAATGTGCCCACCCCGCCGATCATGGCCGGTCGCCAGTGATTGCGCAGGTAATGGATGAACCGGTCGGGCTCGCGATAGAATGCCCAACCGGCAAGCGGTATCGCGTTCATCAGGAACAGCCAAAGCGTATAGGACAATGGCTCTCCCGAAACGCGGACGCCAAGACCATCGATGATCGTATAGCTGGCAATGAAACCGGCATTGGTAAGGGCCAGCAAGGCGGTGCGGCTGGAAGCACCGCGATTTCTGCGCCGGGCGTCAAGCGCCATCGCCAGGACGCCGGAACAGATCAGGACGATGCCAAGCCAGCTTTGCCAGCCCATGATCTCGCCCACCAGAGGCGCGCTCACCAGCGCCACCAGCAAGGGCGGCGTGCCGCGCATGATCGGATAGGCTTCGCTCATGTCGCCGGATTTATAGGCCGCGGCCACCAGCGACATGTAGAAGGTCTGCGTCACCGTCGACAGAAGCATATAAACCCAGCTTGCCGGGTTCGGCAGCGGCAGAAAAGGCAGGATGAAAAGAGCGATCAGCCCGGCAGCGCCGGTAACACTGGCAGCGCCGAAAAACTTGTCTCCGCTTCCCTTGACGATTGCGTTCCAGCTCGCATGAAGGAACGCGCCAAAGAGGACGATCAGAAGGACGCCACCAGACATTTCGGGACTCGATTCAAAGGATAAGGAGCGGATGCTGAAACTTGTATGTCACATTTGTGACAGGAGAGATATTGCAGCAACGACGCAGCGCGGGGCGTTTTTGCCGTTTCCCGCCTCTTGCCGAAAACATGCCGACATGAAACAAGCGCAGCCATGAATTATCGTCACGCCTATCACGCCGGAAATTTTGCGGATGTCGTCAAGCACGTCATCCTCGCCCGTCTCGTTGAATATCTGAAGCGCAAGGATCACGCCTTTCGCGTCATCGACACCCATGCCGGCATCGGGCTTTACGATCTGAAAGGCGTGGAAGCCGGCAAGACCGGCGAATGGACGGGTGGCATCGACCGCATCGTGGAAGCCGTCCAGAAAAGCCAGATCGAGCAGCCCGCGCTGGAATTGCTGGAGCCTTATCTTGCCGCCGTCAGCGCCGTTAACGAGGGCGAAACGCTCCGCCATTATCCGGGTTCTCCGCTTCTCGTGCGGCATTTGCTGCGCAAGCAGGACCGCTTGTCCGCGCTGGAACTGCACCCGCAGGATTCGGCCAGGCTGGCGAAACTCTTCGAGGGTGACTATCAGGTGCGCGTGACCGAGCTCGACGGCTGGCTTGCGCTTGGCGCCCACCTGCCGCCGAAGGAAAAACGCGGCATGGTGCTGGTTGATCCGCCTTTTGAAAAGGAAGGCGAATTCGACCGTCTGGTCGACGGTCTTGTCAAGGCGCACAAGCGTTTCAGCGGCGGGATCTACGCGCTTTGGTATCCGATAAAGGACCGCAAGGAGACGGAACGGTTCACCCGACGCCTGCGTGAAACCGGCATTCCCAAGATCATGCAGATCGAGCTTGCGATTCGCGCGCCTTCCGCCGAACCGCGTCTCGACGGCACTGGCATGATTGTCGTCAATCCGCCTTTTACACTCGAAAGTGAGATGCAAACCCTGCTTCCCTGCCTTACCAAGCTTCTGGCCGAGGAAAAGGGGAGCAATTTCAGCATCAAGTGGGTGCGTAGCGAGACGGATCGCACTTGACCCGCGTGAAACGGTGACAGAAACTGCAACCCGACGAGGCTTCGGCCATCACAGAATTCAGCGAGCTGGCTCGCAATTTCGGACAGGATAGAGATATGCAACGAACCCTGGATCGCATCGGACAGTTTTCACGCGCAGCCGCTTTCGCCGCAGCCGTCCTTCCCCTGACGCTGGCTTCCCTGCCCGCGAGCGCCGCAGATTATCTTGCTCCGGCTCCCGCAGGCGTTGCCGACGCGGGCGCGTGCAGCCAGCAGAGCGTGCTCCGCTCGGTGGTTTCCGATTTCGGCTATCAGGTGCGCCACGTCCCGAACCTGCCACAGGTCGGCATCACGGCCATGAGCGACGTTCAACTGACGCGCTATGAACCAAAGACCAATCCGGCCCAGATCGAGCGCACTTATTGCAAGGCAACCGCCGTTCTGAGCAATGGCCAGTATCGTTCGGTCTGGTATATGGTTGAGGAAGGTCAGGGCTTTGCCTCCATGGGCCGCAACGTCGAGTTCTGCGTAGACGGTTTCGACCGCTGGTATGTGTATGACGCCCGGTGCCGCGTTCTTCGCTAGTGACTACTCAAAGTCGCCCTGCCGGCCTGCCGCTTTTTGATTCAGACACTGAAGCCTCAGGCAACCAATGAGTGGAGGGCATATGCTGCGGAAGTTTGGCGCTGCTGCCATCACGTTGCTTGCAGCGGCGATGGCGAATGTCCTGCCTGTACGCGCCGATGACATTCCGGGCGAGTTCGACTTTTATGTCCTCGCCCTCACCTGGTCGCCAAGCTATTGCGCATCGGAAGGCCCACGCGCCAACAAGCAGCAATGCGGCACCAACCGGCCTTTCGGTTTCGTGGTGCATGGTCTGTGGCCGCAGAACGAACGGGGTTATCCGGCGAACTGCCGGGTCGACAATAACCGAAGCGGAGGCAGCTATGTGCCGCGACGGATTATTTCCAGCCTCTCGGACATCATGCCCGCTGCCGGTCTCGTCGCCTATCAATGGCGCAAGCACGGCAGTTGTTCCGGCCTTTCCCAGAATGATTATTTCGACACGCTGCGCAACGCTTTCGATCAGGTCAAGATTCCGCCAAGCCTGCGCAGTCTTGCCAGCGGGCGGCGCGTCGATCCCATGCTTGTTGAAAAAGCCTTCGTCGCTGCCAATCCCGGCATGAAGCCGGACGGTATTTCGATCAGCTGCAAGCGGAATTACCTGCAGGAAGTCCGCATCTGCATGACAAAGGACCTGCAATTCCGTTCCTGCAGCGAGGTGGACGCCAATGCCTGCCGAAGCCGCTCCGTGATGGTGCCCCCTACGCGATAGACCCTACCTACCCTGTTCAGGAAGTTACGATGACACAGATACTCTATTCACCCGCTTCACCCTATAGCGCGAAGGTTCGCATGGCTGCCCATCACGCGGGCATTCCGTTTGAAAGCGTCATCGTCAACACCTCGGCGGAACCGGAAAATCTCATCCATGCCAATCCGCTTGGAAAGATTCCAACGCTGGTGACGGATGACGGTAAAGGCATTTTCGACAGCCGGGCAATCACCCAGTATCTGGACCGGGTTTCGGGCAAAAAGCTTTTCCCGCGCAATGCCGAAAAACGCACCGATGCGGAGCGTTATGAAGCCATTGCCGACGGTCTTTGCGACGTGCTTCTGGCGCATGTCTATGAACGACGCATGCGCCCGGAAGAGAAGGTCCACCAGCCTTGGCTCGACCTGCAATGGCGCAAGGCCGAACGCGCGCTCGACCTTCTCAACGAAGCGCCGCCGCGTCTGGCAGGCAAGCTCCATGCCGGTCATATCGCCGTCGCAGCCGCGCTCGGCTATCTGGCGCTGCGCTTTGAAGGCAAATGGGAACGCAACCGCTCCAAGCTCAAGCGCTGGATGAAGCGTTTTCAGGAACTGCATCCCGAACTGACGGAACTTTTGCCGCGCGGCTGATGGTCCGAAACAAATGAAACCCCGGATTTTCCGGGGTTTTCTTTTGCGGTTTACTGTTTCCCGTCGATCGCCTGCAATATCCGGTAAGCGGCCTTTATACGTTCTTCATTCGGGTAACTCCGGTTCGCGAGCAGAACAATTCCGGTCTTCTTCGCGGGAATGAAGGTCGCATAGGCGCCGAAACCATTGGTCGAGCCGGTCTTGTTGATAAACATGTTCGGCGATGGCGCTTGCGGGGGATCGAACTTCTCGATCCTGTGCGATTTCAAGGCCATATCGGATGAATTGCCGGACAGGAGCGTCTTGAGCGTCACCGGATAGGCATAAAGTTCCCAGCCGAGCCCCTGATTGTTCGGGCCAACATGGTAGTAACTCGTCTGCGTTGCGGCGACGGCCTTCCGGAACTCCGGGGCCAGCGGCGCACTGTCCATATTCAATTCTACGAAGCGAAGGAGATCGGGCGCGGTCGTCTTGATGCCGTAGGCCTCCGTATCGAACGCGCCGCCCGAAACACGGGTCGGCTTGCCCGACTTGGAATAGCCGTAGGCATAGTTCTTCATCCGGCTTTCCGGCACATGGACGAAAGTGTTCTTCAGGCCGAATGCCGGCAGAAGCTTCTGCTTCATCAACACATCGAACGGCTGGCCCATGCTGCGCGCAGCGAGGTAGCCGAACAGCCCGATGCTGGGGTTCGAATAACGGCGCTGCGTGCCCGCCGGATAATCCGGCTTCCACTTCTTGAAATAGGCCAGCATGGAACTGTCGTCGGTGACAGCGTCGGGAAACTGCAATGGCAATCCTCCCGGCGTATAGGTTCCAAGATCGAGCATGGTGATCTTGTCGAAACTGCTGCCTGCGAGCTCAGGAGCCCATCTGGTTGCGGGATCGGACAGGGAGAAGGCGCCGGTCGCCAATCCATAGCCGCCAAGCGTTGCGGTGAAGGTCTTGCTGATCGAGCCTATCTCGAAAAGCGTATTCTCATCGACTTTCTGCCCGCTGTCCTTCGACGCCACTCCATAACCGAAGAAATGACTTTTGCCGTCGATGGTGATAGCAACGCCCATGCCGGGGATTTTCTGCTCGGCCATGAGCGGACGCACAGTTTCATCGACAATGCGGCGCAGGTCGCTATCGCCTGCAGCAAGCGCGCGACTGTTCGGGACAATCGCAGCCGTAGCGAGGAGACCGATCAAAAGTGTCGTAGATTTTCTCATGACAGATGAATAAACCTCATGATTATGCGTTCGGCTGCGTCTTAACCAACACATTAGCCGCACTGCGCGATCCATTATACTGAAACCCGTTTTCCAGGGGATGCAAGCCTTTCAGGCCCTGCTGATGTACGCTGCTTGCGCAGCAACGACAAACGACGTTATCTAGCATTTGGCATTAGAAAAATTTGGGTCTTCATGGTTCGTCCGCATCTCCCGCTCAATTCGCTGCGCGCCTTTGAAGCGTCGGCGCGTCACCTCAGTTTCACCAAGGCCGCGATTGAGCTTTGCGTCACGCAGGCCGCTGTCAGCCATCAGGTCAAAAGCCTTGAGACCCGCCTCAATGTGACGTTGTTCGAGCGCCTGCCGCGCGGGTTGATGCTGACCAAAGAAGGAGAAGCGCTGCTTCCCACGTTGAAAGATGCATTCGACCGCATCGCGGGTACGCTTGAGCTTTTCGAGGCAGGGCATTACCGGGAAATATTGCGGGTGGGCGCGGTGGGAACGCTTGCGGTCGGCTGGCTTCTGCCGCGTCTGCGCGATTTTCAGAATCGCTATCCGTTCATCGACCTGCGGCTTTCGACTAACAATAACCGGGTGGATATTGCGGCGGAGGGGCTGGATTACGCCATCCGATTCGGCAGCGGTGCATGGCACGGCATCGACGCAACCCGGTTGCTGGAAGCGCCCTTGTCGCCACTATGCATTCCGGAGCTCGCGCGTGAATTGCGAACACCGGCCGATCTTGCGCGCCATACGCTGCTACGCTCCTATCGTGCCGATGAATGGGCGCAATGGTTTCTGGCGGCGGGCGTTACGGGAGACATGCCCCTGCCCCGAAGCATCATGTTCGATTCGTCGCTTGCCATGATGGAAGCTGCCATGCAGGGAGCCGGCATTGCGCTTGCGCCGCCACTGATGTTTTCCCGGCAATTGTTGTCGGAAACCATCATCCAGCCATTCGAAACGACGGTGACGATGGGCGGCTACTGGCTGACGAGGCTGCAATCGCGGACGGAAACCGAGGCGATGTCGGCCTTTCGCAGCTGGCTGATGGAAACAGCAAACAGCTGAATCCAAAAACAACGCAACAAAAAACCGGACAGTCGCCTGCCCGGTTTTCCGTGTTCAATTATCAGATAATTAGAACTTGTAGCCAACGCCGACACGGATGTCGTGGGTGTCGAGCTTGTTACGGACCGACTCGGTGCCAAGATCATAAGTCTTGTTGCCGAACTGGGTGTAACGATATTCAACGCGGCCCAGGATGTTGTCCGTGAGCTTGGCTTCCAGACCGGCACCAGCAGTCCAACCAACGCGGAACTTGCTTTCGTCGTCGAAGCCGTTGTCAAGCTTGACCTGCTTACCGGCAACACCGGCGGTGATGTACGGCATGACCGGGTTCAGGTCGTAGCCGAGACGGCCACGCAGCGAGCCTTCGAAGCCTTCCTTGACTTCCAGGCCGTTCTTGGACTTCTTGGCCCAGGAGTAACCGGCGTCACCTTCGAGACCGTATACGAACTGGTCCTGCTGGAAGTTCCAGCCAGCGTAGGCGCCAGCCTTCATATCGTCAGGCTTGATGCTGCCATCGGTGTTGGTCTTGGCCTTGTTCCAGCCGTAGCCGAGGTACAGACCAGTGTAACCGCCAGCCCAGCTGTACTGCGGAGCCATTTCAACCGGAGCCGGAACAGGAGGCTGTTCCTGGATGGCGTCAGCAGCGAAAGCAGTCGCAGAGAACGGCAGCAGCGCAGCCGAGGCGATTACGAGAGACTTAAGAGTGCGCATAGCATTCTCCTTACACAAATTACCTTTTGCGCGGTCCCTTATCGGGCGGGCGA
>Ga0182735_1001674_pt1 | contig 14502 bp, 12 predicted proteins | sample eDN5th30CKraftMG_FD_128524 | JGI IMG/M metagenome (GOLD analysis project Ga0182735, IMG submission 128524) | Enriched Miracle-Growth compost microbial communities from Emeryville, California, USA - eDNA 5th pass 30_C Kraft MG (version 2) (version 2) ... | reverse complement strand
CAGCAGGAGCGCCGCGGCCAGGGAGGCGACGATCGACGCCTCGCGGCCCGCGAGCACCGCGACGTCCCACCGCTCGAAGGCGCCCGTCACGACCGCGTAGAGCGCGATCTGGATCCACCCGAGCGGGGGATGGTCGTACCAGTACGTGTAATGCGCCAGCTCGCCGAGGTGGACGACGGCGTACGCCTGCGCGGTGTACGTCCCCTCGTCGTCGATCCTCTGCGGAGCGCCCGCGATGTTGACGAAGGAGACGACGGCGGCCGCCACGAGGATCGGCGCGAGCCAGGCCAGGTCGAGGCGGTGCACGACGAACCAGTCCCGTGCCCGCCCGGGGAGCGTGCGCCAGACGCCCGCCCTCCGCGCGGCGAACGCGGGCGCCGTCGCGGGCGCGTGCGTCGTCGTCATCGGCCGGCTCCCGCCAGCTCCGGCTCAGGGACGGCGGGCGTCTCCGCGGGCGCGCGGTGCGCGTTCGTGTGCGCCGTCTTCTCCCATCCGCGCTCGCCGCGCAGCTCGCGCCACACGGACCGGACGGCCGCGCCGGCGAGGAACACCTGGAACGGGATCGTGCCGAGGATCAGCCGCACGTGGTCGCGGATGCGCACCTTCTCGCCGTACACGCGGCCGAACTCGTCGAGCCCCGCGATCTCCACCGCGAGGGTGACCAGGGTGGGGGCCAGCGGCAGGTACGTCAGCAGCACGACCGCCGGCGGGACCTTGACGAACAGGATCAGCAGCACCGAGACGGGGATGAGCACGCCGCTGAACGCCTGGAGGAACGGCATCGCCAGCATGTACCGGGCGAACATCCGCTGTCGCGCGGTCGGCAGCGCGCGCCACTCGCCCTTGCGGAGCACCTGCAGGAAGCCCTGGTTCCAGCGCGTCCGCTGCTTGAACAGCGAGCGGAACGTCGGCGGCGTCTCCTCGCGGGTGACGAACTCGGGGCTGTACGCCACGACGACTCTGGCGCCCTGGCTCGACAGCCGCACGCCGAGCTCGCAGTCCTCCGCGAGGCACTCCGCGTCCCAGCCGCCGTTGCGCACGAGCGCGTCGCGCGTCACGAACACCGTGTTGCCCCCCAGCGGGATGAACCGCGCCCCGGCGTGGAAGTGCAGGCGCGAGCGGAACCAGAAGTAGTACTCCAGCACGTTGCGCAGCGACCACCACGACGTCTGGAAGTTCATGAGCTGCACGCCGCCCTGCACGACCGTCGCGCCCGTCTCCGTGAAGCGCGAGTCGATGCGGCGCAGCAGATCGGGGTGCACCTCGTCCTCCGCGTCGAAGACGCCCACGACGTCCCCCGTCGCGGCGGGCAGCGCGCGGTTGAGCGCTCTCGGCTTGCTCTTCGGGACGCTGTCGTCGACCACGACGCGGATCCGCTCGGGGTGCCGGGCGGCGGCGGCGCGGGCGACCGCCTCCGTCCCCGGGTCGTCGTGCCCCACGATCGCGATGACCTCGACGCGCGGATGCGTCTGCAGCGCGAGCGTGTCCAGCGTCTGCCCGAGCACCGCCTCCTCGTGCCGCGCCGGCACGAGGAGCGTGAACGAGCGCTCCGGCTCGTGCGCGGCGCGCGCGAAGCCCGTGCCGCGGTAGATCCGCCGGCTGCGCCAGGCGTGCAGCATCCACCACAGCGACGTCACCGCGACGAACGTGAGCGCCAGCGAGACGACGACGAGCGTCGACCAGCCCAGGAGGTCGACGAGATCGAGCCCGCCGCTTGCGGGGTCCGCCGGCGGCGGAACGAGGTCGCGGTTGGTGACGCGCTCCACCCCGCCGGGCGACGGCGCGGGGGTGAGGAGCGGGTCTGCTTCTGCGGCGATGAGGACATCGCGGGGGGACGGGGTCACTCTGGCGCCTCTCTTCTCTGCGGACGGATGGTGGATCGGTACGTAAGAAGCGGGGGACGCCGCGAGGACTCATGCGCCCCACGGCGAGGGTAGGAGCGCAGGATCTCCGAGGTCGCTCGTCTGTACATGCGTCCGGGCGGGACGTATCATCCGCGAGGAGACGAGGCGCGGCGGGTCAGATCTCCAGGAGGTCCCGCAGGCGCGCGAGGTCTTCGCGCACCGTCGCGGCGTCGCGCTCGAACGCCTCGTCCGTCACGCCCGGGAGCCGGTAGAGCGTGAACACGACCTCGCTCCCCTCGTCGTTGCGGAGGACGCGCAGGGGGTTGTGGACGACCGTGCCGTCGGGCAGGGTCACGTCGTGATCGAGGATGCCGAGCGCGACGGGCCCCGTGAACGCGACCTCCACCGTCCCCATCGGGGAGTCCGTCACCCACCGCTCGCCCTCGCGACGGATGCCGGCGCTGAGCCCGCCCGCCCATCGCGGCAGGTTCTCGGGATCGCCCGCGAAGGCGGCGACCTCCGCCGGGTCGCGGGCGACGGTCTGGGAGATGTGCAGCGCGTTCCAGGTCATGCGGGGCACGGTACGCGCGCCCTCCGACATGCGGAGCAGGGAGCCGTGTCCGCCCATCGCGCCCGGGCGAGATCGCCTGATGCGGCCGAGTCAGGCCGATCCCGGCCCGTACTCGCCTGAGCCGGCCGAATCGCCTGATCCGGCGATGTGTGCGGGCGGCGCAGCACGGCGCGTCCGCCCGGCGGGCGCGACCGGTAGACTTGGGGGTACTGCGGAGCATCCACGCTCCCCGCGTCGTCAGAACGCAACGGCCGCTTCCGAAGCGCCCCTCTTCTTCTCGCGGCGAACGGATACGTCAACCCGGCGTCTTCGCCCACTTCCCCCGCATCGACGCGCGCCCCCGGCGCATGCTCGCCCGGACCTGCCCGAAAGGCCCCCATGTCCACCGACACCCCCGTGTCCACCGGAACCCCCACCTTCGCCGACCTCGGCGTCCCCGCACCGCTCGTGCGCGTCCTCGACGCGCAGGGCAAGACCGAGCCGTTCCCCATCCAGTCCGACACGATCGCCGACACGCTCGCCGGACGCGACGTGCTCGGTCGCGGCAAGACCGGCTCCGGCAAGACCCTCGCCTTCTCGCTCCCGCTCGTCGCGCGCCTCGGCGCCGCGGGCACGGCCGGCCGGCGTCCGAACCGGCCCCGCGGCCTCGTCCTCGCGCCGACGCGCGAGCTCGTGACGCAGATCCTCGAGACCATCCGCCCGCTCGCCGACGCCTACGGGCTGAAGGCCACCACGATCTTCGGCGGCGTCAGCCAGCACCGTCAGGTCGAGGCGCTCCGCGGCGGCATCGACATCGTCGTCGCGGCGCCCGGCCGCCTCGACGACCTCATGAAGCAGGGGCTTGTGCACCTCGACGACGTCGAGATCACGGTGCTCGACGAGGCCGACCACATGGCCGACCTCGGCTTCCTCCCCGTCGTGACGCGGATCCTCTCCGCGACGCCCGCCAAGGGCCAGCGGATGCTGTTCTCCGCGACCCTCGACAACGGGGTCGACAAGCTCGTGCGCCGCTTCCTGCACGACGAGGTCCTGCACTCCGTCGACGAGGCGAACTCGCCCGTCGCCGCCATGACGCACCACGTGTTCGAGGCGTCCGACGCCGCCGCGAAGAAGGACCTCGTGACAGCGCTCGCGTCGGGCCGGAGCCGCCGCATCCTGTTCATGCGCACGAAGCACCAGGCCAAGAAGCTCGCCCGGCAGCTGACGGACGCCGGCATCCCCGCCGTCGACCTCCACGGCAACCTCTCGCAGCCGCAGCGCGACCGCAACCTCGCCGCGTTCGGCGCGGGCACCGTCCGCGTGCTCGTCGCGACGGACGTCGCCGCTCGCGGCGTGCACGTCGACGACGTCGCGCTCGTCGTGCACGTCGACCCGCCGGAGGAGCACAAGGCGTACCTGCACCGCGCCGGCCGCACGGCCCGCGCAGGCAGCGCGGGCGACGTCGTGACGATCATGCTCCCGGAGCAGCGCCGCGACACGATGGACCTCCTGCGGAAGGCCGCGATCCGCGTGACCCCCGTCGCCGTGCGCCACGACGCGGACGCCGTGACGGCGCTCGTGGGGGAGCGCGCCGAGTACGTGACCCCTGTGCCGCGCGAGACGCAGCCCCAGGGCGGTGGCCGCTCCCAGGGTGCGAACGCCCAGCGCAAGCGCGCCGCGCGCGCCGAGGCCCCGGCCCGCGGCGAGGGCTCCGGTCGTGGCGAGAGCTCCGGCCGTGGCGAGGGGTCGGGCCGCGGGCGCGGCCAGGGCGTCGGGTCGACCGTGGACGCCGGGCGCGGGCAGGGATCGGGGCGCCGGCGCGGACGCGGGCGCGGCCAGGGCGGCGCGCAGACCGCCGGCGCGGACTCCACCCGCGCCGAGGCCCCCGGGCGCGGGCAGAACGCGGGTCGTGCGCGGGGCGCAGGCGGCGCTCAGGACGCAGGCGGCGCGCAGAGCGCGGGCCGGGCCCAGGGGCATTCCGCGGGCGGTCGCTCGCAGCGGGGCTCCGGCAGCGCCCCGCGACCCATGCGCGTCGGCGACCTGGTCTCCTCGCGCGCCCGGGATCCGCGCACGAACCGCCGCGCCCAGGGCTGACCCCTCCGCCGCGAGCGGCCCGCCCCTCCGCGACGAGCGCCCGCCCCTCCACCAGGCCGCAGCTGCGCGCCGAGACCGCGGGGTTCACCCGCTGTCTCGGCGACCGGATGCCGTCTCGCGCGGATCGGACGCGGGGACGTGCGCCGGCGGGAGGGAAGTCCGTAGATTGGACGCGATGAACACGCGCACGGCGGCCCGGCTCCTGATCGCGACGATCGCGTGCGCAGCGCTCGGGGGCGCGCTCGCCGGCTGCAGCGCGCCCGTCGCACCGCCGACCGCCTCGCCCACGACGACCCCCACGCCGACGCCGATCCCCACGCCGACCCCTGTGGACCCGATCGCGGGGATGAGCCTCGAGCAGCGCGTGGGCCAGGTCTTCATGGTCGGAACGCCCGTGGGCGGCGCCGATCCGACGACGCTCGAGGCCGTGAGGCAGGGGCAGCTGGGCAGCATCTTCCTGCACGGCCGCTCCTCCGCCGGGGTCGAGGCGACCGCGCAGCTCGTCGCCCAGTTCACGGCGGCGCTGCCCGCGGGATCGCCGAGGCTGTGGGTGTCCGCGGACCAGGAGGGCGGCGACGTCCAGACGTTCACGGGGCCGGGCTTCGACAAGATCCCGTCCGCGCTCACGCAGGGCCGGTCCGCGCCCGACGCGCTCGAGGCGTCCGCCACGCAGTGGGGGACCGCGCTCGCGCAGGCCGGGGTCGACATGAATCTCGCCCCGGTGGCCGACATCGTGACGAGCCCGCAGACCGCGAAGAGCAACCCGCCGATCGGCCAGCTCGACCGCGAGTACGGATACGACGTCCCGACCGTCGTCGCCGGCGCCGGCGCCTTCGCCCAGGGGATGCGGAACGCCGGCGTGATGCCCACGTTCAAGCACTTCCCCGGCCTCGGCCACGTCGCGAGGAACACGGACACGTCCTCCGGCGTGGTCGACGACTTCGTCACGACGGACGGTCCCGACGTCGAGGCCTACCGGCAGCTCCTCGCCCAGGGACCCGCCGTGGTCATGCTGTCGACGGCCGTCTACGACAAGATCGACCCCTCGATGCCCGCCGCCTTCTCGAGCGCCGTGGCGACGACGCTCCTGCGCGGATCCCTCGGCTTCGACGGCGTCATCACGACCGACGACCTCTCCGCGGCGAAGCAGGTGCTGTCCTGGTCGCCGGCCGACCGCGCCGTCCTCGCCCTCTCCGCCGGCGTCGACCTCGTCCTGGTCTCGGCCGATCCCTCGATCTACCCCGAGATGTACCAGGCCGTGCTCGCGAAGGCCCAGTCCGACCCCGCCTTCGCCGCCCGCGTCGCGGACGCCGCCCGCACCGTCGTGACGGCGAAGTCCGCCGCCCCCTGATCCGGCGGGTTCACGCTCGAGGATCCCACAGCGGTGGAGAGCATCCCCGGACGCCGACCTCCCCGACGAGCAGGGCCCCGTCGCGACGCTGTGGCGCGGACTCCGCCGTCGTGATGTAGAGCCGATCGAGGTCCCGCCCGCCGAAGCAGCAGCTGCTGACGAACGCCGCGGGCACCGGAAGGATCCGATCGACGCTTCCGTCGGGACGGATACGTGCGATCGCGCCGCCGTCCCACAGAGCGACCCAGACAGCTCCCTCCTCGTCAACGCAGAGCCCGTCGGGCTTGCCCGGGAGGAATCGAAGATCCCATGGCTCCCAGTCGCGAGCCGCCCCGGCGTCATGGTCGTACTCGGCGCGCCAGAGGACGCGCGCCGTCGTGTCGGCGAGATACAGGCCGGCGCCATCGGGGCTCCACCCGACGCCGTTGGAGATGGCCATCCCCCTCTTGAGCGTCCGCGCTCGTCCTTTGCTCCATACGGAGAGCGCGCCGACCGGAGCTCGGAAGCCGAGGTCCATCGTGCCCAGGAGCGCGCGCCCACGGCGATCGCACGTGCCGTCGTTGAATCTCGTGCCGTTCGCCGTCGCGGCGGACGCGTAGGTCGTGACTGCTCCCGATACGGGGAGGTGGACGAGGCGGCTGCCGGTGGCGATCAGCCATCCATCGACGGCGGGAAGAGCGGCTCCAAGGGGAGCGTCGAATGATGTGGACGTCGTGCCGTTCGGCCCGCCCTGTCTCCAGAACGCGCCGGTGGTGATGTCGATCCAGCTCAGCACCCCGAGCGTCGGATGCCAGCGGGGGGACTCCGCCAAGGAGAAGCCCGTGCTCACGACCTCGAGGTCTCCCGCGGTCACCCCTTCACTGCTCCCGCCGTGAGGCTGCTCACGAGGAATCGCTCGGTGACGAGGAAGAGCAGCAGCATGGGGATGATCGAGACGAGCCCCAGGGCCATGATCTCGTTCCACGCTGTGCGGTAATCACCCATGAACGAGGCGATGCCCTGCGTCACGGGCCAGACGGACTGGTTGGTCAGGAGCGTCCGCGCGAAGAGGAAGTCCGCCCAGGCGAGGACCGCCGCGTACGTGACCGCAGCTGCGATGCCGGGTCCGCTCAGGGGAAGGATGATCGTCCACAGGGTGCGGAACGGGCCCGCGCCGTCGACGAAGGCCGCCTCCTCGATCTCCCGTGGGATGCCGTCGAAGAACGCCTTGAGCATCCACGTGGTGAACGGCACGATGAACGCCGTGTTGATGATCACGAGGGCCAGGAGGTTGTTCACGAGCCCCAGGTTGAGGAAGACGACGTAGAGCGGGATGACGAGCAGGCTCCCCGGCAGCATCCGGCTCATGAGGAGCGTCAGCCCCATGACCTGCTGTCCGCGCCCGCCGAAGCGGGACAGGGAGTATCCCGCGAAGACGCTGATCACCGTGGAGAGCGCCGTCGACCCGAGCGTGATGAGCGCCGAGTTCGCGAGCCACGTCAGAGCCGGGTTCTGGGTGAACAGCCCGATGAAGCCCTCGAGCGTGGCCGAGGAGTCCGGGAAGAGGTTCAGATCCGGGGACAGCAGCTGCGAGCTCGGCCGGATGGCGGTCACGAGCATCCAGTAGATGGGGAAGATGGCGACGACCGCGATGACCAGGGACACCGCGACGCGCAGCACCGAGCCCCTGCGTCGTTCTCGTCTGGCGATGGACATGGCTCTCTACCCCTTCCTTCGCTCGCGGCCGACGAGCAGGACGAACACGGCGGCGATCACGATGCTCACGATGCCCAGGGCGGCCGCGAAGCCCATGTTCGAGTACTGGAACGACTCCTGGTAGATTCCGATCGCGAGCGTCGTCGTGGAGTCGTTGGGACCTCCGCGAGTGAGCGGGAAGATGAAGTCGAACTCGCGGTAGACGCCGAGCGACGCGATGACGAGCGCGATGTAGGCCGCGCCGCGCACGCCCGGCCATGTGACGTGCACGAACTGCTGGAAGCGGCCCGCCCCGTCCACCCGGGCCGCCTCGTAGAGGTCGCCGGGGATCGTCTGCAGGGCCGCGAGGAGGATCATCGCGAAGAAGGGGAACAGCTTCCACGCGGTCGGCACGATGACGGCGAACATGGCCGTGTGCGGGTCCGCGTACCAGGCGATCGGCTGCGAGATCAGCCCAAGGTGCATCAGGAGCTTGTTCACGACGCCGAACGATGCGTCGAACATCCAAAGGAAGACGGCGCTCGCGGCCACGCCGGGAACGGCCCACGGGAGCAGGATCATCGTCCGCAGCCAGCGGCGTCCGGGAAATGCCTCGCGGAGCAGCAGCGCGATGGCCAGGCCGACGGCGAACGCGGGGACCACGGTGCCCACGACGTAGACGCCGGTGCGCAGCAGGCTCGCCCAGGTCTCCGGCGAGGTGAGCACCGTGAGGTAGTGGTCGAACGTGATGCCTTCGCCCGCGCTGTTGAGACTCGCGAAGCGACCCGGCGTGATGCTCAGCTGGACCGACAGGATCAGCGGATACGCGATGAGAACGCCGACGAAGAGGATCGCGGGGGTCAGGAGCGCGTAGCCGAAGATCGTCCTCCGCCGTCCCAGACTGAGTCGTGGGCTCCGACGACGCGCCGAGGGCGGCCCGGCCGGCGCGGGGAGGAACTCCCGCGCGCCAGCCGACCCGGTTGTGGAGGTCGTCGTCATGATCCCAGCTGTGACTCGGTCGATGACTGGAGCTGCTTCATGGCGTCCTCGATGGAGACGGCTCCCGACGTGATCGAGACGAGGGAGTCGAAGATCTCCTTCCGGTAGATCGGGAAGTCCTTGCGGACCTCCGGACCTGTCGGGAGGATGCTCACCGCTTCGTCTTGGAGCTGCACGAACAGCTCCATGTAGGGGTTCTGGGCGATGAGGTCCGCCGTCGAGTCGGGATCGGGCGCGGGTGCGCCGATGACCTCCGCGTAGCGCTTCTGCCACTCCGGGCTGACGGCCAGTGCAACGAAGTTGCGTGCCGCCTCCAGGGTCGGGCCGTCGAGGCTCTTCGGGATGCTCAGCTCGACCGAGGCGAGGCCGGGCTCGTTCGGGAACGGCACTGCCGCCGGCTTCAGGAACGGCTTGACGTCGGCCGGCGCCTGCTGCTGGATCGCGCCCAGGAAGTTGGCGTTCTCGACCATGAAGCCGGCTTTGCCGGACTGGAACAGCTCGTTGCGCTGCGTGAACTGGAGACCGGGAGGGGCCGTGGCAAGCGCCTGCTTGTAGTATCCGAGGCCCTTGATCACCTCGGGCGAGGTGAAGTCCGGGGTGTCGCCGTCGAACCACTCGCCGCCGCTGCCGACGACGAACATCGCGGACTCGTTGTACAGCTTGGGGTCCTGTGGCGCGCTCACGCCCGCGAAGCCGTAGATCCCGTTCGCAGGGTCGTAGACGGCCTCAGCCGCCTTGACGAGCTCCTCGGGAGTGGTCGGCACGTCCACGCCGGCGTCCTGAAGCAGCTTCTCGTTGTAGTAGAGGACGAGGCCGGACGCCAGCGTCATGACGCCGACGGTCTCGCCGTTCCACTCGTAGGTGTCCTGAAGGGGTCCCCAGCTGCTGGGCACGAGGTCGCCCACGTCGGCGAGGTAGTCGGCGCCCGCGAGCTGGAAGAAGTTGGTCGTGGTCTGCTGGACGATCTCCGGCGGGTCCCCGGCCGCGAACCGGGTGAGGAGCGTCTCCTGGTAGCGGTCCGAGTTCTGCGAGTCGGTCATGTCCACGGTGACATCCGGGTACTTCTCCTCGAACGCCGCGACGAACTCCTCCCACCAGGTGGAGAACGGCGCCTCGCTGGCCTGGAAGTTCGGGAACTCGAGGACGACGCCGTCGGCTCCGCCGCTGCCGTTGCCAGCGCCGCTGCAGCCGCTGAGCAACGCCGTGGTGAGCACGCCGAGCGATACTCCTATCACCGCGGCGCGACGGCCGCGGGTGCTTCGTGTGATCATGACTTCTTCTCCTCTTTGAGTGGTTGTACGGATCAGCAGATGCTCGGGCTCGGGGCTACGCGGTGGCTCCCCGATTCAGATGCTGCGTCGCCGGTGCGAGCGAGAACGCCCCGTCGACGAGCAGGTCGACACCGGACACGAAGGACGCCTCGGGCGACGCCAGGAACCCGATGACAGACGCCACCTCCTCGGGGCGTCCGAGTCGTCCGAGCGGGAACTCTTCGGCCATCGCCTCCAGGCGGCCGGGGAGCGAGCCCAGGCGTTTCCGCTCTCTCGGCGTCGCGATGAACGACGGGAGGACTGCGTTCACTCGCACTCCCTCGTGACCGAACTCCACGGCGAGCTGGCGCGTCAGCCCCACCAGACCCGCCTTGGTGGCGCTGTACGCGGGAGAGTCCGGGTAGCCGCGCAGGGCCTGGATCGACGAGACGAAGGTCAGCGTTCCTCCGCCACCCGCGACGAGCGCCGGGAGGCCTATGGAGGCCAGCAGGAACGCCGAGCCCAGTCCGACGTCGATGACCTGGTCCCAGTCGGCTTTGGCGAGCCGGTCGGCGCGGGAGCGCTCGTGCGCGTAGACCGAGTGCACGAGCGTCGCGAGCCGCAGGCCGTCGCCGCGGGGGGCGAGGGCCGCAGCGACGACCTCGGGATCGGTGGCGTCGCCGTGGACGAACTCGATCCTGTCTTCGGTGGGCGGATCCGGCTCGGCGACATCGAGGATCCGCACGGCCGCGCCGCGGCGGACGAGCTCGTCCGCCGTCGCACGACCGATGCCCTGGCTGCCCCCGACGACGACCGCCGCCGTCCCCTCCAGGCTCACCACGACTCGCGCCACCGGAACACGATCTTGCTGGCCTGCCCGGCGTCGGCCAGACCGTACGCAGTCCTCACGGCGTCCGGCGCGACGTCGAACGTGTGCGACACGAGCGCGTCGAGGTCGGCGTGAGTGGACTCCACGAACGCGAGGAGTTCGTCCCACTCATCCCGCGCGTACACGAGCGAGCCGCGCACGGTCAGCTCTTTGAGCGTGATGTTGCGAGTCGCTGTGATCCCCGTGTGGGGACCCAGGCCGACGAGCACGACGACGCCGCGGTGATGCGCGATCTCCAGCAGCTTCATCTGGACGACCGACTGGCCGGTCGTGTCGATGGACACGTCGTAGCGCTCCGCGGCGAGCTCGTCGTCGAACGCGCCCGGCGCGGCCGCCGTGGCACCGAGCTCGGCGGCGAAGCCGCGGCGCACCTCGGAGACGTCGACGCCGACGACCTCCGCGCCCTTCAGGAGGGCGATCTGCACGGCGCACAGGCCGACGGGACCCAGTCCCCAGATCGTGACCCGGTCGCCCGCCTTGACCCCGCCGGCGGTCACAGCCCGCCATGCCGTGCCGTAGTTGCAGGCGAGCACAACGCCCTGGGCCGCGGTGTACGAGTCCGGAATCGGCATCGCGCAGTGCGCCGGCACCACCTGCCACTCGCCGTTCGCTCCGTTCGCCGTCGCACCCATGATCGGACCGTGCGGACACCAGAGCCCACCCGACGCGATCGCGTCGGGACACGGTCCGTCCGGGGCCGAGCACGGCCAGATGTGCCACACGACGACGCGCGTGCCGATCGCCGGATCCGTCACGCCGGGGCCCAGCTGGTCGACGACGCCCACGGCCTCGTGACCGGTCACGAAGCCCGCCTCCGGGGCGCGCGTCTCCGCCGAGTAACGGAACCGGTGCATGTCCGTGCCGCAGATGCCCGTCGCGACCATGCGCACGCGCACCTGGCCGGGACCGGCCACGGCGTCTGGGACCTCGCTCAGCTGCGCGACGCGGTCGCCGGGGAAGAGTATCGCCTTCATCTTCGCTCGTCCTCCAGGTCAATCCGTGACGACGTCGGCGGGAAGGCCCGGGGCGGCGAGCGGCTTGCCGTCGCGGCCGATCGAGCGCGCCGTGATCTTGAACTTCTCGTAGAGATCCGACAGGGGGCGCCCTGCCGCGACGGCCACGCGGATCTCCTCTTCCTCGGAGACGAGCTTCTCGGACTTGACGAGGACCTCTTCGGCCAGCTCGGCCGGGATCACGACGACCCCGTCGGCGTCGGCGAAGACGAAGTCCCCCGGCGCGATGATCACCCCCGAGATGGCCACCTGGACGTCGGCGTCGGAGATCGTCCAACGGCCTCGGGCGTCCGCGGCGCTGCGGAACCGGGACCAGACGGGAAAGCCGGCCTCCAGGATCTGGCCCGTGTCGCGGATGCCGCCGTCGACGATCGCGCCCCGTGCGCCCCGCGAGATGGCGCTGCTGCTCATGAGCGCACCCCACGCCCCCGTCACAGTGTCTCCGCTCTTGTCCCACACGTCGACGTTGCCCGGCTTGAGCCCATGCAGCGCGCGTGAGCCCAGCCCCGTGTTCACCTCGACGGTCGCGTAGCCCTTCGCCGTGTAGGCCGGCCCTGCCACCTTCTGATGCAGCTGCAGAGGCATGATCTCGGGGGACAGCAGCTGGTTCCACAGGCCCAGCTTGTCCAGCGTGTCCGCGACGGCGGGCACATAGAGGCGTTCGTATCGCTCGCAGAATTCGAGCACGGTCGACTGATCCAAGGTTCTCCAATCGTTCGCGCGCACGCCGGATGCCGTGCGTCGTTGCCGGGGGTCCGTCCAAGAGGGGGCCGAGTGGCCCCTCCGCTGCTACTTCGGCGTCTTGCCCTCGGTCCTGTCGAGGATCTGCGTAGCGCGTTCGATGACGCTCTGGATGTGCTCGCGCATCGCGCTGGCCGCGGCCGCCGGGTCGCCTGCGCGGAGGGCGTCGTAGACCGCCAGATGGCGCCGGAGCATCGAGTCGCCGCCGCCGGAGCCGGCGAGGATCTCCTGGCGCAGTGCGACGAGAAGCTGCGCCACGACGCCGACGAGGCGCTGCAGGACCGCGTTGCCGCACGCCTCGAAGATGATCTCGTGGAACTCCACATCCTCGGCGAGCGCCTCTTCCCCGCGGTCGATCTTGGACCGCGTGCGCTCGAGGACGTCGGACATTCGCTCGAGCTGCTCCGCCGTGATGTGCGTCGCTGCGAGCTCCGCCGCCCTCACCTCGAGTACGTCGCGGACATCGAGCAGCCCGCGGAGGTTGTCGGTCGACCGGGGGATCGACCGCCCGATCCACTCGGTGAGCAACTTGAGGTCGAACGCGCCGACGGCCATCCGGCCGCCGCGACGGATCTCGACGAGGCCGACGAGTTCCAAGGTGCGCACCGCCTCGCGCAGGGTCGGGCGTGACGTGCCCAGCCGGATGCACAGGTCGCGCTCCGAGGGCAGCAGATCGCCCTGCTTCAGCTGGTTGGCGGTGATGAAGCGCTCGAGCTCCTGCGCCACCTGCTGGTAGATGTATCGCGGCTGAATGGCGCGAAGCTCATGGGCCGGTCCGTCGCTCTCGCGCTCGCCGCCGGGCCAAAGGGCTGCCGAATCCGTCACGACATCCTCCGCATCTGGTTCTCCATCGGTCTTGTAGATGGTCTGACCAGTATGTAGTCTGCCAATCAAGGTTGTCAACCAGCAGGTTGGCAGGCATAACCTAAGAGAGAGGATGCTGCACGTGCAGATCACACGTGTCGAGGGGATTAGAGTCGTCATGCCGATCGAGGCGCCGATCCTGACCTGCTACGGGGCACTGCAGGGCTACACCCGGACGATCATCAAGGTGCACACCACCGATGGCATCGTGGGCATCGGCGAGACGCACGGGTCGGTCACGCCCGCGAGACTGGACGCGCTCGGCAAGGCCATCGCCGGCCTGTCGCCGTGGGAGGTCGGCAGGATCCGGCAGCGGCTGAACAACCTGAACTACTACTCGAAGGACGAGCAGGCTGTCGCGGGCATCGAGATCGCGTGCCTGGACGCCGTCGGACGCGCCACCGGGAAGCCGCTCCACGACCTGCTCGGTGGCAAGCTGCGCGACGAGGTCGAGGCGGCGGCATACCTGTTCTTCCGCAATGCCAACGGCGAGGGCGAGGGCAAGGTCGCCACCGCGGAGGAGATGGCCGCCGAGGCCGAGCGATGGTGCACGAAGTACGGCTACACGACCGTCAAGCTCAAGGGCGGCATCCTGCGTCCGGAGGAGGAGCTGGAAGCGTTGCGGCTCACGGCCGACGTCGTCGGGCCGCGCGCGAAGCTGCGTATCGACCCGCAGGGCGGCTGGACGATCCCCACGGCGCTCACGATCGGCCGCGCCATGGAGGCACTGCCGATGGAGTATCTGGAGGACCCGGTATGGGACATGCAGGCGATGGCGACGGTGCGCGGTCAGGTACGCATCCCGCTTGCCACGAACATGTGTGTCACGAGGTTCGAGCACCTCGGCCCGGCGGTCGCCGTGCGACCCGTCGACGTCATCCTCTCCGACATCTGGTACTGGGGCGGGATGCACGCCACGCAGGCGCTCGACACGGTCGCCGAGCGGCTCGGTTTCGGGCTGGGGATGCACGCCAACGGAGAGCTCGGGATCGGCCTGGCCGCGATGCTGCACATGGCGTCCGTCATGCCGCATCTGAAGGCGGCGATCGACGTCATGCACCCGCACGCGGTCGACGACCTCGTCGTCGGCGCCTCGGCGCGCCCCGTGAACGGGATGTACACCGTCCCGGACGGCCCTGGCCTCGGCGTCGACCTCGACGAGAACAAGCTGGAGGAGTACGCGGCCTACGCGACACGGCCCGAGGCTCTCGACCGACTCACCACCCCGACCCT
>Ga0182735_1001672_pt1 | contig 14508 bp, 12 predicted proteins | sample eDN5th30CKraftMG_FD_128524 | JGI IMG/M metagenome (GOLD analysis project Ga0182735, IMG submission 128524) | Enriched Miracle-Growth compost microbial communities from Emeryville, California, USA - eDNA 5th pass 30_C Kraft MG (version 2) (version 2) ... | reverse complement strand
CAATCGCAGGAGTCGCGAACATCCCTGAGCGCAATGGATGCCGCCCTGCCGGCAATCACGGCGGCCGCATCCGGATCGCCGAGCGAGGCCAGATAGAATTTGACACGAAGTCGGGCATCGAAGGCGGATATCGTGTTGAAGCCGCCTGCGGCTTCCATCGCAGCATCGACACAGCGCAGCGCCTCGTCGCTCTGGTCGACGGCGAGATCGTCGAGCGATGCGACCAAGGGGGCGATTTCGAACGTCGGCTTATGTTTCAGCCTGCGCGACAGGCGTTCGCCGAATTCCCTTATATCTCTTGCCATGTCCTCGAACAGGAACGGCATTCCGCGCAGCAGTTCGAGCTCCGTCGGCAGGTGCAATCCCAGTTTCGCCGCTTTCATACGACGCTCGAAGTGACGGTCCCGACCGCCGCGTGAATCCTTGCCGGACATCGCCATCGCCGCGACCACTCAGGCATCCAGGCCGGACCGCTCGGCCGGGCGGCCAAGTCTATACCAGCGCGAAAGAGAGCGTGCCCAACTCATGTCGGCCGACATCAGCAAGACCTGAGACGTGGCGATCGGACGATTGGTCCCCGGAAGAGCCGGATGCCCCGTCGACAGTCCCACCAAAGCCGGTGTCAACATGTTCCCCAGAACCCAGCGGTCGAGAAGCGGCGGCTCCTCGCTGACAAGCGTCTCGGGAAGCGCTCCCTCCAGGATTCGCTCCATGTCGCGAAGCAGTGCCCTGAATCGAGCTGTCTCCGCGGCAAGCTGGTCTCCGGCTCCGCATCCCTCGTTGAACAACAGCATCTGCAAGCCTCCGTCTGTCCGGCCAAGGATCCGTTGCAGTTGGATCCTTGCGATTCGCTGGAATCAGCAGGACAGGCATACGGCGTCGGGCAAGGGGCGTCCACAGGTCATTACAGGCGTCCGGACGCCTCACTGCTTGAAGGCTGGCGTTCCCCCATCGCTCCAGCTAGAACGTTTCCATGCAGGCATCCTACGACTTTCTGCGCGCCGCGCGCGCCCTCCTGGACATCACCCCGGGCCAACTCGCCGAAAAGGCCAAGGTGAGCAAACGGTCGATCGTGCGCATCGAAGCACGCGAGCCTGTCGGGCTCGAGATCAGCCTGAGGGTGCAGCAAGCATTGGAGGAACTCGGCGTCGAGTTCCTTCCGGAAACCAAATCGCACGGCCCGTCGATGCGGGTCGGCAAGAACGTCGTCAAGAAGATCGGGTTTCAGATTCGAGGCGACTAGGTCGTCGGTACCGCTGCGCTGTTGGCAGACGCGCGGGTGTTGTTAGACGAAATGTCTGTAGTAGCAAATTTCGGACCGTACGCGCCACGGTCGAGTCAAACCACTTTGCCCCTAATCGGACGACGAGACCGCGGCCGGAGCGACTGTCTCCACCCAATGCCAAATTCTCATGCGATCCCGACTGCTTTGCCCCTTTCGACACTCATGAATGACTTCGAGCCGTCGCACCCGACAAATCAACCGAAGCCAATCAGCAGCGTCCCGACACGCAGGGGGGCTGTCTGCCCCCCTGCACCCCCCGAGGATATTTGAGAAAGGGTTAGGACAGTCCATGCTTGGCGCCCAGACTGAAGTATGCTCTAGTGATGGAGCGGTACAGGCTGGGAAGCCGATGACCGCAAAGGGTTAGGAGAACGGCACCTCTTCAGAAGGTGCCGTTCTTCGTTTACCATCGGCAAGAGTTCCGTTCCTATCCGTCGCGCAAAGTGCTTGCATGACGCGAAGCCCGCCAGATGGTGGCATTTGGTAGGTATGAGTAGGGGTAAAAACGGACGGCGCCCTCTCACGGCGCAAACAGGGGTTCGATTCCCCTTGGGCGTACCACCTTCCCTATTCATCAATAGTTTCAAACGCTAAGCTGGTCGGCGGGCGACGAGCTAAAGCTTGGTCATGTCGGGGTTGAGGACCACCATGGTCGAGGTTTCGGCCACCGACGGGATGGACTGCAGCACATTGCTGATGAATTCGCGCAGCGCCGCAATGTCCTTCACCCACACCCGCAGCAGATAGTCGATGTTTCCCGTCACCAGCAGGCATTCGGTGATTTCGGGATGCCTGGCCACCTCGTCCAGGAACGGCCCCGCCCCTTCGGGACCCTGCTGGCCGAGCCGCACCGAAACCATCACGCAGACGCCGAAGCCCAGCGCCGCCGGATTGATGCGCGCCGCATAGCCCTGGATCACCCCCGTTTCCTCCAGCCGCTTCAGCCGCCGCGCGCAAGGGGTCGGCGAAAGGCCGACGCGCTCAGCCAGTTCCACCGTCGAGATGCGGCCGTCGCGCCGCAGTTCGCGCAGGATCCTGTGATCAATGCCGTCGAGGGGCGTCATGGCGTTTTAAGCTACCATTTTACTTATCCTTGGTGACTTTATGCGCAATTACGGCGATCACAACCGAAATTTGTCGTGAACCCGCTTCGATAAAGCGATAAGCTCGACCACAACCAAGGAGGAGGCCATGGCCGCATATATGATCTGCACCATGAGGGTCCACGACCCCGAGACCTACAAGAAGTACACCGCGCTCACACCGGCGACGCTGAAGAGATACGGCGGAAAGTTCCTGACACGGGGCGACCCGGTGACTACCTGCGAGGGCGAAACCTTCACCGACCGCATGGTCATCCTCGAATTCCCGGACGAGGCCGCGGCGAAGGCGTGGTACAACGACACCGACTACCAGGCGGCGTCCAAGTTCCGCCGCGCGGCGGCCGATCACGGTCGGATGATCCTACAGCAGGGGCGCGGCGAAAGCGCGGCTCCCGACCCGCTTGTCTGAGCAGCCGTAACGCGACCCCGGGGAGCGCATCTTGCGGTCCCCGGAAAAATTCGTGCTACAAACGCAAGCGGAGCAGGGCAGCGGGGGGCTTTCCTGAAACGCCTGCCTGCTTCCGGCCGAACGCGCGAAGCAGGGATGGGCTCGGTGGAGGCCGGTCATGAGGACCGAGGATTTGCAGTTCGCGCGCGGAGCGTATGAGAGCTATGCGGAATTCTACCGCACCTCCTCCTATTCCGCCTTTCCCCAGCAGCATCGCACCATCCAGGGTACCAGGCGATCCAGCATGATCCTGGTCGAGCAGGGAAGGCACGAGCTTGCCGACCCCGCCGTCGAGGAAATCGTCATCTCGACGCCGTTATCGGCGCCGGCCTGTTCCTACGACTGGAACATGGGAACCGGATGGGCGGGAGGAAAGTCGCGCACGGGCGACCTCATCCTCGTGCCGCCGAACGTCGAGAGCCAATGGCGCGTCGGCGGTCCGCGCAAGCTGGTCATCCTGGCCGTGCCGGTCGATCACGTCAAAAGCCTGCTCGGCCATGAGTGCCCCGACGACCTGGCGACCGCGCTCGAGCCGCTTTCGGGCTCCACCGCGCCCAACACCATGGCCATAAGCGCGCTTCTGCAGCAGCTCTGGTCGCTCGGCGACCAGGAGGAACCACTCAGCCGCATCCTGGCGGACAGCATGGTGCTGGCGCTGGTCTGCCAGGTCCTTCTGCTGGCCAGGGCCGGAACGCCCCCTCCGGCATCCGGCGCCTTTTCCCAACGCGACTGGCGGCAGGTCTGCGAGTACATCGACAGCCACCTGCAGGAAGAGATCGCGCTGCCGGACCTCGCGCAGACGGCAGGGTGGAGCGTTCGCCATTTCGCCCGCATGTTCCGCCAGTCGACAGGGCAGACCCCGCACAACTTCATCGTGCGCCGACGCATCGAACGCGCGAAGGGCCTGCTCCGAAAGCCGGACCTGCAACTGGCCGACATCGCGCTCACCTGCGGCTTCGCCGACCAGAGCCATTTCACCACGTCCTTCCGCAAGGCCACCGGGCTGACGCCGCTGCGCTGGCGCCGCGAACTTACCTGAGCGCTTGGCGGATGTCGGCGGAGTCCGTCCTGTAAAATCCTGTCCCAAAAGGACAATACAGGCTTTTGCGCTGTCAGCACTATGCCTGCTTGGGTTGCGAACCGGGCATGGTTGGGTAGCATGCGCGGTTCCCGGTGGGGGTCGCAAGCGCTGGCCTCCCCGGTTTGACCCCATATCTGCAGGCCGGGAGACTTCATGTATTCGGGACCGATCATCGATCCGCACCATCACCTATGGGATCTTTCCATGGGCAAGCATCCGTGGCTGCTGCCGACGGACCCTTCCGTACAGGCGGTGGCCGGTCTTGCCGAGATCGCCACCAATTATCTGGTGGACGACTATGTCCGCGACTCCGGCGGGCACAACGTCGTCGCCACTGTGCATATCGAGGCGCTGTGGGCGGGTGATCCGATCGGCGAGACGCAATGGCTCGAAACCCTGGACAAGTCGAAGGGTGTCGCCTCGCGCTATGTCGGCGGCGCTTCGCTGGGCACGCCGGCGGCGGCCGACGCCATCGCCCGGCAGGCGGCCTTCGAGCGGATGACGGGCATCCGCGGCATCCTGAGCTGGCATCCCGATCCGAAGAAATGCTTCGTGGCCGATCCCGAACTCGGCCGCAATCAGGCCTGGCGCAGCGACATCGCCCGGCTGCGCGAGCAAGGGCTCAACCTCGAACTGATGATGTATCCCTACCAGGCCGAAATCGTGCGCGAGATCGCCGATGCGCTGCCCGACCTGCAGATCATCATCAACCATTGCGGCAGCCCGATCGACCGCGACCCGGAGGGCATGCAGCGCTGGCGCGACGGGCTGAAGCTGATCTCGGCCTGCCCGAACATCGCCATCAAGATCTCGAACCCCGGCGCCTACGACCACGACTGGACGCTGGAAAGCGTGCGCGACGTGGCCATGCATTGCATCGACTGCTTCGGCTCCGAGCGCAGCATGTTCGGCACCGACTACCCGGTCTCGAAGATCCAGATGGGCTACGACCAGATCTACGACACCTTCAAGACCATCGCGGCCGCCCTGTCGCCACAGGAGCAGTCGCGGCTGTTCCACGACAACGCCAAGCGATTCTACCGGCTGTGATCGGCAGCGGCGACTGAAGCAGGAACACCCAATGACACATCTTTCCGAGATCGAACTCCTGGACCGGCTGGTCGGCTTCAATACCGTCTCCAGCCGCTCGAACCTGGACATCGTCGATTTCATCAAGACCTACCTGGCCGGCTTCGGGGTGGAGAGCGTCATCATCCCCGACGCGACCGGCACCAAGGCCAACCTGTTCGCCACGATCGGCCCCGCCGACCGGCCGGGCTATGTGTTGAGCGGCCATACCGACGTCGTGCCGGTCGACGGCCAGAACTGGTCGCGCGACCCGTTCGCCATGTGGCGGGAGAACGACCGGCTCTACGGCCGCGGCACCTCCGACATGAAGGGCTTCCTCGCCTGCATGCTGGCGGGCGTTCCCGCCATGCTGAAAGAGCCGCTTGCCGCGCCCATCCACTTCGCCTTTTCCTATGACGAGGAAGTCGGCTGCCTCGGCGTCTACGACATCGTCGAGCACATGACGAAGGCCCTGCCGCCGCAGCTTGCCGTCTTCGTCGGCGAACCGACCGGCATGGGCGTCGTCGGCGGCCATAAGGGAAGCACCGGCCTGATCACGACGGTGACGGGCAAGGCATGCCATTCCTCGCGCCCCGACCTCGGCGTCAACGCCATCTTCCATGCCCATGACCTCATCGGCGAACTGCGCGGCTATGCGGCCGAACTGCGCGCGGCGCCCGAGGCCGGCTCGCCCTTCGAACTGCCCTACACGACGGTCAGCGTCGGCGTGATCCAGGGCGGCACGGCGCGCAACGCCATTCCCGGCGACTGCGCCTTCCAGTGGGATATCCGCGCGACCAAAGCCGGCGTCGTCGAGGCGTTGGTCGAAAGATTCCGCGCCTTCTCCGACGAGAAGGTCGTTCCCGCCATGCGGGAAAGGTTCGCCGATTCCGCCGTCGCGACCAGCTTCGCCTATGACGTGCCTCCGCTCGTGCCCGACGCCGGCTCGCATGCCGAGACCTTGGCCAAGCGCTTCGCCGGCCGCAACGAAGTGACGACCGTGAACTACGGCTCCGAGGCCGGCATCTTCCAGGCCGCCGGCATGCCGACCATCGTCTGCGGGCCGGGACGCGACAGCGAGGCGCACATCACCGACGAATGGATCGCCGTCGAGCAGCTCGAACGCTGCGTCGGCTTCATCGACAAGCTGATCGACCACGCGCGGCACGCCTGAAGCCGGCAGGCCGCGCAATTGAACCGTGCAAAATGGGGGAATGATCCGGTGCACAAGCAGGGACTACTGAAAAGGCTGCTTCTCGTCGGCACGCTCGGCGCCTCGACGCTCGGCGTCGCATTGGGCGCGGCCGCCGCCGACGTCGTCAAGATCGGCGTGCTCGCGCCGCTTTCCGGCCCCTCGGCCTCCGACGGATCGGATTTCGTCAAGGGCGTCGAACTCGCCGTGGAGGAGCGCAACGCCAAGGGCGGCGTCGCGGGCTATACGTTCGAGATCGTCTCGGCCGACGTCAAGGACGGCTCGCCCGACAACGTCAGCAGCGCCGCGCAGCGGCTCATCAACACCGACGGCGTCGAGGTCGTTCTGACCGGCTTCGCCAGCCTGTCGCTGTTCGAGGTCGACCTCTTCGCCGACGCGAACATGCCCTACATCTCCTCCGGCCCGTCCGGCTCGTTCTCCGGCATCGTCGCCAAGGACCCGGAAAACTACAATTGCTGCTGGTCGCTCTCGCCCTCCTACGCAGGCTACGAGACCGACGTCCTTCCGCTGGTGGACGGCCTGGTAGCCGACGGCAAGTTCAAGCTCACAGCCGGCAAGAAGCTGGCCATGATCTCTTCCGACAATCCCTACTCCAAGGTCATCTCGGAAGGCATGAAGAAGTCCTTTTCGGCCGCCGGGTGGACCGTGACCGTGGACGAGATGGTTCCGTTCGGACCGGTCAACGACTGGCGCGCCATCCTCGCCAAGGTGCGGCAGGACCCGCCGGACCTCGTCATCAACACCGACTTCCAGCCGTCGAACTCGGCGCTGTTCCTGAAGCAGTTCCTCGAACAGCCGACCCAGAGCCTGGTGTTCCTGCAATACGCGCCGTCGGTGCCCGAATTCGTCGACCTGACCAAGGAGCAGTCGAACGGCGTGCTCTACAACCTGATCGGCGGCGCCATCGACTCGCCCGGCTGGCCGCGCGGGCAGGAAGTACTGAAGAAGTTCAAGGACAAGTACGGCGTCTCGCCGGGCGTTTACGGCTCCGCGCTCTACGAGGAAGCGGAAATGTATTTCGCGGCGCTGGAGAAAGTCGGCGACCCCACGGACCACGACGCGATCGGCAAGGCGCTCGGCGAGACCAAGCTCGACACGGCTCCCGGACCGGTCGAGTTCGACCTGGCGACGCACCTCGCGGTGCAGGACGACGACCATATCCCCGTCACCTTCTACCAGATCTGGGATGGCAACCGCGTCCTCGTCGGGCCGAAGAAATACGCGACGGGCGAGTTCAAGCTGCCGCCGTGGATCAAGCAGTAGCATAATCCTGCCGGCGGGCACGGGAGTGCCCGCTCCTGCCGGTGCGGTCGACCGCGCCGGCGCTTTGTCCAGATGCGGAAAGCGCCCGGCGCCCCGCCTTCGCTAAAGCAGTCCCGCATGATCCTCACGGCTGAAAACCTCTCCAAGTCCTTCGGCGGATTGCGCGCCGTGGATGGCGTCAGCTTCACGCTCGCCAAGGACGAGATCCTTGGCGTCGCCGGGCCGAACGGCAGCGGCAAGAGCACGCTGTTCAACATCCTGACCAGCATCCCCTTCCCGGCCGACAGCGGCCGCGTGGTCTTCGAGGGCCGGGAAATCCAGCACCTCGCGCCGGAGGAGATCAGCCGTTCCGGCCTCGCCCGCACCTTCCAGCGCGAAAGCATCTTCGCCTCGCTGAGCGCCATCGACAACGTGCTGGTGGCCATCGAGCACAGCGGCAAGCGGCAGGGCCAGAAGGAAAACGAGGCCGCCGCGATCCGCGTGCTCGACATGGTGGGCTTTCCCCAGACGCTGCACAACGCGCAGACGGCAACCCTGCCCGTCTTCTTCCGCAAGATCCTGATGATCGCCAGCGCGCTCGCCATGTCGCCGCGCGTGCTCCTGCTCGACGAACCTGCCTCAAGCCTCACGCCGGGCGAGATCGAGCACATGAAGGCGCTGATCCTCGGCTTGCGCCAGCGCGGCATCGCCATCCTGCTCATCGAGCATGTGCTGCCGCTGCTGATGTCGGTCTGCGACCGCCTGATCGTGCTCGACCAGGGCCGGATGATTTCTCAGGGCCTCCCTTCCGAAGTGGTCGCCGACCCCAAGGTGGTCGAAGCCTATCTGGGGCAAGCGCGATGACGAACACGCTCCTTCTCGACGTCAAGGGCCTCGACGGCGGCTACGAGCCCCTCCAGATCTTCCGCAAGATCGACCTTTCGCTGGCCCACGGCGCGAGCGTCGGCCTGTTCGGCCCTAACGGCCACGGCAAGACCACCTTCCTGAAGACGCTTTCGGGGCTGATCGACCCCTGGAGCGGGGATATCTTCTTCGACGGCGTCCGGCTCAACCGGCCGGGCGCGCGCGGCAGCCGGCGCTGGCGCAACTTCAACTACGACGCCGTCACCCGCCGCCGCATGGACCCCAAGGCCGTCGCGCGGGCGGGCCTCATCCACGTGCCGCAGGGCAACCTGCTGTTCCCCGACATGACCGTGGCCGAGACGCTGTCGATCGCGCCCTATGCCTCCGGCGGCCGCGCCGACGCCGCCGAGACGCTCGACAAGGTGTTCCGGCTGTTTCCGCGCGTGCATGAGCGGCGCAGCCACAAGGTCCGCTTCCTGTCGGGCGGCGAGCGCCAGATGGTGGCGATCGGCGTCGGCCTGATGGCCGCGCCCAAGCTGCTCATCCTCGACGAGCCGACGCTCGGGCTGTCGCCCAAGATGCGCGGCGAGTTGGCTGCCGCAGTCCAGGTCATCCGTGGCTCCGGCGTACCGCTCATCGTGGTCGACCAGGATATCGCCTTCCTCGGGGACTTGATCGACACGCTCTACCTGTTCGATCACGGCCGCATCTCCCGGCGCATCGAAAAGGCGGACATGCCCACGCATGAGGAGATCATGAAACTGATGTTCGGCGAGGATCACCATTGACCCTTGAGACGCTCAACCTGATCCTGCTCGGCGGCGTCGTGCTGGGCGCGCTTTATGCGCTGATGGCCACCGGCCTCGCGCTGGTGTGGACGACGCTCGGCATCTTCAATTTCGCCCATGGCACCTTCATCGCGCTCGGCGCCTATATCGCCTGGCAGGTGGCCAGCACGGAAGCCGCCGGCGCCGGCCTGCTGGTCGGAGCGGGGGCCTCCATCATCGGCATGTTCGTCATCGGCATGCTGATCTACTACGTCCTCATCAAGCCGTTCGAGCGCAGCGCCGACATCGTCGTCAAATCCGTCATCACCACGCTGGCGGGCGCGACCATCCTGGAAAACGTCATCAACCTGGTCTGGGGACCGCGCAACAAGCAGCTTTCCCCGCTGCTCGGCGGCGACATGTCGGTCCTCGGCATGACGATATCGCGCAACGAGATGGCCGTGGTGGCGCTGGCGCTGATCATCCTGGTGGCGCTCGGCTTCTTCCTCCAGCGCACGTCGCTCGGCCGCGCCATGCGCGCGGTGGCGCAGAACCGCGAGGCGGCGCAGCTCATGGGCATCGACGTCGAGCGACTCTTTGCCGTCGCCTTCGGCCTGTCCGCCGCCCTTGCCGCCCTGGCCGGCATCCTCATCGGCTCCACCCGCTTCATGAACCCATCGATGGGCTCGGACCCGCTGATGAAGGCGCTGATCGTGGTGATCTTCGGCGGCATCGCGCGCTTCACCGGCCCCATCTACGCGGCCTTCATCGTCGGCCTGCTGGAAGCGGTGATGACCTATTTCGTCGGCCTCTACTGGAGCCCGACCGTTCTCTTCGTCATCATGATCGTGGTGCTCGTCGCCAAGCCAGAAGGCCTGTTCGGCCGCCACAGGAAATCCGTCTGATGCGGTACAACCCGTCCTTCGTCCGCGGTTCGGGCTTCATCCCCGTGCTCCTCGCCCTGGCCGTGCTGGCGCTGCTGCCGCTGCTGACCTCCAGCATGTACCTGCGCCACCTGCTGGTGCTGGCCTTCGTGTTCGGCATCGTGGCGTCGAGCTGGGACCTCAGCCTCGGCTATGGCGGCCTGTTCAATTTCGCCCATGTGGCGCTGTTCACCATCGGCACCTACGCTTTCGGGCTGATCGGCCAGACGCTCGGGCTCTCGCCATGGCTGGGCATCGCGCTTGCCGGGGTCGCCGCCGGCCTTGTCGCGGCCGTCATCACGCTGCCGATCCTGAGGCTGTCAGGCATCTATATCGTCCTGGTGACGATCGCGGCCTCGCAGGTGCTCTACCAGATCGTCATCAGCCAGTCCGACATCACCGGCGGCACCTCAGGCATGGTCAGCCTGCCGGCGCTGAACCTGTTCGGCTACCGCTTCAACCGCGGCGGCAAGATCGGCTACTACTACCTCGCGCTGATGATGCTGGTGGCCTCCACCATCATCCTCTACAAGATCACGCGCTCCCGCTACGGCCGCGCCATCGTGGCCATGCGCGACCACAAATACTATGCCATCTCGCGCGGCATGTCGGAGACCCGCATCCGCCTGTTCACCCTCACCGTCAGCGCCGCGCTGAGCGGCATGGCCGGCGGCTTCTACGGCTCCTACATGCGCGTGGCCTCGCCCGACAATTTCGGCCTCGGCCTGCTCGGCCTGCTGCTTTCCATGCTGTTGCTGGGCGGCGCCGGCACGATCTGGGGACCGATCCTGGCGGCCTTCTTCGTCACCATGGTGTCGGAGGTCTTCGCCGCCTACGGCGCGTGGCGCAACATCATCATGTCGCTGCTGCTGATCGTCATCCTGATCTTCTATCCCGGCGGCCTGTGGGCACTGCTGCAGACGCTGCGCGAAGCCTTCGCCGTCGCCCGCTCGCAGGCGACGGCCAGCCTGCGCCGCCGCTTCGGCCTGCAGAGCCGAGAAGCGATGACGGGCGCGCGCGAAACCCTGATACCCACGCGCCACGGCCGGATCGCCGTCGCCGACACCGGTGGCGACAAGCCGGCGCTGCTCCTGATCCATGGCAACTCCTCCGCCAAGGAGGTGTTCGCCAACCAGTTCAAGGCGTTTTGCGACCGCTACCGGGTCGTTTCGTTCGACCTGCCCGGCCACGGCGTGTCCGACAATGCCGATCCGGAAAAGGACTACAGCGTCGAAGCCTTCGCCGACGTGGCCGAGGACGTGCTCGAAGCACTCGGCGTGCAGAACCCTTGCGTCTTTGGCTGGTCGCTTGGCGGATATATCGCCATCGAACTGGCCGCGCGCGGCTATCCGGTGCGTGCGCTGGCCATTTCCGGCACGCCGCCGCTCCGGATCGTGCCGGAGGACGTCGGCCGCGCCTATGACGCGACGAGCCATTTCGTGCTGGCCAGCAAGCTGTTCCTGTCGCCGGCCGAGGCGCGCGACTTCGCCACCTCGACCACTGCGGCGAAGGGGCCGGAGACGATCCATCTCCACCGCGCCGTGCGCAGGACGGACGGGCGCGCCCGCGCCTACACGCTGGGCAAGCTCCAGATCGTCGACTGGCCGCGGCAGATGCGCTTCCTGCGCTCGACCGCCACGCCCTTCGCCATCCTCAACGGCTCGAACGATCCGTTCCTGAATCACCGGTATTTCCGCGACCTCAAGCTCGAGCAGTGGGCCGACGAGCCGGACGACATCGAGGACGGCAAGCACGCGCCCTTCCTGCTGAAGCCCGAGATCTTCAACAAGAAACTCGCCGCCTTCCTGCACGCCGCCGAAGCAGCAAGCCGTCGCGACGCCGACGTGGTCGCGTAGACAGGGCCGCAAGAGCCGGCGGGTTTCGATCCACGCCCGCGCGTGGCGGGCGACTGGCCTGACTGGCCCGTCTTAAACAACCATGCCTGTTTCGATCCGCGCCCGCGCGTGGCAGGCGACACGCGGCGAGGGACGCGGCGCCATACCTTCATCCGTTTCGATCCGCGCCCGCGCGTGGCGGGCGACTCGGGAGAGACGCCCAAATTCTACTACGTGTCCAAGTTTCGATCCGCGCCCGCGCGTGGCGGGCGACCGAGCTTGCCAAGCTCAAGGAAGGGCCACGCGATGTTTCGATCCGCGCCCGCGCGTGGCGGGCGACACGCAGCTCGTGTTCATCGATTTGTCGACCCCGAAGTTTCGATCCGCGCCCGCGCGTGGCGGGCGACACTGCTCATCGGCGGGATGGGGTTGGGAGAGGGGCGTTTCGATCCGCGCCCGCGCGTGGCGGGCGACTCTGCCTTGGTCAGGTGCGACGAGCCGAGGCCGGTGTTTCGATCCGCGCCCGCGCGTGGCGGGCGACACCGGTTGGCCACGTCGACGTCGATAACTTTGTCGAGGTTTCGATCCGCGCCCGCGCGTGGCGGGCGACGCCTTTGGCTCCGTCGTTCACCGCCCCCTTGGCGGTGTTTCGATCCGCGCCCGCGCGTGGCGGGCGACCGGGGTTTCCGCCCCCATGGAGTCGCGGTGCCACATGTTTCGATCCGCGCCCGCGCGTGGCGGGCGACACCACGGATGATAAGGCCGTAGAGGTTGCCGGTGTTTCGATCCGCGCCCGCGCGTGGCGGGCGACGCGAGGCCGTTCCGCTCGGTGCCGCCAACTCGAAGGTTTCGATCCGCGCCCGCGCGTGGCGGGCGACGCGAGGCCGTTCCGCTCGGTGCCGCCAACTCGAAGGTTTCGATCCGCGCCCGCGCGTGGCGGGCGACGCGGCGCGCACCGGGCCGCTGTTCACTGCATAGTCGTTTCGATCCGCGCCCGCGCGTGGCGGGCGACTCGCTCTTGGTTGCGGTCGGCTCGACGTAGCGCCGGTTTCGATCCGCGCCCGCGCGTGGCGGGCGACCATAGGACGCTCCCGAATATAGCGGTGAGTAGAGCGTTTCGATCCGCGCCCGCGCGTGGCGGGCGACGCTCGCGCAGGAAGAACTCCCAGCGGTAAAGCTGGTAGTTTCGATCCGCGCCCGCGCGTGGCGGGCGACTTTCGGCCGGCAGGTGCTCCGCCGCCTTCGGCCCGTTTCGATCCGCGCCCGCGCGTGGCGGGCGACAACCTACGCCAACATCGCCAGCATCGGCAAAGCCATGTTTCGATCCGCGCCCGCGCGTGGCGGGCGACTGCCGCTCTTCCGCTTCAAGGCCGGGATGGCTGGTTTCGATCCGCGCCCGCGCGTGGCGGGCGACGTCGACATGGATAGCCTCGCCGACGGTGCCGTGACGTTTCGATCCGCGCCCGCGCGTGGCGGGCGACCGCTTTTTCTGCGCGATGGCACTGCGAATGGAAGGTTTCGATCCGCGCCCGCGCGTGGCGGGCGACTCAATCCGGGCTACATCGATGACGCCGGCCGGATGTTTCGATCCGCGCCCGCGCGTGGCGGGCGACCGGTAAGGTGCGGAACGTGGTTCCAAAAGGTGCGGTTTCGATCCGCGCCCGCGCGTGGCGGGCGACCCGAAGTGTCTGCGGCGAGGGCAAAGCCATGACGGTTTCGATCCGCGCCCGCGCGTGGCGGGCGACGATCAGGACGGCGGCGGCGTCCCTTACTTGCCGGTGTTTCGATCCGCGCCCGCGCGTGGCGGGCGACCGCCGGCAGGATGAAATTCAGCTTGCCGCCGTCGTGTTTCGATCCGCGCCCGCGCGTGGCGGGCGACTTCCTGCGCCGTGGTGGCTGAGGACCAGACGGCGGTGTTTCGATCCGCGCCCGCGCGTGGCGGGCGACCATGTCGGCCGGACCGGCGAGATCGGTCTGCAGGTTTCGATCCGCGCCCGCGCGTGGCGGGCGACACGTTTGCCCTCGTTCTGGAACTCATCGTGCATGTGTTTCGATCCGCGCCCGCGCGTGGCGGGCGACGAAGCCAGCGATGCGCTCCGGTTCGCCCAGGACGTTTCGATCCGCGCCCGCGCGTGGCGGGCGACTTCGAGAACAGGGTTGCGGTCCATCGCCTCTGGGCGGTTTCGATCCGCGCCCGCGCGTGGCGGGCGACCCGGCCCTCATACGGTCGGCCATCATAGCGGAGGTTTCGATCCGCGCCCGCGCGTGGCGGGCGACCCGTCAACGCCAGCGTTCGAAAACAAGCCCGCGTGTTTCGATCCGCGCCCGCGCGTGGCGGGCGACCATTTACGCGGGTCGGACACGCAGTCGCCGTAGTGTTTCGATCCGCGCCCGCGCGTGGCGGGCGACGGTCTTCAGCTTTTGCGGATCACCGGCGCACTTCACGTTTCGATCCGCGCCCGCGCGTGGCGGGCGACGAGACGATCAAATCTTTTGACGGGTCGAGCGAGTTTCGATCCGCGCCCGCGCGTGGCGGGCGACAGGTTGCTCATCGCTTATCTCCTGAACAGGACGGGTTTCGATCCGCGCCCGCGCGTGGCGGGCGACACGATATCCACGCTCGAGGATGCAGACCTCGCCGCCGTTTCGATCCGCGCCCGCGCGTGGCGGGCGACACCT
>Ga0182735_1001671_pt1 | contig 14510 bp, 15 predicted proteins | sample eDN5th30CKraftMG_FD_128524 | JGI IMG/M metagenome (GOLD analysis project Ga0182735, IMG submission 128524) | Enriched Miracle-Growth compost microbial communities from Emeryville, California, USA - eDNA 5th pass 30_C Kraft MG (version 2) (version 2) ... | reverse complement strand
CGCCCGACTTGTCGCGCTTGACCTCGGCGACGATGATGCCGCGTTCCTTCACCATGATCGGGGCGGACACCATGTTGACGTCGGCGACCTGCGGGCGGATGAGGCCGGCAAGGGCGGCGCTGATCAGGGCGCGGGTGTTCATGGTCGCGGTCGAGCCGTCGAACAGGATCTCCACTTCCTTGATCGGGTCGTCCGTGACCTGGCCGACGAACGCGCCCAGCACCTCCGCCAGCTTGACGAACGGTTTCAGGCGCGGCGCTTCCTCCGCCGTGATCGAGGGCATGTTGATGGCGTTGGCGACGGCGCCCTTGATCAGGTAGTCCGCCATCTGCTCGGCCACCTGCAGGGCGACGTTCTCCTGCGCTTCCACAGTCGAGGCGCCGAGATGCGGGGTGGCCACGACGTTCTCCATGCCGAACAGCGGGCTGTCGGTCGCCGGCTCGGTCTCGAACACGTCGATGCCGGCGCCCGCGACCTTGCCGCTCTTCAGCGCGGCGATGAGGTCCGCCTCGACGATCAGGCCGCCGCGCGCACAATTGATGATGCGCACGCCGTCCTTCATCTTCGCGATGGCCTCGGCGTTGATCAGCCCGCGTGTCTTGTCCGTCATCGGCGTGTGCAGGGTGATGAAGTCGGCACGGGCGAACAGTTCGTCCAGTTCGACCTTGTCGACGCCCAGTTCCTCCGCGCGCTTGTCGGACAGGAACGGGTCATAGGCGATGACGCGCATCTTCAGCCCGACGGCGCGCTGGGCCACGATCGAGCCGATATTGCCGCAGCCGACGACGCCCAGCGTCTTGCCGGTGATTTCGACACCCATGAAGCGGTTCTTTTCCCACTTGCCGGCATGGGTGGAAGCATTGGCCTCCGGGATCTGGCGGGCGAGCGCGAAGATCATGGCGACGGCGTGCTCGGCCGTGGTGATGGAATTGCCGAACGGCGTGTTCATCACGATGATGCCCCGGCGCGAGGCGGCCGGGATGTCGACATTGTCGACGCCGATGCCGGCGCGGCCGATCACCTTGAGGTTCTTCGCGGCGGCGATCAGTTTTTCGGTGACCTTGGTGGCGGAGCGGATGGCGAGGCCGTCATAGTCGGCGATCTTCGCCAACAGGGCGTCCTTGTCCTTGCCGAGGTCGGGCAGGTAGTCGACCTCGACGCCGCGATCCTTGAAGATCTGCACGGCGGTCGGGGAAAGCTTGTCGGAAACGAGTACGCGGGGCATGGATGTGGTCCTTGCTTGTTCTGGAAGGTAGGCCCCTCACCCGGCTCGCTTCGCTCGCCACCCTCTCCCCGGCGGGGAGAGGAGGCCGCGGGCATTGCCGCTGCGGTTCTTCTCCCCAACGGGGAGAAGGTGGCGCGAAGCGCCGGATAAGGGGGTGTTACCGGTCTGAATGCTAAGCCGCTTTTTTCAGCGACGCCTTCTGGTTCGCAAAAGCCCAGTCGAGCCAGGGCATCAACGCTTCGAGATCGGCGGTCTCGACGGTCGCGCCGCACCAGATGCGCAGGCCGGGCGGGGCGTCGCGGTAGTGGCCGATGTCGTAGGCGACGCCCTCCTTGTCGAGCGCTGCGGCGAGGCCCTTGGCGAAAGCCGCCTGGCCGTCCTGGTCGAGCACGGCGACTTCCGCATCGGTGATCGACAGGCACACCGAGGTGTTGGAGCGCGTCGCCGGGTCGACGGCCAGGTGGCCGAGCCAGGCCGAGCCTTGCACGAAGCGGTCGATCACGGCCGCGTTGGCGTCGGCTCGGGCGACCAGCGTGTCGAGCCCGCCGATGGCCTTTGCCCAGTTCAGCGCGTCGAGATAGTCTTCCACGGCGAGCATGGAGGGCGTGTTGATGGTTTCGCCCTTGAAGATGCCCTCGATCAGCTTGCCGCCCTTGGTCATGCGGAAGATCTTCGGCAGCGGCCAGGCAGGCACATAGGTCTCCAGCCGCTCCACCGCGCGCGGGGACAGGATCAGCATGCCGTGGGCGCCTTCGCTGCCGAGCGCCTTCTGCCAGGAGAAGGTGACGACGTCGAGCTTGGCGAAGTCGAGCCGCTGCGCGAACGCGGCCGACGTGGCGTCGCAGATGGTGAGGCCGGCCCGGTCGGCGGGGATGAAATCGGCGTTCGGCACGCGCACGCCGGACGTGGTGCCGTTCCAGGTGAAGACGACGTCGCGGTCGAAATCGACCTGGGCGAGGTCCGTAAGTTTGCCGTAAGGGGCTTCGATCCTGCGCACGTCGGGCAGTTTCAACTGCTTGACCACGTCGGTGATCCAGCCGGCGCCGAAGGACTCCCAGGCGAGCATGTCGACGCCGCGCTGGCCGAGCAGCGACCACAGCGCCATTTCGACGGCGCCGGTGTCGGAAGCCGGCACGATGCCGATGCGGTAGTCGGCCGGCACCTGCAGGACTTCACGGGTAAGGTCGATCGCCTGCGCCAGCTTCGCCTTGCCGATCCTGGCGCGGTGCGAGCGGCCCAATGGCGCATCCTTCAGCGCCTCGACCGACCAGCCGGGGCGTTTGGAGCAGGGACCTGAGGAAAAATTGGGATTTGCCGGACGGAGTCCGGGCGTGGGTAGGTTCGTCATCGTGGTCTATCCTTCCAGATAGTAAGCCCCTCGTTGGGGAGGGGTAGCCCACGGACGGCGATAGGCCTCGCGGCCTCAGGCGTCAAGAGAAAAGTTTTTGTCGCGGCCAGGATACTGGATGTGGCTGCGCGCGCCGGCAAAAGAAACGGCGGACCGGAGGCCCGCCGCGCATCGTCGAGAAACGGGGGGCAGGCTACCAGAGGTCGTAGCGCAGGCCGACCTTGATCTGGTGGCTGTCGATGCCCTTGCGCAGGACGGACTGGTTGGTGCCGTCCAGCGAAAAGTATTTTGCGTTCGGGGCGGACAGGTACTGGTAGCCGACATCCAGCATCACGTTCTTCGAGACCTGGTAGGCCGCCCCCGCATTGAGCGAATAGGCGAAGGCGTACTGGGTGTGGCGATCATAGGCGGACAGCGTGCCGGTCGCGTCGGTATAGTCCGCCGCCAGGCGCCTGCGCGCCTGCATGACGCCGATGCCCGCGCCGACATAGGGCGTGATGCCGACATAGGTTCCGAGATCGACATAGCCGTTGACCATCGCGGTAAAGGCGCTGTTCTTCACATGCGCCGAGCCGGATTCGGGCGGCGTGTCGAAGGCGACGTCGATCTTGTTGCCCGGCAGCCAGCCGAGGTTGAAGTCGCCGCGCAGGTAGTCGTTGAAATGATAGCCGAAGCCGAGGCTGGCGAAGACCGGCCTCTCGCGCTCGGAATAGTCGATGCCGGGACCGCCGAAATCGACGTGCCGGTAGGTGTCTTTCGGCAGATAGGCGACATCGCCGCGCAGATACCAGCCTGAGCCGATCTCGACCGGCGTGTATTCCGGCGCCTGGTCGACATAGATCGGCGGTTCGTAATCGGCAGCCAGAGCCGGCGTCAGCGGCAAGAGAGCAGTGGCGGCCAGCGCCAGCGCGACACGCAGTGTGAATTTCATGTTCCCCGACTCCCGACGTTGCCCCGATGGCGGCCACAAGGCGGGCCATCGTTCCGGAAGCATTGTTAACCATAGTGGTTAAGTGCCGGTTAACCCTGCTGAAATCGTCGGGCAAGGAAATCAATGTGTTGGGGCGGGCGCGTGGCCTTATTTGCCGTCGATGGTGTCGCCGCAGTCAGGCATTATCGCTCAGGCCGGAAAAAAACCCCGGCGCGACGGCCGGGGTTTGGGGACCCTGTGCGGATCAGTTCAGGACCTCGACGATCTCATGCGTTTCCGGATCGACGAGGACGGTCTGGCCGTTGATGACGGTGTAGCGATACGGTACGTTCGGAACCTCATGCAGTTCCACCGTATCGGGGACCTTGGCGCCGAGGCTCAGTTCCAGGCCGAGGATGTTGATCGACGCGGCCGGGTTCTTGTGCACGTATTCCCGGATGACGGTCTGCTGTTCAGGCTGGACCACGACGGTCTTCGGTGCGGGCGCCGGCACGATCACGGTGTCCTGTGCGCTTGCCGCCCCGAGGCCGAGAAAAACTGCGCAAACAGCACCAATTGGAAGAAGCGGTTTCATCGTTCTCTCCTTTCAAGCACGATTGCCGAGAGAGAAATGCCGGTCCGGGGCAGCCCGTTCCCAAATGAAATGAGGCCTTTTTGCGTCCTGTCGCGCCGGCTGGTTCGCGCTTGCAGCCGGCGGCCAGGGGGCGTGTCACGTTATATTACGTGAGGGAACGGCGCTCTCCGGGCTGTCGTTGGGAGGGCGTGCGAGGCGATGAGCGTCCCGCGCGCCAACCAAACCGAAGGAGAAGCATCATGCCGAACCAGGGCGGAACGCACGAACAGCATGTGAAGGCAGGCCAGCAGAGCCACAAGAACGACGACCGCAGCCAGCACGCGTCGGGTCAGCACGAGCGTGACGGCGGGCATCGCGGCGGCAGCGGCAACTTCGCCGAAGACCGCGAGCGTGCCTCGGAGGCCGGCCGGAAAGGCGGCCAGCACTAGCTAACGCAGTGCCTTTGTCGTGCGACCCGCCCGGCTTCCTGCCGGGCGGGTCTTCGCTTGGCGGGGTCAGGCGTGGATTCCCAGCGTCTGCAACAGGCTCGCTATGAAGCCCCGGTCCCTGATCGCCCTGCGAACGCAGTAGGCCGCGCGCGACGCCTGCATGGACAGGCCGACGTGGCAATAGCAGACGATTTCGTGCAGTTGCCGGTCCGTCAGTTCGAAGAACCGCTTCGCATCGCCGTAGCTGTCGCCGGAGAGGCCCTGCCTGCACAGGACTTCGTCGTTGAACGCGACCGATATGGGCGAGCCGTTCGCGCGCATCTTCTCCCGCTCCAGCAGGGGGCGGTACTCGGTTCCCTCGAGAGCTGTCAGGATGCGGTTGGGCTCCCGCTCGAGCAATTCGGCCCAGCGCTGGAGGCGCTCGGTGCGGGTCATGTCAAGCTGCATCGGGTCCGTGTGGACCGTCGCGATCGCGTGCATCTGGTCTAAGGTTTGGTGCTTCACAGCAACCTCCTGTCACGGTGGTGTAGCCGAGCGCCCATTGCTGAAATTATAGCGCGCAAGCGGCAAAGCGTCACGGTGTTAGGCCTGCCCGCCGCGATAAAAAGACCGTCAGGAAAGCAGCCGTCGCCCGGCGGCTGCTCCTTTGCCCGTTTGGCGGCGTAATCTCATCAATTCTGCGCGAGGGGCCGGCTGGATGCTTGAAGCCCGTGCGCAGCGATCCCACATCAAATAGCGACTGCTATAGGCAGCCGGCGCATCTTCTTTCGGGAAGGATTTGTCGTATGGTAGACGCTGCTCTTGATCGTAGGAAAGTCCAGGACTGGGTCAACCTCGTTCTGGCGGTAGTGCTGTTCATCTCTCCTTGGGTGCTGGGGTTCGTTTCGACCGGCGCGGCCGCGTGGAACGCCTGGGCGGTTGCAATCGTCATCGGGGCGCTTGCGATCGCGGCCATTACGGCCTTCGCCGTATGGGAGGAATGGATCAACCTGCTCCTGGGGTTGTGGCTGATCGCCAGCCCCTGGGTGCTGCATTTCTCGATGGACAGAAGGCCGATGTGGACGTTCGTCGTCCTTGGCATCATTGCCGCGGTGGTTTCGGCTTGGTCCCTTTGGGAAAACCAGAACGGAACGCACGCGCACGCCTGACGTCGTGCGAAAATATCGGCGCCAAGCCCACCGGATGACGGCGGGCTTGGCGTCTGCCGATTGAAGATCGGGCAGCGCAAGGTTCTCGATTTCGCCCCCGTCGAGCGCCGGGGTGGGGATCGTCTGCGATACTTTTCGGCTGGATTACGCTTGGCGCGTCGGGAGCGGAGGGCACCCTCTTGTGATTTGGTGCGTCAGGTGCCGAGGCGTATATTAGCGAGACGCGGGGCAACAGTCCTGGTCGGGAGGAAAACCATGGCACGAAAATACATCGATTGCCGAGAATTCCCGAGTGAAATGAAATGCACCATAGCCATCTCCGCAGATGGGGAGGATGAGCTTATCGACGCTGCGGTACAGCATGCCGTATCGGTCCACGGGGAAACGGATACCCCGACCTTCCGGGCCGAAATCAGGAAAGCGATCCATGAGGGCGCGCCTGCCCTCTGATCGCCTTACGGAATGCCGCCCGGCCAACCGTCGGGCGGTGTTCCGGCGGCCGTCAGGCCGCGCTGCGCGTCTCGGAAATCACTTCGACAAGCTGGTTGACGACGGTTTCGACCAGTTTCGCATCGTCGCCTTCCGCCATCACGCGGATGAGCGGTTCGGTGCCGGATGGGCGTATGACGACGCGTCCGGTGTTGCCTAGGCGCTGGCGCGCCTCTTCGATCGCTTCCTTTACGGAAGTCGTCTCCAGCGGCTTGCCGCCGGAAAAGCGCACGTTGCGCAGCAGTTGCGGCACGGGCTCGAATTTTTTCGACAGTTCGCTCATCGGCCGGTTCTGCCGCTTCATGCAGGCCAGTACCTGCAACGCCGATACCAGGCCGTCGCCGGTGGTGGAGAAGTCGGACAGGACGATGTGGCCGGACTGCTCGCCGCCGACATTGAGCCCTTGAGCGCGCATATGCTCGACCACGTAGCGGTCGCCGACCTTGGTGCGGTGCAGTTGCAGGTTGAGGCCACCGAGGAAGCGTTCGAGCCCGAGGTTGGACATCACCGTGGAGACGACGCCGCCGCCGGCCAGCCGGCCGCTCTGGTGCCAGGCTTCGGCGATCAGCGCGATGATCTGGTCGCCGTCGACGATGGTGCCGTTCTCGTCGACGATGATGACGCGGTCGGCGTCGCCGTCGAGCGCGATGCCGATGTCGGCGCGGACCTCATGGACCTTCCTCTGCAGGCCGGCGGGCTCGGTGGAGCCGCATTCCTTGTTGATGTTGTAGCCGTTCGGGTCGTCGTTGATCGAGATGACCTCGGCCCCGAGCTCCCATAGCACGGCAGGGGCGACCTTGTAGGCGGCGCCGTTGGCGCAGTCGACGACGATCCGGAGGCCCGAAAGCGACATCGAGCGCGGCAGGGTGCGCTTGGCGAACTCGATATAGCGGTCGTGGACGCCGTCGACGCGCTTGGCGCGGCCGATGCCGTCGGAGTCGGCCAGCGCCATCTCGACGTCGTCGTTCAGCATCGCCTCGATGCGCATCTCGATCTCGTCGGAGAGCTTGTAGCCGTCCGGGCCGAACAGCTTGATGCCGTTGTCGAAATAGGGGTTGTGCGAGGCCGAGATCATGACGCCGATATCGGCGCGCAGCGAACGCACCAGCATGGCCACGGCCGGCGTCGGGATAGGCCCGAGCAGGAACACGTCCATGCCGGCCGCGCACAGGCCCGAAACCAGCGCGCTTTCGATCATGTAGCCGGAAAGGCGCGTGTCCTTGCCGACGACGACGCGATGACGATGGGTGCCGCGCTGGAAGGAGAGGCCGGCGGCCATGCCCACGCGCTGGGCGACTTCCGCCGTCATCGGAAACTTGTTGGCCCGCCCTCGGATACCATCGGTGCCGAAATAACGTCCCATGTTACTTCTGTCCTGCCTGCTCTTTTAGACGGCTGTCATGCCACAACTGCGAGACCCGCCACGATCACAATGTATGAGGCTGTGTTACGAATCCGTTGTTTCTGACATGGGAAACCGCCAAGATCTTGCGAGAATGCGGCAATTGAATGCCTTTGCAAGCCTGCGGCACCGCCATTGCCATGATTTGCGCATATTCCACAGATTGTGCTTTTCATGTAGCGGTTGATGCTGGCTCAACCGCGCCGGCATTGCCCGCCAGTGAGTTGTGGACGGCAACATTGGAGAAACGCATGCGTATCGATCGACTTGCCACATGGACCGGCCTCGCCCTGTTCACGCTTTTCCTGGCATCGCCAGCCAATGCACTGACCATGGCTGAGTGCAGCACCAAGTATAACGCGGCCAAGGAGGCCGGAACCCTCGGCGGCCAGACCTGGAACCAGTTCCGCAAGGCCGAGTGCGGGGCTGACGCCAGCGCCGCGACCGACACGACCAAGACGAAGAAGACCACCGCCAAGGCCGATACGGCAGACAAGGCGGCGGCGAGCGAGGATACGGCCAAGGGCCTCACCAGCAAGGAATGCAGCGCCAAGTATCAGGCGGCGAAGGAAGCCGGCACGCTGAACGGCATGAAGTGGAACGACTTCCGCAAGGCCGAGTGCGGCCCGGGCGCCAGCGCCGCGGCTGCGGCCAAGCCGGCGAAGGCCACGACGAAGAAGGCTGGCGACGCCGCGCAGGCGGATGCCGGCAAGGGCCTGTCCATGGCCGAGTGCAGCGCCAAGTACCAGGCGGCCAAGGCCGGCAACACGCTGAACGGCATGAAGTGGAACGATTTCCGCAAGGCCGAGTGCGGCGCCAATGCCGCCGACGACGACACCGCGCCGAACCCGACCGAAGCGAAATACGACAGCGAACCGGCGGCCCCGACGGTGAAGGCGCCGCGCGGCGTGAAGTTCCCGAGCGCCGTCTCGCAGAAATATTCCGATGAAACGCCCGGCAAGGCGCGCATGCACACCTGCCTCGACCAGTACTATGCCAACAAGGATGCCGACGCGCTCGGCGGCCTGAAGTGGATCCAGAAGGGCGGCGGCTTCTACAGCCTGTGCAACGCCCGCCTGAAGGGCTGATCGGCACGGCAATCGCACTTACCGGAAAGGCCCGCAAGCACGCCTTGCGGGCCTTTCCTTTTGCCGGTTACCTAGCGCTATCGGCGCGTCCTCTGGGAAGATAGGGCAGGGCGAACATGTAAAGGCCGCTGAACAGGAGCAGGAAAAGCGGCAGGAGCGGCGAGTAGACGATCCAGGCCGGCGGCTCTCCTCGCGTCATCGCGGCGAAATTGGCGATCACCGTGACGGTGAAGACGATGGCGAGCCAGCGATGGCCCTGCCTGATCCATTTGCTCCAGTTCAACGAAACCTCCTGCGAAAAAGGGGAAAGGCCGCCCGCCGGCGGCTGCGGCTATATCGATGCGGGCGTCAGTCCTCCTGCGCCACGACCTGGTCGAGCTTTTCGAGGAACTGCGGCCACCCGGCCCGCGCGCCGCCGTAAGCCTGCTTCTGGTCCGGCCGGAAGCCGGATTGCTCGACGCGCAGATGCGTGCCCGACCCGGTCGGGGTCAGGGTAAAGGTCACCACGCTTCGCAGGTCGTAGGCCGCGTCGTCGTGAGGGAAATCCCAGCGGTAGGACAGCGTTCTGTGCGGCTCGACGGCAAGCACTTCGCAGTCCAGCACGCCGCCCCAGTCGCCGCGAAGATTGAAGCGATGCCCGACGGCGGGCTTGAAGTCGTTCTTCATCAGCCATTCCTCGATCAGGTGCGGTTGCGTGAGCGCGCGCCAGATCTTTTCGGCCGGGTGCCGGAACTCCCGCTCGACGACGACGGCGCGGGTTTCGGTCGATCCTTCGTTCATTGGTCCATCCTTTCGAGCAGGGTTTCGAGGTCGTCCAGCCGGGACTGCCAGAACCGCGTCATGGCGCTCGTCCAGTCGGCAAGCGGTGCCAGCGCATCCGGCTGGGCGCTGTAATGCGTCTGCCGTCCCTCGTGGCGGTCGCGCACCAGTCCCGCCTGCTTCAGGATCGCGAGATGCTTCGAGACGGCGGGTTGCGAGATGCCGGCCTGTGCCGTCAGGGCGCCGACCGTCTGCTCTCCGCGGCGGCACAGCCGCTCGAAGATGGCCCGCCGAGTCGGATCGGCCAGCGATCGGAAAAGGGCGTCGTGGGGCTCAGGCATGTAAATCAATAACCATTCAGCTATGGATTAGCCATAGCCGAACGGTTATGAGTATGTCAAGGGGGCGCGTGACCAAACCGGCGATGACCGGCCGACGGGGAATGCCGGTGGGTGGCGAAAACAAAAACACCGCGGGCTGGCCGCGGTGTTTTCAGGAGCGTGACGGGTTTCCGAAGGGTGAAGCTCTCGCCGCTGCCGGCTCAGCTCGAAGGCTGCGGTTCCATGCCGCCTTCGGGCTCGGGGCCCTTCTTCTTGCCGCGCGCGGTGCCGCCGGCTTTCGGCACGGCAGAGCCGCGGCTGGTGGGGGTGTCGTCGCCAAGGTCGCGCGACGGCTTCTTGCCGGCGAGCAGTTCCTTGATCTCGTCGCCCGACAGCGTCTCGTATTCCAGCAGGCCCTCGGCCAGCGCGACCCAGTCCTTCTTCTTCTTGGTCAGGATCGCCTTGGCGGTCGAATAGGCCTCGTCGATCAGCCGGCGCACTTCGGCGTCGATGATCTGCGCCGTCTCTTCCGAGATGTTCTGCTGTCGCGCCACCGAGTGGCCGAGGAAGACTTCTTCCTGGTTGTCGCCATAGGCGACATGGCCGAGCTTGTCGGAGAAGCCCCAGCGCGTCACCATGGCACGCGCCAGCTTGGTCGCCTGATCGATGTCGGAGGAGGCGCCGGAGGTGATGTTCTCCTTGCCGAACTTGAACTCCTCCGCCACGCGGCCGCCCATCATGATGGCGAGGCGCGAGATCATGTACTTGTAGCTCATCGAATAGCGGTCGCCTTCCGGCAACTGCATGACCATGCCGAGCGCGCGGCCGCGCGGGATGATCGTCGCCTTGTGCAGCGGGTCGGCCGCCGGCACGTTGAGGGCGAGGATGGCGTGGCCGGCCTCGTGATACGCGGTGAGCTCCTTCTCGGCCTGGGTCATGGCCGAGGAACGGCGCTCGGCGCCCATCATGATCTTGTCCTTGGCGTCCTCGAACTCGGCCATGGTGACCAGTCGCTTGTTGCGGCGCGCCGCCATCAGGGCAGCCTCGTTGACGAGGTTCATCAGGTCGGCGCCGGAGAAGCCCGGCGTGCCGCGCGCGACCACCTTGAGGTCGACATTGGGCGCCAGCGGCACGTTGCGGATGTGCACCTTGAGGATCTTCTCGCGGCCGATGATGTCGGGGTTCGGCACCACCACCTGGCGGTCGAAACGGCCGGGGCGCAGCAGCGCCGGGTCGAGCACGTCCGGCCGGTTGGTGGCCGCGATCAGGATGATCGACTCGTTGGATTCGAAGCCGTCCATCTCGACCAGCAACTGGTTCAGCGTCTGCTCCCGCTCGTCGTTGCCGCCGCCGAGGCCGGCGCCGCGATGACGGCCGACGGCGTCGATCTCGTCGATGAAGATGATGCAGGGCGAGTTCTTCTTGGCCTGCTCGAACATGTCGCGGACGCGGCTGGCGCCGACGCCGACGAACATTTCGACGAAGTCCGAGCCGGAAATGGTGAAGAACGGCACGTTGGCCTCGCCGGCGACCGAGCGGGCGAGCAGCGTCTTACCGGTGCCGGGCGGGCCGACGAGCAGCACGCCGCGCGGAATCTTGCCGCCGAGCCGCTGGAACTTTTGCGGATCGCGCAGGAACTCGACGATCTCCTCGAGGTCTTCCTTGGCCTCGTCGACGCCGGCGACGTCCTGGAAGGTGACGCGGCCATGCGCCTCGGTCAAAAGCTTGGCCTTGGACTTGCCGAAGCCCATGGCGCGGCCGGAGCCGGACTGCATCTGGCGCATGAAGAAAATCCACACGCCGAGGATCAGGATCATCGGCAACCAGGAGATCAGGTAGCCGAGCAGCGTGTTGGAGCCGTCCGTCTCGGGCCGGGCGTTGATGGTGACGTTCTTGGCCTCGAGCCGCGACACCAGCGCCTGGTCGCCGGGCGAATAGGTCTGGAAGCCGCTGGTGTTGTCGGTGAAGCTGCCGCTGATGCGGTCGCCGGCGATGGTCACCGACTTCACGCGCCCGGCATCCACGTCCTGCAGGAACTGCGAATAGGGGATGTCGCTGGCCGCGCCGCGCGTCTGCGGGGTCTGGAACAGGTTGAACAGGGCGATGAGCAGAACCGCTATGATCGCCCAAAGTGCCAGGTTGCGGTAATTAGGATTCATCTAGTGTCCCGTTTGCGCCGCCGGGCGGACGCGTACGATTTGAAGGAAGCTTGAGCTTAACATAGGCAGGGCAATGGCCATTGCCAAGCACGGCGGCGTATCTCGGTTAAGCATTGGTGGGTGTTTTCCCGGTGTCGAAAGGGAGTTCAGGCAGCGCCCGCGCGCCGACGAGCCCGGCAAGCGCGCCGGCAAGATCGAGGTCGAACGACGGCAGGAAGCGATCGAACGGCGCGACGACGGGTGAAGCGGCGGCGGCCGCAACGGGCCGGAACGCCGGTTCGGCGGCCGTCGCGGCGGCGATCAGGCTAGCCGGAGCCGGACTCTCGCCCATCGTGGGCGATTCCGCGGGGACGTTGCCTTCTGGCTCGACGCTCACGCTGCCGGCTCTTCCACGCAACGCGATACGGTAGCGGCCGTCCCAGATCGTGCCGTCGACGGCGTTTACCGGGGCGGGCAGGTCGCGCCGCTCGCGGTAAAGGAAGATGCCGGCGCGGCGGGCGTCGACCACTGTCCGCGACAATGTGGCGCAAAGCGGTGCGGCGGCGATCTTGTCGAGCAGCGACGCCGTCCGCGCCTCGTCCGGCGGGAACGGGGTTCCGCCGGCGGTCGCCAGCAACAGGCGCAGTGCGGTGACCGCTGCATCGCGCTCGCCGCGGGGGAAAGCGGGATCGAGGCGGATGAGGCCGGGCACCGGCCGCGTGGCGCAGTCGCGGATCAGCGCCGCGGCACGGCGACTCCTGTCGGTGCGCGCGGCTGCCGCCGTTTCCGCCAGGGCGAGAAGGTCGCCGATCCGGCGGGAGCCTCGGCCTTGGTACAGGGCGGCGCGGACGCGTGGCCGCTCGTAATGCTCGTCGCTATTGGTCGGGTCGTCGATCCAGACGATCCGCCGGTTGCGCAGGAAGGCCCGCAGGGCCGCGCGCTCGATGCCGAGCAGCGGCCGCACGATCCATGTCTGCCAATCGTAGAGCGTGGCCGGCGCCATGCCGGCGAGGCCGCGGCCGTATGCCGTCGCAGGCTCGTCGCTGCGGGCCTGGCGCATGAGCACCGTCTCGGCCTGGTCGTCGGCGGTATGGGCGGTCACGACCAGGCCGATGCCGGCTTGCCGCGCCGCTGCCGCCAGCAGCCGGTAGCGGGCTTCGCGCGCGGCGGCGGGGATGCCGCTGGCCGGCTTCGCGTCGCTCCAGACCATGGTGCGGTGGGCGATGCCGAGTGTGAAGCAGAGACTGGCCACCGCGTGCGCTTCGGCGGCGGATTCGGCGCGAAGCCCATGGTCGACGGTCACCGCCAGCAGCGGTGCCTGCGGCGCGTTGCGGTCGAGATAATGTTTGAGGAGAAGAAGCAGCGCGGTGGAATCACTGCCACCGGATATGGCGACAAGGGCGCCATTGGAAAAATCGATACGGGAAAACAGGCTTTCCGCGAGGCCGGCCACGGCGTCGTCGCCAGTGTCCGCCCGGAGCGATGTCAGCACGAAGCCTGCGCCCGTTCCTGCTTGACGCGTGCCTTGAGCGCGCTGGAGGCGTTGGGATAGCGCTTGCCGATCTCGCCGAAGGTGGCGCAGGCGACGTCGCGCTGCTTGAGGCCGACGAGGGAGACGCCGAGCTTGAGCAGCATGTCGGGGGCCTTCTTGGCTTTCGGATAGTCCTTCGAGGCCGCGAGGAACACCTCGGCCGCGTCGCGGTATTTCTGCTGGCCGAGCAGCGATTCACCCAGCCAGTAATGGGCGTCGGCCGCCTTGGCGTCCTTGGGGAAGCGGGAGATGTGGTCACGGAAACCCTGCTCCGCCGTGCCGTAGTCGCCGGACAGGATGAACTGATAGGAGTTGCGGTAGAGTTCGTCGGCGTTGTCGGTGGCGGGCAGGGCGGCGACGACGGAATTGCCGCTGGTCCCGGTCTGCGCGTTGGCCGCCGGGGCCGGATCCGGCGTGGTCGACTGCGTGTTGCCTTCGGCGTCGATCACGTTGCCGTTCTTGTCGACGGTGATGGTGCCGAAGGTCTTCGGCGGCGCGCCAGTGCCGGGGATGAGCTTGCCCGGGTCGCCGTTGCCGGAATCGATGATGACGTCCTCGACGCTCTGGCCGCCGCCCGCGGCACCTGCATCGGCAGGTGCTGCGTTGGCAGACGCCCCGGTGTCGGGCGTCTGCTGGGGAGCGGCGGCGACATTGCTGTCCCTGCCGGCGCCTGCGTCGGACTTCTGCTGCTTGCCGCCCGAACCGGTCTGCTCGAGCTGCTGGAAGCGGAACTCGTTGTCTTCCTGCTGCTTGCGGATCTGCTCCTGCATCTGCAGGACCTGGAAGTTCAGTTCCTCGATCTTGCCGTTCAACTGGCGGATCTGGTCTTCCAGCGCGGTGGTGCCGGCCGTCTGGGCAAGCTGGACCGGGCGCGCCTCGTCCTTTTGCCCAAACACGCCCGGCAGGCCGATCGACGGCAGGTGGAAGGAGAAGCCGCTTTCCCGCGGCGTAGACGATCCGGCGCCGTTGGCCGAGGCGGCCGCGCCGGATAACAGCAGCATCGCAAGCGTGCCACTCAGGATCAGTCTGAAATGCATATGCCTCTCGCCATCATGTTAGTCATGTTCGTGCCGGCCCGGCCATCGAGCGGCAAGCGCGACGATAGGTTCGGCACGCCTCCGGCACCGTG
>Ga0182735_1001669_pt1 | contig 14518 bp, 5 predicted proteins | sample eDN5th30CKraftMG_FD_128524 | JGI IMG/M metagenome (GOLD analysis project Ga0182735, IMG submission 128524) | Enriched Miracle-Growth compost microbial communities from Emeryville, California, USA - eDNA 5th pass 30_C Kraft MG (version 2) (version 2) ... | reverse complement strand
GTGCGATCCGCCAACCGGGCAACCGGAAGGCAACGTCGGGGCGTAGCGCAGCCTGGTAGCGCACTTGCATGGGGTGCAAGGGGTCGAGTGTTCGAATCACTCCGTCCCGACCAAAAATCCCTAAAAAATCCAAGCACTTACGGGTGCTTGGATTTTTTTATGCCTGCCGTTTTTGGTTGCCACTTCGAAAGTGGTCATTCTGGTTGCCAATTGGTTGCCAATTGAGATTGACTTGGCAGATTGGACGGTGCATCTGAGGAGTGCCAACTCGCGCCCTGGTTTCGCTAGTCCAGCACCGGCGTCTGAACGAGACGTCTATCAAGCTCGAATCGCTCGTGCTCCGCCTAATAGTGGCGATACGCCATCTTGTCGGTTCGGGTGCGTCGTGTGGTGCAGTATCATGAGGCTATTTGGTTTGAAAATGCTTGATTGCAGTTGGTGTCAGCTAAAGAGCAAGGATGGCCATTGATGGACAAACTCTGGAAGCAAATCACCCAGTCCGATTACACATGGGAACGAGAAGCGCTGGAGTTTGCCAAGCAGTTGCTTCCTGATCACGATCCTTATCGTGCATGGGCCAATTTCGAGTTCATCGCCCAAGACGGTTCCATCAACGAAGTCGACCTCATGGTGCTCACGCCCAAGGGGATGTACCTCATTGAGATCAAATCCCATCCTGGAGCTATTGGTGGCGATGCTGCCAACTGGGTTTGGGAGAAGCCCCTGCCCAAGGGTGGGCAGAAGATCTTCGACAATCCCCGCCTGCTTGCTCGGCGCAAAGCTCAAAAGCTGGCCTCTCTGCTTAAGCTGCAGCCTTCATTTCATCGAAGCAAGGAAACGGTGCCTTTTATTGATGCCTTGGTGTTCCTCTCTGCAGAGGACCTGGTCATCAAGCTGGAAGGTAATGCGCGCCAAGGTGTGGTCAATCGGCAAGAGCTGCTCCGCGAAATCACCCTAATCGATGAAAACTGGAGACATCGTCAGATTACCGCTTATGCAGCCAAAGTCATCTCACGTGCTGTAGAAGAAGCGGGCATTAAAGAGTCCGTGCGCATGCGTCGCGTGGGCAGCTATGAGCTTCAAAGCCTACTCGACGAATCCGATACCTATCAGGATTGGCTCGCTTTGCACCCGGATATTGGGCTGCAGCGCAAGGTTCGTATTTATCTGACACAGGGTAAGCCACAGGAAGAGGTTTCTCGGCTCGAAAAAGCGGCCAAGCTTGAGTTCCGTCTACTTGAAGGTATTGAGCATCCAGGGATTCTTCGAGCGCACGAATTTCAGCAGCATGACAGCGGCCCTGCATTGGTCTATGAGCACGATCCCAAGGCATTTCGTCTAGACCATCTTCTCATGCATCTGGGTAAGGATCGGCGCCTGGATACAGTTCAGGCCACCTACCTGCTTCGTCTCATTGCCGAGGCTGTGCAGTACGCGCATGGGCAAAAGCTCTATCACCGAGGCCTGAGTCCTCAGTGCATCTGGGTCAAGCCATTGGGCGATGAGAAGTACAGTGTCAAAATTAGCAACTGGGCCACTGCTGAGCGGGTATTTGAGAGTGAGTCGCGCAATATCAGCGCGCTGACCCGTTTGAGTAACCTCGTGCATGAAGAGGCAGGGCCTTATGTCGCGTTGGAAGCGCACACCGGCGCTGCAGATGGCGTGCACTTAGATGTGTTCTCCCTGGGTGCGATCGCCTACCACTTATTTACAGGCAAGAAGCCCGCGCAAACCGATATCGAGTTACTAGACAAGCTGCGCCGAGGCAGCGGTCTGCAGGTTACCGATGAGATCAACGGTGCAAGCGAGGCCATGCAGTACCTGGTGCAGTACGCCACGCACCCTGATGTCGGCAGCCGGTTGGAATCGGTCAGTGAGTTCATCAAACGGCTGGATGACCTTGAAGATGAGGTTAGCCAGCCGAACACGCTTCGAACTAACCCAACTGAAGCCCGTAAAGGTGACTTCCTGCCGGGAGGCTTCCAGGTTGTTCAGCCACTTGGCAAGGGTGCGTGCTCAGTCGTATTCCTGGTCGATTACCAGGGTCAGTCTCGCGTTCTGAAGATCGCTTCGACACCTGACCACAATAGCCGTCTTACGAAAGAGGGTGAGGTGCTAGCCAGATTGCGTCACCAGGCCATTGTTCCTTACTACAAAACCCTGGATATCGTTGGCCATACCGCTCTGCTGCTCGACTACGCGACCGAGGGTACCCTGGCTCAGCGCCTCCGCCATGTCGGCGCTGTGCAGCTTGAGTTGCTTGAGCGCTTCGGTGACGACTTGCTCAGTGCGGTCGTGCATCTGGAAGACCAGGCGTTAGTGCATCGTGATATCAAGCCAGAGAACATCGGCTTGGTGATGCAAGGCAGCGTTCTTCACCTCATGCTTTTTGACTTCTCCCTGTCCAGTGTAGGTGCTGACAATATCAGTGCCGGTACGCTGGCCTACATGGATCCGTTTATTCGTGATCCTGGTCGTCGCCGTTGGGACGACCATGCAGAGCGATTTTCCGTTGCGCTGACCCTTTACGAGATGGCCGCAGGCGCTTTGCCTGGGTGGACTTCCTCTGAAGGACTGCCGCATCAACTCGAAGGTGAGCTGGAGGTCGACCGAACTGTCTTCGATCCGAGCATTCGCGACCGCATGGTTGAGTTCTTCAAAAGGGCCCTGGTTCGTGATGTGCGCAAGCGCTTTGCCAGTGCCGGCGAGATGCTGCGTGAGTGGCGCAAGACGTTCCATGACGCGCGCGGTGAGTCTCTGCATACTACTCAGCAGCCGCTGGAGCGAACTTGCCCCATCAGCGAGGCTCAGTTGGATACCCAGATCGGCCTGTTGGCTTTGAGTCCGCAAGCGCTGGATACTCTCAGTCGCCGGAATATCAATAGCGTTGCTGACCTCATTCAGCTGAACCGCTCCCGCGTACGAGTTTGGACTGGGGTGGGGGTAAAGACTCGTAATGAACTATCAGATGTCATCGGTCAGCTTCAGGCGCGCCTTCTGGACGGTCAGCAAGTTCAGCAATTGGATAGTGGTGACACCAGCATTGTGAGCGTCGACCGTCTATTCCAGCAGGTTCTGCCTAAGTCCACTGATCAGACTCGGTTGAGCTTTCTTAACGAATATCTGGGTCGACTGGACGAGGATGCGCCCAAGGGCTCTCACAACGTTCATTGGCCTACGCCGGCAGCCATCAGCGGCCACCTCGGCATTGAGACTCTGCTGGTGCGCGAGCTGGTCGACAAGGTTCTGAGCCAGTGGGGTAAGACCAAAGCGATTACGGACCTTAGAGAAGACATCGTCGGCCTGCTAGAAGATAACGGCGGCGTGATGACGGCGGTCGAAGTGGCTGACGCAATCTTGCTTCGTCGCGGATCGGTGCAAGACAGCCCGCTGCGTGAGCGCTGGGCCTATGCCGTCGTGCGTGCAGCCGTGGAAACGGAATTGAGTAAGCAGGAGCCTCGTTGGCTTTTGCGTCGCTCCGGTAACCGCTTCCTGATTGCCGATAATCGTCAGGGGCGAGGGGAGGAACTGGCCGATTACGCTTGCGACCTTGGCAGCCTGGCGGATGAGTGTGCGCGCCAGCTGCCACTGCTTGCTCCCGTTCGTACGCTGGAGAAGATCCGCGCTGTGCCAGCGCCAGAATCATTTGTAGGTCTGAGCAACCACCGACTTCTGCGTTTGGCTGCAGCTGCATCCGAGAGTGCAGCACTATCCAGCCGTGTGGAGTTTTATCCGCGAGGGATGCCCGCCAAGCTTGCTTTGGAGTTGGCCCAAGGCGCGCTATTGGGCAGCAAGGCGCTTACAGTCAAAGATATACAGACCCGCGTGGCCGGCCGCTATCCTGCAGCGCAGGAGCTACCTGGCCGCCCTGAGCTGGATGAGTTGGTGCGCTCCCTAGATATCGGTTTCCAGTGGAATGGCGGCTTTGAGTTTGCCAACGGCGATAAGGGCGGTTACTGCCTGCCAAGCGCAGGGATGACCAGCTTCGCATCGGCCGGGTCTACTCACTACAGCCAGACTCAACAAGGCGAAGACGACACCACCACACTCAAGTCGGTTAAAGAGCTGGGCTTGATGCTGGAGAAGGCAGTGACTTCCTCCCACTTCCTGGCGCTGACCGTCAGGCCGCGTCAGTGGTGGCAAGCGCAGGAAAAACTCTGCCGAGACTATCCGTTTAAGCGCATCAGCTTTGATGAGCTACTACTTCGCCATGTACAGGCTGTATGCGCCAGCATGCCCAAAGCGCCGGACTGGCAGGTGGTGCTCAAAGCAGACGCCTGTGAGCACAGTTCTCGTGATTGGCAGAACCTGCAGCGTCTGGTACAGCGTGCGTTACCGGGCATGGCTGAGGAGATTCTGCAGGCCGGTCAACCAGTGCTTCTGACAGAGCCTGGACTGCTGGCGCGCTATGAGCTGGTGACAACATGGCTGAATGACCTGCGCCAACAGCTTATGAGCGTGAGTGACCGCAGTGGTATCGCAGTGCCTGGGTTAGTTCTGCTGATAGCCGTTGATGCACAGCGCTCCGCGGCGATGATCGATGACGTATTGGTGCCTACAGGTGCCGGTAGCAAAGAGTTTTCCCATATTCCAAGTGGCTGGCTCGATACCTGTAACAAAAAATTAAGTGAGGGGGCTGCCTGATGTTAATCAAATCAATTCGGTTAACTAATTTCTTGAGTTACGGCAGCGGTTCAGAAGAAATAGCGTTGTTGCCGTTGAATATCATCATTGGTTCTAATGGTTCGGGAAAGTCCAACTTAATAGAGGCGATCGAGCTGATTCGTGCGACGCCTAAGGATCTCCTGACGCCTATTCGGGATGGTGGTGGTGTGCGAGATTGGCTTTGGAAAGGTGCTCAGCCTTCACTAGCTATCGCAACTGTTGATGCCGTTTTTGAAAACCCGAGATCAAGTGCAAATCTACGTTACATCCTGAGCTTTACCGAGGTTGCTCAGCGTTTTGAGATTGTGGACGAGCGAGTCGAGAATGAGAAGCCAGATCAAGGGCACATCAAACCCTATCTCTACTATCGATTTACCAATGGTCACGGCGTTCTGAATGTGAAAGGGAAGGAGCGCAAGCTTCAACATGAGGAAATTGACCCTAGTGCCTCTATTCTTGCGCAGAGAAAGGATCCGGACCAATACCCGGAAATAACCCATCTAGGTAATATTTTCAGCAAAATCCGATTGTATCGTGAATGGAGCTTCGGCCGTTACACCCCGCCGCGGTTGCCACAAAAGGCTGATATGCCAAACGATTTTCTTGAACCCGATTGTCGTAATTTGGGGTTGGTACTTAATCGTTTGAGTCGAGATCCAGGGGCCAAGAAACGTATTATCCATGCATTGCAGGCCTTGTATGATGGAATCGATGATTTCCACGTCTTAGTTGAAGGGGGCACTGTCCAAGTATTCTTCCACGAGGGCAGCTACTCCATTCCAGCTACGCGTCTTTCAGATGGAACTTTGCGTTATCTCTGTCTGTTGACACTGCTGTGTGACCCATCTCCGCCTCCGCTGATCTGTATTGAAGAGCCGGAGTTGGGCCTGCATCCGGATGTATTGCCGACAGTAGCCGATCTGTTGAAAGAGGCCTCTCAGCGGACGCAGTTGATCGTCACTACACACTCCGATGTGTTGGTGGATGCCATGAGTGATCAGCCGGAATCCGTTTTGGTCGCTGAAAAGGACGCGGATGGCTCTCATCTTAAGCGGTTGAACGCCCAAGAGTTGGCTCCTTGGCTTGAAAAATACCGGCTTGGACAACTGTGGACACGTGGTGACATCGGAGGGACTCGTTGGTGAAGCTATTTGTCGAAGGAGGTGGCGAGTCCAATGCGTTGCGGACTGCTTGTAGGGAAGGCTTTACCAAATTTATCACTGAGGCAGGCATCCGCAAGCGTCCCAGGGTAGTGGCTTGCGGTAGTCGCAACGATGCGTTCGACTCCTTCTGTACTGCGCTCAAGAATGGCGAGTCCGCGATGCTCCTGGTGGACAGTGAGACCGCTATCGCGGCCGCTTGCCAACAGGGTAGGCCTGAACACTGGACACCATGGGTGCACTTGCATCAGCGCCAGGGTGACGAATGGAGCAAACCTGGTAACGCTTTGGACACCCAGTGCCATCTGATGGTGGAGTGCATGGAAAGCTGGTTTCTAACCGACAGAGCCACGCTCAAGCGCTTCTTTGCCCAGGGATTCAAGGAGGCTGCGTTGCCGGCATTGAATCGCCCGATTGAGGCTGTGCGGAAAGCTGAGGTTTATACGGCGCTGAAACGTGCAACTGGCACTAGTCAAAAGGGCGAATACGGCAAAGGAGATCATTCCTTCAAACTGCTGGCTGAGATCGATCCTGCACAGGTAACCAGGGCTTCCCCATGGGCCAAACGTTTTATCGATGAATTGAAGAAAGCAATGGGCGGTTAAAGCTGCCGCTGCTGATAAGGACTAGGGTTTTCCTGTGATTAATCGTGCCGATCTACTAAAAAGCCTCCAGGCCCTGCTGCCGCATATTGAGAAGGACATCCTTTCCTACAGCGAGGCTAATGCGGAGCTGAGTGAGCATCTGCAAAGCGAATATCGTGCGGCTGTTGAGGCTGAGCGCACTGCCGAGCACTTCGTTTCGTGGCGTGAAGCGCAAATAACCCAAGCTGCTGTGGCCTGGGTGCTGACCTGTGTGTTTGTGCGCTTTCTGGAGGACAACGGCTTACTCACTGAGCCGGTTCTTGCTGGGCCGGTGAGGGATGTGCAAGGGCGAAATACCTTGCAGCAGGCTAAAGAACGTATGGTGGCTTACTTCAACGAGAACCCCACCTTTGAAGAGCGTCACTACCTGCTCGATCTGTTCGCGGAGCTGGAAAAATACCCGGTGATTGCCGAGCTCTTGGATCATCGCCATAACCCCCTCTGGCAGATTCCGGTTTCGGCTGATGGTGCCAAGCGTCTGATCGACTTCTTCCAGAAGATCGATGCAGACAGCGGTGAGATCCTCCACGACTTTACCGACCAGGAATGGGATACCCGCTTCCTTGGCGACCTCTACCAGGATCTTTCTGAATCCGTGCGCAAGCGTTATGCGCTGCTGCAAACCCCGGAATTCGTTGAGAGCTTTATTCTCGATTACACCCTGGAGCCTGCGATTCAGACTTTCGGTCTGCCGGGGCTGCGCCTAATCGATCCTACATGCGGTTCAGGGCACTTTCTGCTGACGACCTTCGAGCGGGTTTTCAATCAGTGGTTGAAGCGCGAGCCAGGAACTAATACCCGTGAGCTGGCACAGCGAGCACTGGACGTAGTGCATGGCACGGATATCAACCCTTATGCAATTGCCATTTGCCGGTTCCGCCTGCTAATTGCTGCCATGAAGGCTTCAGGTAGCAGACAGATTAAGGAAGCCCCTAAGTTTAAGTTCAATTTGGCGTGTGGCGACTCACTGTTGCAAGGCCGTAGATTTGAGTGGCAGGGGCAGGGTATCCAGGGAGGGTTGCTGGATGAGGAAAAGAAGCACGCCTACGAAGTTGAGGATCCTGAAAAGCTCAACAAGATTCTTGGACAACGCTATCACGTAGTGGTGGGCAATCCTCCATATATCACCGTAAAAGATAGAGCTCTGAATCAAGCTTATCGTGACAAATATATAACCTGTCACCGTAAATATTCACTCGGTGCTCCTTTTACCGAGCGATTCTTTGATCTAACTTTGTGGCCGGATGGTAATCAATCTGCTGGCTTTATGGGGATGATCACTGCTAATAGCTTTATGAAGCGCGAATTCGGCAAGAAATTGATTGAAGATTACCTGCCACGTAAAGACCTGACTCATGTGATTGACACTTCGGGGGCCTACATTCCTGGGCATGGTACGCCTACTGTGATTTTACTTGCTCGCAATCAGTCCCCAAAATTCGATTCGATCCGCTCTGTTCTTGGTATTCGTGGCGAGCCTGTGACTCCGGACGATGCTTCGCAAGGTAAGGTTTGGTTGTCAATTGTAAATTTGATGCCAAAGGCGAGTGCTGAAAACGAATTTGTGAGTGTCGCGGATCAAGATAGATCCTTGTTTTCCACTCACCCATGGAGTGTTGGGGGTGGTGGTGCTTCTGACCTAAAACAGCTATTAGAAGATAAATGCGAGCGCACTCTTAGTTCAATGGTTGGGGCAGTTGGTGTCTTTGGTATGACCAATGCTGATGAGGTCATGCTGGGAACTAAAAGAGATTTTTTAAGGCATAATGTTGAAAGTTTTGCTGTGACACCCATTTATGTAGGAGATTCTATCAGGGATTGGGTCGCTTCAGAGGTTGATCATGTTCTATTCCCATATCAGGTTGGCAGTGGGTTAATTGATATTAATTTGCTTCCAGGTTTGAATGGTTGGTCTTGGCCCTATAGAACAATTCTGGGGAATAGAGCGACCTTCAATAAAAAAACATATTTTGCTGAGGGACGCAGCTGGTGGGAGTGGCACCAGGTAGCCCTTGATAGACTTGCGCAACCTCTTTCCATTGCTTTTGCTTTTGTGGCTACCCATAATCACTTCGTTCTAGATCGCGGTGGAAAGGTATTCAAGCAGTCTGCGCCAATTATTAAAATGCGTACGGATGCGACGGAGTTAGACCACTTTGAACTTTTAGGGGGGCTCAATAGCTCAGTAGCATGCTTCTGGATGAAGCAGGTTTTTCACAACAAGGGTGACTCCACTGATTCCAAAGGGGCACGTGTTACCGGTGATCCGGCCTTTAATACATATGAGTTTACAGGTACTGGATTAAAAAATTTCCCTGTGGTTGAAGACTCCGAAGGTTTGATCCGTCAGCTTGCAAAGCGGCTAGATAGCCTAGCGCAGGAATTAAATAGCTATAGTCCTGAGTTTGCTCTGGAGTCTATTGATTCAGGTCTTGTTGATAGGTTGAGTTCTGCTAGAGAGAAGGATGCTCAGATATTTGGTCTCATGATTGCGCTGCAGGAAGAACTGGATTGGTGTTCTTATCGACTTTATGGGTTGATGAGTGAGGACACTTGCTCTATGGGGGATCTCCCAGTTGTGAGGCCAGGCGAGCGCGCTTTTGAGATATATTTGGCCCGAAAGATGGCTTCAGGTGAAGTTCAATCTACTTGGTTCAAGCGTCATGGAAGCATACCTACGACTGAGATTCCGGGCCATTGGCCTATGGATTATCGCAGGCGGGTTGAGCACCGTTTAAAGATTATTGAGGAGAACCACTGGGTCAATATTATCGAGCAGCCGGAGTTTAAACGTCGTTGGCACCGCGAGAGCTGGGCTGATCGCCAAAAAAAGGCAGCTAAGCAGTGGTTGTTGGATAGGCTAGAGCAAGCTTGCCAGTCCCCCGTACTCCAAACTTGTGCTCAATTAGCCGACCGCCTACGCCGTGATGCCAGCTTGAATCGCGTTGCAGAGGTTCTTTGCGGAACGGATCTATTCGATTTACAGGCGTTGGTCTCGGAGCTTGTTTGTGGCGATAACGTGCCGCAAATGGCTGCGAGTCGTTTAAAGTTTGAGGCAATGCCTAAGTTCCGTGCCTGGCAGGAAACATGGAGTATGCAGCGTCAGCAGGATGCTATTGACGCCAAATATGGCGTTGATCTGCGTTTGTCCGATGAAGAAGCGCAGGATCCTGAGAGGAGAGCCAGGTACGATTTCGCAATTGCCCAGGCGAAATTGGAGAAAGCCGAACGAGTAGGTGATATTCCGCTTCCACCTCAGTACAAGTCCACTGACTTCCGCCTGCCTAGTTACTGGTCGTTACGCGGAAAACTTGATGTGCCCAAAGAACGCTTTTTCTCACTACCTGGTTGTGAAAAAGGCGGTGATAGCACACTGGTCATCGGCTGGGCGGGCTTGAACCACTTGCAACGTGCCCAGGCCATTGCAGCTTGGTACCTGGATCGCAAAGAGGGCGAGGGCTGGGAAGCTGAGCGACTGATGCCCATGTTGGTGGCGCTGGATGAGTTGATCCCTTGGTTGAAGCAGTGGCACAACGAGGTGGATCCAGAGTTCGGCGAGCGCATGGGGGATTACTACGAAGGCTTCCTTCTCGAAGAACTGCGTAATCTGGAAATTACTCGGGCCGACCTTTTGAGCTGGCAGCCGGCAGCTGTAGCTGGAAAACGTGGCGGTCGAAAAAAGAAAGTGGCCGAGCAGAACTGATTCTGGGGTTTGACAGATGACATTGATTAAAGAGCTGATCGAGATCCCAGAAAAGGTTCAACGGGGCGATTTCGTTCTCAACCTGTCCAGTGGTTTGGCTGATGCAGCTATCAGCCAAACGCTCGAGCAGTATGTGGTGACGCCGCAGCTGCAGCGGTCGTTCGACGATGCCTTGAGCTTTATCAAGAGCACCGTGGTTGGAAACCAGAACCGCCAAAAGGGCGCTTACCTGCACGGCAGCTTCGGGAGCGGTAAGTCACACTTTATGGCGGTGCTCCACCTGCTGTTGCAGGGCAATTCCCAAGCCCGGGCGATTAACGAGCTTGCGCCTGCTGTAGCCAAACATGATGAGTGGCTGCAGCAAACCAACATCCTGCTGGTGCCCTACCACATGATCGGTGCGGCTAGCATTGAAGCGGGTGTGCTGGGTGGCTATGCACGACATATCAAGCAGCTGCACCCAGATGCACCGGTACCCGGCTTCTACATGAGTGATCGGTTGTTCCGTGATGCTCGGCAACTGCGCAGCAATATGGGTGATGAGAATTTTTTCGCCACGCTGAACAAAGGAGCAGCAGCGGCTGAGGACGACGGCTGGGGCGATCTGTCGACTGGTTGGGATGCAGCCAGCTTCGATGCAGTGCTCAATGACCAAACTGGCGCGGACGATAAGGCTCGTTTGGTCGGGGACCTGATCGGCACCTTCTACAGCTCCATGGCGGATATGGCCAACAGCGAGTACGGCGGTTACGTCGATTTCGATGAGGGCCTGCGCATCATGACTGAGCATGCCAAAGCGCTCGGATACGACGCGATCATCCTGTTCCTCGATGAGCTGATCCTCTGGCTGGCCAGCCATCTTTCTGACCAGCGCTTTATCGCCAACAACATTCAGAAAGTGGTGAAGTTGGTTGAAGCCAGTGAGCAACGTGCACTGCCCATGGCCAGCTTTATTGCTCGCCAGCGTGATCTGCGTGAGTTCGTGGGGGATCAGTACAACGGTGCCGAACAGCAAGCACTGAGCGACTCGCTCAAGTACTGGGATGGTCGTTTCCACACCATCACTCTGGAAGACCGGAACCTGCCAGTGATTGCTGAGCGCCGCTTGCTCAAGCCGATCAATGCAGCTGCCAAGGCTGAGATCGACAATGCCTTTGCGGCCATGGATGCCGGTTTACGCAGCGAGGTGCAGGAAATCCTGCTGACCAACCAGGGTGACCGCGAGATGTTCCGCTCGCTGTATCCCTTCAGTCCTGCTCTGGTGCAGGCGCTGGTTGCGCTTTCTTCCGCTCTTCAGCGCGAGCGTACTGCGCTCAAGGTCATGCTGATGCTGTTGGTCGATCAGCGCGAAACCCTGGAGCTCGGCGGCTGCATTCCGGTCGGTGACCTTTACGACGTAATTGCCTCCGAGGCCGAGCCGTTCTCAGAAGTGATGCGCATGCATTTCGACAATGCTCGCCATCTGTTTGAGCGCAAGCTGGTGCCGTTGCTGGAGGAAGAGCAAAACCTCAAGCTGGATCAGCTGCTGGAGCTGCCAGTCAATGACCCCGGCCGTCGTGCCTTTACCAATGACATGCGCCTGATCAAAACCTTGTTGCTGTCGGCGCTGGTTCCGGAGGTGGAGTGCTTCAAGCAGCTCACCGCCAACAAGCTGGCTGCGCTGAACCACGGCACCATCAAATCACCGATCCCAGGGCGTGAAGCGCAGACAGTATTGCAGAAGTGCCGCAAATGGGCGGGGCGTGTCGGTGAGATCAAGATCAGTGATGACTCTAACCCGGTCATCGCTATTCAGCTTTCAGGCGTGGATACCGAAAGTATTCTTGAACAGGCGAAAATCCATGACAACGATGGCGCGCGCCGCAAGCTGACCAAGGATTTGCTGTTCGAAGCCTTCGGTGTTCAGGATGACAACCAGCTATTTATCGAGCACCCCTTCGCCTGGCGTGGTACTCGTCGCACCGTCGAGGTGATGTTCCAAAACATCCGCGAGATTTCCGACTTCACCACCTTTGAGGCGCGTGGCGATGATTGGAAGGTGCTGGTCGACTTTCCGTTTGACCAGGGCAACCACTCTCCAGCGAGCGATAGGGCACGCATCCAGGAGTACGAAGCCACTGGTAATGCGACTCAGACGCTGTGCTGGTTGCCGTATTTCTTCAGCCAGTCGGCGCAGCGTGATTTGGGAACCTTGGTGACTCTTGAGCACGTACTGAAAAGCGAAGATCGCTTCGTTTCCTTCAGTAAGCATCTGAGCCCACTTGAGCGGGCCCAAGCACGTACGCTTCTCGATAACCAGCGCAGCCAGTTGCGCCAGCGCATTCGTGACTACCTCATGGGGGCATTCGGTGCTGCACAACCGATCCCGGGCTCTCTGGATGATTCGGTACAACTGGAAAGCCAGGTTTATTCGCTGGAGCCTGGATTTACTCCGCAGCTGCCGGTGGGCAGTAATCTGCGTGCGGCCTTCGAGCACCTGCTTAACCAGGCGCTGAGCTTCCAATATCCGGATCACCCTGAGTTTGACGGTGAGGTCAGGCTCGCTGACCTAGGTAAGGTGATGGAGCAGCTGCGTCGGGCTGTGCATGCCAGTAATGGTCGCATCGATATCGATACGCCATTGCGCTCGATTATGCGTTCGATTGCACAGCCACTGAAACTTGGCGAGATGCACGAGCGGCATTTCATCTTCAAGGATGATTGGCCGAAGCACATGACTCGTGAGCTTGCCAAGGATGAATACGCCGGGGATCCAGTGACGGTTAAGCGCCTACGTTCGGCCATTGATCAGCCGACACCCAAAGGGCTGCCGGACATTGTGCAGAACCTGCTGATCATGGTGTTTGCCGAGCATGGCCAGTACGCCTTCTCGTTGCATGGTCAGGACTATGAGCCGACGCTCAAGGACATGCCGGATAACCTGTTGCTGACCAAGCAGGATCTGGCCGAGTCAAACATCTGGAAGCTGGGCGTAGATAACGCTTCTGCCATCTTCGGCCTGACGCCTAACAAGCTGCGCACCGCCAATCATCAGAATGCATTGGAAAAGGATGTGCAGGATGAGGTTAAGCGCCAACTTGGGCATTGCGAGGAACTGGTTACTGAGCTCAGAGGTGCATTGAGCCGGGTTAATCAGGAGACGCAATGCAATCGTCTGCGTAATGCTGAGTATGCCGTGAGTCTATTGCAGACCTTGCAGGGTAAGCAGGGGGCAGACCTGATCGCTGCGCTGGCGGATATTCAGCCGCCCATCAACGCGATGGCTCTCGCCAAAAGTATCGTCAGCGCTGCCAGCGTGACCCAGGCGATCCAGGACAATAACTGGCAACTGCTGGAAACCGTGTGGAAGTCAGGGGCAGCTGAGGCGCTGCAGATTAAGCAGCGTGTCAGTGCTGCGCTGACCGCAGATGAGCTGGTGACGGCGCTGGCCCAAGCGCTTCGACAGGCTCAGGCAGATGCTACATCGCAGTTGACGCGCAACGTCGTTCCGCCGGTCATTCAGAACGTTCCGCCTGCCGATACCAGTATCAAAGGTGCCGGTGGCAGAAAGGTGCTGGAGCAGGTTCAGCAGAGTGGTTTGACCAGCAAGCAGGCGCGCACTTTGTTCGCCGAGATTGAGAGTAAATTGCAGGACGGCTATGTGCTGGATGTGAGCTACAGCATTGTGCGCATGGATGGGGCAGAGGATTGAGGTGATGTCGATCATGCAGGCGAGCGCGACATTACCGATGCCGGTGGTGACCCAACTGCAGGCAGTTTTTCAGCGTGACGCTGAGGCTGACTGCGTGGCATTAGTGTGGCCAAACCCTTTATCGGCTTTAGCTGTAGAGCAAGTTGTTGAAGGGCGAAAAGTCAGGGCCGTCTACTGCGTCTCTGAGTTGGCGATGCGTGAGGCCTTGGTCAAGCATCACCAGGATCGGAAGGAAACCTCAGAGCGTCTTGTGCTGCTGTCGGGCTTTGTCGAAACGGATTTGGCTATGGACGTGTTGGCCAGAATCTGGCGCAACGAGCCGCAGCGGATAAGCCCTTGGAAGACCCTGCAGCAACTGATTCGTGTCAGGGACATTGATCCTCGTCTAACGCGCAAGCAGAGCCGTTGGGTAGCTGAGGCGATGCTCAATGGTGTTGAACGCTATCAGGGGAAAATCAGCTTCGGAGAGATTCTGGATGAGGAGACAGCCTGGCGCGCTATCGCCATGGCTCATCTGAACTACCAAGAAGCCACGTTGGATCTGCAGTCGGTGTTGAGTTGGAGCACTAAGGGGGATGTCAGTGCACTGATTACGGCTCTGCCAGGCGATATTCGAGACAACCTTGGGGATTGGTTGGCCCGCGGCCTGCCCGAC
>Ga0182735_1001667_pt1 | contig 14527 bp, 15 predicted proteins | sample eDN5th30CKraftMG_FD_128524 | JGI IMG/M metagenome (GOLD analysis project Ga0182735, IMG submission 128524) | Enriched Miracle-Growth compost microbial communities from Emeryville, California, USA - eDNA 5th pass 30_C Kraft MG (version 2) (version 2) ... | reverse complement strand
GTGAAGCTCCTCGTCATCGCCTGCAACAGCGCCTCGGCCGCGGTCCTGCGCGACGCGCGCGAGCGCTACACGGTGCAGCGCGGCGTGCCCGTGGTCGAGGTGATCCTGCCCGCCGCGCGACGGGCCGTGCTCGCGAGCAAGACCGGGCGGATCGGGGTGATCGGCACCGAGGCGACCGTGTACTCGCGGGCCTACGACGACGCCCTCGCGGTCGCCCCGGGCGTGCAGATCTTCTCCCAGGCCTGCCCGGACTTCGTCGAGCTCGTCGAGCGCGGCGTGACGACCGGTCCCGCCGTCCTGGAAGCCGCCCACCGCTACCTCGACCCGCTGCTCGCCGACGACGTCGACACCCTCATCCTCGGGTGCACGCACTACCCGCTGCTCGCCGGTGCGATCTCCTACGTGATGGGCGACGACGTGACGCTCGTCTCGAGCGCCGACGAGACGGCGCGCGACGTGTACCGCACCCTGGTGGCCCACGACATGCTGCGCTCCACGCAGGTGGGGCCGCCCAGCCACCGCTTCGTCTCCACGGGCGACGACGAGCTCTTCCGCTCGCTCGCGCGCCGGTTCCTGGGGCCCGAGGTCGACGCCGTCGAGAGCGGGCTCGGGTCTCGCGCGACGAGCGTCGTCGGGGACGGGTCGTGAGGCTCACCGTCGTGGGCTGCGCGGGGTCCTTCGCGGGCCCGCGGTCTGCGGCGTCGTGCTATCTGGTCTCCGCGGACGATGCGGACGGGCGCACCTGGAACGTCGTGGTCGACCTCGGCAGCGGCGCGTTCGGGTCGCTGCAGCGGTACCTCGACCCCTTCGCGGTGGACGCCGTCGCCCTGAGCCACATGCACCCGGACCACTGCGCGGACCTGACCGGCCTGCACGTCTACCTGCGCTACCGGCCGCAGTCGCTCGGCGGGCCACGGGCGGCCGCCGACCGGCTCACGGTCTGGGGCCCCCAGGACGCGGCCGACCGCTTCGTCGCCATCGACGGGCACGAGCCCGGCACCTGCGCGTTCGACTTCGCAGCCTGGGAGCCCGGCGTGGCCGTGCGGCTGGGGCCGCTGGTCCTCGAACCCTTCGAGGCGCGGCACCCCGTCCCCGCGGTCTCGCTGCGCATCACCGGGCCGAGCGACGTCGACCCGACGGCGTCGGTGACGCTCGCCTACACGGGCGACACCGACGTCTGCGAGGGCGTGCGGGCGGCGTCGCACGGCGCGGACGTGCTGCTCTCGGAGGCCGCGTTCGTGCAGGGCCGCGACGACCACATCGCCGGGCTGCACCTCACGGGCGCTCAGGCGGGCGAGATCGCCGCGACGGCAGGGGCCGGGCGGCTGCTCCTGACGCACCTGCCGAGCTGGAACGAGCCCGAGGTCACGCTGCGCGAGGCGCGCGGCACCTACGACGGCGACGTCGAGGTCGTGACCGCGGGCGCCACCTACGCCTGGTGACGCCCCGGCGTCGCGCCCGGGGCCGGTCGAGGCTCCTCTAGGCTGGAGGGCATGACCTCCACACCTTCCCAGACTCCCGCCCCTACCTCCGGTGCCGTGCTGCGAGCCGACGGTCGTGCCGTCGACGAGCTGCGCCCCGTGACGATCACCCGGGGCTGGCAGAAGTCCGGCGAGGGCAACGTGCTCGTGGAGTTCGGCGACACGCGGGTGCTGTGCATCGCCTCGTTCACGGCGGGCGTGCCGCGGTGGCGCAAGGGCTCCGGCGAGGGCTGGATCACCGCGGAGTACGCGATGCTGCCGCGGGCCACGAGCTCGCGCAGCGACCGCGAGTCGGTCAAGGGTCGCGTCGGCGGACGCACGCACGAGATCTCCCGGCTGGTCGGTCGCTCGCTGCGCGCGGTCGTCGACACCACGGCGCTCGGCGAGAACACCATCGTGCTGGACTGCGACGTGCTGCAGGCCGACGGAGGCACCCGCACCGCCGCGATCACGGGCGCCTACGTGGCGCTCGCCGACGCCGTCGCCTGGGCACGCGAGAACGGGCTGGTCGCGCCCGGTGCGAAGGTGCTGACGGACTCCGTGGCCGCGGTGAGCGTGGGCATCGTCGACGGCACCCCGATGCTGGACCTGCCCTACGTCGAGGACGTGCGCGCCGAGACCGACATGAACGTGGTGGTGACCGGCTCGGGCACGTTCGTCGAGGTGCAGGGCACCGCCGAGCACGCGCCCTTCGACCGTGCCGAGCTGGACGTGCTGCTCGACCTGGCGACCGTGGGCACCGCCCGGCTGGCCGCCGAGCAGCGCGTGGCGCTGGCGGGTCAGGCGTGACGGGCGCGGCCGCACGGCTGGTCCTGGCGACCCACAACGCGCACAAGCTGGGCGAGCTGCGCGACATCCTGTGCGGCCGGGACGGCGTCGTCGGGCTGGCGCCCGAGGAGATCGTCTCGGCGGCGGACCTGGCGGCACCCGAGCCGGTCGAGGACGGCGTGACCTTCGCGGACAACGCGCTGATCAAGGCGCGGGCGCTCGCGGGTGCGGCGGGCGTCCCCGTGATCGCGGACGACTCGGGCCTCGCGGTCGACGTGATGGGCGGGGCGCCGGGGATCTTCTCGGCGCGCTGGGCCGGACGGCACGGGGACGACGCCGGGAACCTCGACCTGCTGCTCGCGCAGCTTGCGGACGTGCGCGACGAGCACCGCGGGGCACGGTTCGTGTGCGCGGCGGCGCTCGTGACGCCGACCGGGGAGGAGACCGTCCAGATCGGCGAGATGCCCGGGACGCTGCTGCGCGAGCGGCGTGGCTCGGGGGGCTTCGGCTACGACCCGATCCTCGTGCCCGAGGGGGAGAGCCGCAGCGCGGGCGAGCTGAGCGCCGCGGAGAAGAACGCGATCAGCCACCGGGGCAAGGCCTTCCGCGCCCTCGTCCCGGCCATCGCCGCGGCGCTGGCCGCTCGGGGCTGACCGCTAGCGCTGGCTGCGCAGGAGCATCGAGGCCATCGCCCGCCAGCCCAGCAGCAGCACGACGAGGAAGCCGGCGGCCACCAGCAGGAACGAGGCGGCCGTCCCCGCGCCGGTGAGCGCGCGCAGCCCCATGCCCACGGCCCAGGTGCACGCCACGATGACGACGCCCGAGGGCCACGGCGACTCGGGCCTCAGCCACGCACGGGACGCGATCCAGCCCACGAGCAGGCCGACGAGGAACGGCAGCGCGACCACGAGCACGCCGTCGGGCGTCGAGCCCTCCTTGTGCGCGGCGCGACCGATCAGCGCGAAGACGAGGACGACGACGACGTCGATCACCGCGGCGGTGACCACGCGGCGGCGCTGCGAGAGGACCGGGGCGCCGGTGGGCGCGGGCTCCTTGGTTGAAGACATGACGTCATCCTAGTTGGCGCGGTGTTTCCGGGTCGTTACCCGGTGGGCCGACGGCCTGCGTCACACCGAGGCGAGCCACAGGCCGACGGCGGCGGCCGCGAGGCTCGCCACGAGCATCCCGGCGGCGTGCGCGACGGCTGCCCAGCGTCGTTCGGTGAGCAGGAGCCGGCCCGCCTCGACGCTCGCGGTGCTGAAGGTGGTGTAGCCGCCGCAGAATCCCGTGCCGACCACGGCCTGCAGCTCGGTGGGGGAGCCGTGGAACAGCACGAGCCCGGTGAGCACGCCGAGCAGCAGCGAGCCGGAGACGTTGATGAGCAGCGTCCCGAGGGGGAAGGACAACCGGTTGCGGCGCTGTACCGCGCCGTCGACGACGAACCTGACGACCGCGCCGAGGCCGCCGCCGAGGGCGACCAGGAGCGCGGTCACGACCGGTCCCGCGCAGCGAACCGGCCGGCGGCGAGGATCCCTCCCACCGCGGCGCCGACGCCCAGCACGACCGACCCGACCGCATAGCCGGCGGCGAGCAGCGCGTGGCCGTCGCGCACGAGCAGGTCGGCCTCGACGGCGAAGGTGCTGTAGGTCGTGAACCCGCCGAGCACGCCCGTGCCCACGCCCACGCGCACCGCCCGCCGCCAGCCCTCGTCCGCCCCCGTGCGCAGCAGCGACTCCAGCAGCGCTCCGAGCACGAAGGCGCCCACCACGTTGATCGCGAAGGTCGCCCAGGGCCAGCTGCCCTCGGCGGCGGGGAAGGCGCGCTCGATCGCGTACCGCGTCACGGTGCCCAGCGCGCCCCCGACGAGCACGAGCACCAGGAACCGCGGGTCCTGGTGGGGGCGCCGCGGTGTTGTCGGTGGCCGCGTCGTGGGCCGGCCCTGCTGCCTCACCGCCACGATCCCGTCTCCTTCCAGTCGACCACGGACAGCGGGACGACGAGCACGGGACGGTGCTGGTGGTGGCTGAGCTGGAGGGCGACCGACCCTTCGACGAGCTCGCGCAGCCGCGTCTCGCGGCCCGGGGCGTGGGTGCCCACGACGATCACGGCGGCGTCGACCGCGCGTGCGAGGTGGGTCAGGGCGCGCTGCGGGCTGCCCGCGAGGTAGCGCAGCTCCCAGGCCACGCCGCGCCCCTCGAGCAGGGTGGTGAGGTGCTCGCGGATCCGGTCCTCGGTCTCGCGCCACGAGTCGTCGACACCGTCCGGGTCGAGCGGGGCGTGCCGCACCCGGCCGTCTGCCAGCTCCTCGACCGGGTACCGGCTCGTGTCGACGTAACCGAACCAGAGCGGGGCGTCACCCGTGGCGGCGCTCAGGGAGAGCGCGGTGAGCGTGACCAGGTCGGGCTGGTCGGGGACGATCCCGACGACGATCGGGCTCCCGGTGAAGGGGGTGAGCCGCTCGGGGCTCGGCTGAGGTGTGCCGGTCACGTTGTCCACCTTCCACTGACGGTGGTGCGGGCGCACTCGTTCCCGCTCCGCCGTCGAGACGAAACAGGAACCATCAGCCGTCGTGGCGGTTCGGGCCGCTCGACCGTGCAGCCGTGCTGCACGGTGCGAGGTCAGGCCCTGGCGGGATCCATCACCGTGACCAGGATAACCCGCTCGAGCCGCGCTCCGGAGGTCTTGCGCAATCTTTGGGCGTCTGGTGTACTAACAAACGTGTCACAGACCGATGCGCGACGAAGCGCCCTTCCCCGTCCCCGACGCACCTTGGCGAAGGTGCTCCCCGAGCACGCCCGCGGGCACAACCGTTCCCTCGTGCTGCAGCACCTCTACCGCGGCGGGCTCCAGAGCCGTGCCGACCTCGCCCGGGCGACCGGGCTCACCCGGGTCACCATGTCCGACCTCGTCGCGGACCTGATCGACGACGGCCTCGTCGTCGAGACCGGTCGCACCGAGAAGGGGCGACCGGGCAAGCCGGCGATCCTGCTCGACATCAACCGCGGCGGCAACTGCATCGTCGGCGTCGACCTGTCGGAGACGGGGGTCGTCCGCGGTGCCGTCCTCGACCTCGACGGCGGCATCGTCACCCGTTCGGAGGCCGAGACCGACGGCGACGACGACGTGACGGCGATCGTCGCACGTCTCGTCCTCGAGCTCGTCGCTGCCACGGACATCCCGGTCCTCGGTGTCGGTGTCGGGACGCCGGGCATCGTCGACCTCGACGGGCGGGTCCTCTCCGCGCCCAACCTGGGCTGGAGCGACGTGCCGCTGCGGGCGATCCTCGAGGCTGCCTCCGGGCTGCCGGTCATCGTGGCGAACGACGCCAACGTGGCGGCGCTGGCCGAGCACAGCTTCGGCGAGGTCGTCGGCGACCTCATGCTCATCCGGGTCGGGCTCGGCGTCGGTGCGGGGCTCATCCTCGGGGACGCGCCCGTCTACGGCGGCCACTTCGCGGCCGGGGAGATCGGGCACGTCGTCGTGGGCACCGACGGTGGTGCCCGCTGCGCGTGCGGCAAGCACGGCTGCCTCGAGACCTGGCTCTCGGTGCCACGGCTGCGCGCCGCGCTTGCCGAGACGACCACACCCGCCTCGCGCGCCGGGGTCCTGCGGGCCGCCGGGGAGCGGCTCGGGATCGCGCTCGCCCCGGTCGTCGGCGCGCTCGATCTCGACGAGGTCGTCATCAGCGGCCCCGTCGAGCTGCTCGACGGGCCGCTCATCGAGGCGGCCGTCGACACCTTCCGTGCCCGGACGATGGCCACCTTCCACGGTGGTCTGACGGTGCGGATGTCCGACCTCGGCCAGGACATCGTCATGCGCGGTGCCGCCGCCATGGTCCTGTCCGGAAGGCTCGGGGTCTCCTGAGACCGAAGCACGAAGCACGAAGCACTGCCCTACGCGGCGGCGTCGACCGGCGTCCCCGCAGCTCAACGAAGAGAAGGTGCACGCATGAAGCGAAAGATCACAGCGGCCATCGCCGCTGGTGCCGCGCTCGCTGTCCTCGCGGGCTGCTCGAGCTCGTCTGACGGGTCGACGAGCCCGACGGCGCCGTCGACGCAAGAGGCCCAGGGGCAGGACATCACGTTCTGGCTCATGGGCGGCGACACGCCGGACACCCTGCGCGACTATCTCAAGACGGCGTACCAGAAGGCCACCGGCGGCACCCTGACCATCGAGGAGCAGGACTGGGGCGACGCGCTCGCCAAGCTGCAGACCGCGCTGCCCGACGCCGCAAACACCCCCGACGTCACCGAGGTCGGCAACACCTGGTCGCCGACCTTCACCAACGTCGGTGCCTTCAGCGACATCTCGGACATGTACGAGGAGCTCGGGGGCGACAAGCTGCTGCCTTCCTTCGTCGAGGTGGGAGAGGTCGACGGCGCCAAGTACGCGCTGCCCTACTACTTCGGCTCGCGCTACGTCTTCTACCGCAAGGACCTCTACCAGGCCGCGGGCGTCGAGGTGCCGACGACCCTCCCGGAGCTCACCGAGACGGCGACGACGCTGCACTCGGACGGCGTCTCCGGCTTCTACATCGGTGGCCAGGACTGGCGCAACGGCATCTCGTGGGTCTTCGCCTACGGCGGCGACATCGCGACGAAGGACGGCGACACCTGGAAGGCGACGCTGTCCGACCCCAGGTCGATCGAGGGCCTCACCGAGCTGCAGAAGCTCTACCAGGCGGCCTCGAACGCGCCCGTGACGGAGTCCGACTCCACCCCGTGGGAGAACATCAACACCCAGCCGAAGGCCGAGGCGCCCGAGGCCGCGACGATCATCGCCCCGGGATGGGCCCACTGGTCGATCGGTGACCTCGCCCCGGACCCCGACGACGACACCAAGACGGTCGCCACGTGGAACGACGACGTCTTCGGCACCTACGTCCTGCCGGGCGTCGACGGGGGAGTCGCCCCGGTCTTCGCCGGCGGTTCCAACATCGGCATCTCCGCCGCCTCGAAGAACCAGGCCGGGGCACGAGAGCTGCTGAAGATCGTCTTCAGCCCCGAGTACCAGAAGATGCTCGGCGAGAACGGCCTCGGCCCCGCGAACTCGGACTACACCTCGTCCCTCGGCGACGACGAGTTCGCCAAGGCCCTGATCGAGTCGGCGCAAGGATCGAAGCTCACGCCCGCGGCCCCCGGCTGGGCCGCCGTCGAAGGCTCCGGACTGCTCGAGGAGTTCTTCGGCAAGGTCAACGGCGGCGGCGACATCGCCGCGCTCGCCGCGGAGTACGACGCGAAGCTGGAACCGCTCCTCAACCAGAAGTGACGACGACGCGCACCGGCCGGGCGGCGTGCCTCCCGCTGCCCGGCCGGTGCGCGTCCCGACCCCTGTGAGAAGGGAGGACCCGCATGTCGGCGCACACCCCCGTCCAGCGCTCGCGGCGCCGGCGCAGGTCGGCCGTGCCGTACGCGCTCGTCGTGCCGGCGCTCGTCGCGCTCCTGCTCGGCCTCGGCTACCCGCTCGTGTGGCAGATCACGACCTCGTTCAAGAAGTTCGGGCTCGCCCAGCAGTTCGGCAAGCCGCCGGAATGGGTCGGGCTGGCGAACTTCTCGGCGCTCGTCGACGACACCACGTTCTGGGGCGTGCTGGTGCGCTCCCTGGTCTTCTGCGTCGTCACCGCGGTCGTCACGGTCGTGCTCGGTGTGCTGATCGCCCAGCTCATGAAGGCGGTGGGGCGGGTCACCCGACTGGTCCTGCAGCTGTCGATGCTGCTCGCCTGGGCCATGCCGGTCGCCGCCGCCACGACGGTGTTCATCTGGCTCGTCGACCGCCGCCGCGGCGTCGTGAACTATCTGCTCGACCTGATCCCCGGCGTGCACATGAACCGCTTCGACTGGCTGGCGCGGCCGGGCACGTTCTTCCTGGTGGCGAGCGTCCTGATCGTCTGGATGTCCGTGCCGTTCGTCTCCTTCGCGGTCTACGCGGGGCTGAGCCAGGTCTCGGGCGAGGTCATGGAGGCCGCCGAGCTCGACGGGGCGAACGGGTGGCAGCGCTTCTGGTACGTCACCGTCCCGGTGCTGCGCACCGTGTTCGCCATCGTGCTGCTGCTCCAGCTCATCTGGGACCTGCGCGTCTTCGCCCAGATCACCCTGCTCCAGGACGCCGGCTCGCGAGCCGGGGACTTCGACCTGCTGGGCACCTACGTCTACAAGCTCGGCGCCGCCGCCAACGACTACGGCATGGCCAGCGCCGTCTCGATCGTCGTGCTGCTCGTGACCCTCGCCCTGAGCTGGGTGTACGTGCGCGAGCTGATCAAGGAGGACCGGGCCCGATGAACGGTTCCAAGACCGGACGCACCGTCCGGACCGTCGTGGCCCTCGCGGTCGCCGCGCTGTGGCTCTTCCCGGTGTACTGGATGGTCAGCTCGGCGTTCATGTCGACGGCCGTGCTGCGCCAGCTCACCCCGCACTTCTTCCCCGAGCGGTTCACGACCGCCAACTTCCGCGGCGCGGTGGCCGACGGCGCGTTCTTCCGGGCGCTCGTCATGAGCGTGACGATCACGCTCGTCGTCGTCGCCGTGTGCCTCGTCTTCGCCTTCCTGGCCGCCGTGGCGATCAGCCGGTTCCGCTTCCGGGGCCGCACGAGCCTCGTGCTCGCGCTGCTGCTCATCCAGATGCTGCCCGCCGAGGGCCTGTTCATCGCGCAGTACAAGATGATCTCCTCGGTCGGCCTGCTCAACACCGTCCTCGGCGTGACGATCATCTACGTCGCCGCCGTGGTGCCCTTCACCGTGTGGATGCTGCGCGGCTTCGTCGCGGGCGTCCCCGCGGAGCTCGAGGAGGCGGCGATGGTCGACGGGCTCAGCCGGTTCCAGGCGTTCCTGCGCATCACCTTCCCGCTGCTCGCACCCGGGCTGGTCGCCTCCGGGGTGTTCGCCTTCCTGCAGGCTTGGAACGAGTTCACGGTCGCGGTCGTGCTGCTCCCCGCGGAGAAGGCTCAGACCCTGCCGCTGTGGCTGCGGGGCTTCGTCCAGGCCTCCGCGACCCGCGAGACGGACTGGGGCCAGGTGATGGCGGCCTCGGCGATCGTCGCGATCCCGGTCATCGTCTTCTTCGTCGTCGTCCAGGGACGCATGACGAGCGGACTCGTGGGAGGGGCGGTCAAGGGATGAGCACGCCACCGCCCGTCCGCCCGTCCGCCGCTCCCGCACTCCCGCCGGCCGTGCTGCTGCCCGGCTTCGCGGGGACCACGCTGCCCGGCTGGCTCGCGCGGCGGCTGCGCGACGGGCTGGCCGGCGTCTGCCTGTTCGCCGAGAACGTCGCGGCGCCCGAGCAGCTGCGCGCGCTGACCGCGGCCATCCGTGCTGCCAACCCGCTCGCGATCGTCGCGATGGACGAGGAGGGCGGCGACGTCACGCGGCTGCACGCGGCGACGGGCTCGCCGTTCCCGGGCAACGCGCTCCTGGGGCGGATCGACGACCTGTCGCTGACCGCCTCCGTGGGGGCCGCCGTCGCCGCCGAGCTGCGCGCCGCGGGCGTGAACCTCAATCTCGCCCCGGACGTCGACATCAACTCCGACCCCGGCAACCCCGTCATCGGGGTGCGCAGCTTCGGCGCGGACCCCGCGCTCGTCGCCCGGCACACGACCGCGTGGGTCGCCGCGCACGAGGCGGGCGGGGTGGCGGTGAGCGCGAAGCACTTCCCGGGCCACGGCGACACCGCGGCAGACTCCCACCACGCGCTGCCCGTCGTCGACCTGCCGCTCGAGGTGCTGCGCGACCGCGAGCTCGTGCCGTTCCGAGCGGCGGTCGAGGCGGGGGCGCGCACGGTCATGTCGAGCCACATCCTGCTGCCCAGGCTCGACGCGGGGGCACCTGGGACCTTCTCGCCGCGCATCCTGGGGGACCTGCTGCGCGGGGAGCTCGGCTTCACCGGAGCCGTCGTGTCGGACGCGCTCGACATGGCGGGGGCGTCCGGCGAGACCGGCGTCCCGGGCGCGGCGGTGCGCGCGCTCGCGGGCGGCTGCGACCTGCTGTGCCTCGGGACGGGCAGCACGGACGAGCAGCTCGAGGAGATCCAGGCCGTGATCGAGGCGGCGGTCGCCGGGGGCACGCTGCCGGTCGCACGGCTCGCCGACGCCGCAGACCGGGTCGGGACCTTGGCCCGAGGGCTCGCGGCGGGCGTCGACGCGGGCGCCGGCGGCTCCCCGGCGAGCGGGGGTGCGGTGCCGCAGCCGTCCGCCGTGGAGCCCGCGCGCCTCGTGGCGGGCTTCGACGTGGTGGAGGGCACGGTCGTGCCGCCGCGCGCGTGCCTCGTGAGCCTCGAGACGGAGGCGAACATGGCGGTCGGCCCCGACGTGCCCTGGGGACCGGCGAGCGTGGGGCTGCGGCCCGTGCCGCTGCACGAGGGCGACGTGCTGCCGGTCTCGGCGCTGCCGTACGTGGTCGTCGGCAAGGACAACCACCGCCGCGGGTGGACCCGTGCGCTCGTCGACCGGGCGCGCGCGGCGCATCCCGCCACCGTCGTCGTCGACATGGGCTGGCCGTCGCCCGACCGCCGCTACGCGGACATCGCCACCTTCGGTGCCTCGCGCAGCGTCTCGGTCGCGCTGCTGAGCCTCCTGGGGAGGGGGGACCGATGAGGATCGGCCTGGACATCGGCGGCACGAAGACGGACGCCGTGGTGGTCGACGACGACGGACGGGTGCTGCGCACGGTGCGCCGACCGACCGGCTTCGGTGCCGAGGCGGTGCTGGCCACCGCGGTGGACGCGGTCCTCGGCCTCGCCGTCGAGGCCGGTGTGGCGGCGGCCGAGATCGGCTCGATCGGCATCGGCATCCCCGGCGCGGTGGACCCCGTGACGGGGCGCGTGACGCACGCCGTCAACCTCGGGCTCGACGACCTCGAGCTGGGTGCGCAGCTGCAGGAGCGGCTCGGACGCCCGGTGCGCGTCGAGAACGACGTCAACGCCGCGGCGCTGGGAGCGTTCCACCTCGAGGGGCTCGCCTCGGGCAGCTCGATGGCCTACCTCAACGTCGGGACGGGCCTCGCGGCGGGCCTCGTGCTGGGCGGTCGGCTCTGGCGCGGGGTGCGTGGCGTGGCGGGCGAGATCGGGCACATCCCGGTCGACCCCGCCGGTCCGCCGTGCCCCTGCGGGCAGCGCGGCTGCCTCGAGCTCTACGCCTCCGGCTCCGCGGTCGCGCGCCAGTGGCCGAGCGAGGAGCCGTTGCCCGTGCGTGCGCTGTTCGCCGCGGCGACGTCCGGCGACCGGACGGCGGCGACCGTGCGGGACCGGCTGCTGCGGGGCGTGGCCGAGGCGGCGCGCATGCTGGTGCTCACGGTCGACGTCGACGACGTCGTGATCGGGGGTGGCATCAGCAGGATCGGCGAGCCTCTCCTCGCAGGGGTGCGTACCGTGATCGAGGGGTGGGAGACCGGGTCGGCCTTCGTGACGTCGCTCGGGCTCGGAGACCGCCTGCGGCTGCTGCCAGCACAGTTCCCGGCAGCCGCGGTGGGGGCGGCGTTCGTCGGCGCGCCCGAGGTGAGCACATGGAGGAGCGTCTGATGGCCGAGGTCGTGATCCTGCCCGGCACGCCGCAGGAGGCGCGGGCCGCCGCGGGCGAGCTCGCGGCGCGGCTCGTCGAGTCCGTCGTCCGCGCGCGGCCGGACGCGGTGCTCGGTCTCGCGACCGGCTCGACGCCGCTGCCGGTCTGGCGCGCGCTCGCGGCACGCGGGCTCGACCTGGCGCGGGTGCGGGGCTTCGCGCTCGACGAGTATGTCGGCCTGCCAGCGGGACACCCGCAGAGCTATCGCGCGGTCATCTCCCGCGAGGTCGTCGAGCCGCTCGGACTCACCCCCGGGCTGGTGCACGTCCCGGGGGACGACGGTGGCCCGATCTCGTCCGCGGGACCGCGGTACGAGGACGAGATCGCGCGGGCCGGGGGAGTCGACCTGCAGATCCTCGGCATCGGGCGCACGGGGCACCTCGGCTTCAACGAACCGGGTTCCTCCTTCGCGTCGCGCACGCGCGTCAAGACCCTCACCGAGGCGACCCGCCGCGACAACGCCCGCTTCTTCTCCTCGGTCGAGGAGGTGCCGCGGCACTGCGTCACCCAGGGGCTCGGCACGATCCGCGACGCGCGCAGCCTCGTGCTGCTGGCCTTCGGGGAGGCGAAGGCGCGAGCCGTGGCAGGCGCGGTGGAGGGACCGGTCTCCGCCTCGTTGCCGGGCTCGGCCATCCAGCTGCACCCTCAGGTGACGGTGCTGCTCGACGAGGCCGCGGCGTCGCGGCTGCGGTTCGCCGACTACTACCGCGACGCCTGGGACAACCGCCCGGAATGGGACCGCTGAGCCGTCCTCCGCTGTCGCGGGGGATCCACGGCCGTCAGCGCAGCCGCGCGCCCGCCGCCCACACGGCGAGCACGTGCCCGCCCGCGTCGAGCGCGACGACGTCCGCCGCATGGCCGGGAGCGAGGAGCCCCAGCCGGTTCTGCTCCCCGAGCGCGCGCGCCGGGACCGTGGTGACGGCGGCCACCGCCTCTGGCCAGGAGAGCCCGACGACGTCGACCGCGCGCCGCAGCGCCGCGTCCAGCGTGAGCGTCGACCCGGCGATCGTCTCGGTGCCCGTGAGCACGGCGACGCCGTCGCGCACCGTGACGTCCAGCGAGCCGAGCAGGTACGCGCCGTCGCCGCTGCCCGCAGCGGCCATCGCGTCGGTGACCAGCGCCACACGGCCCGGGGCCTCGCCGTGGACGAGAGCCACGACCGTCTCGTGGACGTGGTGACCGTCGAGGACGATCTCCAGCGTCACACGGTCGTCGCGCAGCGCCGCGACCACGGGCCCGGGCCGGCGGTGGTGGATGCCGTTCATGGCGTTGAAGGCGTGCGTGAGGATGCTCGCCCCGCGCTCGAACGCCCGCGTCGCGGTGTCGAGGTCGGCCTCGGTGTGCCCGACGGCGACCCGCACCCCCGCTGCCACCAGACGGTCGACGGCCTCGCCCGCGCCCGGGAGCTCGGGGGCGACGGTGATCTGGCGCAGCGTCCCGCCGGCGGACTCGAGGAGCGCGTCGACCGTGGCGCGGTCGGGCTCGCGCAGGTGCTCGGCGCGGTGGGCGCCGCGTCGGGCGGGCGCGAGGAACGGTCCCTCGAGGTGCGAGCCGAGCACGAGGGGATCGGTCGCGGCGAGCCGGGCGACCCCCTCCAGGCTGCGTCGCAGCGCGGGCACCGGGTTGGCGACGAGCGAGATCACGGACCGTGTGGTGCCGTGGGCGCGGTGCGTCGCGAGCGCGGCGACCAGGTCCTCGCCGCCGTCGTCGAAGGAGTGCCCGCCACCGCCGTGGGCGTGCAGGTCGACGAACCCCGGCACGAGGCGCGCCTCACCGAGGTCGACCTGCTCGTCTGCGGCCGGGGCGTCGCCCGTGCCCGCCGCTGCGATGGCGTCGCCGTCGAGCAGCACCCAGCCGTCCGGCGTCTCGCCGCGCTCGTCGGTGAGCAGGGCGGAACGGAGCAGGGTGGTCATGCCTCGAGCGTAGTGCGAGGCGCGGTGCTCCTGGGATCCACGGGTCGGCACCGTCGCGACGGCCCGCGGATCCCAGGAACGTCGCGCTACCGGACCACGATCCTGTAGCGGACGGTCTTTCCCTGCGCTCGCACCGTGATCGACGCCGTGCCGGGGCGCTTCGCCACCAGGCGACCGACCTTGTCGAGGGCGACGACCCCCGGCTTCGACGTCGAATAGCTCACCTTCACCCCGGTCGCCCTGGTCGAGGTGTACGTCCCGGTGACGTACACCACCTGCCCTCGCCGCATCGTCTTCGGCACCGAGGCACGCACCTTGACGACCTTCGCCTTCGGCCGCTTCTTCACCACCTTCACCCTGATCTTCGCCGAGAGCCTCTTGCCCGTGGCGGTCGTCTCGGTGGTTGTCGCGGTGATCGTGACGGTTCCCGCCTTCTTCGCCTTGATCTTGCCCGTCGAGGTCACCGTGGCGATCTTCGGGCGCGACGACTTCCAGGTGGTCTTGCCCGCGTAGGCCGCGTGCCCGTCGCCGTAGTAGACGCCCGAGCGGAGCCGGAAGGTCTTTCCCTTGACCAGCCGCAGCTGCGTCTGGTTCAGCTTGATCTTCTTCACGTGGGCGACCTTCACCACGGGTGGAGCGGGTGTCTTGGCGAGCTGCAGGCCGACCAGTGCTGCGCCCAGGCTCGTGGTGGCGGCATCGATCTGGGCCTGCGTGGCCGTGGCGTCGTCGAGCACGCGCTCGGCGTCGGTGACGGCGGTCTGGAGCGCCGCCCAGGATGCCGCCGTGTACCGGCTGTCGGTGTTGGACAGTGGTTCCACT